>Ga0209972_10001896_pt1 | contig 17629 bp, 15 predicted proteins | sample NOAtaG_7_FD_187302 | JGI IMG/M metagenome (GOLD analysis project Ga0209972, IMG submission 187302) | Freshwater lake microbial communities from Lake Erie, under a cyanobacterial bloom - NOAA_Erie_Diel1S_2200h metaG (SPAdes) (version 2) | ecosystem: Environmental > Aquatic > Freshwater > Lake ... | reverse complement strand
CCGCAGTTCCTGGGCAATGGGCGCCTGACCTGGGCGCCGCGCGACGCGCTGCGCCTGCAACTGGAGTGGATTCGCATCGGGTCCTACTGGATGGATCAGGCCAACAGCACCCGCTACGGCGGTCACGACCTCTTCAACCTGCGCGCCAACTGGGCGCTGGGCCGGGGCGTGTCGCTGTTCGGCGCGGTGCTGAACCTGGCTGATCGGCGCTATGCCGACAGCGCGTCCATCTCCTCCAGCACGCCGGTGTATTCCCCCGGGCTGCCGCGCACCCTGTACGCGGGCGTGGAGCTGCGCTGGTGAGGCGGCGCGCCGCGGCGGCGCTGCTGGGTGCCGCACTGCTGGCGGCCTGTGCCGGCGCGCGCGCACAGCACGCCCACGGCGGCCTGGGGGCCTCGGCGGCCTTCGACGCCCAGGGCCGGCTCTGGGCGGCCTACCGCCACCAGGGCCGGGTAGCGGTGCGGGCCTCCGAAGACCTGGGCGCCACCTGGTCGGAGCCACGCTTCGCCAGCCCCGAGAACGAGCCTGTGGCCGCCGACGGCGACGCGCGGCCCAAGATCGCCACCGCGCCCGGCGGGCGGGTGTACGTCACCTGGACGCGCCCCCTGTCGCGCCCCTACACGGGCGAGATCCGCTTCGCCCGTTCCGTGGATGGCGGGCACAGCTTCTCCGAAGCGCTCACGGTGCACACCGACCGCCAGGAGATCACCCACCGCTTCGACGCGCTCACGGTACTGCCCGATGGCCAGGTGGTGGTGGCCTGGATCGACAAGCGCGACCTCGAGGCGGCCAGGGCGCGCGGCGAGGCCTACCGAGGCGCCGCCGTGTATGCCGCCGCCTCGGCGGACGGCGGCGCCAGCTTCGCGCGCGACTTCAAGGTCGCCGATCACAGTTGCGAGTGCTGCCGCCTCGCGCTGCTGCCCCGGGCCGACGGCAGCATCGCCATGCTGTGGCGCCACGTGTTCGAGCCCGACATCCGCGACCACGCGCTCGCCAGCTTCCGGCCCGACGGCCAGGTGCAGCCGCTGCGGCGCGCCACCTTCGATGACTGGCGCGTGGACGCCTGCCCGCACCACGGGCCGTCGCTGGCCGAAGACGCCCAGGGCCGGCTGCATGCGGTGTGGTTCACCCTGGGCCCGCGCGCGCCCGGCGTGCACTACGGGCGGCTGGTGGAGGGCGGCGTGGAGGCCGGGCGCCGGGTGGGCGGCGAGGATGCCGCCCATGCCGACATCGCCGTGACGGGCATGCGCGTGGCGGTGGCGTGGAAGGGCTTCGACGGCAGCCGCACGTGGCTGCGTGCGCTGCTCTCCGAAGATGGCGGCGAGCACTGGCAGGAACTTGCGCTGGACGCCACCGAGGGCGCCTCGGACCAGCCGCGGGTGCTGACCCACGACGGCCGGTTTTTCGTGTTCTGGCACACCCGCGAGCGTGCGCTGGGCGTGTGGCGCCTGCCGTGATCACGCGCCGGCGGCTTCTGGGCCTGGGCTTGATGCTGGCCGTGGCGCCCGCTCGGGCTGGCGCGCTGCGTCCCTTCGGGCTTGGCAGCTTCGAGGAAATCCGCCGCGCCAACGCCGGCCGCGCCCATGTGGTGGCCTTCTGGTCCGTAACCTGCGCGCCCTGTCACGAGGAAATGCCGGTGTGGCGCGAACTGCGACGGCGCCGGCCCGACGTGCCGCTGGCTCTGGTGTCCACCGACGGCCTGCCCGAAGCCGCTGGCGTGGAAGCCCGGCTGGCCGAGCATGGCCTTGCCGATGCACCCGCCTGGATCTTTGCCGACGAGCGCGTGGAGCGGCTGCGCCACAGCATCGACCGCGGCTGGCGGGGTGAACTGCCGCGCACCTACCTGGTGGATGCCAGGGGAGGCACGGAGGCGCTCACCGGGCGTGTGCAGTGGCACGCCCTGGCCGACTGGCTGGCGCGCGCCCCGGCGCGCTGACACCCGGGGCCTTCGCGGGAGGCCGCGCGCCCCTCAGGCAGCCGCGGCCGAGCCGCCGAAACGTTCGGCCAGGATGCGGCTGGCGGGTACGCCCGCCCCCAGCAGCGTGCCGGTGACCGCCTCCACGAAGGCCGTGGGCCCGCACACGAGGGCCCGCAAAGGGCTGTGGCCCCACCGAGCCAGTTGTTCGGCCACGGCCCGTTCGTCGAAGCGTCCTTCGTGATCGCCGGGCCGCTCGGCAGGTCCGCGGGTTGTGGCGATTACCACCCGCAGCGCTGGATCGGCGCGCTCCAGCGCATCCAACTCTTCGGGGTACGCCGCCTCCTCGAAGCGCCGCACGGAATACAGCAGCAGGGTGGGCATGCCCGGCGCCCGCGCGGCGCGCTCGCGCACCATGGAGAGCAAAGGCGCGATGCCCGAGCCGCCGCCGGCCAGCAGCAACGGCCCGCGGTCCTCGGGGCGCCACAGGAACACCCCGCCCAGCGGCCCCTTCACCTCGAAGGTGTCGCCCGGCGCTGCCACGTCAACGAACCAGGGCGACACCTCGCCGCCGGGCAACGACTCCACCAGCAGCTCCGTCTCGGCCGCACCGGGCGCGGAGGCGATGGAGTAGGGGCGCCGGGCGTGGTAGCCGTCCGCGGCGGTGAGGCGCACGTCCAGGTGCTGGCCGGCCACGTGGGGCGCGGTGGGTGCTCGCAGGAAGATGCTGCGCAGGCGCGGCGTGCACGCCTGGGTGCGGGTGATGGTGGCGGCCACCCAGGGCAGGGCCCGCGGCGCGCCGCCAGCGAGCACGGCGCTCATGAATCGGAGTCGTAGCGCTGCTCGCGCCACGGATCGCCGCGCATGTGATAGCCGCGGGTTTCCCAGAAGCCGGGCTCGTCGCGCTCGGTGAACTGCAGCGCGCGGATCCACTTGGCCGACTTCCACAGGTACAGGTGCGGCACCAGCAGGCGCGCCGGACCGCCGTGGGCCGCATCCAGGGGTTTGCCCTCATAGCGCAGCGCCACCATGGCCTGGCCGCCCGTGAGGTCGGCCGTGGGCACGTTGGTGGAGTAGTCGTCGAAGGACCAAGCCAGCGTGAAGGGCGTGGGTGCGGCGAGCCCGGCGGCCGCCAGAATGTGATCCACCAGCACGCCTTCCCACGGCGTGTCGAACTTCGACCAGGTGGTGACGCAGTGGATGTCGCAGGTGAGGGCCGTCTGGGGCAAGGCGTTGAAGGTCTCCCAGTCCCAGCTTGCCACCTCGCGCGGGCCCACCTTGAGGGAAAAGCGCCACGCGCGCAGGTCCACCGGCGGCGTGGGGCCTGCGGAGAGCACGGGAAAATCCACCGTGCGCGACTGGCCGGGCGGCAGCCGCCGCGCCAGGTCGGGGCCCAGGGGGCGGCCGGTGAAGCCTCGAGTGGTCATGGCATTTCCCGCGGAGTCGATGATCGAAGGGCCGGAAGGGTAACGCATCCCGGACGCGGGGTTGCCGCGTCCGGGTTCGCCGCCGCGCGGCGACCGCCCCGCGCTCAGGCGCGGGCCGGCGTCACCGCCAGGCGTCAGCGTAGTCGCGCGCGAAGGCCGCGAAACTCCGGGGCGCGTGCCCGGTGAGCTGCCGCACATCGTCGCTGGTGCCCGCCGCCCAGCCGTTTCGCACCACATCGTTCAGGTTCGCGAGCCAGTCCACCACCGCCAGCGGTATGCCCATGCTGGTCATGGCTGCCCGGGCCGCCTCCGGCGGCACGTTCACGTAGCGCACTTCGCGCCCCAGGGCCTGCGACACCGCGGCCATCTGCGCGGCATCGCTGAGCGCCTCCGCGCCAGTGAGGGTGTAGGTCCGGCCGGCGTGGGCGGCGGGGTTGGTGAGCACCGCCGCCGCCGCCTCGGCGATGTCGCGCACGTCCACCATGGCCGTGGCGCCATCGCCATGGGCGGCGTGGAGCGTGCCGGAGCGGATCTGGCCGGCGTTGAAATTCACGTGGTTCTGCATGAAGAAGGCGGGCCGCAACAGGGTCCAGGCCATGCCGCTGTTCATCACCAGCCGGTCGATCTCGCCCTGCAACCGCGCGATGGGCACGGGGCTGTCGGGGTCGGCGCCGGCGGCGGAGGAGCGCACCACGTGGCGAATTCCCGCCCGCCGCGCCGCCTCGAGGGCGTTGCGTGCCAGCTGCACCTTCTCTGGCACCAGCGGCAGCAGCAGGAACAGGGTGTCGAAGCCGCCCATGGCGGCCTCCAGCGTGTCGGGCCGCGCGAAGTCGCCCACCACCATGGGTACACCGCCGGTGGTGGCGGCAGGGCGCGAGCGCATGGCGGCGAAGGAGGCGCCGCGGCGCGAGAGTTCAGCCACCAGGGCCGAGCCGATGGTGCCCGAGGCACCGGTGACGAGAATGCGATTGCTCATGACGTTGTTCCTTTCGGTTGAGTGAAGACGGAGCGCATGGTGACCGGCTAGAGGGGCAACCGAAAGACATAAAATGTCACATCACTTTCAACTCATATTTGAAGGTAACCATGCCCAGGCTTGAACGTCTCGTGGCCTTCGTGGAATCCGCCGCCACCGGAAGCTTCTCGGCCGCGGCGCGCAAACTCGACCTCACGCCGGCGGCGGTGAGCAAGAGCGTGCTCAAGCTCGAAGACGAGCTGGGCCTGCGGCTGTTCAACCGCTCCACCCGCCAGCTCAGGCTCACACACGAGGGCGAGCGCTTCCTCGCCCGGGTGGCGCCCGGCCTGCGCAGCCTGGACGAGGCGGTGGCCGAGGTGGCGCAGGGCGCCGGGGTGCCCCGCGGGCGGGTGCGCATTTCCGCGCCGCTGGGCTTCGGGCGGCGCTACGTTATGCCCTGCCTGCCGGGGGTGATGGCCCGGCACACGCTGATCCAGGTGGAGTTGAGCCTGACGAACCGCCAGGTGGACCTGGTGGCCGAGGGATTCGACATCGGCGTGCGCGGCGGCGTCCTGGAAGACTCCGCCCTGGTGGCCCGGCGGGTGGCGCGGCTGCCCCTGGTGCTGGTGGCTTCGCCCGCTTACCTGCGGCGCCGCGGTGCGCCGCAGCGCGAGGCCGACCTGGCGGGGCACGATCTGGTGGGCGTGCGGCTGGAGTCCGGGGCGGAGATTCCCTTCATGTTCCGCGGCCGTGCGGGCGGCCCGCGCCCCTACCCGGCCGATGCCGCCCGGCTGTGGCTGTCCGACCCCGAGGCCGCGCTCGATGTGGCGCTGCTGCACGCGGGCATCGCCCAGGCCGGCCTGCATCACGCCATGCCGTTCCTGCGCACGGGGCGGCTGAAGGTCCTGCTGGTGGGCGAGCACGATGCGGGTGATCGGGAGATCGCGCTGCACTATCCCCACCGGCAATATCTCGCGCCGCGCGTGCGGGTGGTGGTGGACGCCCTGCTCGAGGCGCTGTCGGGCCACGAAGACCTCCAGGCGGTGCCGGCCAAGCTGCCGCGGGAGTGGCTTGCCTGAGAGGTCGAGGGCGTCGGGCGGCGCCGCCTTCCCGGTCCGGCCGGTGCGACAATGCGCGCCCCGCCGCCATGTCCCATTTCCTGCAGCAACTCTCCCTGTCCGCGCCGCACTTCACCCTGGTGCTGGCGGGCTTCCTGCTGGCGGCCTCCGGCCGATGGCCCAAGGCGGTGAGCGATGCGCTGGCCATGTTCGTGTTTTCCGTGGCCGTGCCCGCGCTGCTGTTTCGCCTCATGAGCGATCCGGCGCGCCTGCCGCCGGTGCAGTGGCGGCTGCTGGCGGCATTCTTCGGCGGGTGCCTGGTGACCTTCGCCCTCGGGCGGCTGGCGGGCGCGGCTCTGTTCCGCCTCGACGGCGTGCAGCAATCGGTGTTCGCGCTGGGCGGCGTGTTCTCCAACAACGTGCTGCTGGGCATTCCGCTCGCCAAGGCGATGCTGGGCGAGGCTGCGCTGCCCTTCGTGGCGCTGGTGATCGTGTTCAACTCCCTCACGCTGTGGACGGTGGCCACGGTGTCGGTGGAATGGGCGCGCCACGGCGCGCTGTCCGCACGCGGCTTCCTACAGACCGCGCGCAAGGTGCTTACCACCCCGGTGATCGTGGGCGTGCTGGCGGGCGCGGCGGTGGGCGCCACGGGCATCCGCCTGCCGGCCATGGTGGACGAACCGCTGCGGCTCACCGCCGAGGCCGCGGTGCCGCTGGCGCTGATCGTGGTGGGCATGGGGCTGGCGCAGCACGGCTGGCGCGCGGGCTGGCAGGTGGGCCTGGGCATCACCGCGCTCAAGTTGGTGGTGCAGCCGCTGGTGGTGCTGGGCGCGGCGCTGTTGCTGGGCCTGCCGCCCCTGGAGCGTCAGGCCGTGGTGCTGCTGGGCTCGCTGGCCGTGGGCGTGAACGTGGCCGTCATGGCGCACCAGTTCAACGCGCTGCAGGGCCCGGTGGCTTCGAGCATGGTGCTGTCCACGGCGTTGTCGGCCTTCACCACGCCCCTGGCCATCGCGCTGGCGGCGCCCTGAGCGCCTACCGCCGCACGGCCTTCCAGTCCACATCGAGGGGCGCGAATTGCGTCCCGGCCGGCACCTTGGCCTCCACGGCCGCGAACCGCTCTTCGCTCGCCGGGTGGGAGGACAGCAGCGCCGGCACGGCGCCGCCCTGGGCCGCGAGCTTGCGGAAGAACACCGCCATGCCGCGCGGGTCGATACCCGCACGCACCAGCGCCTCCACACCGCGGGCGTCGGCATCGCGCTCCTGCTCCCGTGAAAAGCTCAACCGCGCCAGGTCCCGCGCCCAGGCGGCCGCCACCGAACCGCCCGCCTCGCCCAGGGCCAGTTGCAGCGCCATGCCCAGGCCGGCGGCCTGCACCAGGCCGCGCAGGCCGTGGCGGCGCTCCACGTGCTGCACCTCGTGGGCCAGCACGCCAGCCACTTCCTCGGCCCGCTCGGCCTGCTCCAGCAGGCCGGTGTGCAGCACCACGAACCCGCCGGGCATGGCGAAGGCGTTCACCGAGGCATCCCGGGCCACGTGGAACTCGTAGGGGTAGGGCGACCCGCGGGTGAGGCGCGCGCCGATCTCGCGGATCGCGGGCAGCGCCGGGTGGTCCTCCACCAGTTGCAGCGCGGCCTTCTGCTGGGCGGCGGCCGCCTTGCCCAGGGCGATCTCCGTCTCCACGGGGATGCGCGCCACCACCCAGTCCACCACCTGGCCGCTGAAGACGAGCAGCGCGCCGACCACCAGCAGCGGCAGCACCACCAGCGCGGCGATGAGCGTGGCCGACAGCCGGCGCGTGCCACGCCCGGCAGCCGGTGCGGCGCGGCGAGCGGCCGGCAGGAAAGGCGCCAGGGCGGCGCGGGTGGCGGCGTCGCTCACCACCAGCGCCAGCGTGGCCCCGCCCTCGGTCCACTGCAGCGTAAGCGTGCCCGCGCCGTAGTCGCTGGCGCGCACCTCCAGGGCGCTCCACGCCACTGGCGCGGCGCTGCGGATGCCCGGCAGTTGCAAGCCCTCGGCCGCGGCCTGCACCGCCACGGTGACACCGCCAGGCGCGAGGCCGGGGCCGTACAGCAGCCCCGTGCCCTCACCGCTCGCGGGAGCGCCTGTAGCGCTTGCAGGTTCAGTTTCGACTGGCACTGTTGCCTCAACAGCCGGTTTCAGCGTCGCGCCGCTTCCGGCGCGTCTGCTGCGACGCCCGATTGGACACAGGCATCAAAGGGCAGCAACGAAATCTTCCGCAAAGGCAAAGGTGGAGTAAATCGCCGCGGCTCTTGTTGCTGCGGGGTAGCCATTCAAGAAGGGTCACGCCGCACCGGTCCAGAGGCGGAACTTGACGTGCTTTGAAGCAGACCGGACGTCGTTGTCTGTACTGAGCAAGACAAGGTCGTGCCTCATGCACAGCTGGATCAGCACCGCGTCGATCGTTCCAATCTGAACGCCGTTCTTTCGACAAGTATTGCGGACTTCCGCGGCTTCGATGTGGTCGGCGCGATCGGGTTGGAGGAGCGCCAACGCGGCAAACCTCTCGATTAGCTGGCTACGCGCCTTAGGGAACGTCTGATCAAACGTGCGCAAAGTTCGACATAGTCGACCCGGTGCAGATTTCTGCGCGATTGCGCTGTCCCCTGCTGTCTTTTTTTCCCCTCGAGCCACCTCGCGGCACCCCGAAGGCCCATTTCGGGCGGACTACGCCTGTGCGCGCGCCAGCAAGTGGCCGCGTACGACGTACAAGTTCGCCAGGGCGCACGTCACGAACAGCCGGTTGGCGTTCTTCTCCAGCCCCCGGTAGCTCACCTTCACGAATCCGAAGATGCGCTTGATCACGTGGAAGGCGTGCTCCACCTTCGCGCGGGTCCTGGACTTCGTCCGGTTCTTCGCCCGCACCTGCTCGTCGATGCGGTCCTTGTATCGATAGCGCTGATTGGTGAAGTCCTTCGCCGTCGGCGCGCAACGACGGATGCGCTCGGCCTGCCCCTTGTAGGCCTGGTCGCCGTACACCCGTGTCTCCTGCCCGTGCAGGAGATCCTCCAGCACGGTGCTATCGGCCACATTGGCCGCCGTGGCCACCACCGAATGAATGATCTTGTGTCTGGTGTCGACCCCGATGTGGGCCTTCATCCCGAAGTACCACTGCTGCCCCTTGCGGGTCTGATGCATGTCCGGGTCGCGCTCCTTGGAGGAGTTCTTCGTCGACGAGGGGGCATCGATAATCGTGGCGTCCACGATCGTGCCACGGCTGATCCGAATGCCCTGGGCCTCCAGGTGTCGATGCACTTGCTCGAACAGCGCCTCACCCAGCTGGTGCTTCTCCAGGAGATGGCGGAACTTGCACACCGTGGTCTCGTCCGGTGCCGGCTCCCGCCCCAGGTCGATGCCAACAAAGCCACGCATCGCCGCCGAGTCATACAGCGCCTCTTCCACAGCCGGATCGGAGAGGTTGAACCACTGCTGCAGGAAGTAGATGCGCAGCATCCGCTCCAGACCCACCGGAGGACGTCCACGGCCACCCCGAGGGTAGTGCGCCTCCACCACAGCGCACAGCTCCTTCCACGGCACCGCCTGTTCCATCTGTGCCAGAAATGCCGCCCGGCGCGTGGTCTTGGCGAATCGATCAAACCCCATCAACGACAATGTGCTTTGCTTGGGCTTCATCGGGTAACGCTCCTTCAGAACAGGTCGACGCCTATGACAGCGATGGCGCGAATTTATTCAGAGTTTCCTTAGGTCCAGAAAAGCCCTGGAGCAACTCCTGGAGGACCAACCCGGTCGTGAACACCTGGTCCGCGCCTTCAAGAGCGCTCCGGAGCACTTCAACAGCCTGGGTGGATGCCCCGGCATCGCGGCGGAAAGCCAGCGACCAGACGGACGTGTCCACGAGCAAACTCACGACTTGCGGGCTCGTTCTGCCTTGTAGTCGTAGGCGGAGTCCCACTCAAGCTTGCCAAACAGCTCGGCTACTCGCCGCTGTTCGCGCCTGGCAATGAATTCCTGGAGCGCGCGTGTCACCGCCGCCTTTTTGGTGGGCTCTCCGCTAACCCGGAAGGCGTGGTCCAGTAGTTCCTGGTCAAGTGCGAGATTGGTGGCCATGTGTGTAGATCCTATGTGGAGAATCTACACACGCAAACAACTGAAAGCAACGGGCGCGCGCACAAGTGTGAATGTGCCGCCAGCTGACGGTCGCCGTGACTGGGCCCGTCCAACAAGCGGTTCAGATCGTGGCGTCGTCTCGCTCTCAAGATCGGAGGAAGCCACGCTGCGGCTGACCAACATGTTCGGTATCACTTATCGGCTATGCCGCCTGAGCGTGTAGCCGGACCCCAAGCGCCTTGGCAAACCTTGAACACAGACAGTCGCGAAGCACGGATTCCCGTCGGCATCGAGCGCGCCGGGCAATGTCCCTCAAGTTGTCGACCCATTCGCGGTACTCGTCCCTCTTCTCGACCCCATGGTCTAAGTCGCATGAGCTACATGACGAGGCGCGGGCTTCGCGCCGCTGAGCGTAGGCGTTCAGGCCTCGGTTTGTGAGGTCCATCGTGCCTGCGGCGAATGGTCACCCCTTTCACGCCAACGTTTCAGCAATCACTTCTAGATGGCGGTGCGCAATCTGGGAAGGCGCCATCGGCGAGATCCGCGAGGGGCAGCGCAGCACGCTGCCCACATCTTTAAGCATCGACGAGATGCTGGCGAGCTGCTCCAGCGCCTCGATCTGCTCACTGAGGCTTCGCACGACAGCGGCGGTTCATGCGGTGCTCAGCCTTCAGATGCCCGATCGTCGACTCCACCGCCTGGCGGCGCCTGAGCCAGCGCCGCTGAGTGTGCGTGAGCGAGCGGTACTTGCCCCGGTGGATGATCTCCACCTTGCATTTGTGTACACAAGGCGGCGAAAATCGAGCCATCGTCTACTTCTTGCCAGGAGCCCCCTCATGGAAACACCTTCTGTCGGCATCCGCGAGTTCCGCGCGTCGCTGGCCGAGTACATCGACACCGACGCCCCTGTCACCATCACCCGTCATGGGCAGGCGGTGGGACTGTTCGTGCCCCTGCGGCGGCCCAGCGCCGAAGACCTGCAGCGCCTGCAGGCGGCAGCGGCCAAGTTCCGCAAGGCCATGCCATTGAACGACGACGAGGTCGAACAGGTGGTGGCTGACTTTGACGCCTTGCGGCGAGGCGTGCCACTGCCTAAGCGCGACCGCCGATGAGGTTCACGCGTCCAATCATCCTGGACGGCTCGAGCGCGATTCCCTATCAGCTAGACTGCAGTCGAAGTCGCAGGCCATGTTCAACATGTTCCGGCTCGAGCGCGATTCCCTATCAGCTAGACTTGTCACCACCACGTGGGGCCGTGCGTCGCTGTTCCGGCTCGAGCGCGATTCCCTATCAGCTAGACTGCATGAAACGCGCGCTCGATGGCACCTGCAGTTCCGGCTCGAGCGCGATTCCCTATCAGCTAGACTAATTGTAGAGAGGGCATCAATGACGCTGCTGTTCCGGCTCGAGCGCGATTCCCTATCAGCTAGACTGTGCAGCGCCTTGTCGGTCACGTCGTCCCAGTTCCGGCTCGAGCGCGATTCCCTATCAGCTAGACTCGAGTAGGCTGCGGGCACCTGCGCCAGGTTGTTCCGGCTCGAGCGCGATTCCCTATCAGCTAGACTAAACGCGCACAGCTCGTGCACGTGTTCGATGTTCCGGCTCGAGCGCGATTCCCTATCAGCTAGACTCCCGCGCAATCGAACGCGCGCACGGCATCAGTTCCGGCTCGAGCGCGATTCCCTATCAGCTAGACTGAGGTCTACATCACCGCGGGCACCGGCGCTGTTCCGGCTCGAGCGCGATTCCCTATCAGCTAGACTTCATCAAGGCGGTTGTCGTAGAGCAGTCTTGTTCCGGCTCGAGCGCGATTCCCTATCAGCTAGACTGAAACCGTCAGCGCCCCGGAGAGCGCGGCCGTTCCGGCTCGAGCGCGATTCCCTATCAGCTAGACTAAAAGCCAACCCAACTGCACTCATTCGCTAGTTCCGGCTCGAGCGCGATTCCCTATCAGCTAGACTCCGTCGCTCGTAAGTGCTTGGACAAGATGATTTTTCTCTTCATCCCGTCGCGGAAAAGAATGAGTTGCCGTCAGAACAAGTCGAACTGAGTCGGCGTTTTTGTGGCTGGCAATCGTTGCTTGCCCCGAAAGTGCTTAACGTTTTCGTATTGTTTGTCTGTGAAGAACAAGATGTCCACCGCCCCGTCCGTCGGTAATGCTTCCTCGACCTGTCGCACCAAAGTTTCGGTGCGCTGCGGGCTTGTGCAGTACCTTGCATAGACAGAAAACTGAACCATTTCGAACCCGAGGTCGAGTAGAACCAACCGAAATCCCGTGGCTGCCTTTCGCTCGTCGGCACTGCCCACGGGTAGATCAAACATCACCAGCGCCCACATCTGCCGATACGCCGAAAGCATTAGGCGCTTAGTTGTTCGATAGCGAAAACTGCGGTGGCCAGCTCTGCGGGATCTCAATGCCATCAAGATTTTCGCGTTCTCCCAGCAAAACCTGCGCATAGCTCAGAGAGAACCGGTGGAGGCAAGTCATGAGGGGGCTTACCCCGACCGCGCTAAAGGTATCCTCGTAAAGCAGCGACCCAAGTGCTCGTTTCGCGTTTCGATCCACCTCCGTCGCTCCTGCACCAACTATCTTGTGTACTGACATGTCGATCAATGGGCGCGCCGGTTCCATTAGATCGTCAACAAGTCGGAACGGGTTTCCGGCCTGCCGGTGATGAATTGGGATCCCGGGATGCAAACCCGACGCGACAATTGCCCTTGCAACGGCCGACCTCAGCACTGCATACCCGTAGTTGAGAAAAGCGTTTGTGCCGGGAAGCGAGGGGTCGCGGCGGAACGCCATTCCGAATAATTCTCGCCAGTAGCGCTTGGCAGCAAGCGCCTCGACGTTGGATGGATCGCCTGACCTCACCCGTCGCAGGAGAGACTCGAGGATGACGGGATTCTTTCCCAATCCTCGGAGTGCAGCAGCTTGGTTGCGGATCTTCTGCCGGACGACACTTTGCCACAGACGCTTCTGGAGTGGTCTCGACGCGCGTGTTTGAGCATCGAGACGCTTTCCAATTTCCGTATGGTCAGAGAATGGCCAGAGAACAGAGACAGGGGCGAAGTTGCTGCCACAAAACACCACTGGAACCCCTTGTGCGGACAGCGCCTCAATCACCTGGCGGGTTACGACCGCATCATGCGCAGAAATGATTAGAGCGCCAAGGTCATCGATCGGAGGACGACCTAGCACTTCCTTCGTTACCGCGTCTTCGATGACGAGAAACCCTCGTTCCCGCCTCAGGAGGCGCCCGCATTCGTTGAGATCGATGACACGTCCAAGCATGAACGATTCCCTGGATCCAGTACGCGGCCGATCGGGTCGACAAAGACCCGTCGCGCGCCCTCCCTCATCAAGGCACTCGCGGACGCGTACTTGTATTTGAAAACATCTTTCGGATCTTGGTCTCGTTTCTTTAGGCTCCCGCCTTCGAAGTGTTCCGCCAAGACGATGTTTCCCGGGCTGAACTTCACCACGCGGAAGATGCGACGTTCCTCGTTCTCGCCGATCGCAACCGAATCGTTTTGCGTAAGGCGCATCACTAAGGGGTGACCATTTGCAGCAAGGTGACGATTCTGCTGGTGGCGCGTCCTTTGGTTCGCGTCGAATGTCGAGATGACCAAGTCTCGCCACTTGCCTTTCCCATCCACATATATCTCTACGCAGTAGTTGCTGTCCCCCTTGAAGGCCTTAAATGGTTTGCCTGCCGCGTCGTTGATGTGTATCGCGGACAGCGATTCATGGATGCGCGCTCTGCGGACCTTGGTACTTGCCGACAGCGAGCCAAGGCGGGAGAGTCTTTCCTTGCCAGTGGCGGATCCGATCTCTTTATCGATGAGGGCAGAAAGCGCGGGGCTGGCTACCATGTCCTTTGGGCCGATCGCGACAATCGGAACACGATGGGCATATAGAGGCGCGTCGCCGGTGTGCGACGGCGGTCGGACGATTCCATACGCAGTGTCATTGTGAAGCGCCCCCCCAGCGCTGTGGTCTGGTTTGTACGAAACCACAACCCGCTTAAGCCCGAAGGCCATCTCGCCCCGGAAACGTTCCCAAGGTCGAGGCATCTGGTCGACAAGGCGTTGAACGCCATCCAGGTTAGCTTGTTCCGAGGCACGCGACACCCGTTGAAGGAGGCTGCGGTCGGTCACGCACACCACCGCTGCGTCGACCGTGTGGTGTCGTTGGTCAGTGCGATCCTTGGCTCCTGAGTCGGAAAGAAGACTGTTCAGCCCCCACTGCCTACGCAACAATGCAGTCAGCCTTCCGCTGACGGCCCAGACTTGAGGGCACACAAGGCAAAGGTACTCTCGCGCAACCCTCGAAAGATAGGCCGTATCGTTGAGGTGGCGGGCGAGGAAGTCGCCGTCAATGGAAAGCCGCTCACGTGCATCCTTGGAGAACCGCCGGCGCTTGGACATTGGCAGCGCCGCCGCTCGGGACGCGATCTCATCCCAGTCGTATCCTGCGGGCGAGTCCCCAAAGGCCTCGAACGGCGCACGATTACCCTTGAAACGGTTGGCGCGTGCGAGGCAGAGCGTCTTGTTGCTGGCGCCATCATCGAGGCTGATCGAGAAGGGAAGGATGTGGTCGATCTCCACCTCTGGGGAGAGAACCCGGGTGATCGAGAGCGGTTCGCCGGTGTAGATGCATCGACGTTCCAAGGGGTTGTCCGAGAGCTCCTCCCAGAGGCGAAGACGCTGCCGAAACTCTGCTGAAGGGCGCAGCCCCAATTGGTGCAGCGTTTCATCGTACCGCTGGTTCTCCTTCTGGCGCTTTGTCTGGTCGCGTTCGAGCTCGATACGGCGCTCGCGGCTGTTCTTCAGTTCGCGTGTCACCTCGATGACGACTTGCTCCGGTTTTCCAAAGCGATCTATCAGCGCATTCACAACCTTGCGGACCTGATTTAGTCCCACGTGCACTGTGGGATTGGAGACCCGGCCGTACCGCTTCTCTTCAGGATCCTCGTCTTTTCCAGTTCCGAACGCGACGTGCCGCTGAAGAGCTTTCCCGTAGTAGGGCAAATGGGGAAGAGAGCCGTCCGGTAAAGCAAAGTGATCCGTGAAGCCTGCAAGTAGCAGGGCTGGTGAGTAGTCGATGACCGCATTTGTGAGGATTGGAACCAGGCGTGCCAGGGCATGGCGTCCGATACGCAGGTATCCGTCAGGCAGTGGAAGCTCGAGCGCAGCCGTGGACTGCTTTTCGGTCAGACTGAAGCGCTCGGCGAGCCACTGCAGCGTCGCCGATTCCGGTTCGTCTCCGAGAAGTTGTTCGACGATGGCGTCTTGGTCGGCAAGCGCAAGGCTGTCCCAGCGCTTGCCAAAGCAGTCATCCTTGCGTAGCAGCGCGGCAGTCTCGTCGCCTTTGAGCGCAGTGCGCTTCTCGGATTCGAGAGAGAACCGGGCGCCTCGCGGAACACCAATGGCCTCTCGCATGGCTTGGAAGGTCATCGTCTTCTGACGACGCAGGCGTTCGAGCAGAACGTCGCGCTCCTGAAGGCTCAGCGCGCGCTCGCTAGCGTCGGGAAGCTGCAGTCGCAAATGGTTCAGTTCCTGGAGCAAGCGGAACCGCTGTGCCGAGGGGAGGGCCAACGGGGCTCGCGGATCAGTGCTGTCAAGCGCGCAGCGGCCCGGGTCCACGGGGCGAAGGGGGCGCTGGTGAAAGATGATCCTGTGGATCGCGACTCTGGCCTCGGTGGAGAGTGCGCCCGGTGAAAGCCGCATTTGCCCCTCCCACAGGGCTTCGAACTCCTGCTCGACCAGCGCGCGATCGGCGTAGAACTCATAGGGGTCGCGGGCGCCAGGGCCGAATCGGCGCGCGCGGACGTCTTGACCTGCCTGGCGGCGTTGCCACAGCCATTCACCGAGCGTGTGCGAGCCTGAGGTCTCCAGGGCCGTCCTCGTGCTGCGGATGGAGGCCTTGATCGCGCCTTTCTCATTGTCGTCGGTGCGCCGATCCGTTCGCCGGTTGCTGAGGAAGCCCCTGCGCTGGTTCAAATGGAACAGGGCGCGCCCGAATTGATGAGGGGGGAGGGCTTCTGAAAGCGCCCGTGCGCGCAGTTCGTAGGGGTCCAGTCTGCGTAGATCAAGCCGTTGGTCCCGGTCCTCGGGCATCAGCCCGTGGCGTACCAGAGCATTGAGCAGGGCAGTCCTGCGGCGAAGGTAGCGGTCGCGCCGCCGTCGCATCTGCCGGGCAAGCCGTCGTGCCGTGGCCAAGGACGTTCCGTCCTTGGGATTGCGGCTGTCGGAGAAGATGCGAACACCCAGGCGAACGATGCGGTCCGGATTGCCCTCGTCGTTCAACCGCATCACGCACCAGCCCAGCGAGTTTGCTCCAAGGTCCAGACCAAGCCGATACCGCACAGTAGTCCCCTTTTTGAAGGTGTTTGACTGCGCCTGAACTCAGTTTAAACTAACGTCGTAGCTGATAGGGAATCGCGCTCTTTCCGGTAACAAGCCGCGAAAGTGGCACAAAATGAGACGGCGGGCTTCGGCCCGCCGTTTATCTTTTCTGCGCCGGTTTGCGACGCTTGTGGCGCGCAAGCTAGATCGATTGAAGGCAATGCTACGGATGGGGCCTCGTCCCTGAAAAACGTAGCGCATAAAGGGCTAGTTCACTGAACGTCACCTAGTGATGCAGCAAGAGCATAGGGGCGCAATGGTGAGCGCGCAGCGTGGCCCATCAAGTAGCGGGCAATAGTGGACCACCTGGCTTTAGCAGCCACCGCCCCGCCTCTTCTCACCTCTCCCCGCCAGTCCGCGAGAGGGGCCAACAGCCCCTCAACAACATCCTCACCGCGCCGGTCGTCGTCAAGCGAGCGACCGGCGCAGCGCAAAAGCCCTCCGGCGGACCCCCATCCCTCACTCGTCGTCGCCGCCCAGCAGGCCGCCCAGCAGGCCGCCGGCCGCGAAGCCGCCCAGCATGGAGCCTTCCTCGCGGGAGCCGCCGCGCTGGGGCGCAGCCGCGAACACGCGGCTTGCCAGCCGCGAGAAGGGCAGCGATTGCAGGTAGATGGTGCCGGGTCCGCGCAGCGCGGCGAAGAACAGGCCCTCGCCGCCGAACAGCGCGGTTTTCACCTTGCCCACGTACTCGATGTCGTACTGCACCGAGGGAGCGAGTGCCACGAGGCAGCCGGTGTCCACCCGCAGCAGTTCGCCGGGGGCGAGATCGCGCTTCATGAGGGTGCCGCTGGCGTGGATGAAGGCCATGCCGTCGCCTTCGAGCTTCTGCATGATGAAGCCCTCGCCGCCAAAGAACCCCACGCCGAGCTTGCGCTGGAAGGCGATGCCCAGGGACACGCCGCGGGCGGCGCACAGGAAGGCATCCTTCTGGCAGATGAAGGTGCCGCCCACCGCCTGGAGGTCGATGGGCACGATCTTGCCGGGGTAAGGTGCGGCGAAGGCCACGCGGCGCTTGCCGCTGCCCTGGTTGGTGTAGATGGTGGTGAACAGCGATTCGCCCGTGAGCAGCCGCTTGCCCGCGCCAAGCAGCTTGCCCATCAGGCCGCCCTGGCTGGCCGACCCGCTGCCGTCGCCGAACACGGTGTCCATGCCGATCTGGTCCTGCATGTACATCATGCTGCCGGCCTCGCCGATGGCAGCTTCGCCGGGGTCGAGCTCGATTTCCACATACTGCATCTCCGAGCCGAAAATCTCGTAATCGATGACATCCGCCGCCATGACAACCTCCTGTGGTGCGAAGGGAAGGACCAGAAAAGGGCGCGCAGTCTACCGCAGCGGCCGCGCGCCAGCGGGGGCGTCGAACCTTTCGCCGCGCCGCGGCTCGGAAGGGGCGTGAAACCCCGCCTCGTTTTCGGGCCGCTGCGCCAGCACCCGGGCCGCACCTTCGTATCGGTGGCCGCCATCGCCCTGGGCGTCGCCCTGGGTTTCGCGGTACAGACCATCAACGGTTCCGCCGTGGCGGAGTTCGCCCAGGCGGCGCGCCAGTTGGCGGGCAACGCCGACCTGTCGGTCAGTGGCGCGCGGGAGGGCTTCGACGAGGCGGTGTTCGCCGCGCTGGCCGGGCACCCGGCGGTGGCTGTGGCGAGCCCCGTGCTGGAAGTGGAGGCACGCCTGGCCGGGCGGCCGGAGGCGCTGCGCATCGTTGCCCTCGACGCCCTGCGCGCCGGCCGCCTGCAGGGCGCGCTGGTGGAATCCGGCGCCGATTTCACCGATCTGCTGG
>Ga0209972_10001893_pt1 | contig 17648 bp, 10 predicted proteins | sample NOAtaG_7_FD_187302 | JGI IMG/M metagenome (GOLD analysis project Ga0209972, IMG submission 187302) | Freshwater lake microbial communities from Lake Erie, under a cyanobacterial bloom - NOAA_Erie_Diel1S_2200h metaG (SPAdes) (version 2) | ecosystem: Environmental > Aquatic > Freshwater > Lake ... | reverse complement strand
GCGCGCGCCTCGACCGCGAGCAGATAGTCCCCGTCGGCGGCGTTCCGAGCGCGCGGATGGTCTATCGCGTGGATCGCGTGTGAGAGGTTTGGATTGCGTCGCCGCGTGCACCTGGCGGCACTCACGCCGCGCGCGAGGTTCGCGGCTTGCCGGCTCGCGCGGTCGAAGTCTTGGTGCGGAGCCGCGTGACGCGCACGCGCCGATGTCTGTTCGGGCCGGCGGGCTGCACCGTCAGCACGAGGCCGAGCGCGTGGACGACGGCGACGATGGTAGAGAAGCGGGGGTTGCCCTTCTCGGAAAGCGCGCGATAGAGGCTCTCGCGCTCGATCTGCGCTTCCTTTGCGATGCGGGCAATGCCGTGCGCCTTGGCGAGTTGCCGAAGCGCGACGAGCAACACCTTCGGTTCGTCGCTTTCGGCCAGTGCAGCCTTGAGATACGCAGCGGCGAGGGCCGGGTCCTCACGAAGGTCACGGGCGACCGCGTCGTCGTGCGAGACGCTCGCGGCGGCGGAGCGCTTCCTGGCGGGCGAATTCGCTTGGGTTGATGTGGTGGCGCGTGGCATGGATGTGGGCTTCAGGAGTTGGCGCAGTGGAGTGCGAATCAGGGTCGGGATGACCGTCGGTTGTGGTCTGCGAGCAGCTTGTGCGCGCGTTCGATGTCTCGGCGTTGCGTCCGTTTGTCACCGGCACAGAGCAGTAGGACGATCTCCTTTCCGGTTCGCGCGAAGTAGACCCGGTATCCAGGACCGTGATCGACACGGAGTTCCCAGACACCGCCGCCGACGGACTTGCAATCCCCAGCGAGCCCCGCCTCGAGTCGTGCGATCCGAACCAGAATCTGGGCTTGTGCCTCATGATCAGCGCAGGTCGCAAGCCAATCGCCGAACACATCCTTTCCTGCCGGGTTGAGCTAGTGACGCACTTCCCCGAACTTCAATTGTAATCTATAAGTCACAAGTTGTCAAGCCTCGGCGGCGTACCGAGGGCGCGGACGATCTAGCGCGTCGACCGGGAGCGAGGCGTTGATCACCCATCTAGGGCATGGGTTCGCGGGAATCGCGGCGCTCGCGGCTTCGTTTCCGACAGAATCGTGAAAGCCACGCGGTGCAGGGCGGAACCTCGCCGCTCCTGCATCCATCGGCGATCATGAACCAAGATTTCTCGGCTTCAAGATTTCTCGGCTTCAAGATTCCTCGGCTGTTGTGCGCAAGCTGCACACGCCAACGAAGGTCACACCCATGCAGCGCGCTCTCGCAATCATCTTCCTCGTTCCGCTCGTCGTTCTCGCACGCTTCGCGCCGACCGCGCATGCAACGCAGAACGCGCAGCCGCCCGCCCCGTACCGCCTCGAGCGCGAGGGTCCCGTCGCCGAGCTCCCATGCGAGCGGAACTTCACGACCGACCGCTTCGGGCGAAGGATCACCTTCTACCTCTACATCCCCGAGGCGGCGAAGGCGACGCCGCTGCCGCTTGTCGTCTACATCCATGGTTCAGCGTGCTGCTCGGTCTTTGCGCGTCGTCCCGAAGACGGAGCGATCCGTGCGACGGGCGGGCATGGGGCGATTCCCACGGTCGCGGGCGAGCGCGCGGTGACGCTGGTCGTCGAGAAGCCCGGGGTCGAGTTCCTCGATCCGTACCGGCAGGCGACGCCGTGCCCCGATTCGTACAACGAGGAGCACACGCTCGAGCGCTGGTCCGAGGCGATCGAGGCCGCGATTCGTGCAGCGCAGCAGTCGCCTGCGGTGAAGCGGGCGACCACGCTCGTCATCGGCCACTCTGAAGGCGGCCTCGTCGCGTGCAAGGTCGCGCGCGACTTGCCCGACCTCGTCACGCATGTCGCTTGCGTCGCGGGCGGAGGAGGCAGTCAGCTGTTCGACATCCTGACGCTCGCACGCAAGGGGATCTTCTTCAACGGCGTGTCGGAGGATCCCGATGAGCGTGTTCAGTTCGTGGTCGACGAGTGGCGCAAGATCAAGGCCGATCCCATGAGCACCGAGAAGCAGTTCTTCGGCTTCGCCTATCGCCGTTGGTCGACTTTCCTCGCGTCGTCGCCGATGCGCGAGCTCGAGGGCGTGGGCGCGCGGATCTACATCGCGCAGGGCACTGCGGACGAGGCGGTCGATCCCGCGTCGGCCGACCTGCTCTACGCGCATCTCCTTGCGTGCGGGAAGGACCCGACCTACGACCGGGTGGAGGGCGCGGACCACGGATTCCGATTCGCGGGCACCCCGCCGCGCGACGGCTGGACGGATCTCCATGGCCGCATCGTCGACTGGTTCCTGAAGCCCTGAGCGAGCACGCCCCCAAAACGACACCGCCGCAGGCGTTTCTGCCTGCGGCGAGTCTTGAGGTGGACCTGATCGGGCTCGAACCGACGACCTCTTCCATGCCATGGAAGCGCTCTCCCAATTGAGCTACAGGCCCGCTGAGTTGTGCCGCGGACATGGCTCCCGCGGGTCGGGAAGCGTACTGCGGAGACCGCTTCGGGGCAAGTCACTGCGGCAATTCGACTTGGATTGAAGAGCGGATAACTTCGGGCGCGAGGGTGGGTGCCGTGGTTTCAGCCGTTCGCAAGGCTCTTTGACGCCGTGCGCCGCGCGCCCGCAGGGCCGGTGCGGTCGAGCGTGCCCCCGCGCCATTCGGTCGAGAGCACCGACCAGACGACATGGTCGCGCCACGCGCCGTCGATCTCGACGAGGCCGCGCGCGACGCCTTCCTTCGTGAAGCCGAGCGCCTCGGCGACCGCGTGCGAGCGGCGGTTGGCGGGCAGGATGTTGGCGACCACGCGGTGGAGCTTCTTCTCTTCGAACGCGATGTCGAGCAGCGTCGCGAGCGCGTCGCGCATGAAGCCCTTGCCGGTCTCGCCCGCGCCGAGCCAGTAGCCCGTGGTCGCCGCGAGTTCGGGCCACTCGCTGATGTTGCCGAGCGACACGACGCCGACCATGCGGCCGGCGGGGCCCGCGGCGTCGGGCTCGCGGGCGCAGACGAGCACGCGGAGCTTGGTCGGCGTGTTGCACGCGGGCGGCAGCATGCGTTCGAACTTCTTCGCGAGCGTCGGTTCGCTTGCACGCGCGGCGCGCGGCATCCACGGCGCGAGATGCTCGCGCGAACGCTTGAGCATGGCGAGAAACTCGGTCGCGTCGCCTGGCTGCGCGAAGCGCAGCAGCGTGCGCTGTCCGACGCGCAGCACGCCCGCCGCGCGGTCGCGCGCGGACGGCTTGTCGGAGAGCGGCGGAAGCGCCGGGCTGGCCATGCGCGGAGCGTATGCTGCGCGCATGTTGCGTGCAGCGCTTGCCGTCTTCGCCGTGATTTCCTGCTCGATGGCGCCTGCGACGGCGACCGCGGACAGGCCTCCGCCCGTCGATGCGGCGGCGATCGCGCGCGAGGTTCGGTCGCGGACGAAGGTGCCTGCGCTCGTCTGCGCGGTGGTGACGAAGGAAGGTGTCCATGCGATCGGCGCAGACGGCGTGCGCCGCGTGGGTGAGGAGGCCGCGGCCACGGTCGACGACCGCATGCACCTCGGCTCATGCACGAAGGCGTTCACGGCGACGCTTGCCGCGGTGTTCGTCGCGGAAGGCGCGCTGCGGTGGGACACCACTGTTGGCGAGACGGTCGCGCTGTCGCTTCCCGACATCGACCCCGAGTGGCGCGCGGTGACGCTCGAGCAGCTGCTGCGTCATCGCGGCGGCGTGCCGACCGCGCCCGATCCGAAGGCGTGGGCTGCGGCGTTCGGTTGCGGCGACGCGCCCAAGGCCTGCCGCACCGCGTTCGTCGAGGCGGCGCTCGCGAAATCGCCTGTCGGCACCGGCACCTTCGCCTACTCGAACCAGGGCTACGCGATCGCGGGGCGCATGATCGAGATCGCGGCAGGTGACATGAAGGACTACGAAACGCTGCTCGCAGAGCGCGTGCTTGCGCCGCTTGGAATCACACGCTTCGGCTTCGGTGTGCCGACGAAGGCCGACGCCGCGTCGCCCGCTGGGCACACCGAGCAGGGCGCGCCGCGCGAGATCGACAACCCGAACGCCATCGCGCCCGCCGGCACGCTGCACATGCCGCTCGGCGAATGGGCGAAGTTCGTCGCATTCCACCTCGGGGCGAAGGCGCCAGCCGCGCTCGAGGGCGCTGCGCGCGAGCTGCCGAAGCTGCATGCGCGCGCGAAGGACTCGCCGTTCGAGGCGCTCGGGTGGATGACCGGCACGCGCCCGTGGGGCGGCGCCGTGCTCACGCACGCTGGCTCGAACACCATGTGGTACTGCGTGGCGTGGCTTGCGCCCGAGAAGGGGTTTGCGGTGCTGGCGGCCACGAACCAGGGCGGCGACGCGGCCGAAGGGGCGTGCGACGAGGCGTGCGCGGCGATGATTCAGGCGGTCGTGAAACCTGCTGCGAAGCCCGAGTGACCCCGGTGCCTGGCGTGCCTGGCAGGTGCCAGGCACAGCATCCGGAAATGGGGACCGCGCCGCTGCTGCGTTCCTTTCCGTGTAAGCCATCCAGTCGAGCGGTCGTTGTCAGCGCCGCCGACGGCTCACGCCTAACGCGAGTCCGACCAGCGCGCATGTGGCTGGCATGGGGATGGCGTTCGTCGGCACCCACAGCGACTCAGTGACAAAAAACCCAGAGCCTTGGAAACTGATGTAGTCGAACTCGACATCGCTCGTGAAGGCCATCAACTTCGAGTAAGCGGTCGTACCGCCCCCGGGCAGGCCGTAGCTGGGGATGTTGCTGATCGAGTAGGTCTTGAAGCCGAGGTACTGGCCATCTCGATAGAGGGAGGCCTGGACAAAGCCACTGGCCGCAGCGCCCCGGATCCAGAATGCCATGCCCGTGATCGGGGCGATGAAACGCAGGTTGTCGTAGCGGGTCACGAGCCCCGATTGAAAGCCCAGCGAGGAATGGACCCACGCACTGTCGGGCGACATTCCGACCTGCGAGTACGGCAGCCCCGGAAACGGGCCTTCGCCGCCCGCTCCATAGAACTGTCCTGCTCCAAGCACACCAAAGCCACCGTACTGATCCGTGAAACTGCCGAACCCGCCGGAAACTGGGGGCCCAATGGGCTCGAAGTCAAAAGTACACTCGTTCGCGCCATTCACGGCCGTCGCCCAGGACGAAAGGTCGGAATGGACTGTCCAGTTGAAGGCCGCGTCTGCGGCCTGCACGGCGGCGAGCGCGATAGAAACAGACAGCGCAATTTTAGTTCGTGGCACGGCGAATTGCCTCCATTGTCTCACTGATGAGCTGGCCGCGAGCTTGCAACTCGCCGAGCGGCGCGTTGACTGCGGAACCGATAAACGCGTCGACGCATCCCTCGCCGCAGATCGAAAGTGCAAGCTCAAGCCGTTCCATCGGGGCGGGCTCGTCCGTGCAGCAGAAGGACTCCAGCCCTGTGACGTTGCCGATTGTCCAGTCATTCAGCAGTTCGGCAAGATCCTGTGGTCCGACGCTGCCATTTGCATCGACGTCCTCAGCCAAAGGGCTGCACGGATCGGACAACAAACCCCATGTGTTCGGGAGGCTCGCGAGGTCGAGCGAGTTCACGACAAGATCGGCATTGATGTCGGACATGCGAGTCGCGACAAACACGCGATGTGATGGCTGCTGGGAGACACCAACGAATAGACCTGACTCGCTTGCGTCGTAGGCGGCAAGAGCGCTCCAGTTCTCGCACTGTGGGGACCAAACACGCGGATTCGCGGAGTCAAGGTCTTGAACAACAGTTGGCGCGAGGGCAAATTCTGCATGCCAAGATCCGTCGCACTCATCCCAGATCACAGCGGAAGTGAACGACTGATGAATTCCAGGGGTTGAAGCGATTGTGGCCGCGCCCGCAACGCGCGTACCCCCTCCGAGATTGCGACGGACACCGAGTGCAACGGACGAGTCACTCCCGACCGACATCGGCACAAACTGCTGGAGATCACGGCTTGTTGGGCTCCAGGTCAGATTCTCCCAGATGACGGCACGCTGAGCACACTGGGGATCCGAGTCGGCCTCGAGTGCGCGTCCAACAACGGTGTTGGCGTCACGCGCTCGAATGGCTTCAGCGGATGGCACAGAGGCCCCAGTGACATGTTGGACGAGCATGTTCGGCGGATCCCATCGAAATGCCCGCGACGCTGAGAATTGACACGGTCCCGACAGGACGACAGATCATGAGGACGGTATCTCGTAGTGTCCGACTCCCCAAATCGATGAGCCGTCACACGCGAATCCAAACAGGGATTCACGGAATATGGTCGCCGATCCCTCGAGCAACTGGTCGGGCAAGGTCGCGCCTGCGAGCGCGATGCTGTCCCCGACGAACGCACGCGCGACAGACGAGCTTGAACTGCCGCCAGGCCCACCTCCTGAACCCTCGCATGTGGCCGTTGTCATCCCCGCGACCGTTACGCCCGCAGCGCGGTCGATGCCAAATGCAGCCGACGCCGCGCTCGGCGGCGGCGAAATGGCAAACGCCGCTACAGGTGTTCCCACCGAAGTCAAATCCCACCTCACGGCAGAGTCGGCTGAAACTCCAACTGCAAGACCGGAGTCAGACAGATCGCAGGCTGCGGATTCGATTGGGGCTTCCGCCGTCTCGCCGAGCCCGGGAAGTCGTGAAACTCCAGCTGGAATCGCGTATCCCGATAGTGTCCGCGGTGCCCAGGCCCACGCGACCTCCGAAGTAGACCCCCCACCTGCTGGTGCAACCTCTACGCTCCCCACGACGACTCCGTCTGCATTCAACGACAGGCGGCGGGAACCGGCGTCTCCACTCCAGCCCGTCGGAAGATAGAGCCGCGGGCCGAGCGGACTCAGATCGAGCAAAACGGCCTTCCATCGCCGGCAGTTCCCGGAGATCCCGTCCACCGCAAGCGCATTGTGTGCCGCAGCATTCGTTGACAAGAGTGCGATGACGGAGACCGTTGCGGGCGACAAAGAGACCCCGGGTGTCATGCTTGATTTGATCGATCCACCCATCCGATTCCTCCGCGCATAGCTGCGAATCCGAGAACTCCGACCGCAAGCGCGATCCGATCAAGGCCTGGAATCCAGAAGTTAGCCGACACAGGATAATTGGCAAGACATCAATCCACTGTTTTTGCGTTTAAACATTGCATGGTGGTGAGAAAGTCGCAAAACGGCCGCAACACGAGAGCCTGCACCGCGAAATCAATGCAGATTGACGGCTTTCACCGACCGATGTCAATTTGCCGCCAATCAAGGTGATGCTCATCAGAGCCCAGGCCGCCTCCGACTGGATCCAGACGGGACTTGTTGAAGCAGCCATGTATAGCCCTGACCAAGTCATCAGTTCATTGCGTCAGGTTTCAGGGAGCTGGGGATGTTGTCTGCCGCTGTACCTCGGCGCCAATATCCGCGAAGATGTGGCGTATGTCCGCCCGATTCCTCTCATCGCTCTTTCGCATTGCGTTCGTCGTGGCTGCCATCGACTTGGCCGCCTGCGCGACGACTCAGACTGACATGATTGAGCCCGCGCGCGACGCCGCGGCCGCGCGCGCGCTTGCCGAACTCGGCACGCAGGATGTCGCGTGGACCACGCCGGGCGGCGACGAAGCGGGGTCGATGCCGATCGGAAACGGCACCTTCGGCGCGAACGCGTGGTTCGACGCGAGGGGCGACCTGCTCCTCCTTCTTTCGCACACCGACGCCTTCAGCGAGATCGAGCGCCTGCTCAAGCTCGGCCGCGTGCGCGTTTCGTGCGACCCGCCGCTTGCGCTCGCGCCGTTCGCGCAGCGCATGCGTTTCGCCGACGGCATGATCGAGGTCGAGGCTGGCGCCGGCGACGACCGCGCGACCGTGCGCGTGTGGATCGACAGCGCGAGCGAAGTCCTGCATGTGACGGTCGAGAGCGTGCGCCCGCGCATGGTCACCGCAACGCTCGAGAACTGGCGCGACACCGCGCGCACGCTCGAAGGCGGCGAGCGCAACAGTTCGTGGGTGATGCGCGACGCGCCTGCGTCGATCGCGCTCACGGAATCGGCCGACATCATCGTGCCCGTCGAGGAATCACTGGACGCCGTCGCGTGGTATCACCGCAACGAGTCGTCGATCGTGGCCTTCACGCTCGAGCACCAAGGGCTGCTCGCGTTCGAGACGGCGTTCCCCGATCCGCTCATCTTGCGCACCTTCGGTGGCCGCATCGACGGCGACGGCTTCGTGCGCACCGACGCGCGCACGATGCGCACCGACGCGCCGCGCACAAGCCACGCGCTGCGCGTATCCGTCGCCTGCTCGCAGGCCGACAACCTCGAGTCGTGGCAGAAGCGGCTCGCGTCGGTCGCGGCGAACGCGGCCGACCACGCGGCGTCGCGCGGGCGAACCGCGGCGTGGTGGCGCGAGCGCTTCATGCAGAGCTTTGTGTTCGTCGACATGCCCGAGGCCGAACGCGGCGCGCTCGCGCTGTCGCAGGCCTACGCCGCCCAGCGCGCGGCGGCGCTCGCGGCGACGGGCGGCGTGTTCCCCGTCAAGTTCAACGGTTCGATCTTCACGGTCGCGCCGCGCTTTGTGAACGGCGAGCCGTTCAACGACGACTTCCGCCGCTGGGGCGGCGACTACTGGTGGCAGAACACGCGGCTTCCGTACCACGGCATGCTCGCCCGCGGCGATGGCGACCGCATGCGGTCGCTGTTCGACTTCTATTTCCGCGCGATCCGCGGCTGTTCGGTGCGCGCGAAGGAGTATTACGGCGCGGAAGGTGCGTACTTCCCCGAGACCATGACGACCTTCGCCACCTACTCGAACGGCGACTACGGCTGGAACCGCGAGGGCCTCGAGAAGGGCGTCGTGCAGTGCCCGTGGTGGCAGTGGGCGTGGAACCAGGGTCCCGAGCTCGTGGCGCTGATGCTCGACCACTGGGATCACACGGGCGACGCCCGCGTGCTCGAGGAGCGCACGATTCCGATGGCGCGCGCGATGCTGCGCTACTTCGACACGCGCTTCACCCGCGACGCGCGCGGCGTGCTCGTGATCACGCCGACCCAGTCGGCCGAAACCTACTGGACGGGCGTGGTGAACGACCTGCCGTGCATCGCCGGGCTGCGCGAAGTCACCGCCCGGCTCTGCGCGCTGCCCGCGCGATTCGGCGCGGCCGACGACCGCGCGCTCTGGGAACGGATGCGCGCCGCGTGCCCGCCGCTGCCGCTCACCGCCGACGGCACGAAGCTTTCGCCCGCAGAGAAGTTCGATCCGGTGCGCTCGAACTGCGAGAACCCCGAGCTCTACGCGGTGTGGCCGTTCTGGCTGCCGGAGGACATGCTCGCGGTCGGACGCGCAAGCTACGCCGCGCGCATCGAGAAGATGACCCACGGCTGGACGCAGGACGGCATGCAGGCCGCGCGCCTCGGCCTCGCCGACGAAGCCGCCGCGAATGTGCGCGCGAAGCTCGGCAACACGCACAAGAACTTCCGCTACCCGACCTTCTGGGGCCCGAACTTCGACTGGGTGCCCGACCAGTGCCACGGCTCGAACCTGCTGACGACCGTGCAGGAGATGCTGCTGCAATCGCGCCCCGACGGCACGATCGTGCTGCTCCCCGCGTGGCCGAAGTCGTGGGACGCGCGCTTCCGCCTCCATGGCGCCGGCGGCACGCAGGTGACCGCCGAAGTCCGCGGCGGCGCGCTCGTGTCGCTCGAGGTCGACCCGCCGGCGAACCGCGCGCGGGTGACGGTTGCGGAAGGGTGGCTGGCGCCGTGAACACGCGTGATGCGGTCATCGCCCTGTGGCTTCTGCGCGCGTCGGCCTTCACGGCCGTGGCGATGCTACCCGCGACGCCGTGCGCCGCGATTTCCTGTCAGGACGAGAGTCCGTCGCAGGGTTCCGCGTCGACCACGGAGAGCGAGGCGATCACCCGCTACAGGGAGCTCGCAGCGCGCGTGAACGCGGCCTACACGATGGACGCCGACGACGGGTGGGAGCCGTTCGTGGTTTCGGGTGTCGCAAACGAGGCGGTGACGAAGTGGCTCGAGGCCGTGCGTCCCATCGGCCCAGGGCTGATCGCGGCGGTGCGACTTCCGTACGAGAGCAAGATCGATCCGGAGCAGGGATGGAGCCGGCAGCCTCCCTCGCTGTCGCCTCAGCGCTCGCTCGCGAGAGTCGCGCGGCTCCTCGCGCACGACGCTGCGCTTCGCGGCGACCATGTGACAAAGCTCGATCTCCTGCGTGCCCAACTCCAGCTTGCAGGACAACTGAAGGAGCAACCTGAGACAACAAGCGCGCTTGTCCATGCAGGCATCGTCGCCATCCACGCGAAGACCGTCGATGAACTGATCGATCGTGGCGCGATCGATTCCACCGAAGCGCGCGCGCTGCTTGAGGTGCGACGAGATGTCGCGGTGGTCTTGCGAGCACACCTGTTGGCGGGCCTGCGCAACGATGCGGAGATCCTCGTGACGGAGACGCAGCGGCTTCACGCCAACGGAGTCGAGCGGGCGAAGGAACAGCTTGAGGCGCGCGGGCTTGGCGAGATGGCGAAGCTGCTCGCGGGCGACAAGATCCAGAAGCTTGCGGATTCGATCGCGTACAGGGATGCGATCGTCACGGCCACCGCGATGGAAGACGACGCGACGCTGCTCGCGGCGGTTCGCTCGCTCGAGCAGCGGGCGGTCGCAGGCACGCTTGGGCCATGGGTCGCCGAGTGGGGTCGCGCGAATGCGAGCTCGGTCATGGCTCAACAGTCGGTGCAGAAGCAACTCGCGATGCAGGAGGACGCACTCTTCGGCCTCGAGGACGGGGTGTACGAACCCGCCCACCTCATCAACGCGGCGCCGCACTATCTCACGGCGTCGAAGTCCGCCGAGTCGCTTTCGCCCGACATGCAGCGAAGGATCATCGCGCTTCGCAGCGCCCCCGGTGGTGGAACCGAAGAGGAGCATCGCGCCGTGCGCCGAGCGATCGAGGGACTCCGGCCGCAGCTGATCGACCGAATCCTGCAGGCGACGAAGCATGAGCGCTGCGACTTCGATGCGATCAGGCATGGCAGCGGTCCGCACCCGTCGCTCGTGCAGGACGGCTGCGATGGAGCGCTGGGTGCGCTGCGCATCATGCTCTTCGATCCGCTGCTTCCGGGAGATCGGCCTGAAGATGCGCCGACGGCCGTCGACGCCTGCGTCGCGTCGCTTGTTGCGATCCGGCACTTCGCGGAGGGCGGCGGAATCGGGAATCCGCTCGTCGCGCAGCGCTTCTCGCGCGATGTCGCGGCGGTGCTCAAGGAACTCGCAACGCGCGGTTCGTTGGACGGGAAGGCGCGTCGACGGCTTGGCGCCGAACTGTCGCGTCTCGATGCGGACGATCCGTTCGGCCTGCGTCGGAGCATCGACTTCGAACGCGCCCACATCGCGACGATGGGCCAGCCGATGTTTGCGGAACCGCGCGAGCACTCCGCGTTCGGCCGAAAGCGCCTCGCCGATCTCACGCCCGACCAAGTCGGATTTCTCGTGGGAACGCTGACCGCTCCGCGGCCGGCGATCGCGAGCGAACCGTGCGAGTGCTCATTCGATGGACCGTTGCTTGATCTTCGCGGTCTCTTCGATCTCGACGATCTCCAGGCCGCACAGGCGCAGTCGAGCCAACTGCGCCCGCGCATCTACTCGTCCCTCGACGAGGATCGCGTCGATGAGCCCTCGGCGCTCGACGGCCTCGCGGTGACCAAGCCCATCGACATGGAAGCACGCCTTGCCGAGGCGACAACGGACTTCGAGCGGCTGCAGGCGTTCACGCAGGTCGAGCCGCAGGCGGGCAACGCAGCGCCGCAGCCGCCGAGCAAGGCCTTGGTCGCGCAGAACGCTCGCATGCCGAAGCCCGGGCCCGAGGGGCCCGCGGTCGAGGTGTACATGGAGGCGCTTGCGGGCGAAGACGGGTCGTACCGCTCGAAGCGGGGGCACGACGGAGTCGGCGAGTTGCTCGAGCTCGTGGACAGGCTCGACAAGGACGAAGAGGCGCTCGCCCGCGCGAAGGCGCTCATCGCTCCGATCATGCCCGACATTGCGACGCTTCGCACCATCCGCGAGCGCCCCGTCTTCGGCGTGCCGTTCGTCGCGGGGCCGCTTGCGGACGCGAGGCTTGCGCGGTTTCTCGATGTTGCCGAAGCGGAGACTCGTACGGACCTCCTGACGAACACGCTGTTGCGCGCGCGGCGGCCTGGGAACTCGATGTTGATGCGTGCATCCGAGTTGATGCTTGCGTCGGCAGCGGTCGCGTTGCGCGAACAGCGCACCGGCGACTTTCTCGTCGACATCGAGACCGTGAGGATGGTCGCGCGCCACTTCGGCGAAGGCGAGTATTGGCTCGCTGCGATCGGGCGGGATTTCGTGGAGACAGAGATCTGCCGGGCGATCTGCGGCGCCGTGTCGTCGCAGGCGGAGCACTTCACCGAAGAGCAGCTTGCCGTGCTTGCGGCCGCGATTCCCGTCCGAGGAGACGCGCTCATCCGGGCCATCGAATTCGAGCGCCGGAAGATCGACGAGATCGCCGAACTCTGCTTCGCGGATGACGGTTCGGGTGATGGCGTGCCGCGAGACCCGGCGTTCGACACGGTCTTCGGTCCCGCGCGGGATGGACCGATCACTCTCGCTGGGCAGGACACGGACTGGGAGGCCAAGCCGATCGGCCGTCGCGCGTATCTCGCGGCCGCGCGCGGGTTGCTCGACCGGGTTCTCGCCGCGGCACGGGCGCCGAGTGCGGATGATGCGCTGGCATTGAGCCGCGAGCTCGACGAGCGGTACGGCGACACGCTTTCGAAGGACCGTGCGGAGGTCGAGGTCCCCGACTTGCTTGGGTTCGATGCCTCCGTGCAGGCGAGCGCGCTTGTCCGGTTGCTCCCGGGCGAGAACCCCGCGCAGGCCGCCCGCGCCGTGATCGCGATCGTGCGCTTCGAGCGTGCGAGGGGCAGGTACCCCGCCGATCTCGCGGAACTTGGCGAGCTCATGGGCGAGACGCTCGGAAGCTGGGCCGCCGAGGGCGGGCGGTGGCGCTTCGCGGCGGGCAGCGCCTCCGCGAGACTCGAGGTTCCGTGGTACGGCGCCGACGAGTGCCTGCAGTTCTCGTTCCGACCGACCTCGCGCCGGTAGCGGGCGGGGCCGCACGGGTCGAGAACCTGCACCGACGCCGATACTTTGTGCGACAAAGTATCGCGATTCCGAAATGCCGGCTCGAGGCATGCGTATACTCTGCGCGACACAGTATGCGCGGCGGGGTTCGGCCCTTGCCGACGGAGGGAGTCCCATGGCGAACGAGAATCAGTTCATCCGCGGCGCAGGCATGCTGGCGGTGCTCAAGGTGCTCGAGGGCGGCGAGCTGTACGGCTATGCGATCGTCGAGGCCTTGGCGAAGACCAAGGGCGAGGCGCTGCATCTCGGGCAGGCGACCGTCTATCCGATGCTCTACAACCTCGAGGCGAAGGGCCTCGTGAAGGCGCGGTGGGACGAGTCCGGCCCGCGGCCGCGCAAGTACTACTCGCTGACGAAGGCCGGAAAGACGCGCCTCGCGGAGGACGCTGACGAGTGGAGTGCGATCACGCGCGCGATGGCGTCGCTTGGGCTCGAGCGTGTGGCGTTGCTGCGTTTCGTGGCGGTCGCGTGCGCGGCGTGCGTGGCGGCCGTCCTGCCGGCGGCACCCGCGAGCGCCGCGCTGCAACAGGGCGGCGCGCAATCGGGCCGGGAGACCGCGGTCGAGGCGTATGCGCGCATCAAGGACCGTTTGCGCGAGATCGCAGGCGAGGAGGGGCTCGAGGCGAGCGAGGAGTTCATCCGGAGCGGCGTCGTCGACGAGGCGACGCGCCGCTGGCTCGAGGCTGCGCGTCCGCTTGCGCGCGAATTCACGGCCGCGGCGGGGTTGCCGTACGCACGGGAGCTCGACTACAGCCAGGGATTCGGGCTGTTGCTTCCGCATCTCTCCGAGCAGCGGGTGATGCAGCGTGCCGCACGGGCGCTCGCGCACGATGCCGCGCAGCGGGGCGACCGGGCGCTCGCCGGAGACTTGCTTCGCGCACAGGTCGTTGCCGCGCGGCGGATCGGCGAGGACAAGATCCTCATCAGCTCCCTCGTGGCGATGGGACTGACGCACCTCCACATCGGAACCGCCGACGAGTTGCTCGAGCAGGGTGGGATCGACCAAGCGGGGGCGAAGGCGCTTCTCGACGCGCGCAAGGGGCTCGATGCGACGATGCACGCGCAGCTTGTGAACGCGATCGGCATGGAGGCGGACATCGGCGTGCAGGAGGCTGCGAGGATCTCTGCCCTCGATGATCGTGTCCGCACCGGCGAGCTTTCGGCGATGGGCGCTATGAATCTGCCGCAGATGGATTCGGAGTCGCTGGCAAAGTGGAAGGACGAATCCGCCGCATACCGCGATGCCATGAAGGCTGCGCTGGCGAACCCCGACCTTTCCGCGATGAAGGCGGAGGTCTCTGCGCTGGTGACGCGTGCGGAGCAAGGCGAGTTCGGATTGTTCGTCAAGATGCTCGCGCCCGATGTCTCGCGCACGGTCGAGCGCCTCGAGGCGCTGCTTTCGGTTCTGGCCGAGCAGGATGCGCGGCTCGTCGAGCTTGCGAGCGGAAGGAAGGCGCCGGCGGACTTCATGAACGCGGCACGCCTCTATCTCGCGGCGGCCAAGGCGGCCGAATCGCTTGCGCTCGAGCCGCAGCGGACGGTTCACGCGCTGCGCATCGCCGCGGGCGACATGACCGACGCAGACCGTCGCGACGCGCGACGCGCGATCGAGGCGCTGCGCCCGGGCGTCATCGACCGCGTGATGCAGGCGGCCAAGATCAAGCGCTGCGCATTCGACGACTCGGGGGAGGAAGAGCCTGATCTCATGCCTGAGGGAAGCGAGGGCGCGCTGGGCGCGCTTCGGATCACGCTGTTCGACGCACTCCTGCCGGGCGAGCGTCCGAGCGGCGCGCCGAGCGCGGTCGACGCGTGCATCGCCGGCGTGGTCGCGGTGCGGCACTTCGCGGAGGGCGGCGGCATCGGACGCGCGCTCGTCGCCCAGCGATTCTCGCGCGATGTGGCGCAGGCGCTCGCGCAGGTCGAAGCGAACGGTCTTCTGGACACGGCCGCGCGCGAGCGGCTCGCCGCCGAGCTTGCCCTGTTCAAGCCGACCGATGCGCTGGGACTGCGCCGCGCGATCGACTTCGAGCGCGCACGGATTTCGGGCATGCGCCAGCCGCCGCGCTCGTCGCGCAGCGACGGCACGCCGTTCTCGCGCGAGCGCCTTGCGAAGCTCTCGCCCGAAGCCGTGGTGTTCCTCGTCGGCGTGTTGACGACGAAGCGCTCCGCGATCGCGCCCGAACCCTGTGCATGCGCGTTCGACGGACCGCTGCTCGCGGTGCGGGACCTCTTCGACCTCGGCGCGATCGAGGCCGCGCAGGCGCAGGCCGCCATGCTGCGCCAGCGGTTCGCGAAGACCGTGCAGCAGGGAATCGCGGACGAGCAATCGCCGCTGAGCGGACTGACCGTCGTCAAGCCCGTCGATCTCGAGGCGCGCATCGATGAAGCGGTCGCGGACTTCGCGCGACTCCAGGCGTTCGCGGAATCGAAGACGGTCAAGTGACTGGAGGCACCATGTTCGGACGAACGAGACGCGCCGTGCACGCGACGCTGGCAGCGACCGCGCTGCCCGAGGAACTCAAGGCGTTCATCGGATCGCTCGTCGCGCGCACCCGCTTGCGCCGCGCGGAGCAGCTCGATATCGCGGCCGAGCTCGCATCGCACTTCAGCGAAGGGCTCGCCGCAGGCAAGTCGGCCGAAGCGTTGATGGCGTCGTACGGCGATGCGCGTCAAAGCGCGCGCGACCTGCGCGCGGGCGCCATCGCGAAGCGCACGCCGTTCGACCGTGTGGTTGGCATGTTCGTCAAGTGGGGTTCGATCGGTGTCGCGGCCGTGCTTGCGGTGTATCTCGGTTCAGCGACGGTGCTCTACCTGCGCGAGCCCGTCATCTCCTTCGATGCGCGCGCCATCGTGAACGCGCAGCTTCCGGAGGCGGGGCCGGAGGGACGGGCGCTCGACCTCTATATCGCCGCGCTCGCCGACGAGTCCGGGCGGTACCGAGAGGAGTGGGCGATCAACAGCGTCGGTGCCATCGAGGAAGCCTTGCTCCGCGTCGATGAAGATCCCACCGCCGAGGCGACCGCGCGTGCGGCACTTGCCGAGGTGCGCGGAACGATCGAGTCACTGCGCGCGGTCCGCACGCGGCCGGTCTTCGGACTCGGCATCAAAGCGAACTGGATGGCCGATGACGCCGCGGTCAGGTTCTTTGGACTCGAGTCGTTGATCATGGTGGAACCAGGCCGCGCAGACGGACCGTACGGTTCCTCTCTCTTTATGGCCAAGTTGCCGCAGATCGCGGTGTTGCTCCGCAGCGCGAAGCTCCTGTGCTTCGATGCAAGCATCGCCGCGAAGGACGGCCGCGGCGACGACTTTGTCGCATCGGTCGAGGCCGCGAGCATGTCGGCACGCCATGTCGGCGAGTTTCCGATTCTGGTCACCGAGCTCGTGAAGATCCGCGTCCAGCGCGTCGTGCTTGACGAGGTGCGGCGCGCGGTCGAGCAAACGCCAGCTATGTTCACAGATGCGCACCTCGTGCGGCTGGGCGAGCTGGTACGCGCACAGACCAGCGGGATTGCGATCGGAGTCGAAGGCGAGCGACTGATGATGCTCGACTTCATCCAGCGTTGCTTCAGCGACGATGGGAACGGCGATGGGGTGCTGCTCCCGCGGGCATGGTGGCGCGCGCTCGTGGAGATGTCGGATCTTTCGGCCGCCGACGAGAGGCCGAAAACGCGCGCAGCGGTCGAGTTCCTTGCAGGACCGGCCGCGGCGACGGCGTTCCCATCGCGCCGCGAGATCACGGATCGGCTCGATGCCTACTACGAGTCCGCCATTGCCGTTGCCAACGCCACGACGCGCGAGGAGTTCGATGCGCGCATGGGCGCGTATCGCGAGCGCATGGACGACGTGCACGCGGACCCGTCCAATCTGCTTGACGCACTCGTTCCTGCGCTCGACAAGGCGCTGGAGAACGGCTGGAAACTGCGCGAAGCGGTTGCGGACACCGGCGATCTGATCGCGCGTGAGCGCGCGAAGCGTGCAGGTAGTTGAATCGAAGGCGGAGCGCAGCGAAGCGAAGCCCGAGCGGGAGGCCTCGGCGTCGCAAGTCGTGGCGTGCTACGGGCCGTTCGGCGCGATGATCGCCGCCAGCCGCCCGCTCGCCACGCCGTCGCGGCGATAGCTGAAGAAACGCGCGCGGTCGGCGTAGGTGCACGGCGGCTCGGCGTCGATCGACTCGCGCGCGACGCCCGCGCGCGCGAGCTGCAGCGCAACGGCGGCGACGAGATCGGCGTGGTGCTTCGGCCCGTGCACGCCGGGCGCGACGACGCACGACACGAGGTCCGCGGCGACCAGCGCCTCGGCGACCTCGGGCCCGATCTCGAAGTGCTTCGCCGAAATGCACGGTCCGACCGCCGCCACGCACGCGCGCACATCGGCGCCGATCGAGCGCAGCGCGTCGACCGCAGCGGGCACGATCCCGCTCACGACGCCGCGCCAGCCCGCGTGCACCGCGGCGACATGCCCGGTCGACGGATCGGCGATCAAGACCGGCACGCAATCGGCCACGCGGATCAGCACCGCGCATCCGCCGCGCGGACTCGTG
>Ga0209972_10001892_pt1 | contig 17657 bp, 30 predicted proteins | sample NOAtaG_7_FD_187302 | JGI IMG/M metagenome (GOLD analysis project Ga0209972, IMG submission 187302) | Freshwater lake microbial communities from Lake Erie, under a cyanobacterial bloom - NOAA_Erie_Diel1S_2200h metaG (SPAdes) (version 2) | ecosystem: Environmental > Aquatic > Freshwater > Lake ... | reverse complement strand
AACTTGCCCTGCTCTTCAGCAGTCAAGTCTCTCTTCTCAGCAGCAGCGGAGTCAAGCAGGGCCTTTGCTTCCTCCCATGCCTTAGCACGAGCCTCAGCCTGAGCCTTAATAAAGGACTGTGACATTTTGGTCTCCTAATAGTTTTATTTGACTTCAGCTGCGCTGACGCAGAACTGAAACAGGCGGTGCTTACACTCAACCCTGTTTATATCTTAGCAAAAGGAAAACCCCAGAGGTAGAAAGGATAGACCCTCTGGGGTGGTTACTCGCTAAACCTTGCGATCAGGGGATTCGCTTTTCAGTTGGTTCAATGATGCGAGTTTCCTTTATAGCGGCATACGCCGATGCGCCGCTGTTTTTATCGCTGTCAGCTTTGACTGCGACATCTTTGTTGTCTAGCTTCCAAATGGCATCAGCCCACTTGTCTGCTAGTGAATAAATCTCTCCAACGCTAGGGTCTCCTGCGATTGCGAGAATGGTTTGCTTGATCTGTTCTTTGGTTGCCATTAGTTCCTCTTTAGTAGTAGGTCAAGCTGTTTGCGCTTTAGGTCCAGCAGGTTTGGCTCTTCGGTCTTTTCTTCTTCTACCTGCGTCACAGGGGAAAGAGTGTCAACAACCTTCTTGATTAGCTCTGCCTCGGTGTCTGACAAATCAGAACCTTCCTCTAGCTTGAGGACTGCATCAGCCAAAGCGTCAGCGTCAACCTGCGCTCTAGTTGCAACCTTGTCGAGTGAGCGAACCATTGCCTCGGTTGCAGCGTAAGCAGGAAACGCAACAATGCTTGTCTCGAACAAACGAACACTCTTGAGAGTGCGCTGTGTCATTTCTTGATTCCATGAGTCTTTGATAACTGAGAAGCCAAAGCTCATCTTGTTTAGGTCTCCTCGGCGGAGTAGCTCAGCCATGTCTCGACCATCGGAAGTGTTTGGCAGGCTTGCTTCTACCCTGAGTCCAATCTCGTCCTCGTAGAGCTTCATTGTGCCTGAGCGAGTGGATGCAAGAACTCGACCAGTGTCGTGATTGACCAACAGCTTGACATCGTTGCGAGAGCGTAGCGAGCGACGGAATGCGCCGGGTTCGATTGTCTCGACAAAGCCACCTAAGTCTTCTGATGGGGAGTTGAACTTTGCAGCGTAACCAATAAAGGTCATGCCATCGCCTTCGGCCCTTAGCTCAAAGTCAGCGTCAAAGTTTCTGGTTTCTTGCTTCATGTTTGCTCTCTCTTGCTCGGCTTCTAGTCTAGTCTTTACACCTTCTGCATAAGCCATCGCTCGTCTCGCAGATCGCTTAGTTGTTCCGCCACCCCATAGAGCCATTGCAACAACTCCGGGTGATGGGAAGTTTTCTGATGAGGGGTTGGCATCGGGTGAATCTAAATCTCCCAAGTGTCTTGCAATCCAAGCTGCAATCCGAACCCACTTGTCGGCGGAGACATTGCCCTCAGCCATTGCTCTAGCTTCTCTGATTGTGCGATCTACTAGACCATCTCCGCCAAGCCCTTCGGAATACCATTGCAAACCTCTGCGAGCAGATGCTCTCATGTAGGCAGGTGCGGTCAGGTCAACCTGACGAACCTCGTCATCGTCTTCGTCATCTTCATCCATTGGTTCTGGCAGCGGGTCAATCTTTGTCAGCGTTGAGAACTTGTGTCCAACATAGACATCGGTGTCATCCCAACCGCCCTCGACTCGCTGGTAAACCTGAATCAAAGCAGCTGGGTCATCGGGAGTCCCTGTGATTGTGAATGAGGAATCAGGAACATTTATTGTTCCGTCTCGCTCAATCTGGACAATCTCGCCTCTGGCTCGACCGCCTGAAGTATTCCAAGAAACATAATCGCCAACCTCAAGCTCAGTTGGTCTTGCTCTTTCTCCACCGGGTTCGATGCCCTCAGAGATTGAGACAGCGACCATCTGGTCAATGGCATCTTGCTTGGTTGTGTGACAGCCAATTACTTCGCCGTCTTCTTTTACAGTGGCCCAACCTGAGCAGTCAGGTGATTGGTCAGTTATGAAGTATGGCATTAGCCGAGCCTCGCATTCACAGTTATTGTTCCCCCTAGTGCAACCGCTGTTCCGTTTATTGTGATGCCGCCTGCGGTTGTGTTGATGCTGATCGTCTGAGTTCCAGAGTCATAAACAATCGGCGATGTTGCAGCTACAACTCCAGAAGGTCCTTGCGGGCCAGTCGCTCCGGTTGCACCCTGCGGTCCAGTTGGGCCTGTCGGTCCTGTCGCTCCCGTAGCTCCAGTTGCTCCGGTTGGTCCAGCAGGTCCAGTTTCGCCTTGAATACCCTGTGGGCCTTGTGCGCCTGTTGCGCCAGTAGCACCAGTAGGGCCAGCCGGACCAGTATCACCTGTGTCACCTTTATCGCCCTTGTCACCCTTGAGTCCCTGAATACCTTGCTCCCCCTGAATACCTTGTGATCCTTGCGGTCCGGTTGCGCCAGTAGCTCCTGTTGGACCTGTGTTGCCTGTGTCCCCCTTATCACCCTTATCTCCCTTTAGTCCTTGAATCCCCTGTGGGCCAGTTGCACCTGTCGCTCCAGTAGCTCCGGTTGCGCCAGTCGCTCCGGTGTCACCCTTGTCACCTTTCGGCAAAACAAAGTTTAGAGTCTGCGATGGTGCTGTGCCTGTAACTGTTACCGCTGCCGCTGTTCCGCTTGTAACTGTTCCAACCGATAGAACTGTTGGCTGGCCTAAGACTGTTTCATTGACCCAAAGCTGTGTTGCCGAATCATAAACAAGCGACTGCCCATCGGTTAGACCATTGAACTTGACATTGTGAAGTTCGTCTAGTTCGTATCCGTTCTGAATGTTGACAAACAGAACACCATTGTTCTGGTTGGCCCTAACGCAATAGCCAATAAAGACTGAGTTGTTTGGTGGGACTGGCTTTGTCGAAGTCAGACCGCCGGGGACTGTTGGGGATAGCCAAACTGCTGCACCTTCGGTTAGTCCGTTGGTGTTTATGTTTCTGACAAGTCCAAAGCTGGCAGCGAATCCTTTGCTTCCACCGCTAATTGTCTCTGCCATAACTGCGATGGTTTTTGAACTAGTGACCTCTGAGTTTGCCTGAGCGTATGCGACAAGTTTGTTATTGCCGTCTGAGCCTGTGATGTAGACAGCTTTGCCCTTAGTGCGTTCAGTGTTATCCGAAGACTTTGCCAAGATAAAAAGCTCTTGCCCGACATTTTGATTGACAGTCGGGGTCATGCCAAGTTCTAGGGTCTTGTCTGTGTCGTTCCAACCAATTCGACCAACTGCGATAGAGGGAACTGAATTGACATTGAACTGGATGTAAGCAGGCTCAGCAATTGCGGTTGCGCCGATGATGTTGTCTACAAGTGTGGCTTGGTTCTGATTGACAGTTGCGCTGAATGTTCCGCTGGTGGTTATGGTTGCGGTATTCGGTGCGGTGACTTGAACAATGCTTGTGCCACTTGTGACTGTGATTACGCTCAACGAGTTACCTCTGGGTCAACATTGAAGTTGCCTTCTAGTAGGCGAGTGACATAACCTCCCGATGTCACTAGCTCAAGGTCATAGACATAAGGGCCAGAGGGAACGCCTGCGGTTGTTGCAGCGGAGATGTCTAAGAGAATTGAGCCGGCAGTTCCGCCTAATGTGATGCCAGTTCCAGAAGTCAAGCTGATGACGGCATTTGTTGAGTCATAAGTTTCTCTTACCTGCATCCTTGCCGAGTAGCCAGTCAGGTTGACGGCTGTTCCGTTCAAGGTCCAAGTCAGGTTGTAATCAAAAGATGCGCCTTGCCAGCAGTTCAGGTTTAGCGTTGCAGGTGCTTGCATTATCCCTCCGGGTAAACAGATGTTGGGTCGGCTGGGTTGATCTGTGCGACACCCTGAAGTTGAACGCTTGGAACGCCTGTGTGTGCGATTGGTGGCAAGCCCATAGCTGCGAGGCTTTCGGCAGGGTCAAAACCTGAGTTGATTAGTCGCTGAGCCATGAGAACACGCTTGTCAGTTGCGGATAGGTCAGCTGCGTCAATGTTGACATTTGCAAGTGGAACTCTGAGGATGTCACCGCCGTCAATCTTTGACAGGCCTTCTGCGACACGAGCGTCATTGGTTGTCAGGATGCCAGCTTGGATTCCTTGCGAGTAGGCAGAGAAGCGAGACTGTGCATCGCCTCGGAGCAGGCTGTTCATGTTGAACTCAACAAATGCGCCCTGTCCGTTTGGATAGACCTGAAGCAGAGTCGAGAGTGAGTTCTCGATGATTGCAACATAAGGTCTGAGGGTGTGAGTCACGAACTCAATGGAAGTCTGCTCAATGCTTGAGTAGGTGTTTGTTCCGGGCAGGTTCATCAGGTGCGATGGGATGTTCCAGATTCGGCATAGGTCTTCGATAAACATTCTGCGTGAGTCGAGTAGCTGAGACTCTTCTGGGTTGATGCCGATGTCCTTGATGTCAAGACCTGAGTGCAGAACGATTGTCTTGTGAGCTTTTCTCCAGCCGCCATGACGAGCGTCAACCGACTTCGCCAGAAGCTTCGCCTGATCCTCAGTGAGCGACTGAGGGGTCACTAGAGCGTAGTTACCCGATGCGCCTTGTCCAAAGAAACGCTGTGCGTATGAGTCGAGAGCAAGTCCTAAACCAAGAGCGTCTTTCATTGCCTCAACTCTTGACACGCCTCGGATTCCACCGGGTCGCATCACTGATTCCACAATGTGCAAAATCTCGTCAGAGGTGTAAGTCTTCTGGTCTTCCTCATAAGTGAACATCACTCGACCATTGCGGTTGCGCTTGACTTCAATCTTCGTCGGGTTGAGAACCATCAGGTTGATTGGGAAACCTTCTTCGTCTCTGAAGACTCGAACGAAAGCGTTGCCGTCAAGCATCAGGGAAGCGATGATTGAGCTGATGAATGGAGTGCGGTCAACGAAAGAAATGTCAGGTCTATTCACCCAGTCAGGCTTTGGCCTCATTAGAAGTTTCTGTCCGTCTCTGCGAACCCATGCATCCATCGGCAGGGTTGAGATTGTTCCAGCGATCAGCGAGATGGCAGCCGACACGCCTGCGAGTTTGTAGACATTGTCTTCGTCAATGAAAGTGCCTGAGTTGTTCTGCAGCTCAAAGTCAAGACCAGCACCCCAAAGGCTGTTAGGGGTTACTGCTCGCTTCTCGAAAATGTTTCCTAGCATCAACGCCTCTCAATAGCTATGCCGAAGAGGATGGAGAAAGCTCCACCAACAATGATTCCCGCAGGGATAAAAATAAGACCAACCCCGACACTTATGGCAATTGCCCCTGCAACCTGTAGAGCTGTGACCAATTTAGAAGACATAGACACCCGGAGTTAGTTGTTCGGGTTCTATTCTAACCTGTAAGGCTCTATCTACTGCTATAACCGCTGCGACTGCTGCGTCAATACGGCGTGATGATGCTCTGTTTTCTTTCACTATCCTGACTCCTAGATTGTCGGTTTTTACTACTGCGTTTGAGAGATGACGAGCCAGTAGTGGGTCTCCATCATGTCTGAGCTTCTTGTCAACTACAGCGTCAAAGAACTTGGCGCAAGCCGGGACCATACGCCTTGCGTTTGTGGATGGATACTCAACGATTGGGTAGCCCTCTTCGGCGAGAACCTGCATTGACCTTTGCCAGCGGTAAGGGTCGCAGACTATCTCTTTGACCTTAGGGTTGGCGGTCACGAACTCCCTAATCTTGTTCTCGACCTGAAGGATGTCAACTCGCCAAGTAGCGTCATGAATGTTTGGGTCTTTCTCCCATGCCTGAATCATAAAGACTTGCGGTTCATCCTCGACTGTTGCACCGACTAGGACTGTCGAGTCACCTGAGAACGATCCGTCAAAGCCAATTATGTATTCCTTGTCTGTCAGGTCGAGCGGTGCTTCACAGGCTTCCCAAGAACCTGACGGCAACCATGACACCGCAGACGATACCCATTGCCCGCAACGCTTGGTGCGGAACTCTGGCTCAGGTGTTCGCCTGACTGCCGACTCGAAATCTTCTGCCGAACAGATGTCTCCATAGCCGGGGTTTGACATTCGCCAAGTCTCAGGTTGTGTGTGGTCAGCTTCGGCAGGTGCTTCCCAACTTGCCATGAAGAAAGTCGGGTCTTCTACTTCGCCTCTAGCAACCTTCTGCCCATACTGATACAGCGTGTATGCAATCGAGTCTTGACCTGTGGTGTCGGTGCGAACTCCGGGTGTGGTGATGGCGATGAGAGTTGCTAAGCGACCTCTTGCACCCATAGCCAAAGACATGACATCGAACAGTTCTCGATTGGGCTGAGCGTGAAGCTCGTCAAAGATTACAGCCGATGGGTTTAGACCTTCTTTGGAATAAGCCTCGGCAGATAGAACTCGATAGACCGAACCATTTGACGGAAGCTCGATTGCGTCTCTGTAAAGTTTGGTTAGCTTTGAGAGTTCTTCGCTTGCCTCAATCATTCGCTTAGCGTCTTGAAAGACAATCCTTGCTTGCTCTTTCTCGGCGGCCACGCTGTAAACTTCCGCTCCTCTGACTCCAAGTATCAGAGAGTAAAGACCGAAGATAGAACCGAGTGCAGACTTGCCGTTTTTTCTCGGCATCAGGATCAGGTTTATGGCGTGGCGGTAGAGGCCGTCTTGTCCTGCGAAGACATGGCGGATTAGTTCCTTCTGCCAATCTCGCAGGTGTAACTGCTCGCCTGCTCTGCCGGCAATTGAGTCTTTGGTTACAACGCCAAAGGCTTCGGCAAAGTCAATGACAAATTCCCCTTCACCTGATTCAATCAGATTTTGAGGGACTGGTGTCAGCCACTGTGGAGGCCACACGCTCTGCCTTCTTTCTCATAAGTTCTTCAAGTTTGCTCGCTGCCTTGACTTCGGCTATGCCAAGACGAGTTCTATCAGTTGGGGTAAAGCCAAGCATTGACAGATTTGAGCTAATCATCTTTTCTAAATCATGCAAGGCTCGGTAAAGCCTCCACTCACTTGTCTCGTGAATCTTCGTGATGAGGTCGGTTCTCCGATCCATCTGCTCACAGGTGATGAGCAAGAGCTGAGTATCCGAGTTGCGAGCAATCCAGTTCTCGCCTGTCTTCATCGCTGCATCCCAAAGCTGTTGGCCTGCGAACTCAAGCGGTCGAGCCGGTGCAATGTAGCCACCTGCGACATAGCTGACCTCTTTGGGCAAGGGTCTTCTTCCGGGGTTGCCTAAGTGTCTTTTTAGTTCGGCTGGCTTCGGCGGATTCGGCATTTTCTTAGCTTACCCGAAAAGGTTTGAACTGCTACTGTGTGCAGAACATTGCGGTCGGGGTATTACTCACCGCCTTTTGCCTATGTTTGACCCCACCCCCGTTGATGACGGCGTAGGGGTCGGCGTGTGCGTGGTGATTACTGCGCAATAAGGCGCAAGTTAGTGCGTATGTGTATTAGCGAATGCGATTAGGAATCGGCGAGAGGCCTGTTCCCTCTTGAAGAATTGCAGGTCTTATGAGCAGGTGCTAGGGGGCTGGCAGGGTCTCCCGCTATCAGGTGATCGGCTGTTATCTCGTTGCGGTCAGTAAAGGGTTGTTTGCAGATATGACAGTGAGTTGCATTAGCCCGGAGGATTTTAGCTGTGGCTTTGTAGGCCGAGCTATAGAGCAATCTTTTCCTAGCTTGATGCTTAGGGTCTTGGCTTCTCTTCCTCTCCCTGTCTCGGTCGATTTGTCTGCGACACTCAGCGCAGTAGTCTCCAATGTCTTGGTGTAGGACTTGACACTTGAGGCAGGGTCTAGGGAATCTCATTCAGGTAATACCGCCTAGCAAAAATGAGGGGTAGCTCTATAAAAAATTCTTTTGTTGTGTAGATTGTATCCTTCTGAATGACCCCCGCCTTTTTTATTTGGTCGGCACTAAAGGTAAGCCCATAGCTCCAGTCATCATTCAGCATCATCAAATAGTTGTCAGGGTTCTCAAAGAACTTGAGCTTGCGTGAGGCGATGTGAACTGTCTGATAGGGGAAGGCCTGTCCCTTCCAGTTGTGCTTGACCTCTACCTCGATGCCCATGGTCTTGCCGTCTCTCTCGGCTAATAGGTCGATGCCGTATTGGTCAGGGTTTACTTTTGCTTTGTATCCCCTGTGTTCAAGCCAGCGAAGGACTTTATCCTTTGCAGGATCGTCTGTCTTATAGAGAGTGGGGTCAAAGGGCTTCATTTGTCTGTTGAGTAAAACCCTTTCCCATTGAACTTAAATGAGCGAAAGTTGTAATCCCTAACCATGTCAGCTTTGCAATGAGCGCAGATTGGGGTTAGGACTTCTTCTTCTATCCTTGCGTGGATGGTTATGGTCTGGTCACAACTACCACATTTGTAGTCATAGGTTGGCATTAGAGTTTCCTAACCTCACCCGCAAACGGCGTGTTCTTTTCTAGCTCGATAATGAGAATGCCACAGGTGCTATCCAGTCCGTTAGAGCGTCTGAACCAATCGCTTCCCGCATCCATCGTGGGACATTGCACCCAGAACTTTGAGCCGTTGCCGTCATTCCTTTGACCAAGCTCCTCAATGCGCATATGATGGAAATGCCCCGTCAGAAGCGTGTCACATGCCTGAGACCATTGTGAACCGAACGAAGCCGATGCCCAATGTTTAGGTATTCCTTCTGGTCTAGATGCTTGGTGTCCATGCATTACGCCGATTGTGTTGACTCCGTATTTGAAAGCGAAGCCCTCGTCATGTGGCTGTGGGATTAGGTATTCAACATCCATCCCTAGTTCTTTTGTTACCCTGCGTAGCTGCTGAAGGATGACGATGCCCCAGTCATCGAGTCCAGGCTTGCCGACCTGTTGTCCCTTGAATCGGTTTTGGCAATGGTTAGAAGCAACTGAGCCGTATGTGACAGGTGCGTATTTGTGCGCCCGCTTGATTAGGTCAAGCATCAGCGAAGTAGCAACATCCACCTGCTGCATTGGCGACAGGTCATTGCTCTCTAGCTGGTTGTAATGAGCAGCGTTTGAGAACGACTCGATGATGTCACCGATGTCCATGATGAAGATGCGCTCATACTTGCCCGACTTCATCTGTTGCTCAATGCGCTCGTAGGAACGCATGACCCTAGCGATGAGTTCTTGTGTTCCGCCTCTTGAGCCTGTCTTGCCGACTTGAAAGTCTGAGGGTGCAACTATCAAAGCCTTGTCGGTTGTCTTGATGTCTTTTCTTTTCCCTGCGCCCTTGCGAGCTTCAGACATAAGAAGCGGTAGGTCAATCTCTCGGTTCTTCTTGCGGAAGGTAAAGCGGTAAGAGACTAACCACTCGCCGCCTTCTCGCTGTTGCCAGCGTGAGGTTCTGATCGGCGGGATGATGTCAATGTCACTAGGGTCAATGCCTGCGCTCTGTAGAAACTCGTCAAAGTTTGCAGGTTGCGTGGCGTAGCCCGGTGTTGTTGCCTCACCCTCAAGTCCGTCAAACTCAATGGCAGGTCGGAAGTTCGGTTGCGCTGTAATCTTCGGCGCAGGTTCTAAGTTCTCAAGCATCACTCAAAGCAAGAGCAAAGCTCTTTCCTGTGCCTTCCGATTGCTTCGTTGGACAATTGCACGCCCCTCTGACTCAGGGCAACGGATAGACCCTTGTCACTCCATTTGGTTTTGTTCGCAAGAGCTTCGGTCAGGATTTTCTTATCCCCTGCATCCATGCTCTCAAGCGTGGCTCTAGTTTTGCATCTTCTTTTACCTGTGACTGGCTCAAGACCCTCTAGCATTCTTCATTCCCTTCTCTAGTTCGGTCAATGCAAAGTTTTCTGCTATTGCAGCAGCCTCATCAATTTCATCCTGACTCAGCGGCTGGTTGAACTTCTGCAACAATAGCTTGGACATTTCCACCCTGACGGATAACACCCCTAACTTGATCCCTTGTGCGATCAGAAACTTTGAGTGGTCATTCACCTTGTCTTGGAATGCCCATAGCTTGATTAGATCTTCAGGTTCGTAGTTTTCCATTAGATACTCAAATCATTCTCATCAGCGATTAGCGACTGCACGATGCGTTGGAGGGTTGGATTCTGCCATGCATGATCAGCAAGAGATCCCTCAATGTATCGAGCAAGGTCCTCTCGGATAGATTCGAGATCTGCAGACCAGACCAAATGTGGATCTCTCAGTAGGGCAGCAGCCTGCTTAAAGTCAGCGGCGATCCTCAGTTCTCTTCTAGTAGCCATGATGTCAACTCTGGGTTTTCTTTGAGGACCATGAGAATCGGGTTCTCCCAAACGCTAATGAAATGGTGTTCCCATTCCTCGTATTCCATTTTTTTGGAAGGCGAATCGTTCTGGAAAATAAACCGACAGGCGTGAAGTAACTCATGAAAGACTGTGACTCTCTTTTTGCTCTCTCCAAGCTCTCGGTCAATGACGATAATGTTTCGGGAATCTTGTGTGTAACCTGCACTTGAATCGGCAAGTAGCGGGTCATCTTTTGATGTGAGTTGAACGATGCGGTATTGCTGGAATCCAATTTTGACAACATCAGGACACCTTGACATTCTGAATTTCCTCTAGTGCTTCTCTAAGGTCGGACAGGTAAATGTAGTCACCATGCTGGTTACCTGTGTGGTGTAAGTCTATGGCTTTCCAAAAGACTTCGGCTTCTAGCCTTCTGCCTTCTCTTACCCCTGTTTCGTAGGCTGCCATGCAAGCCTTGTGGATGGTTTCTTGGAACTCGCTATTTGTCATTTTCTGCCCCTGTTTTTAGTAAAAGTATTGCTATAAGTAAAGTATTGACCACCGACAATATGAGGATGTATTCAATCACTTCTGGTCTCCTTCAATCAGGATGGCAATCAATAAATCCGATAATTTATTAATTGTCATTCTGCCCTTGTTTGGAAATGGCTCAATGTCCCTGTAGATAATCCACAAAAGCTCATGGATAACCTCATCATTTAGTAGCTTTTCCTGAATACTGTCAAGCTGGAGAGCCATGCCGTAAGCAACCGCTTCATCCCACAGCTCTTGAGGTGTTTTTGCTGATTGTTCCATGTAATAAGGGTTAGTTGCCACTGCCCCGCAATTACAGGTTGCCGTTGGTAAGTCATCAGTAAAATCAAACCCGCAGTGATGGCTAGGGCTTTTACGCCTATACGGCATCTCAGCACCATGAGCAGCAAACATGTCATCATCCATCGCATCCCAAAAAGATGTCATTTCTTTTCTCCCTTGATTAGCCTTAGAGCCGTAATAAGCCCAGCTATAGCCCGCTGCTTTTCCAGAGCGTTATTGCGTGTGGTATTCAGCTTGATTGGTTTGCTTGGGTCATGATTAGCCTTCAGCCATTTTCCCCATGATTTATCTAGCTTCACTTCTGCTCTCCTTTGATTAGTGCTATGAAATCGGTCAGGCTCATGTAGTCCACCTGATTATTGCTTGCATCGAAACGATTGAAGTTTTCTTCTAGCAGCTTGATGATTCGCTCTCGCTCTTGCTCCGCACCTCGCATCTCAGCGGCTACAAAGTCACCTATTGTTTGCCAGAAGTCATTACTCATCTTCCACCTCATCTGCCACCTGTTTGATTGGCTCTAGCGGGACATTTATCCCATGCGCCCGCTCGTTCTTCAGGTGTGTCTCTAGGCTTTTGATTTTTTCTAGCCTGAATCCACCCCAACGGCGGTCATCGGTCTCAACAATCGGTGCTGAGGTCAGTCCTAGCTCAAGGAATCTGTCAACAGCTTTCGGTGACTTGTCTAGTCGGCGTGTCTTGTAGATGATGCCTCTGCGGTCAAACTCACGCTTTGTGGTTTCGCATTGAACGCAGTTTGGCTTTGTCCATAGAGTGATAGTCATCACAGCTTTGCCCCTGTCCTCAAAGAAATCTCTTTGCGCTCGTCTTTGATGATGTCAAGGCACTTGTCATAGCCCTTGCGCTCGACCTTGGTCATCTTCACTCGGTCAGCCATTAGCTGAGTTCTCATTGACAGCCAAGTGGTTGCGTATTGTGCGCCCTCCTGAATGCCATGACGAAAAGCCTCGTCTAGTTCGTATTCAAACAGTCTGTCTGCAATCCAAAACTTAATGTCTCTCCAAGTTGCTCTCATGCGTTCTCTCCCATCAGTTCTTTAGCAGCCCAACGCAATGCGTCAGCTAATGCGGGGTTGCCTTTGTTGTGTGCGTGGTTAGAAAGCTCCTCAAGAGCTTCGATGCAGGATTCAAATCCTCTGCTGAATTGAGCCATGCCGTAAAGGTCAATCTGGCGATCAACATGGTTTCTAAATTCTTCAACTGTCATTTCTTTTCCCCTGTGTCGTAGTTATCTTCAGAGAAGTTGACTCCGAAGTGTGCCATAAGTGCGGCGATAAAAAACGGAACGCAGAATGCAAGTCCTAGCAGGTCCATTTGTTTTCCCCTTCCGGGGTGAGGGCCTAAGCCCCCACCTTTTTGTTTAGTTCTGCGGACAAAATTGCAAAAGCTTTGCTTGCCAGTTTGATGTATTGATCCATTAAAACATTGGCTGTTTCAAATTCGCCGGCCTCCATCGCTTGACGAGCGACTGCGTGCGTCGAGATTGCTAGATTGTTGATTGTTGTGTATTCAATGTGCTTGCTGTTCATCTGGGTTCCCTTTCTCTTTCTTGCCCTGATGAGAATAGGTTAGTCCGAGTCAGGGTCAATAAAAGCCCAAAACTTGCGTTGTTATGTAATCGTTATATTTCAGTTATAGGGCTAAAATCCTGATAATTGCGCCTGTTTCTCGGTCATCGTTATAGAACTTGCGGGCTGCAATCTCGACAACTTGGGAGTCATCGCCCCAAATAAGGCCTGATTGCCCTATGCCGTCTAAGCAGCCCCGGAGGAGCTTATCGGGCGGTCAGAGATCGGGCGGCACTATTGGCAACGCCCGATCTTTTATCCTCACAGTCTTAGGTCTTTCTAAAAAGAAATCCACCTCGACCCTAATAGGACCGAGATGGATGTTCTTGTTTGCGAATGGTTGACAAGCATCTTCAATAGCCGCTCGCCACTTTTTTAGGTTAGCTGATTGAGCCTCGACAATCCTGCCGTTGAATACACGCTTAGACCCTTGAGGGGTCGGTCTGCCGTAAACATGAAGTTCAATCACCCCTCTAGTTTAGAAGGGCATTTCCGATCTGGTGATGGTCGGGTTGTTTATGTTGATTGCTGCGACTTGCTTTGGAACATTGTCCCGGCCGGTGAAGCTCTCAATCTTGACTGACAGATCACCTGAGACTTCTAGGGTTTCCCCTTCTCTTACCTGTTCCTTAGTCCAGACTGTCACCCATTGGGTGCGCTCCTCGCCCTTCTTGTCTTTGTATTTCTCTACTCCCTTGAAACCATATGAGGGAATAAGTCTTGCGACCTCGACTGTTGCTTTTACTCTCATTGTGTTGCCTTTCTATGCGCCTCATTGACGCAATCTTGGTGACCGCAGGTTCTCTCGCCTTTCATGACGAGACTGCCGTCTTCTCTTATTGGGGTGACCATATCCTCGGCATAGTTTCCTTGCCAAATCAGACAGTCACCTATCTTTGTTTGTTTCCTTGCCCTGCAAGATTGACAAGTGTCGGGGTTCTTGCGGGTCAAGAGTATTTCCCACACTAGTCCGCAGCGAGGACAAAGTTTCTGCATGAGGTTAGTCTAGGCAAATTTTGCATAATAGGAGCATCTTTCCATGAGGGCATTTTGGTGGTGGGGAAGCTTGGGCTTCGAGTTCTGCCATCTGCTTTAGATAGTCATCGGAGTGCTTGCGTTCGTTTTCCTTCTTTGCCTGCGCCGATGCCGATCCGACAGCACCGAACTTCCAAGGCTGAGCCTTTGCCCTCTGTTGCTCTTGATTCATCCAACGCTGGAATGTCAGCGACCAGTCTTTGTGCTTTGTGCCTTTAGACCAGTAGTAGAGCTTGAACTGCTCGATGTTGTAAGTCGGGTCTAAATCAGGCCACTTAGTTTTGAACATCTCTAAAAGCTCTTTTGTTGGATTCCAGTCTTCGGGTAAAGGAAAATCTTTCCTAAAGGTTCTCTTTGGGTTATCTAACGGTTCGGGCGGTCTGGACACCGCACCCCCTGCGGTCTGGACACCGCCCCTTCCTGCGGTCTCTGTGTCACCTGCGGTCTGTAGACCGCCCCCCTTCTTTCGGCGGTGATTAGTGCTGCCATCGCAATCATCGGGGCAGGTAATGGACAATTTATACAGGTTTGTAATTCCATCCCGGCGAACCTCAGTCAACTCCCCAAGTGCGATCAGTTCGTCAATTGCCCTTTGAACAGTTCTTCGATTCAAGCCCCCGGCAAGCCTGCCAATGGTCTCATGGGATGGATAAGCTCCATGTTCACCCTCAAAGTTGGCGATAGCGATCAGAACTAAGCGGGTTGAGTAAGTGGCCTGCGAGTGATAAAGACTTAGGGTTAGTGCTGAAATTGACATTAGGCAACCAACTGTATTTTTTGAAATGCCTCTTTTGCTCTGCGATCTCTCGCTCCACCAGCCCAGCGACCAGCGTTGAAGTAAAGCTTCTTGATTGCGTCTAGCTGATCCTGTCGCTGCTTACGCTCTGATAGGTCAATCTTCTCTTGTTCCGCTTCTATCCGAAGAGCGTGTTCACGCATCTTTCTTGCTAGCTGTTCAATATCCATTCTTTCCCCTTCTTAGATTAGATAACTAGGTGGCTGTGTCTCTACCTTGCTACCATCCTCGGACAATTTATACCAAGTCAAATGCGGTGCGTCAAATACTGGACTGGAAAAGTCTTCCCATGATGCCAATTTGTGCCCAAACTCCCTAGCCTCAGCTGCCACATTTGCGTCAGCCTCCATCTCAAAGTTGTATTTAGAACAAACCAAAATCAAATTATCTAGCCTGTCTAATAATTTGGAACTCCCCATTTTGCGGCCTTTTCTGTGGTGCACCTCTAAGGCCTCAGTTGCTCCGCAGTGATAACAATAAAAATCCCTTTCCCTGATTTTTTTCCTAATGTATTCGCTAATAGCCATACTTCTTCTTTCTAAGCTTCCATTCACTAACAGTTAATTTATTTTTTGACTGATTGCACTTAGCGCAACTTTGGATGAGATTACCAAGCCCATGTATTCCATTTTTAGCAATCGGAATCACATGATCTAAATGTTTTGAAAATTGGCCACAATAGGCGCATGGTCTCATCATCATTCTGCGGATGTTTTTTACTGGAATTATAAAAATCGAAGATTCAGCCATCCTTGCTCTACGCCTCATAAGTATGAGTTTGCGAACTTCAGGCTTTTTAGCTTGATAGCGATATTGAGCAGCCTTGGCTTTTTCTGGACTATTTATTCTAAATCTTCTAGAGGCAGCAGCTACCTTGTCTTTATTTTTTTGACTCCAGACCCTATCCGCCTCTTTTTTATAATCTGCATTTTTTATCCGCCATTGCCTTTTTTGCTCAGACAACTTCTCGGCGTTTATTTTTCTATAATTAGCGTTATAAATAGATAATTTTTCCGCATTTGCAAGTTGATATCTTTTATCCCAAATTTTTATTTTGTCTTTATTTTTACCAGCCCAAGCTCTTTTAGCGGCATTCACTTTTTCACGATTTGCAGCCCGGTAAAGCCTGTTTGCAATAACATCGCAACTTTTACAAGTTGATCTAAACCCGGATTTAGATGATTTAGAGCCTCGATGGGCGGAAAATGCGTCTAAAGATTTTGATTGCTTGCACTTGGTGCAGGTCTTATAATCAGACATAGTGGACTCTCTTTCAGTCTGCTCATGCCCCGGGATGTTTGCGCATCGCCGGGGTTTTTAGTATAGCACCGATATTTTGGTTTATAAAGGCTTTTGACCATCAAAATAGATAAGGATAACCAAAAGCGGTCTAATGCCCTCTAATCGCATCCTAAGGCCTTACAGCCTAGTTTCTTGCCCTATGAGTTTGGCTTGGGTTGCTAGAACCATGCTGGCGGTCTCAATGCTCTTTATCTTCTGCCTAATTCGACCCAGTTCGGCCTTCCTCAAATCCCTAGCCAGCCGCAGATCAGCGGACTCAAGTTTGGCAATGGCTTCCCGGTCTCGGACTGTCCCGGCGGCTTTGATGTAAGCCTTCTGCTCGGCTAAATCCAAATCGTATTCGGCTTCAGCTAATGCTTTCTCGGCCTCGAACAGCGCAGTCGAACCCTTAGAGTTCTCCGCTATCAGTTCCGCTAGTTGCCTCTGGATTTCCTGTATCACTCAACACCCCTAACAGAAGCTCGATGAGTTCCCTGTTCCAGAACTGAGCTTCACATTCCTGTCCTCGAAACCTTGCCACCAGATACGCCTCCTCCAGCTCTTGGAGTTTGGCTCTCTTCAAATCGCTGAGCATAAAGTTTCAACCCTTCTAGGATTTCCTGAGAAGCGTTGTTGGCTTTAGCTTGTGCATAAAGGTCTCGCAGTTCTTCGATTGTGCCAAGACTACCAGCTCTCTCAAGCCAATCCATCCTTGCGACCTTTTCCATCTCTTCTCGACTTGGCCTCTTGTTGCCTGAGTAAATGTAATTTGCGAGGCACCGGCCAATGCTGCTGGTCTCACATCGCTCCAGAGCAAATGGGTCTGAGTTTGCCTCACTTGCCCAGCCTGTGGTCTTTGGAAGCTCATTGGCCTGATCTCCAGCGGTGAGATACAAGCGAGTCTCGATGATCCACAGACTCGAATCCTTAGTGTGATTGATGGTCACGATTCGAGCATCCTGTGATTCAGGTGCTGACCAAAATGCTTTCAGTCTTTCTTCGACAGTCGCATACTGTGAGAGGTCAAAGCGGGCCATTATTTCTTTCCTTTCTTCACTACCAAATAGGGCAGTCCATTTCCTTTGGCCTGTCTGGATGCGATACGAATCTTCTCTCCATCGACTTCCATATAGGCATACTTTGCTTTACCCATAATGTCCATGACCTGTGACTTTATGAGCCTGAGTTCTTCTGCAGCCTCATCGTATTTTGCCTGAGCATTGACTAGATAATGCAAGGAATCTATCTCGACCTCAGTCTCATCGATAAGTGGGTGCATAAATCGAATGGCCTCATAGGTGGATTCAGATCCATCCCATTCGGGTCTCTGGTCTGAGAATAGGCAGGCCTGAAAATCGATGGCTCTCTGTCGAGCAATGTCAATCTCAAAGTCATCACGCTCGATCCAGTAGTCATGCCATGTCATTCCTGCTACTGCTACTAGAGCAGCCCTTTGTAGTCCAAGAATGTCTAGGTAGTGCTGCACCTGAGCATAGTAGCCAGCAGGTAGTTCCTCCCATGTCTGTCTGCCTGTCTTGACCTCGATGACAATCCATTCGCCTGTCTCTTTGTGCTGAGCTAAGGCATCAGGATTGGCGTGTCTGAAGGGCAGCAAGGCATCTTGATAAGTGCCTGTGAGATAAACATCGTATTCTGGGTGTTCTTCGGCCCAGAGCTGCAGGATAGGCAACTCGAAGGCTTTGCCAAATCTGATTGCCCAGTTCTCCTCGATCTGCGAGGGTATCTTTCCTGTCTTCTTCAGGAATAAAGCCATAGGTGACTCAAAAGGGTTTAGTCCCATGATTGTGGAGATCTCAGATCCCCCGATAGATCCCTTGCGGGCTTCGTGCCATTCAGGCGTGCCAGCCTCAAAGACTCCGAGTAGTGTCGCTTCATTGAATTTCTCAGGTGCATGTATTTTGAACATGTCTGTATTTTCTCCCCTGCCTCCGACAT
>Ga0209972_10001891_pt1 | contig 17659 bp, 17 predicted proteins | sample NOAtaG_7_FD_187302 | JGI IMG/M metagenome (GOLD analysis project Ga0209972, IMG submission 187302) | Freshwater lake microbial communities from Lake Erie, under a cyanobacterial bloom - NOAA_Erie_Diel1S_2200h metaG (SPAdes) (version 2) | ecosystem: Environmental > Aquatic > Freshwater > Lake ... | reverse complement strand
TACGCCTGATAGCCTATGGGAAGCAGCCTGTGAATACTTTGAGGCTACCGATAGACGTAAATGGGTTAAGGATGATTGGGTAGGAAAGGACGCAAAAAAGGTTACACGTGAAACAGAGACGCCCTACACAATAAGCGGTTTATGCCTTTATATGGATGTTTCCCGCGAATGGTGGAATAAGTTTAAGAACGAAAACCGAGAAGATTTTTTACAAGTCCTTGCGCGTATAGAAAATATTATCTACACGCAAAAGTTTGAAGGCGCGTCCGTAGGGGCTTTTAATGCTTCAATCATCGCCCGTGACCTTGGCCTCAAAGAACAAACCGACATCACCACTCAAGGCGAGAAGATTGCTCCAGTGATCACGGCAATGGTAGACGGTCACATTATAGATGGGGAGATGAAATGACATTTATACTAGGATTTATACTTGGTTATTGGGTTTGCTGCAAAGTTGACTCATATTGGCGCAAACACCATAATGAAAACTTCTGAACACATTATAATCCAATGATCTGGAAGCCTAACGGGCTATTCTTCAAGATGGCGCAACTGGTGGCCGCCAGAAAGCCTGAAACAAAGTTGATCATCGGTAATAATGGCGGCGGACGCAGCAGTAAAACTTACGACTTCTTTCACCTTCTTGTATGGATATGCGACCATAACAGACACAAAAAACTAGAAATATACATTTTTAGGGACACGCTTACGGCTTGCAAGGAGCACGCTTTAAAAGACTTTCGTGAATGCCTACAAATCATTGGCATCTGGAATGAGAACAATTTAAGAAGTGTTGATAATAAGCCGAATTACAACCTATTTGGGCAAACAATTAAATTCAGAGGGATCGAAGACGGATCAACCGAAACTAAGGAGGCAAGCCGCTCGGACATCATTTTTGTTAATGAGATTCTTTCAGGTGTATCCAAAGAAAATTTTGAAAACTGGCTAAGACGTTGCGAGGCCTTAGTAGTGGCTGACTGGAATCCAAAGTATAGTGATCACTGGTTTTTTGGTTATGAGAAAAGAGAAGATTGCGTATTCACATATACCACCTACAAAAACAATCGACACTTAAAGGATTCTATTAGAAGTGAATTTGAGGGGTACCAACCAGTCGCCTATTCAGAAATCGGGAGGGAGCTAAAAAAGCAGGATAGGAACATACATCTGTACGATTGCGATAAAAATCCAATCGGATTTACCGGTGAGCAAATTGTTGAGTACAAGCGCACATTAAAAAACGAGGCCGCAGGAACGGCTGACGTATACCAATGGAAGGTTTACGGATTAGGTGAAAGAGCTAACCGCGAAGGGTTAGTATTTCCAGAAGTTACCTACGTTGACGACTTTCCGGAAGACATAGAACAATTTGGCTACGGCCTAGACTTCGGATCGGCTCACCCGACCGTAATCGTTAAGGGAGGAATTAGGCGAAAGCTGCCAAAACCTGACCTGTTCCTAAAGAAATTGTACTACTCACCGTGTGATACCTCCACCCAGGTAATTGATGCGGTTCGATCGCTGGGCATTACGGGGCATATATGGTGCGATACCAACATGGACAATACAAACACCGGCATAGGTTGGGTTAGCGACATGCGGAGGTCAGGAATCAATGCTTTGCTTACAAAGAAGTTCCCCGGCTCTCGGGCTTATTGGATATCCATGCTCAAGAAGTACAACATTCACATAGTCCGTGACCCCGATTTTAAGCGAGAACAGGAAAACTTTTGTTATCGGGTTGTTGACGGGGTGCAGCTTTCGGAGACAATTGACAAGTACGATGATTGCTGGAGCGCATCCGGCTATCTGACCGTTGGAGATTTCAGGATTTAAAGCTATGTTTACCATGCAGTTTATTTTCATATGCGTTTAGGGGAAAGGGGGTTAAGCCAGACGGGTTTATACCCCTTTTTTATTTCAAAACATTGTGTAATTTTGCACTGCATCCCGCAATAAAGGGAATCTAAGGTAATGACGAATCACTTAGAAAGAGGCTGACCATGATCCGGTTGGCCTCTTTGATTTAAAAATATTCCTATCTCATTTTGGGAATATTAAAGCCTTTTTCTATTTTTGGGAAAACAATTCCAAATTGGTACTAAAGGACTGGCTTCCGCCCGTTATTTATGATAACCTTTTCACCGTGAAAAAGAACGGTGCCGGATACTTCTACGTCATTGGCGGCAATTCGGGAACATTCGATAAGGTTGACTGCCTAAAATCCTACCAAGAAATTCCAGAAGTAAACGCGATCATCAACATGAAGGCGCGCGCGTTTAGCAATATGCGTTTGCGTGAAGTTGACCAAGACGGTAAGGATAAGGCCACCCCAAAAGGTCAGGCATTAATCGCATTACTCCAGAATCCAAATTGGTTTCAGCAGTTCAAAGAGTTCGCTATTCAATCCAAAGTTTGCCGGGAGGTATTTGGTAACGAGTATATTTTTAAAACCGTGCCACTCGGATTCAACCCAGACATCGAACGCGTTAAGGCTTTATATTCGATTCCTGACACTATCGTCAACGTTAAGTACGACAATAGTATTCCGTTCTATTTACACGATACGCGCCCCAAAGTAACGTATGAGGTGAAGCAAGATGGTGGCAAGTATCTGCCTTATGATTCATCGGTAGTAATCCACTTCAACGACAATCGGATTAACATCGAACATGCCACGGATAAGAACCTGTTAAAAGGCGAAAGCAAATTGACGGCTCTTTCATCGGTCATCAACAACATCAGGATAGCCTACGAAAGCAGGGGTGTAATCCTAAAATACAGGGGTGCGAATGGTGCATGGGTGAATGACGGAAAAGATATTGTAGGTCAGGTACCTATCGACCCAAAAGAACGCGACCGAGTGCAAGACGAGTTTAAGAACTATGGAACACGCAAAGGCCAATACCAAAGCATTATTACCGACCTTCCGATTAAATGGCAGCAAGCCGGCACTAATAACCCAATGAATTTAGGACTGTTCCAAGAAATCGAACAGGGCTTTAATAAATGTTTAGATGAGTTCGGAGTTCCAGCTGAATTGTTCGTACGCGCTCAGGGTAGCACATACGAAAACCAACACCAAGCAGAAAAAGGTTTATACGTTCGCACGGTAATGCCAGAAGCAAATGAGTGGATGGGTGGTATATCTTCCGAGTTCTTGGAAGGTAACAACACATCGATAGTTGCCGAATACCTCCACCTTCCAATATTTCAGGAGGACTTAAAGGCGCGCGGTGAATCACTCACTACAATGGTAAACGCATTATCGAAAGCCTTGCAAGATCAGGCTATTACATTGGCTCAATACCAAGAAGAGCTAACAAAATTTGGAATAAAAATTTAACGATATGGGAAAGCACAAGAAAAACAAGCCGACACCGCCAGCGAGCCAATCGATCAAAGAGGAAAAGATTGGAGACAACGAATTCAAGGATGAAGAAAAGATCGTTGAGAATCTTGATCCGGTGGAGATGAGGACTGATCGCGAAGATAACGAAAGCTCGGAGGATTACATGCAAAAGTTAAAAGAGCAAGGCAAAACACTTGTTGAGGATGAAAAGCCAAAGGAACCAGTAAAATCCGGCCGCATCTCATATTCCGAAATGCTCCGTAACCGTAGAAAATCAACTAAAAGATAAAGTATGGCAAACTTAAAAAAAGGACAATCAGTAACGCTAGCCGACACCACAGCGGTAGAATATGTTTTAGTTCAAGCCACATCTGGAGCCGACTGCATTTTCAGAACCGCTGCCACAAATTCAGGCACTATTCAATTCGCTGTATCCGTCAAGGGAGTTGCCCCATCTTTTACGGGGGCTACCGCATACGCAGCTGATAAGCCCGTATTTCTTAGAGTAGGACGTAACGAATCGCTATGGGCAAAAGCAAGCGGAGCAAGTCAATCATTTTCATCCGAATACTAAAATGGAAAAGATCACTCCAGAAGCAATAAAAGACATTAAAGCGGTCAAAGAAAAGATCGTCAAAGAAAATCAAATCGTAAAGAAATGAAACCAGAATTGCCAGAGTTTGCGGACAAATCGCAGTTGATTGATTATCTGATTACCAACAAATCAAAGTTGATTCAGCAGAAGAAAAGCGTAATGAAACAGGCTGACGGCTTATCCTATGCGGTTGAATTGGTAATCGAAAAAGATAAGTCCGAGGTAACCGTTAAGGCTGGTATGCAATCAACTGAAATACCAGACACCGCTACACAAATAAAGGTTCGATCAATTATCAACACCACAAAGCTATTTGATTCGCACGGCGATGTTCATCTTGATCAGTTGTGGAATAAGTCATTAAAGGAGGGGCAAACCCCGACTAGGGGTTTTTCTTTGATTCAAGAGCATCAGTTCAATTTTAAAGGAACTATTTCTGACAACGTCAAAGCATTCACCAAGCAGATTAGCTGGCATGAACTCGGTATAAACTTCGAAGGCAAAACGCAAGCCCTTGTTTTTGATTCAGTCATTGACAAAAAGGAAAACGAGTTTATGTTTGACAAATACCGAACAGGAAAAGTAACTAACCATTCTGTCGGTATGCAATACGTCAAAATAGAGTTAGCGGTAAATGATGATCGTTATAAAGACGAATACGCTATTTGGGAAAAATACTTTGATGAAATCGCAAATAAAGAAGACGCGTTAAGTGCCGGATATTTTTGGGCAGTCACAGAGGCCAAAATAGTAGAAGGCAGCGCAGTTAAAAGAGGATCGAACTGGGCAACGCCCACTTTATCAATACAGCAAACGAAAGGCCAGCCGGAACCATCCACTGGTAAGCAGGAGCCGCCAAAAGGCACTCTAAAAGCTAGTGAGCTACTTAAATATTATCAACCAAAAAAACACATTTAACAATGGAAAAAGAAGAATTTGAATTATTGCTGAAAGGCGTTTCCGAGGAAAACGGAAAAGCCACCAAGGCAGCGATTGAGGCCGCGACAAAAGGACTCATCACCAGCGATCAACTGGCGGCAAAGCTAGAGGCGTGCGGAATTACCGAAAAGTCAATCAAAGAATTGACCACAGCCGTTGAAAAGCAAGGAATTGAACTTGGTAAGCTTGTATCTGGTAAAACAGAAAAGTTTGAATCGGTGAAAGACCTTGTACAAAAACAAATCACCGACAACGCACAAGCCATTAAGGCACTTGCGGAGGCAAACAACGGAACCGTAAAATTCAAAGTTGACAAAACTTTGGTGCAGCGTTCGTCCGTTACCGACAACCGCATGGGTTACCGTGAGGCCGGAATAGGCGTATTACCTCACAAGGGGTTGGTATTCGAAAACCTTTGGCCAACCATTACGCTTAGTGAGGCCGACATAAAGGAAAGTAATGGAGTAATCTACTACATGGATCAACTTGCGAAAACACGCAACGCGGCTCCGGTGGCAGAGGGTGTCACAAAGCCAGAGGCCGCAATCACGTTTATCGACAAAATTGCCAAATTGGAAGTGATCGCAAACCATATCCCTGTAACCAAACAGGCATATCGTCACCTTGGCTTTATGGCTGGAGAGGTTGACACGCTTTTGCGCGAGAATCTTGCACTGACACGTGACACTCAATTGTATCGCGGTAACGGAACTAGCCCTAATTTAAAAGGGGTTCTTACATCTGCCTCAGCTGTGGTATTGGCCAGCTTGCCAACATATCAGAAATTGATTGAGGCCAATTTGTACGATCTGATTGCAAACCTTGTTGTTTACATTAGCAACAACAAACAAAGCAAGTATCGCGCAAACGTGGTTACCATGAATCCAGCTGACGTGCTTAAATACAAATTGGCAAAGGCGGTTGATGGACACTACATCTTGCCTCCTTTTGTTTCGGCTGACGGCATGAGAATAGACAACGTTCAAGTAGTTGAAAGCTCAGAGGTTGACGCAAACAGCTTGGTAATTGGTGACTTCACCAAAGGTCGCATATATCGCAGTGAGAGCGTGAATATCACAATGGGACTCATCGCAAATCAGTTCATCGAAAACAAGTGGACTATTTTGGCCGAGGAGGAAATGATGTTATTGATCCGTGACGTAGACGCTGATGCTTATGTGAAAGTAACCGATGTTGATGCGGCAATCAACGCTTTGAACATTCCTTAATTTTTGAAAACATGAGAAAAACAACTCTTCTGATCGTTGGCTTGGTAGCCTTGCTTTCGATCACAAGTCAGGCTCAAGTAGCTGACTTTTTCAACGCGCTATCAACCGGTGGCGTATTCCCAAAGTCTGATACGGTAACCAATGCCGGAACCGGCACGGTCCAATGTCGCATCTTGAAGGATTTGCCAACGGTAAACACAACCATTCAAGTGAACGTAACCAAGATTTCCGGCACCGTAGGAGGCACAATCTCCTTACAAGGTAGTTTGGACGGTACGAACTGGAAAGCGTTGAATACAGCTGAAACACAGACCGCGCTTGCCACCGTTACCGCTACTGACGCAACTAACGTTTATCATTGGAGGCTTAACGGTTCGCCATTCCTATATTATAGGGTGAGCTGGACGGGTACAGGTACAATGTCGGCAAGTTTCTCAGCACAACTTTACCGGAACAAATACTAAGAGAATGTTTGTAGCTACCCAAGATTTCGATCAATTACCATTCAATTTGAGTGGGCTTTCAGATCTATCTGCAGGCGTATTCGATTCGTTTGTGACTTATAACGAGGAGGAGAAATTGCGCGATCTTTTGGGTAGCTTATTCTACGATGCTTTAGTTGCTGGGTTTAATGAGTTGCCAGCCTTATACCAACCAGGAACGTATCACATAGGAGATAAAGCTGTATACGTCACGGCCAATCAGGCAGACATTTATGAGTCGACCGAAAACGGAAACACATCCTTGCCAAGTGACGCAACCAAGTGGGAAAAGCAACCATTTAACAGGTGGGCGCGGTTGGTTTATGGCGATACGTATCTGTATGATGATCGCCTGAAAAAATGGTATGGCATGAATCGAATGGTAGTTCCTTTGATTTATTCGCTGTGGACAAAGTACACATTCGACAATCAGACGGGAAGCGGGATTGTAGTGGCTGCCAAAGAGAACGCCAGCGTTATAAGTCCAAACCGCAGGATCATTCGCGGTTGGAATAAGTACGCGGAATTGGCTGGAAGTCATTGCGAAGTGCAAAATACTCTGTATGGCTTTTTGTATTACTCTGAATACTTTAATGACGATGTAGCCGCAAGCTACCACGACATGAGTAGTTACCTATCGTATGAGTTTTGCTCACCTGGATACATGAACAACTTCGGGTTATGATCGTAATTGCTGACGAAATCGGTAAGGTAGTTCAATCCATGCGTAACGGCACGGGCGTTTATGAGGCTTACAACGAACAGGTCTTTGCGGTTGGAACAGATGGATCACCTTTCTACATGTACGGCCATCGGTTAGAAATAGCAGATCGGTTAACAAAGAAAGAACTAGATCCGATTAAGAAAAAGCAGCGTTATCCGTTGATTGCGCTAAAGCTAGACATAGCTGAGGTCAAACGAGATGGGATAAGCGATTTCAAATTGAATATTGTAATCGCTACTAAATCGGACGCCAACAGTAATGCGGAGCAGCGAATGACCAACACCTTTAAACCAATTCTTTACCCATTGTACGAAAAGTTTATTTTGAAATTCTGCAGCTCAGGATTATTTTTTTGGGAAGGTGATCAGACCGAACCCGATCACATCAAAATAGACCGCCCATATTGGGGAACCGAAGCGAAAGAAGGCAACCTAAAAAACATCTTCAACGACCCGGTAGACGCGATTGAAATCGTAGACTTAAAATTCTCAATGAGACAAAAAAATTGTTAAACAAAATAAAAAATTAAGATTATGGCAGATTGCGTAATTGACAAAAAAAACCTTGGCATATCCAAGTGTAACGCGCTCCCCGCGTTGATGAAAGGGATGATCACCACGCCAGCAAACTTTAGCATTACCACTACCAACGCGCTTGTGAAGGCTAACTGGCAGAATGCTCTATTGGCAACTGAATCGAGCCGCATTTACTTGTGGCCTAAATTCAGAATGTTTGAAAACGCATCGGAAGACGCGGTTTATGAGGAGACTGATTTAAGCTCCCAGAAAGTCCGTGACGGTCGCTATCGATTCAAGGTATCAGTACAGGAAAGTTTGTGTTTGCACAAAGCAATGTTCACACATTCCGGTAATGCAAGCCAAAAGGTTTTCTTTATCGACACTGAAAACCAAATCATCGGCACGCTGAATGCGGCTGGTAATTTCTGCGGTTTCGACATCGAACTTTTGAACGTTGAAAAATTGAAGTTCAACGATGGCAAGGTATCCACTAAAACACCTATTTACGTGGTTCTTTCCGACAATAAAGAGTTAGACGTAAACGGTGCAATCATTGGGGCTAGTGCCTTTGTGAACGACTTGTTTAGTATTGTTGATGTTGATATTGTGCAGACAGGCAGCGCAACTACTTCGCTCATCAAAGTAACCGTGAAGGCTACTTGTGATGGTACAAGCATTGACGGCTTGGTAGCGGCTGATTTTACCGTTAAATCGTCTTCCGGAACCTCTCGCACGATTTCGGGTGTGACGCAAGCAAGTGATGGCGTGTATTCAATTGCGTCATCTGCGGCCTTCACAGTGGGGGATATTGTTGATTTGGTGGCCGCCAGCGCGTTGTCAATTCCGGGCTACGAAAGCACTGGAGGGAAAGTAACTGTTTAGTGGGTTAGTTTACTAGGGGGTGGAGGTCATAGGCCACCCCCTTACCTTATGAGTAGATTGCGTGAGTATGTTGCACGATTAAAATCTATCAATCAAAAGACGATTGATGATGGCGTTTTAAAGATCGTGCAGGAAACAAAAAATCAAGCGATTGACCTAAACACAAAGCAGCTATTTGCTGGGCGTGATGCCAACGGGCAGAGCCTCGGGGGTTATCGAAATGAAAACTATGCAGCCTTCAAAAGAAGTTTGAATCCGGCTGGAGTAGTTGACTTAAAATTGACTGGTGACTTTCATAGTAGTTTCTTTGCAAAAACGGATTCATTTCCGATAGCGTTTGACGCAACAGATGAGAAAACAAGCGAGCTAAAGCAAAAGTATGGTGAAATATTTGGACTCGATGAAACAAGCCTTGAGGAATACAGAGAAGAAGTCAAACCGCTGGCGCAAGATTTCTTCCACGAGCTTCTATCGCCATGAGAATATCCCGCTAAAACTTTACCTTGAAATCGCAGCTAGTAACGATTATAAACGCTTAGTAATTTCAGGAAAGGCAACAGATCAGGAGCGTTTACAGGCATGGGAGCGCATCATTCAAAAGAACTACGAGGTAAATGGCGGGTTTGATTACCTGAATTACAAGGATACTTTACAGGCTTACGGGCGATTGGTTGCTGAATACAATCTAATCCGATGCTACCTTATCAAATTGGTGTTCCTGGTTGACAATGATTACATCGCCTTTCTTGGCGAGCGTGGTTACAAGATCAAAACAGCTAATTCGATAGAATACGCGGAAAGCATTAACGCTTGTTTAATCCGTTCTGAAAATCTGATAACCAGAATCACCATGAAGGCAAACGAATTGAAAGAGTATATCAAAGAATCGTCTGGCGAGGTAACAACATTCGAGGGCATCATGGCTGGGCTTTCAATGTCTCTTGGCTTTGAAATTAAAGACGATATTACCTTACTCCGGTTCAACGAGTATAAGAAACTAATCACCAAGAAAACATTTAAAGAAAATGGCTGAAATTACAAGGCAAGATTTAGTTTCGGATGATGCGCTGCAGGCTCCAATTATTCTTACAAAGGAGTTTGAAAAGCTATTATCAACAGTTGATTTGGTGGTTGCCTCATCAAAGAAATATAATGATGCCTTAGCTGGTAATTCAGGTTTAAAAGAGACGCAGGAAAGCACAAAGAAATTGACCGATGAACAGCGCGTACTTGCCACGGTGAGTAAGCAGATCGCCACCGAGACAGCCAAACAAAGCCAAGTCTATCAACAGCAAGCGGCTGTTTTGAAGGATTTAAAAGAGCAGCAAAAGCAACGTAATGCTTTAGGTGACAAAGAAGCCATCAATGTAAGGGCGGCAAACTCATCATTGAAAGAATTGGAGGCCGCATTAAAGGCTAACCGCGCGGCATGGTCTGCGCTTACAAATGATCAGGCGCGAAATAGTGATACTGGAAAGCAATTAAAGCAAACCATCCAAGAGCAATATGCGGAGGTAACCAAGCTCAACAAAGAGCAGGGTATCCACAAAGATACAGTGGGGGATTACGAGGGCGCAATGCGTAGACTTAAACTAGAATTGAAGGCCGCCAAAGATGAAATGGCTGGTATTGCCGCTACGCTCGGAGAAGATACAAAGGAATTTAAGGACGCAGCCGCAAAGGCCGGACAATTAGCGGATCAGATTGGAGACATTCAGCAAGCTACAAAGGCGGTATCAGGTACCCCTATCGAAAATTTTGCCGGATCATTTGGTTTGCTTCAAGATAAATTGAAAGGAGGCGATTTTAAAGGAGCTGCCAGCGCAATAAATGGTATTTCAGCATCAGTAAAGGGGCTTACATTCAAAGAGGCAACCAGTGGCCTATCTTCATTTGGTGCAGCATTGGGCGGGCTTGGTAAGGCTTTATTGACCAATCCAATATTCTTAATCGCTACCGCAATCGCAGCGGCTGTAATCGCTTTTAAATACTTTGAATCGGAAGCTGAAAAAATTACTACCAACATGCTCACTAGATCAAAGCGCGAAATTGACGCTTTGACTCAACGCTATGACCATGAAATAAAGCTAAAAGAAATAGCTGGAAGACAAACATTAGAAACAGAATTAGAAAAACAGCGCGCCATTATTAAAACGGCTGAAATAGCTATAAAGTCGGCTGGCGATATAATGAAGTTCGATTTGCTTATGAGTATTGCATCTGGTAAGATTTCTTATTCAGCCAATGAGGAAAAGATAAATCAATTAAAAGAGTTCTATGACGCAAAGAAAAACGCTGAATTAGAAATCGAATTAATTGAAGCAAAAGCTGTTCAAGACACCAAGAAAAAGCAAGATGATATTTTCAAAATCGTAACCGATAATCAAAAGAAAATTAGGGAAAGGGTTGCCGAGATAATGAAGGATGCTAGCGAGGCCGATATTGACACCTCAGCCGTTGATCCTACTGAATTATTTCTTGGGGAAGATGTTATTTCAAAAACAAAATCAAAACTTGATGAGCTTTATAATTTGATTGGAGCCGAAAGAAAGGCGAACAATGATGAAGAGTTTAAGGCCAAAGCGGATCACGATGCAAAAATACTAGCGACTGATTTAGTTTATCGTGAAAACAAAAAGTCTTTGCTTAAAAAGGAAATTGAAGACGTAATAAATCAGTTGAATGAAATTCAGGGTTTCTACAATCAATTTTCTGGAGCAATACTTTCTTTGAGCAGCAATCTTTCAGCCGCCAAAATCGCGGACTTAGACTCAGAAATAAACAAAGAAAAGGAGCGCGCTAATCAGGAGATATTATTAGCTGGAGGTAATGCGGTTGCTAAAGAGCAGATTCAAGCGCAAAGCAATTTGAGAATAGCAGCCCTCGAAAAGAAAAAGAAAGAGGAACAGCGAAAGCAAGCCGTATTACAAAGAAATGCGGATATTATTGAGGCTGGTATAAAGGGTTCTTTGGCGATCCTTGAAGGTTTAAAAACAGGCGGTCCTATATTGGCTGCGGTGTATGCCGCGTTGGCCGGAATACAAATAGCGGCTATCGTTGCCAAGCCTCTCCCTCAATACTTCAAAGGTACTGACAATCACCCAGGGGGTTATGCGATGGTAGGCGAACAAGGTAGAGAGTTAATCCGATTGCCAGACGGAGGGTTTAGAATCTCACCAGATCGAGCAACCGTGGTTGATTTGCCGAAAGGTTCCGAGGTAATCCCGAACCCCGAAACTATGCGTATGCTGGCGATGGCCGGAATGGGTACGCCTGAGAAATTAGACTCGCCAAAAGATCAAAGACTATTGAACGAGGTGCGCGAACTTAAAGCAATCACCGCAAAGAATCGCCCTACTCAATCGAATTTAGCTCGCAATGTTGCCACAGTGTACGAGTGGAAGGAGGAAAGTGAGACGATGAAGAAAAGAATTAGGGCTTTATCTATGGGTGACTGGCTGTAAAAAAGACCCATAACCCTCTAAAATGGTTATGGGCTTTTTTGTTAACTTTGTTATAACCAAATAATAAAGTCATGACAAATATAGAAGAAATCTGGAAGGATGTGCCTAATTACGAAGGATTGTATCAAGTAAGCAACTTAGGAAATGTAAAAAGTGTTAGGAGAAACAGATTATTGACTTTAAAGTCGAATGGTAAAGGATATTTATGTATTCAATTATGGAGTAATGGATTTTTTGAAACATTTAAAGTACATCAATTAGTAGCAATGGCTTTTCTTGGACATGTTAGATGTGGTCACAAGTTTGTTGTAAACCATAAAAATTTTATTAGAACTGATAACAGATTAGAGAATATAGAAGTTGTCACAGCTAGACAAAATGGAAATTTAAAGCACATATCTCATTCATCAATTTATACAGGAGTAAGTTTAGATAAAAAGATAAAAAGAAAAAAATGGTGCGCTCATATTAAAATAAATGGGAAGAAAAAACATTTAGGGTATTTTGATGATGAATACCAAGCTCATTTAGCTTATGAAAAAGCGCGTAATGAAATATGAAGCTAAGATTTACTCTTAATCACGCGATTGAAGGATATAAGGTGATTTCGGAACCGTCAGGTTGGAAAGATGCAACCATAGGATTCGAAAGGCACGCAGACTTTCATTCGCTGGTAGAGTTTTTCAAGAGTTCGTTTATGTCGTACGGTTCGAACGGTACAGAGGACGGTGGCCGCGATTGGGTTCTAAATATTGAAAAGACTTACGGGGTAGATGAGGACATAGAATTACTCGTAGAGATCGACCCAAACGATACCGATGAGTATGAGGCTATTTACACTGGTCAAATCTCACTTAACCTATTAGTTGAAAGCCTTGACGAAGATCACATGGCGCAACTTGTGTTTACCCAAAAAAGTTTCTGGACAAAGTTCGTATCACGTTTTCAGAATAAAGTAAACATCAAAAGCATTTTGTCGGAAAGCGGTGAGGCGGTCACGGCCGCAAGTGAGATTGATTTACCATTGCCTAGTCAGGTGATAACGGCAACTTACGAAAGAAAGGCAGACCCAGAATTGTTATCATTCACTCAAGGATTTGGCCTAACAACAGGGTATTGCATTTTCGATGCAAAGCCAAGCCTTGATGAACTTGAAACCGTTATAGATTACGGCATTCAAATTTCATCCGAGCTACCAACTGATGTATCAAAGTATTTCTATAAAGCAAAATACGGAGGTGTACACGATGTTGATATTTCAATAAGGTACAATTTTACCCTTTCCGGAGTGGCGATTTTTGACATAAGGTGGTATTACGCGATACGCCAAAACGGAGCGTTATCAACGCCAGTACAGATAGGAACGACACACACCGGGACGCTATTCTCAATACCTGATGATGGAGCGAAGGTAGCATCATTCACAATTACATTAAATCCTGATGATGAGATTTACATATGGGGTGTAATCGGGTTAAGCGCATCTGCAGATATTACATATTTTGCAGATTATGACACTGATTTAGGGGCTCCGTTTGTGCCTGTGTTTACAGAATGTAAAATAGTTGGGCAAACTATTTTTAAAGACAGCACGACAAAAGCGTTTCTTTCTCATAATGTAATGGACGCAATTGTTGAAAGGATAACCGACCAGCCAGATTTATTCTATTCTGAATACCTTGGCAACGCCTACACTTCGCGCGTGTATGGCTCGGAGGGTTGCGGGTCACTATTGGCCAATGCCAAAGGGTTACATATTCGCGGATATGACCTGAGCGCAAAGCCTTTCTTTATGTCAGCTCAAGAGTGGTGGCAGGGTATTAACCCGATTCATAACCTTGGATTGGGCTATGAGAAACTTTCAGAGGTGGACGTTATCCGAGTTGAGCGAAAAGAACATTTCTACGATGACAGCGCAACTTCGGTTTTGCTTTCAAATGTCCGCAAGATCAAACGCTCTTACGATCCAGATCACCAATTTAACCAGATCGAAATAGGTTACGAAAAATGGCAATCACAGGCGGAGAGTGGCACCGGCACGCCTTCCGGTATTGACGATCCGCAAACCAAACGGACATTTAACAGCCGATTTAAAAAGGTAGGCAAGAAACTGGCTATACTTTCGAAGTGGGTGGCTGCCTCATTAACCCTCGAAACAACTCGAAGGGTAGGTAATTTAAAATCTGCTAACTACACCTATGATGATGAGACCTTTGTGATAGCTCTTAAATCAAACGGTGACGGTACATTTGCCCCTGAATTAGACGAGAATTTTACCACGCTAACCAATCTATCCAACTCAGATACTCGCTATAACAGCCGCCTGACACCGGGGCGCAACCTTTTACGGTGGTTGAATTACATTAGTGGGTGCCTGCAGTCTTATTTATCCAGCACTTTTAAATTCTCTTCTGGTGAGGGTAATTTCGATATGACTAGCCAGATGGATACGTCTTGCCTCGGTGATGACACACTGGTAAACGAAAAGGGTAATTTCTCAATAGGCACCGACTTCTTATTCTTGCCCATGGCTTACGAGATTGAGCATTATTTGACATGGGAGCAATATGTCTCAATTCGAGAAAGCAAAAATTTAGCCATTGGGGTGAGTCAGACGGCCACAGATCACAAGAAAATGTTTATCAAAAACCTAGATTATAAGCCAGCAACAGGAGAAATGAGAGCTAAATTATGGGCAAAGGAAAGGTTAGACATAGATACTACCGACTTTACAGCAGACACGCCAAGCGGCTATGAGTCTGGTTATGACGAACCTTACTACGAATAATTCCCAAAATGAGACTTTTAACAAAATATAGAAAACTATCCCAAAATGAGAAAACTATTATTTATTTTTGTTCTACTAAGTTGTAACAGCGAAAAAATGACCGTATCCGATGCGTTACCTATTAAGTTTTGGCCAATTGGCGATGATACTTATAATGAAAAGGTAGTCGGATTTGTGGATTCGCAATGTCATTTCCAAGAATTTTCCTGCATCGACCCAATTAAATTACAGGTATCAAGTAAATACCCTGATATTTTGGAGTCGTATGATCTTCGAATTGAGGACTCAAAGGGAGCAACCATTCTTACCGAGCCATTCATAAAAACAGACATCACAAAAGCTATTGGCGCGCTCAGTTTTATAAACGGATTATTCACAGCCACATTATCGCCTTGGCTCCAATACAACACTGGTAAGGCTTTTGTCTGGGCAAATCCCAGTAATGAAGTGGCTCGGTGTAACACGGTTGGAACCGGAGAAATAAACAGCCAAATAATCTACCAAGAAAGATCGGGATCATCTTACTACTGGCCTTCTGGGGCTTATTCATTTAGTTACCTTCTTGATAATTTTTCAATAGGATCAACAGATGGAAGGGTTAAGCTATTGATAGTGGCAAGCGATGATGCGGCAACATGGACAACGCTATTCACGAGTGGAAATTTAAACGGTGGTGGGGGTTCATTTGGCGGCACCCCATCGGTTACAACTACTAAGTATTGGCGTTATATTGGGTTTAAACTTGAAATAGTCTCAGGGCTTCCAGACGTTTTAAATGTAGACGTTAATCAATTCACGATATTAACAAGTCCGGCCAATGAGATAACCGGAACTCATCACGATTTGGACTTCACCGCGCTTTCGTTATCCGAAACTTTCTGCGATCAATACGTTAGGTTTTACATCCAGCAAAACGGAACCGATTCGCATAAGTCTGATTTGATTAAGTTCAATTCTTCGATAGCTTTAAATCAGGGTTACGGAACGGTTCTTATCTCTTACAAGTCAACAAAAAACTTTGCCGGAATTGTTTACCCGAATGACGGCAATTACTTTAATATTCGGATTCCAGCCAGATTCTTTCAGGCGCGCAACAAAGGAACCGAAACATCAATCGAATTAAGTAACTCGAAGGTAATCAATACATCTTCAAGCCTTAAAAAACAGGTTCTTTTTTCGACAATACTGTTACCTGATTACTTGCACGACATCATTGAACTGGCCTTGGCTCACTCGGTAAGCGGATCAGTAAACATTGACGGGTACGAATGGACAAAAGAGGAGGGTTACGAGCGCAATTTACCTGACGCGAAATGTCCAAAGCAATCAGGTAAAGTTTGGTTAACACGCAAAAATCAAGTGGTAAGAAATATTATATGAGAAAATTACTAATCCTTTTACTGCTTCCGATTTGGTCATTTGCTCAGGTTAGTGACGCGACAATTAAAACCAACACGAATACCAAAATTCGTAATGTCTCAACGGTTACGCGCGCGAATCACGCTGCAATCAATGACCAATTGACGGACGCTAAATCTTCACGGATCGAGGCAATTAGTTTAAGCGGAACAAATACATACACCGCTAATATTACGTGGCTAAGTTCCTATCAAACGGGGCTTAATTTTTTGGCCACATTTGTAAACGGCAATACCTCAAGCGCAACTCTTAATCTAAATTCATTAGGAGCCAAAACGCTTAAAAAATTCTCAGGCGGTTCGCTTTCCGATCTTTCGAGCGGAGATATTTCGAATGGGCAAATTTACCAACTTGTTTACGATGGCGCTTTCTTTCAAGTATCTATTCCTGGGGCTGGCGGTGGCGGCTCAGGAACGGTAACCAGCGTATCGGTTGCCACGGCTAACGGTTTTAGTGGATCGGTGGCCAACGCAACTACCACTCCAGCGATTACACTGACCCTGCAAAATGCCACTACCTCACAGGCTGGGCAGTTGACATCGGCAGACTGGAACGCATTTAACGGCAAACAAAGCGCATTAGGTTTTACTCCAGCCAATCAGATAAGAACGATTTCAACAACCGCACCGCTAACGGGTGGAGGCGACCTGACAGCTGATAGAACCTTTGCGATTACTCAGGCAACCACTTCAACAAATGGATATTTAAGTTCAACGGATTGGAATACTTTTAACGGAAAGGCTAGCCCATTAACATTAGTTACCAACGCCACAGACGCAAATTTTACAGCCACCTCCAACGGAGTGCATAACATCTTAGACGGAGTGGCCACAGCCAATAGAGTGATAACTATTCCAACGGGCTCCAATGGAGATGTAATTAAGTTCTACAACACCGAAGATACTTATACATGGAGCTTCACGGGGGCAACGGTTTATTTGGCTGATAGGGTGACGGTGCAAACATCGCTACTTTATAATGTGCCTTGCTTCATGGAAAAAATAGATGGACTATGGATCATAACTAACTAACAATGAAAAAAATACTATTTCTCTTACTGATTTCAACGGCTGCATTTGGTCAAGCGGGGCCACCTTATAACGGTTCTTCAAGATCAATTAATACAACTCCGCAAGGCGATGAGTTTGGAACCCTTGTTCGCCAAATACCTCAAGATATTGACCGAATAGGATTTAGTAAGACTCTTTCCAACTCAGTAGATTCAGACTGGGGTACTATTGTTGGAGGTATTGGAGCTGGTATG
>Ga0209972_10001886_pt1 | contig 17675 bp, 9 predicted proteins | sample NOAtaG_7_FD_187302 | JGI IMG/M metagenome (GOLD analysis project Ga0209972, IMG submission 187302) | Freshwater lake microbial communities from Lake Erie, under a cyanobacterial bloom - NOAA_Erie_Diel1S_2200h metaG (SPAdes) (version 2) | ecosystem: Environmental > Aquatic > Freshwater > Lake ... | reverse complement strand
TACTATTTCGATTCCTTCATCTGGAAGGTGCGTGACCGGCGGATTCACGGGGGTCTGTCATGAGCATTCGGCGGCAGTCGGAGCGATTGTCAGCGGAGCGATTGTCAGCGGAGCGATTGTCAGCGGCGCGAATTCTGCGGCGGGGAATGCTGCTGGCGCTGCCATTTCTGCTGTGGGGTTATCCGGCGGGCTGGCCGGTGTGGCAGCTGCTGTTGTGCGGGCTGGCTCCGGTGACGGTGTCAGTGACTGTGTGGGTCTGGTGCGGCAGTCTGCGGCGATTTCGGATGTTGTACGGGGTGTTTTTGATTTTGCTGGTGTGTGGTGTGTGGGAGCTGTGGACGGCGGGGCGAGTACCGGCGGTGCTGGAAGCACAGCTGCAGCTGCCGCGGGCTCCGGGCGAGCCGAATCTGTATTTCGAGTATGATCTGCCGGCGGTTGAGGCACGCCTGTTTCCGGGTTTGGCCGAGGCTTTGCTGCTGCAGGCTGTGCAGTTGAATTACTGTGGCAGCGGGCTGGCGGGCCTGAGTGCTCACCCTGCCTGTCGCAAGTATGCGGAGGTGGATGCGCGGGCGGTGCGGGGGGTGCTGGAGGCGGCGCTGCGTCAGCAGCCGAAGACGAACGAGGACATTTACTACAGTTACATAGAGGTTCTGCGGGGTACCGGCGGGAGTGCTGCGGAGATCGCGGCGGCGCGGGCGGAGTGGCGTCGCCTGTTTCCGTTTTCTGACCGTCCGGATCCGCTGGCGGGTGATGAGTCAGCGGTTGTGCCGCGGCGACGCGGAGCCGGCTATTGAAGGCTGCCAGGACTGTTCCGTTTGTGCGGGTCTGAGCCGGGAGCGGGGCCGCGCTGGCTGGGTGAAATGCGGGGCTTTGAGGGGCTGTGTCAGGGGGCTGTCCGGCCGTTTTCCGGGGGTCTGGTGGGAGTGTTCCGCCCGTGTGGTATCCGGGCCACATTTGCTGCCCTGTGTCGTGGTGTTTGTCAACCGAATTCGGGCTGGAATTCCGGATTTCACGCGACGACTTTTTTGGACAATTCGCGGAAAAAACTGGGCCGAACGAGATCTCCCTGACGATGCATCAGACACACAACAAATAGTGTTGACAGAATCTGGAAGCACAATATACTGCGTGCAGTGGCCCCCGAGATGGCTCGCCGATTTGTCGTGTGAACCGCTCGCAAGCCGTTGTCCTTCAACGGGTTGGAGCCATGTTGTCAGCGTGTGTTGACAGACGGCTGCAAGTGAATATTCTGCAGGCCGTAACGGACGTTCGAAATCGCTTCGGCAGGAGGTCGAAAACTTGACTCGGGGTTTCGTCAGCCCAGGGCGTCTCAGGGGTGTGCACCGGCATTTTCGCGCCCTGGGGTCAGGTGACAGATCTGCTGAGGCTGTCGCAGCTTGTCTGGCAGCAGTGAGCGGGTGGAATCAGTCGGTCTGGTCAGGAATGTTCGCGGGTCGCAGGTTGCTGAGTCGGGTGTTGGATCGTGTGCTGAGTCGGGTGTTGAATCGTGTGGGTGAGATTGAGGCTGACCGAAATGCAGCTCAGGTGGTGAGCACAGGATGGGGTTTCGGTCGGGGTTATCAGGCCGTCAGGAAAGAACTAAGGGAGAGCGTCGAATGATTCGAGCAGTGAATGAATGGATTATTCGGAAGCGTGACGGCAGGACAGTGCCATTCGAGTCGAAGCTGATCTTCAGGGCCATCTGTAATGCGTTTCGGGCGGAGCTGAATCTGGCGTCGGGTCAGCCGCTGGATGCGGATATTGAGCGTGAGGTTGGGGCGATTACGGAGGACGTGGTTCAGGAGGCGGCTTCTGACGCGGCGACGGATCGCGGAGTGGGTGTGGAGCACATCCAGGACCTGGTGGAAATGCAGCTGATGAAGCGGGGCCACTACCGGGTTGCTCGCCGGTACATCGTGTACCGCGCCGAGCACGCGAAGATTCGTTCTTTGCGTCAGCCGGAAGCCCTGGAGGCGGCGGAGGCAGCCGTGGCTCCGCGGATGCATGTGCGACTGGAGGATGGTCTGCGGGTTCTGTTTGACATGAACCGCATTCGTCGTCGTCTGGACCTGGCCTGTGCCGGTCTGACTGACTGTGATGCGGAAGAACTGCTGCAGGATGTGATCAAATCGGTATTTGACGGGATCTCGGTGGGCGAGATTTACCGGGCGATGATTTTGGCGGCACGATGTCGGATTGAGTGTGATCCGGCGTACGACATTGTGGCGGCCCGGCTGCTGCGGATGGTGATCAGCAACGAAGCCCTCGGCAGCTCGCCGGCGAATCCTTCCGAGTATACTCGGTTGTACCGCAATCAGTTTGAGCACTACATCATTGACGGGATCAATTCGGACCGTCTGAGTCCTGAGTTGCGGACTCTGAATCTGACGAAGATTGCGGCGGCTTTGCAGCCGGAGCGTGACGGTCTGTTCCGTTATCCGGGTCTGCAGGCGGTGTATGATCGTTACCTGCTGCACATTGACGGTCGTCGCATCGAGATGCCTCAGTATTTCTGGATGCGTGTGGCGATGGGGTTGGCGCTGCGTGAAAGTCGTCCGGAAGAGCGGGCGATTGAATTCTACAACCTGCTTTCGACGATGCGGTTCACTTCGGCGACTCCGACGCTGTTCAACGCAGCGACAAATCATCCGCAGCTCAGTTCCTGCTATTTGTCGACGGTGAAGGACGACCTGGAGCACATTTTCAAGTGTGTCTCTGACAACGCGCGGCTGTCGAAATGGGCGGGCGGACTGGGCAATGACTGGACCAACATTCGCGCCACCAACGCTCATATCAAGGGCACGAACGGTCGCAGTCAGGGAGTGATCCCGTTTTTGAAGGTGGTGAATGATACGGCAGTGGCGGTGAACCAGGGTGGCAAGCGGAAGGGTGCGGTGTGTTCGTACCTGGAAACCTGGCACATGGACATCGAGGAATTCCTGGATCTCCGGAAGAACACCGGGGACGACCGCCGTCGGACGCATGACATGCACACGGCCAACTGGATCCCCGACCTGTTCATGAAGCGGGTTGAGGAGGAGCGTGACTGGACTTTGTTCAGTCCGGACGAGGTTGCTGATTTGCACGACCTGGTGGGCAAGGCGTTTGAAGACCGGTACGTGCAGTACGAGAAGCTGGCAGAGACCGGTGAGATCCGCATGAGCAAGCGGGTTCCGGCGATCGATCTGTGGCGGAAGATGCTGACGCGTCTGTTCGAAACCGGTCATCCGTGGATCACCTGGAAGGACCCGTCCAACCTGCGTTCTCCTCAGGACCACGTGGGTGTGGTGCACAGCAGCAATCTGTGCACTGAGATCCTGCTGAACACGTCGCCGACGGAGACCGCGGTCTGCAATCTGGGATCAATCAACCTGCTGGCTCACATTCACAACGGCCGGCTGGACGTGACGCTGCTGGAGCAGACGGTTCGCACGGCGATGCGGATGCTGGACAATGTGATTGACATCAACTACTACCCGACGGATGAAGCGAAGAACTCGAACGGTCGTCACCGGCCGGTGGGGTTGGGCATCATGGGCTTCCAGGATGCTCTGGCGGCGATGAACATCAGCTACGCCAGTCCGGAGGCTGTGGACTTTGCGGACCACAGCATGGAGGTCATTTCGTACTACGCGATTCTGGCATCGACTGATCTGGCTGCTGAGCGTGGTGTTTACAGCACGTACGCGGGTTCGAAGTGGGATCGTGGATTGCTGCCGATTGACACGATGGACCTGCTTGAGCGTGAGCGGGGCTGTCGGATTGACGTGGACCGTTCAGCGCGGATGGACTGGTCGGTGGTGCGTCAGGCGATTGCTCAGCACGGCATGCGAAACAGCAACTGCATGGCGATTGCTCCGACGGCCACGATTTCCACGATCATCGGTGTGTCGCAGTCGATCGAGCCGATGTACAAGCACTTGTATGTGAAGAGCAATCTGTCCGGCGAGTTTACTCATTTGAACACGGCTTTGGTCAGCGAACTGAAGGAGCGTGGTCTGTGGGATGCTCAGATGCTGGAGATGCTGAAGTACTACGACGGGACACTGATGGAGATCGAGCGAATTCCGGCCGACATCAAGGCTCGTTACGTCACGGCCTTCGAGCTGGATCCGCGGTGGCTGATTGAGTGTGCTGCTCGTCGGCAGAAGTGGATCGACATGGGGCAGTCGCTGAATCTGTACATGCGGGAGCCCAGCGGTCGCAAGCTGCACGATATGTATTTCCTTGCCTGGCGCAAGGGTTTGAAGACCACTTACTACCTGCGGACACTGGCAGCGACTCAGATCGAAAAATCCACTGTGGACATCAACAAGTTTGGTGTGCAGCCACGCTGGGTGAAGTCGAAGAGTGCATCCAGTGACATTCAGGTCAATCGCGCGGACGACCCGCGTGAGACCGGTGCGGACATTGTTCCGGCACCGCATATTCTGCCGGTTACTGAGGCATCTCAGTACAAGGCCTGCAGTATTACTGATCCCGACTGCGAAGCCTGCCAGTAAGATTCTGGTGATGCGGGATTCTGTTGGCTGAACTGGAATTTTTTTAAGTTCAGCAGTGAACCTTGCAAAGCTTCTGCGGTGCACAGGTTTGGGTGTCCCGGCGAATCCCCTCCGCCGGGATACCGAGTGAAGCATCAGGAGTGTGTCCGTTTCTCGTCTGTGTTCTATTTTCTGCGGCGTCGCTGAATCGACGTTGCCGAGTGATTCTCAAGGAGTGAGCTGAATATGTCCGTACTGACTTTCGATGACGCCCCGGCGAAAACTGCTGCTCCTGCTGTTCCTGCTCCGCCCGCGGGTGGTCGAGTGAAGGCGACTGAGAAGCGGCTGATCAACTGTGCTCAGGTGGACGTCAACCAGTTGATGCCGATCAAGTATCACTGGGCCTGGGAGCACTATCTGAACGGCTGTGCGAATCACTGGATGCCGACTGAAGTTCCGATGAACCAGGACGTGGAAGTCTGGCGTTCGGACAAGCTGACGGACGACGAGCGTTTGGTGATCAAACGGAATCTGGGGTTCTTTTCAACAGCTGAGTCGCTGGTTGGCAACAACCTGGTGCTGGCAATCTTCAAGCACGTGACGAATGCCGAATGTCGTCAGTATCTGCTGCGACAGGCTTTTGAAGAGGCCGTGCACAGTCATACGTTTTTGTACGTTGTGGAAAGTCTGGGCCTGAACGAGGGTGAGATTTTCAACATGTACCGCGAAGTCCCTGCGATTGCCCGCAAGGACGACTTCGAGATGGAACTGACGGCTGAGGTGCTGTCTGACGGTTTCACGACGGATACTCCGGAAGGCCGCCAGATGTTCCTCAAGAACCTGATCGGCTACTACGTGATCATGGAGGGGATTTTCTTTTACAGTGGTTTCGTGATGGTGCTGTCGTTCCACCGTCGCAATCTGATGAAGGGGATTGGTGAGCAGTTCCAGTACATTCTGCGGGACGAGACGACCCACATGAACTTCGGAATTGACCTGATCAACGGGATCAAGTCCGAGAACCCGGAACTGTGGACTCCGCAGTTCCAGTCGGAGATGCTGGAGCGTGTGCGAAAGGCTGTGGATCTGGAGATTGCATATGCGGAAGGCTGTCTGCCGCGTGGCATTCTGGGTCTGAATGCTGAAGCATTCCGTGATTACGTGCAGTACATTGCTGACCGTCGTCTGGAGCGTATCGGTCTGCCGACGCAGTATGGTTCTTCGAATCCGTTCCCGTGGATGAGTGAAACGATCGACCTGTCGAAGGAAAAGAACTTCTTCGAGACTCGCGTGACCGAATACCAGAGTGCCGGTTCATTGAACTGGGACTGATGTCCCGCGGGCCGGTGAAAGTTTCAGTCGAGGTTCAGCATTCAGCAGTCAGCCGCAGTCTCCCAGGGGGACTGCGGCTGTTTGTGTTTATGTTTGTGTTTGTGCGGTGATCAGGAGTCTGTAGAATTCAGCAGGCGGTTCCGGCGCGGGATGCTGACATTGCCGGAAGCGGCTCGAGTGCTGGGGTATGCGAATCGGTTTGGGACGGGTGTGATCCGAGCGGGGGGGCGTAGTATGGTTGATGGCGGCATATTGCGCAGCGTTGTGGGTGAGTTTTTGGGGACCGCGGTACTGATCCTGCTGGGCGGCGGGGTGTGTGCGTCGGTGAATCTGGAGAAGTGCTATGCGCGGGGTGGTGGCTGGATTGTGGTGACGGCGGGCTGGGCGTTTGCGGTGCTGTGCGGGATTCTGGTGGCGACATCAGTGGGCGCTGCGGGCAGCCTGAATCCGGCGGGAACTTTGGCGGGCCTGCTGGTGGGTGGCAGTGCTGTGGTACCGGCGCTGGCCGAGGTGGGGGCTCAGCTGGCCGGCGCCTTTACGGGTGCTGTGCTGGTCTGGCTGATGTATCTGCCGCACTGGGAAGTGACAGCGGATGCGGCAGCGAAGCTGGGCGTCTTTTGTACGGGTCCGGCGATTGATCGTCCGTGGTGTAATTTTCTGAGTGAGCTGATTGGGACATTTGCTTTGGTGCTGATAGCGGGGTCAGCGGGCCGGATGGTTCAGGGTCCGGCCGCTGCGGCTCTGACGGCGGCGGTGGTGTGGGCGATGGGTCTGAGTCTGGGTTCTGCGACGGGCTACGCGATCAATCCGGCTCGTGATCTGGCCCCGCGACTGGCACATGCGTTGCTGCCGATTGCCGGCAAGGGCGGTTCGAACTGGGGGTATGCGTGGGTACCGGTGTGCGGACCGATTGCGGGGGCGGTTCTGGCGACCCTGCTGCTGCAGGTCCTGGGACAGCTGCCAGGGATGCCGGGGAAGGTGGTGTAGGTGTCATTTCCTCGGCTCGCCTGCTGCTGCCGATTCGTTCAGTTCAGCACGTCTGTGCAGATTGTGGCGTCGACGGCCCGTGGCGGATTGGCAGTTCCGGTAATTCCATGCTGGCGGTCCTGAGTGATCTCGGATATGAATTGACGCCGTACGTTGTTCAGTTTTCTGTCTTCGTGACGTGGCTGACCTGCCTGCGGTGTTCTTCCTGCCTCGAATGCGTCGCGTTCGAACTTCTGCTGCGGAAATTTGGCATGAATCGATTGACCTGCCTGAGTGTGCTGGCGGTGCTGTCAGCGTTGTGCGCCGGATCCCTCGCAAGTGCTCAGCAGCCACAGCGGCTGAATCACGCGGATCTGAGTGTGTATCGGGATGCCGCCGGGGCGCTGCAGCCGATTCGCAAGCCGGAAGACTGGCAGTTGCGGCGGCAGCAGATTGTGCAGGGGATGCAGGAGGCGATGGGGCCGCTGCCGCAGCGGAACACGGCCTTGCCGTTTGATGTGCAGGTTGTGGCAGAGGTGAAGATTGGTGCAGTGCGGCGTGTGACGCTGACGATTGCGGTGGACAGTCCGACTGATCGTCTGTCCCTGGATTTGTATCTGCCGGCGGCACTGGCGGAATCTGTGACCGGGCAGAATCTGACAACAGCGACGGGGAAGAAGACGGCCGCGATGCTGGCGCTGCATCCCACGGGCGACGCCGGGAAGCGGATTGTGGCTGGCGAGGCCGGTCGACCGGGGCGGCAGTACGGGATCGAGCTGGCGCAGCGCGGTTATGTTGTGGCGGCTCCGGATTACCCGTCGTTCGGGGATCTGAAGTCGTATGACTTTGCTGCTGATGCTTACCAGTCGGGCACGATGAAGGGGATCGTGAATCATCTGCGGTGCACGGATTTTCTGGTGTCACTGGGGTTTGTGGATGCGGCTCGGATGGGGGTGATTGGCCATTCGCTGGGAGGTCACAACGCAATTTTTCATGCGGTGTTTGACGAGCGGATGCAGGCGATTGTGTCCAGCTGTGGCTGGTGTCCGTTCGGCGATTATTACGGGGGCAATGTGACGGGCTGGACCAGCGACCGGTATATGCCGCTGCTGAAGACGAAGTATGGTTTGCAGGTGTCTGATCTGCCATTTGATTTTTATGAGCTGACGGCTGCTTTGGCACCGCGAACCTTTGTGTCGGTGTCACCGGTGGCAGACAGCAATTTTGATGTCAGCGGAGTGCAGAAGGCGATTCCTGTGGCGGGCAGCATTTATGCGCTGCTGGGGGCTCGTGAGAAACTGGTCCTGATGACGCCTGACTGCGGCCATGATTTTCCGGCCGACATACGGATGCAGGTGTATCGGATCCTGGATCAGACGCTGCAGCATCAGCCGGATGCGTTTGAGCCGGACTATTCGCTGGAGCTGCCACGGATTGCCGCGACAGCCCCGGCCGATGCTCTGCAGACGTTTGAAGTGGCGGCGGGATTCGAACTGCAGCAGACCGCAGCGGAGCCACTGGTGATGGATCCTGTCGCGATGTCATTTGACGAGGACGGTCGGCTGTTTGTGGCGGAGATGCGGGATTATTCCGAGCAGGACAAGGAGCATCTGGGGGTTATTCGCGTGTTGCAGGACACGAACGGTGACGGGGTGTTTGATGACAGCCGTGAGTTTTCCAGGGGGCTGAGCTGGCCGACGGCGATTATCGCGGCGAATGGCGGTGTGTTCGTAGCGGCTGCTCCTGATGTGTTCTTCATCAGGGACACAAATGGCGACCTGCAGGCGGACGAGCAGACTTTGGTGTTCACCGGGTTTGCTCGCAGCAACGTGCAGGGTTTGATCAACAGTTTTCACTGGGGGCCGGACAACCGGATCTACGGTTCGGCCAGCACGGTGGGCGGGACGGTGACCTGCCCTGTGTATCCTGAGCGAGCGGGTCTGGAGTGTCGCGGGCGTGATTTTTCGTTTGATCCGCGAACTTTGGAGCTGCGTGCGGAGACGGGCGGTGGTCAGCATGGGATGTCGTTTGATGACTGGGGCCATCGGTTTGTCAGTGCCAACAGTGATCACGCGCAGCAGATTGTGTATGCCGACCGATATTTGTCGCGGGCGGCCGTGCCCAGTGCAGCTCCGCCGCGAATCAGCATCGCGGCGGACGGCGGTCAGGCGCCGGTGTTTCGCATCAGTCCGGTGGAGCCGTGGCGGATCGTCCGAACTCGACTGCGGGCTTCGGGGCTGTCGAAGGGGCTGGTGGAGGGTGGCGGGCGTCCGGCCGGGTATTTCACCGGTGCGACCGGGATCACGATCTATCGTGGCGATGCGTGGCCAGCTGATCTGCTGGGTGTGGCGATAATCGGGGATGTGGGCAGCAACATTGTGCATCGCAAGCGACTGACTGCGGATGGCGTGTTGTGGCGTGCGGAGCGGATGGATGCGGGGCATGAGCTGGTGGCATCGAAGGATATCTGGTTTCGGCCGGTGCAGTACGCGAATGCTCCGGATGGCTGTCTGCAGATTTTGGACATGTATCGTGAGGTGATTGAGCATCCGGCCAGTCTGCCTCCGGAGATCAAGCGGCATCTGGACCTGACCAGTGGTCGTGATCGTGGGCGTCTGTATCGACTGGCCCCGGCGGGGTATGTCTACCGCCCTGCTCCGCGTTTAAGTCAGGCCTCGACGGCTGAGCTGGTGGCGCTGCTGGAGCATCCGAATGCGTGGCATCGGGAGGCGGCATCGCGACTGCTGTATGAGCGTCAGGACGTGAGTGCGGTGCCGCTGCTGAAGGTGCTGCTGCGAACATCGCAGTCCGGTTTGGCACGGTTTCACGCGATTGGCAGTCTGCAGGGTTTGCGGTCACTGGCAGGTGACGACGTTGTGGTGGCACTGTCGGATGCTGTTGCGGGTGTGCGTGAGCGTGCGGTGCTGGCAGCGGAGGGACTGCTGAGTGAGCCGGCGGTGTCGGCGGGGCTGCTGGGGATGAGCAGTGAGCAGGACGCACGGGTACTGATGCAGCTGGCGTTTACGCTGGGTGAGCTGCCTGCGTCTGCTGAGCGGCAGCGGGCACTGGCGACGATACTGGAGCGGCGCGGTGAGGATCGCTGGATTCGCACGGCGGTGCTGTCGTCCCTGGGGACGACGGCTGGCGAGGTGCTGTTGCAGCTGTCTGGTCGCGAGGATGCCGGGACGGCGGCTGTGCTGGAACTGGCGGATGCGGCAGCCCGGCAGATTGCTGACGAGGGTGGTCTGGCTGTGCTGCGCGAGGCACTGACGAATGTCAACGAAAATCCGGGGCTGCAGGTGCGGATTCTTCAGACGGCAGCCGCGGCGAATGCAAAATTGTCAAAAATGCCGGGTTTTCAGCAGATGAGCAGCAATTTGCTGGCTCGGGCGCGGCTGACGGCCGGGGATGAGTCGGCAGGTGTGGCGGACCGGGCAGCGGCACTGCGGGTGCTGAGTTTGTCGGGGTATGCTGGGGAGCGGGAGTTGTTGCTGGCGGCGCTGGATCCCGCGCAGGCTCCGGAGTTGCAGTCGGCCGCCATGGAGACTTTGACCGGTTTTGCTGATGTGGAAATTGCCGGTGAACTGATCACTCGACTGCCTTCGCTGTCACCGGCTCAGACCACGCGTGCTCGCGAGGCTCTGCTGCGGCGAAGTGCCTGGGCGGCGGTGCTGCTGGAGGCGATTGAGGGTGGTGTGCTGCCGAATACTGCGGTGACTCCAACTGAGCTGCAGCGTCTGGCTGAGTTGCCGGACAACGCGGTGCGGACGCGAGCCTTGAGGCTGCTGGAATCGACGGCGAGGTCCTCCCGCGATGAAGTGCTGCGAGCTTATCAGGTGACATTGACGCTGCCGGGCGATCGTGAACGAGGAGCGGCGGTGTTTCGGCAGCAGTGTTCCGGGTGTCATCAGATTGGCGCTGTGGGGTATCAGGTCGGGCCGAATCTGGTGGCGTTGAAGAGTCGTGGGGCGGAGGCGATTTTGACGAACGTGCTGGATCCGAATCGTGAAGTGAATCCGGCGTGGCGTGATTATCTGGCGGTGACGACGGATGGAACGACGCATAACGGTGTGCTGGTGCAGGAGGCTGCGGAGAGTCTGACGCTGCGGCGCGCGGAAGCGAAGGAGACTCGGCTGCTGCGTGCGGACATTGAGGTGATTCGGGACACGGGGCGATCGCTGATGCCGGAGGGGCTGGAGAAGAACGTGGATACTCAGGCCATGGCGGACCTGATTCAGTTCATTTTGACATCGGAGTGAGGGTGCAGTGTATGTGGGCAGCGTTGCGGGCTGGTGTGGTGGGTTTAAGTCTGTGTGGTCAGTTGTCTGCGGGTGACTGGCCGCAGCTGCTGGGGCCGCAGCGGAACGGCGTGGCGACGGGAGAGGTGCTGCACAGGACGTGGCCGGCAGGTGGTCCGCAGGTCCTGTGGCAAGCGTCGGTGGGTGGCGGGTTTGCGGGGGTGGCGGCTGCGGGTGAACGGGTGATTGGTTTCAGTCGTGAGGGCCGCAGCGAGGTTGTGCGGTGTTATGCGGCGGCTGATGGGCGTGTGCAGTGGGAAGCGAAGGCTGAGTGTGCGTATCAGGGTGGTGTTTCCAGCGACAAGGGACCTCGCTGTGTGCCGCTGATTGCGGGGGAGCGGGTGTATGTGCTGGGTGTGGAGGGGCGGTTGCGGTGTCTGGAGCTGCAGGATGGCCGTGAGGTGTGGCAGCGGGACACGGAGCGGGATTTTCGGCCGCTGGAGGGCTATTTCGGAGTCGGCAGTACTCCGGTATTGTCCGGGGATCGTCTGATCGTGAATGTGGGTGGTCGCGAAGACGCTTCGATTGTGGCGTTTGATGCGGAGACGGGTAAGACGGTGTGGCAGGTGTTTACGGATGCGGCCAGTTATTCGGCGCCGCTGGTGGTGCGGAGCGGTGATCGGGATCTGGCGATTGTAGTGACACGACTGCACCTGACGGGCGTGGATATCGCGACGGGGAAGCTGGTGTTTTCGCAGCCATTTGGAGCGCGGGGACCGACCGTCAACGGGGCGACTCCGCTGCTGCTTGGCAATCGCATCCTGGTGTCTTCCAGCTACAACATTGGTTCACTGCTGACGCAGCTGACGCCTGACGGGGCGAAGGAGGTGTGGCGTGATGAGGAGCTGCTGGCGACTCAGTACGCGACTCCGGTGCCTGCCGGTCCGGCGCATCCGGGCGTGGTCTTTGCGATGGATGGTCGTCAGGATGCGGGCAGTGGCAGTGCGGTGCTGAAGTGTATTGACGTGGAGGCGAGGCGGGTGCTGTGGGAGCGAGCGGGTTTTGATTATGGTTCGCTGCTGCGGGTGGGGGATGAGCTGCTGGTGCTGACGTGTGGAGGAGAATTGGTGCGAGTGTCGGCTGTCGTGGGCGGATACCGTGAGACAGCCCGGGCGAAGGTGCTGCGGGCGACTGACAGCGGTTATCGGCTGCCGGCTCTTGCCGGCGGGCATTTGTACGTTCGCGACGATGACACTCTGAAATGTCTGGACCTGGGACCGGCTGGTGGCAGAGAATAGCGGGAGTACTGTCGGGGCATTCGGCCAGATCGGTTCAATGCGGAAAGCGCGGATGATGAACACGCAGTGCGGGGATTTTGATGGTTGCGGATTTCCCTCAGGCGGACGCCGGGTACTTTGTCGGCTGCTGCTGGGGTTGGTTTCTTCATTAGCTTCTGTCCAGGCTCAGGAGACTGCTGCCCCGTCGCCAGCGTCAACCGGTGGTGTTGTTGCGGAAGTTCCGCCGTTGGTGCAGCCGGACGCGGCGCTATCATTTGAGCGGCAGGTGCGGCCGCTGCTGAAAACGTGGTGTCTGGACTGTCATGGTGGTGAGGCAACAGAGGGTGGTCTGGATCTGCGGCAGCGGCGTTTTCTGATGCGAGGCGGGGAATCCGGTCCGGCGGCGGTGGCGGGCGATGCAGCCGGCAGTCTGCTGCTGCAGCGAATTCGATCCGGCGAAATGCCTCCGGGTGAGAAGAAAATGGCGGCTGCGGATGCGGCCGTACTGGAGCAATGGATCGCTGCCGGGGCTCCGACATTGCGGGACGAGCCTGCTCAGTTGCCGCCGGGATTGGGGATTACGGAAGAAGAGCGTGCGTACTGGGCCTTTCAGCCGATTCGGCGACCGGTTGTTCCGGAGTTTGATGCTGCGCTCCGCATTCGCACTCCGATTGATGCTCTGCTGATGCAGCAGATGCAGCCGCGTGGATTGACGTTTTCGCCGGACGCCGACCGGCGGACTTTGATTCGTCGAGCCAGTCTGGATCTGCTGGGAATTCCTCCGACTCCTGAACAGGTGGATGAATTTGTGAATGACCCGGGTGAGGATGCCTGGGAGCGACTGGTGGACCGACTGCTGGCGATGCCGCAGTATGGTGAACGCTGGGGCCGGCATTGGCTGGACGCAGCGGGTTATGCCGATTCTGAAGGTGCCACAAACACGGATGCCGAGCGACCGAATGCATGGCGGTATCGGGACTATGTGATTCAGTCGTTCAACAGTGACAAACCGGCCAGTCGTTTCATTCAGGAGCAGCTGGCTGGTGATGAGCTGGCCGGGTCTTTGGGGCCTGAGCTGACAGCCGAACAGACTGAGTTGCTGACGGCGGTTGGCTTTTTGACGATGGCGGCCAATGGGACGGGCAGCGGTGACAATTCCGCAGCGGCCCGAAATCAGACGATCACGGATACGATCAGGATTGTCAGCACATCGCTGCTGGGTCTTTCCGTTGGATGTGCTCAGTGTCATGATCACCGGTATGATCCGATTTCGCAGGTGGATTATTACCGACTGCGGGCGGTGTTCGATCCGGCGCTGGATTGGCAGAACTGGAAGACCCCGGCAGAGCGTCAGGTGTCGCTGTATACGACTGCTGATCGTCAGAAGGCGACGGAGGTGGAATCGCGGGCCGCTGAGGTGTCTCGGGAGCGTGGTCTGAAGGAAGCGGAGTACATGCGGGCAGCTCTGGAGCAGGAGTTGACGAAATATGCGGAGCCGCTGCGGGGGCAGCTGAAGCTGGCTTATGAGACTCCGGGTGACAAGCGTACGGCTGAGCAGCAGGATCTGTTGAAAGCGCATCCGGCGGTCAATATTTCGCCGGGTGTGCTGTATCAGTACAACCAGGCGGCGGCGGACGATCTGAAAAAGTATGACGAGCGGATTGCTGCGATTCGGGCCGAGAAGCCGGTGGAGCATTTTCTGCGGACGCTGGTGGAGCCGGCCGGTCATCTGCCGGCATCGCACCGTTTTCATCGGGGTGAATTTGGTCAGCCGAAGGAATCGGTGACTCCGGGGGAACTGCAGGCGGCCTCATTGTTTACGGATGCTCCTGAGATCCCGGTGGATGATCCGCAGCTGCCGACGACGGGTCGGCGGCTGGCCTATGCGAAGTGGCTGACCAGCGGGCGTCATCCGCTGTTGGCAAGGGTGCTGATGAATCGGTTCTGGCTGCATCATTTTGGGCGGGCATTTGTGTCGACTCCGGGCGAATTCGGGCGTCTGGGAGCAGCGCCTTCGCAGCCGGAGCTGCTGGACTGGCTGGCGGCTGAGTTTATGGAGGGTGGCTGGACGTGGAAGCGGATGCATCGGCTGGTGCTGATGTCGACGGTGTATCGGCAATCGGGGGGCGACCGAGCGGAGATGGCAGCGATTGATCCGAACAATCTGCTGTACTGGCGGAAGCCCTTGATACGGCTGGATGCTGAGGTGGTGCGTGATGCGGTGCTGGCGGTCAGTGGCGGGCTGAATTCTGCGATGGGCGGGGCGCCGGCTGCGGTGCAGGCGGACGACACCGGGCAGATCGTGGAGGCGGGTGTTACGGGGCGTCGCAGCGTGTACATACAGGTCAGACGCAGCCAGCCGCTGGCGATGCTGGCCGCTTTTGATGCTCCGGTGATGGAACTGAACTGCACGGGGCGGACAACGACGAATTCTGCTCCGCAGGCCCTGCTGATGATGAACAGTCAGTTTGCCTTGTCCGGGGCAGAAAAGCTGGCGGAGGCGGCGCTGCGTCGCGCGGCAGCCCGCGGTGGTTTTGCCAGTGCTGAGGATCCCGTGGTGCGGCTGCAATTGCCGCGGATGACGTCATGGGAAGTCGGGACGGGCCGGGTGCGCGAGGCTGCAGAGGCGGCTGCTGCGGGAGCTCCTGAGCAGGGCAATCCGTGGGTGCAGTTCGAGGCTCTGACATTCTGGACCGGCAGCAGTTACCAGGCCGGTCCTTCGTTACCGGATGCTGTGCGTGGCTGGGTGCTGCTGAATGCTCAGGGGGGGCATCCCGGAGATGTTCAGCATGCGGCAATTCGACGGTTTCATGTTCCGGCAGTCGGGCGAATGACATTCACCGGTTCACTGAGCCGTCCGGCGGCGAACGGTGACGGCGTGCGGGCTCGCGTGGTCAGCAGTCGTCGGGGTGTGCTGGGGGAATGGACGGTGCTGACGGGCGGTGGTGAGACGGTGCTGCCGGCGTTTGACGTGCAGACAGCGGAGATTCTGGACCTGGTGGTGGATTGTGTGGGGACCGTTGAGTCGGATTCTTTTGCGTGGTCGGCGGTGCTGACGCTGACGGCGGAGGATGGGACGCGGCTGGGGGAATGGAAGAGTGAGTCTGCATTGACGGCTCCGACGACGGATCCTGGTGTGTTGCCGGCAGCGGTGACGGAAGCCTGGCGTCTGGCTTTGGGGCGGGGTTTGACGAGTGAGGAGCGGGAGGTGGTTTCGGGATTTGTGGCGGAGCAGGGAGCGTGGCTGACGAGTGACGGCAAGGGTCGTGCTGCTGATGTGGTGCGTCAGGTGCTGGTGGATGTGTGCCAGGCGTTGATCAGCGGGAACGAGTTTTTGTACAGCGAATGAGGGACAGCGGGATGTGGGGCAGGTGAATGCAGCTTGAGTCGCCGGTGATAGCGGAGCAGCAGTGGCGTCCTCGTCGTTGGCGGCGGATCAGGTGGGTGGTGTTGTCGCTGGTGGTTGCGGGTGCCCTGTGGTGGCTGCGTTCGCCGGGGGGGCTGGGAATACCGTCAGCTGTGACGTCGGCGGACGTGGAGCGAGCGGAGCAGGAGTTTCGCCGGGCGCAGCAGCGTGATGCGGATGCTGCTGAGCTGCTGCTGACGCTGGCAGAGAACCTGGCTCGACGCGGCCGGGTGGCTGTGGCGGTGGAATGTGTTGAGCGGATTCCGGTGCTGGATCAGCGCTCGGGTCTGCGGTCGCGGCTGCTGCTGGCTCAGTATTGTCTGCGTCTGAATCAGGCGTTTCGAGCGGAGCGTGCGGTCAGTGAGCTGCTGTCGGCGGTCGGCGAGAGTGGTGTCGGTGACGATCGCGGTGCTGCGGCGGTGCAGGTCAGAACGGCTCGTGAGCTGCTGGTGTTTCTGCTGTCGCTGCAGTTTCGATTTGAAGAGCGGCAGTTGGCATTGCGGGAATTGCGGCAGGGGGGACTGCTGGAGCCTTTGCTGACGAAGCAGCTGTATTTTCCCTCGTTGCTGGCATGGAGGACGCCGCAGCAGAATGAGCGATTGCAGCAGTTTCTGAAGGAGTCACCGCAGGACGCGCGACTGGTGGCAGCGCATGGCAGGTATCTGCTGGGTGCGGGGGCGGTGGAAGAGGCACGTCAGCTGCTGGACGGAGCGGTGGCGATGAGTCCTGGGAATTTAGGAGTTTTGTCGGCGGCCCTGGAGTGTCGTTTTGAGGAGCAGGATCTGGCTGGGTTTCGGGATCTGCTGGCTGTGTGTCCGGAGTATGCGGAGGGTGAGCCGTGGCTGCTGACTCAGATGCGGGCCGAGGCGGCTGCCCTGCAGGGCGACTGGTCGGGTTCAGCCGTGTATTTTGAGGTGCTGCTGGCTGCTGATGATACGAATGCTTTGTATTGTCAGGGGCTGGCCCGGGCGTACGGGCAGCTGGGGCAGCAGGACAAGCGGCTGCAGCTGCAGCAGCGTGCCTTGCAACTGGCAGAGCTGCGATTGACGCTGGGGGAGGCGGAATTGAAGAATCCGGGAGCGCTGCGGGCAGCTTCGCAGTCTGCCCTGGCACTGGGGCTGACAGCAGCGGCGGAAGACCTGGAACAGCTGGCTCAGGCGGGGGAACGGGCACTGCGAAGCGGTCAGGAGCGACAGCGATGAGCGAGTGGTGGGAGCGGTGCAGCGGGTCTGTGGGCGCGGCAATGGGAGCGGGGGCTCTGATTCTGACGATGGGCTGTACGGGGGAGCAGCCACGTGGGGCAGGTGTAACTGAGGCTGCTGGCGGGCAGGCCGTGGTGCAGACCGAGCAGGAGCGGGAAAGGATTTTGCGGGCACTGACCAGTGGCAGGCAGTCAGGTGCCGCTGAACAGTCAGGAATTCGCTTTCGCGAGCTGGGGAAGGAGTCGGGGTTTGAGTTTGTGCGGTACGACGACATGCGGGGGCAGCGGCGCATTCTGGAGGTGAATGGTGGCGGTGCGGCGATTTTTGATGTGGATGGTGACGGCTGGCTGGATGTGTTTTTGACGAATGGTTGTGTGCTGCCGACGCGGCTGGATCGCGGGCAGACTCCGGGGCGGTTGTTTCGCAATCTGCATCAGTCGGAGTTGAGATTCGGGGATTGCAGCGAGGCGTCCGGATTGTTGCAGCGGGGATTTTGCTGCGGGTGTGCGGTGGCGGATGTTGACCACGATGGCTTTGAGGATTTGTATTTGACGGCGGTGGGGGGCAATCAGTTCTGGAAGAACAACGGCGACGGGACATTCACAGAGACGGCCACAGAGACGGGAACGAAATGTGGCCTGTGGGGTTCGAGTGCGGCGTTTGGGGATTTGAATGGAGACGGCCATCCCGATTTGTACGTGGCGAACTATCTTGATGTGAGTGAGGAGGAGATACTGCTGTGTCCGGAACCGCGAGCGCCCGGGGGCTACATC
>Ga0209972_10001884_pt1 | contig 17681 bp, 32 predicted proteins | sample NOAtaG_7_FD_187302 | JGI IMG/M metagenome (GOLD analysis project Ga0209972, IMG submission 187302) | Freshwater lake microbial communities from Lake Erie, under a cyanobacterial bloom - NOAA_Erie_Diel1S_2200h metaG (SPAdes) (version 2) | ecosystem: Environmental > Aquatic > Freshwater > Lake ... | reverse complement strand
CGTTATACGCAAATAAATTAAACCCCACCCGCCTGTGTTTGATGTTCAACCTTTATGCGTAGTCTTTTAGTTTCCCAATCGTGCATTTTTATAATTTTAGCAGTCTTATAAACTCGTTGCTCGTTATCACACAATACATAAAGTCTGTAATGTGGCTTGTCTTTAGTGTAGCATCTTGCAGCCATTACAGGAAAGTCTTGAGTTTCTTCCATAACAGCAACGTGATACATATATTGAGTTCTGTTTCCTTTGCCAAAATGATAAACCTTTAGCAAGTCGCCAACTAAAATTTGTTTTCCAGTTTGGTCGTAATAAATGTTGTTTTTTCTTCCTTCTAAATTCATTGTTCTTAATTTTAAAGTTTCCCTTCCCTTCTGTTTAATTTATCAGCGTATAACACCGCATAAGCGGCATTAAAACGACCGCCTATGCGGATACCGTTATGTGCAAGGCTATATTCCGTGTTCCAAAGACGAAATTTCATCATTGATACGTTCAATAATATATTCAGGATGTACTTGTCCTAAATCTTCAACCAATCCTTTTAATTGGTCAATCAAGTATGCTTCCATAAGTTCTTTTACTGCTTCTGCATTAATTTCAATATCCTTTTGTGCAATATCAGGATTGTAAAAAGGATAGCGTTGTTTGATAATTTCGTCTTTTGTCATTTCGTTTTTAAATTAAATTTAGTGCTGATAACCCGCCCAGCACATAACAGCGGTTTGTGGTCATTAGCCCGACCACACAAGGCTTTGCTTCGCTAACGAACCACAAGCCGCCAAACGTTATGTGCCATTAAGTAGACCGTTCAATATAGATGTTTATCCTTTCATCCATACTTTCCGACTTCCACCATCCGACATATTCTTTTTTCTTTCTACCAACAACAAACGGAGAAATCCAATCAATGAATTTATCTATTTCGCTGTCGTAGTTTTTAAATTCAGTATGTAAATCAATTACATTGTAACCTTTATCCTCGTACATTTTGCCACCTTGAATATCGCCCCAATTAGTCGAAAGAAAAAGCATATACCATCTTTCGCATTTAAAAAAGTCATTTTCTAATTCAGGCTTAAAAACATCGTTGGTATCAAACAATACTTTATCGTGTCCTAAATCTTTTTGAATTAGTACTCTTTTTAAAATACTCAATACGCTTTCAGGTGTATCTTTCTTTAATTTCAACTTACATTTTAATTCTGTGTAGTGTCCCATCTGACCGAAATTAACGGCACATAACATCGGTTTTGCAATAGTGGGGCTTTACTGCTAATTTCGACATTTGTACCTTGATTAAACATTTGTAATAAATTGAACTTTTCGGCTTCGATTTCCCCACCATCGCAAAGCCGAGAAACGTTATAAGAAACCCTATCGGGTCGCTATCGCTTACTTATAACAGCGGCTTGTTTCAATGGCTTAGGTTTATCTTTATTAGAAAAAGGGCTACAAAAACATGGATGAATAGAGTTAACACCATAACAAGCGCATCCTTTAATTTTTCTCTTTTTATCTTTTTTCATAATTTCATAATTAAATTTTTCAATTTTAAATGCCACTAAAACAAGCCCCAAAACGTTAGTGTACAGTTTGCTAACTATGTTTATCACAATAATATTCATTACGAGTTATTAATACGTTAGTTGCTTCGTTTTTACAACCTATAAAATCGCAAACAGATACACTAACAGGCGTTTGGCTATATAATTTTACTTGTTCTTCTGCAAAATCTACCAACATCTTCTGAACTTCTATTGCTGTATATTTTTGTCCCATACTTAAACATCCTTTATCTACAAGATATTTATGAGCATCTTTTTCTAAATTCATTTACTACTGTTTTAAATTCGTAAAATTACATCGCCAAGCACCAAAACGTTATATTAAACTATTCTTATTATTCTTAAAATTACTATTCGCTACCCACATAAAGTTCCTCTTCCCTAAAGCTTCTATTTTCGTTTTATCTGTCTTAATTAATCTACCCTCTTTAGTCAGATCAGTCATAGCTCTTCTTATAGATGTCAGTGGTACTTTCCTGAACATAGAATTATATTCATTCATTACTTCCATAGGTGTCATAGCCTCTCCTTTTTTTAGGAATATATCCATTACTCTCCTATTTTGATTGCCGTTTATCTCGTTGTACTCTTTTAGTATCTGTCCGAGTTCTCCTGTTGTGTTGTGAAATAAATTCATAGTCTTCTGTATTCTTGTTTAAGTAATTCCTCTAGCTCAAATAATTTCTCCCATCCTGGACCTTTCAGCTCACTTCGTGGGTGGAAGTCAAACTTAGTGTGACACCCTGTGCCGTCTATATTATAGCACATTATCCTTATGTTATTAGGGTTTAGTCTAAACTTAGGATATGTTCCTTTCCTTAGTACGTGAGCGTAGTTATGATGTGTTAAAAACGTCAATCTCTTCCCACACACGAAGCAATGCACTGGTTCATCACCGTTATTTTCTAGCACCACCTCGAATATATCCTTCTCACCGGTAGCTTTTCTTACCTTGATATTATTCGTTAGTTTACCTGAAGCTCTTTTTTTATCCTGTTTGTCTTGGTAGTTACATTTCTGACACCAACCTTTTTTTACAACTATAAAGGAATCTTCATACCCTATATGTTTCGGGTGAGTGCATTGCCCGTAGTGAGGTTTAAACATGGTTATCGTTTTATGTATTTACACTTCATATCGTACTGGCTGCCCTGTAATGGTGATACGTGAAAATTAAGTATAATAGTGTCCCCTGAGAACACATTACTATTGTTAAGTTTCACCTTAGAACTGCTTATAAATCCATCATATATTACACTCCTATACTCCTTAATGTACGGCTGGTTCTTATTAGCACTCTCATTCACATACACTACTGTCTTAGATACCCTTACCTTACCTTGTGATTGGTCGTAGTTATTAGGAATGGTATAAAGGATATACTTCTCCACTGTATCCACAGTAGTGTTATAGTAGCTATATGACTTATAAAGCATCTTGAAGGCAAGGTTAGTATCCAGCTCATTGTTATTTGAGCAGGATACCATTCTGTATGTCCCAGATCTTGACGTGTCGATATTATTACTCTGCACTTGCTGTTGGTTGCTCAACGTCGGCTGTTGGTTGTTCTTCTTGCAGCTCACTATCACCGATAGCGCTATCACTGCCATTATTATTTTTTTCATCTTTTTCTTTTCTTACTTGTTCAAATACAGTATCTAATAATCCTTGGTTGTACAATTTCGCTAGCGTTAGTAGTTCAGTAGTGTTCTTAGCCTTTAAGAACTCCTCACACATAAGAGCGAAGCCGGTGGCATAGTTATCGAATCGAAGCTTGAACTTCTCGTCCATTCTTTCCACGATACTATCTATCTCCTTATAACATGAACTGTTAAAGTCCTCCTGTTTCTTGTAGAACTTCAACGCTGTCTCCTCGTTAATCTTATCAGCTCTCCTTCTCCATCCTCTATCTGCTTTAGCGCCTAACTCTTTCTCCTTTTGCTCGGTAGCTGCTAGTAGCATTTCATAGTATACCTCAGACTCATCTCTAAAGTATTCCTGACGGTACCTCATGGCAGCATCAAGGAGCGCCAAAAATATTATCCTGTTCTTCTCTAAGTCTCTCAAGTTCTTCACGTCTTGATTGGATTGCTCTGATGTACTCAGGGTCGAATGGTTTTCTGACTTTAACTTTGACTCTTGTTGGCTTGACTGGGAGTTTTCCATCTGTGTAGCCTCGTTCTTTTCGTTTTGCATGTTTACGTTTTTCTTTATGTTTATTGTATTCTTCTAAATATCTCTCGTGGTCCAATACCTTTATGGAGTCTTTCCTCTTCACAAAAAGCACCTCATACCCTAACACATCTAATGTTCTTAGAACGGAAGATACCATTACATCCTTCCCTTTCTTCATAGAGCGCTGAGTGATGAAACCATGTCCTGTTATGGCAGCTACGATATGCATCTCTACATCCTCTGTCTTACACGTCAATAAAAGCTTATCTGCTAAGTCTTTTAACAACTCCGTATCCCTTTCTGAAAGAACTCGTTTCATAAATGTAAAGTTAATGATTATTTTTTAGATATTTTTGTTAATTCGTCTAATTTATATTGATTCTAAATAACTAATGTTTTCGTGTAGTTTTCAGAATATCCTTTTTGCCACACAAAGTGAGCGTATTCAATGCTGTCTCCAGATGGTACTTTTTTACCTTCAGCTTTTAGTTGCTCTTTGATACTGTTAGGAATGAAGTTTATTCTTTTGTGGTGGATATAACAGTACTTAGGCATATTGCTATCGAAGAACTCCTTTCTGTCTTGGGAGCCGAAGAAATTTAATCTTAAAAGCATAATTACATATCCTCCTTCGTTTACTATTTCTAAAGCATGTTCGATGAACTGCTTAGCTAAGTAAAAAGGGGGATTGCTGATGATGATATCCGGTTTATCCTCTTCTTTTGGATTATACGTAAGAAAATCCATGTTGTAGTCGCAAACAGCATCTGGGCGGATATCTATGCCTACAATTTCTCTAGGCTCAAATTCTCTTTTGATCACTGTCATATATGATGGATAGTTATCTTTGTCTACTCCGCAGCAGGGGTCTAACCATTTTATTCTATCTGGTCTAGCTATATCCTCGTCGTATAGGAATAGGGATAGAAATTCTTTTATTGGTTTTTGTGGCGTTACATAGTAGTCTGCGACGTGTCTATCGTAACCTCTGTTTGTGCTGCTCATAATGTTTTTATTATTAATTCATAAATAAAGACTTCTCCATGATTATCCTAGCCTTATGGAAGTCTATGTTATGGCTTAGCTTTAAGTTGTTTTGGTGGGCTATAATCCTCATAATAGGAAGTGTTGAAGTTACCGTATTTAGTCCCATCATAATGTGGTTTTTAACAGAGATATCCATTAATAGTATCCTGTTCTTAGCGATTGGTATGTTTATTTTATTGCTCATTTTAATACTTGTTTTTTGTAGTTTCTATGCTCTTTAGTTGCTTCTCTATGTTTATCCTTGTCGTAGTATATCTTGGTGCCTCCGCGCTGTTCTCTTAGCTTTTTATTCCTTTCTAGTCTTTCAGGGAATAGAATGAACTGAATGGTTCTTTTGTTTACCTTAAACATTCTAGCTAATGCGTTTATCGAGTGCCCTAGTGAATACCAATGCTTAATCATTTCCTTTTGGCAGTCTAGTAGCTTTACATTCCTTTTCAGGAATTTATCACCTAGTGCTATGCTGTCTGTTTTGCTTGGCATGACTTATTGATTTTAGCTTTTAATACTTGTAGGTATAATTCCAGGTTGAAGTTATCCCAATATTCTGATTTAATTAGTGTTTCAAGCATAGTGTTATGTTTTAAATTTGATATAGTGGTTCAGCATCAAGTACTATAAAATCCTCTGCTCCGCATCCTGTTTTTAATATTTCTATTTCTTCTTCGTCCTGAAGGTAATAAAATACATTTTGGTCTGCAAGCATTTCCTCTTCGGTGGCATTCTCTTCGTCGAAGATACCTACTTTGAATATAACTCCACTTACCACTTCGTCGGTATCGTGGAATTTTACAGTACATGTAAAGCCTTTAACTCTTGGTCCTTCAATCTTTCTTAATCCATAAGGACTAGCGTCGAGTCCGTAGTCACATGTGTATCCAGCTTCCTCTAGTCTTTCTTTAAATATTTCACAGTTATGGTATGTATTTCCGTTCTCTTCAAATTCCTCAATGATATCTTTTACTTCTTGAGGCAATTGGTCCATGTGTTCGAATAAGTCTATTGTTTTCATGATTATTTGTTTTTTAGATTAATAAAATTTTCGATTGACTCTTCGTAAATATATCTCAACAGATAGTTAAGTTTATCCTCTTCGTCTTGTGTTAGTTCTTCCGTTTCTTTTTTCAGTTCAATATCATTTGCTCTGCAAATTTCGTCTGAGCTACTGTAGTTCGGGTGGAACCTTTCCACGAAGTCCCAAACGTTTTTCATTTCTTTTTCAGTATATGCATCCACGAAGTCACTTAGTGTTATCATAGGTTCAATATAGTCTTCAAAGTGGTCAAATTCCTTTCCTATTCGCTTGAATAGTTCAGAAGGTTCTATGCCTAGTGTACGGCATGAACACACTGCTCCAATGCCTAATTTGATAAATATAGAATGTTCAGGTCCTAATTCTTTTTTAAAGGTATACTCTTTACCTTTTTTGTTTCTGTATGTGAATGTAGCTATAGTCATGACATGTATTGTTTGTTAGCGTTAATTTTAAGATTAATACTTATACACAGGGCTTTGACTTATTGGCTTGCCGTATAATTTACTGGCGTATTTTTCGGTGCACCACTCAGAAAAATTATTATCCATATCAGGTACTCTAAATCTAGTTTTAGCGTCTATTCTTACAATTCCATTGCGCCCTTGTAATACTTTTGTTAAAATTACATTGTCACTTTCGAATACTTGTTTTATTGATTTTATAGCCTTCATAATGATATTTATTAAATTGTTATTTTTATCCTGTTAATTATTTTAGATGTTTGCATATTCTTTTTTGGTAGTGTATAAAATGTTATAGTAGCCGCTGCATAATTCATAATTACTAGCTTCATAATTTCTATTTTTTAAGTGATTAATTTCCTGTTAATGTAAAGAACAAAAGTTTAGAAAGTTACATTTATTAACTCTTTCACCTCTATATCTATATTATTGCTGTACAGTTCTCTAGTGCCTTTTTTCCATCTTTCAATATCTCCTTCGTGTGGCTGCTCGTTATTCTCATCTACTAAAGCATTCCAATACATTACTGTTTTTTCTTCGTTTGTGTCCGCTTCGTTGAAATTAAATGGTAGATAAATAACATTTTTGAAATGATTTTCAATAGCAGTTTTTACTGATTCAGCCTTTTGTTCGCTTGTTTGTTGGTAAAAATTAACTTGTTTACCTTCGCCATTTTCATAATCATCAATAAATATATTGTGACTTGTTGTTATTTTAAAAGTTCTCATAATCTTAATCTTTAGTGTATTAATACTTAATTTTTTTAGCTTTATAATTTGAAGGGGTGAAGTCCCCGAACATGCTTAACAGTTTGTTTATAGCATGAAACGGGGACTCCGCAAAGGTTTTTATTTTCCTGCCTGTTCGTATGTTTGTTACTTCGTACATATTACTGTAGCTCTAATTTTAAGGTATGGTTCTCTATATCTTTAATAGTCTCTTTTGCCGTTTCGATAATTATCTTTAAATAGTCACTGTCTTCATATTTCAGTTCAATAGCCTCCAGTAATTCGTCGTTACTCATTTTAAGATAATTTTCCTGTATAAATGGTGCTACTTCGTTACATTTACCCTCTACTATTTCATAAAATTCATTCGTATAGTAGTTAGAAATATAAACGTCCGTTTCATAATAAAAAACGTCCTCTTCAATACCTTCGTTATTTGCTATGAATTTAAGTATACTAGCTAAAATAACATACGGGTCATGGTCAAAATTTGTAAAGTCTTTAGTATACTCCACCCAGCCGTCAAAGGTATGGTCATAATAAGACATAAAGCCGTCACGGCTTTTGTGGTGCCTTACTAGGTGACGTTCAAAAGCCTCTTTATTAGTATAGATATACTCTTTAATTGCATCCACGTCAATAGTAATATTGCAGTCTATTTTGTCATTTGTGAAATTATAGTATCTAGGACTGTCTAATAAATTAAAACTAACTTTCTTAATAAATGGTTTTAACTCTTCAATACTTTCAACTATAGAGCAAAATTGCGCGCTTAATGCATCATAATACTCGTCATAATTAACATAGTCATAAAACGGGAAATTTGACGGCAAATTGTAATGCTCCGCTTCACCTGAAAAATCAGGGTCGGACCATAGAGAACCATAAAAGCCGTTAAAGATAGGTAAATAGGTGCCAATTGTTTTAATGTTTGTAGTCTTCATGATCTTAAATTTTAGGGGGTTAAATATTGCAGCTAGCTATTAATAAGACAAAATCAATGCCTACAGTAAATAGGGTACTTAAAATAATGTCTTTAGAAGTCATTTTTTTGTCTAAATTCGGAATGATGCATAATGTTAACATAGTCGTATAGTTTTAAAGGTTATTTAATTAAAATTTAACGGGGGTTTTTTGGGCTAAAACTTCACACATTTGTTTATCGATAAAACCTAAACGCGCTAATTTATGTATAATTGTATAATTTGTGTGAAATACCATATCCATGCCGCAACCATAAATTTTAAAACAACTGTCATTTTTTACGGGGGTGAAGCCTAAATGAGTAAATAAAGTATAAAAATTGCCATAGTATCCAGTATGCTCATTGTTTTTATTTTTTTTGTATACTTCATAAGCAATAAATTTAATATTTCGCGACATGCCCGAACGGGAAACGGACTCAATAAAGCATGACATACGACCCTCCCTTATAGCGTTCAAATATCTTAATGCACTCTCAATAAATGACTCCACAGAAGTATAAGAGGTTTTATTAATAAGTTTTATTAAATATTTATCATTATTAATGTTATTAATAACTGTATTTAATTGTCTTGATGTTAATTTGATAGGTCTCATTTTTTTAGGGTTTTAAAGGTTAATTTATTTGATTATTAGCCCCCTTTATCAATCGAATGACTAAAGCATACATTAAATGTATCTTTAAGGGGTAAAGCATTAAAAGTCTATTTATAGGACCAACCCACCCAAACGGGGGGTTAAATGCTTTATTAATACTATACAACAAGTGACGCTAATGAATAGCGTTTATATAGTACTTAATTACTTTTACTTATATTTAAATTGTGCTATATCTAATATATAGCCGCCCCCTAAACAATTATTAAAAGAAATTAAACTCTTAAAGGGTGCGTATACTGTACCAATAAGCCACCAGTATAAAGTGTGTACTAACTAAAGTACATTAAAGCTAAATTTTGTTGTTGGTTATTTCAATACGTCAAAGAACTATGTTAACTATATTAACCCCTTCTCAACTTCACAACCTTTATGCACTCGCTTACAGTACAAAGATACGATTAATTTTATTTGTCGCTACATGTATGACTTTAAGAAATTCCAATTGTAAACGTTTGTAGTCATTTGTAAACGGCTAAATCGTGAATTTATAAGGGTTATAGAGGTTTTTTAGATTTATTCTAAATAAGGATTGAAGTGTAATTTGGATTGATTCTAAATAAGATTATTAGTTCGTTTTATACAAAAATATAAATACTTCACTCAATAAAATAACCTTTTTAATAGCGTTTTTCAGGGGTTTATATCATTTTTACTCAATCAAACATACATTTCACCCTTATAAGACTAAAATAGCAGTAAACAGGGCTATAAAAGTATTTATAATTAACGTTATGTTAAATTAACTCTTTATAATAGCAATTACGTTGCTCCTCCCCTACTCCATTATAAAATACAATAACACTATAAATAAAAATATAACTAATTGACATATAAACACATAGCTAAATTAATAGGTATAAATAGAATGTATAAAGGTCCTATATAACAAAATTAAAGGGCTGTTAACTGTTAACTGGCTTAAATTGGATTTTCTTTTTTGGAGGGGGGAGGGGGTCTTTTTAAGGTACTATCCCCCACCCATACGAAAGTTTTATTGGTACTCGAAAGTTTTATTCTTACTCGAAAGTGTTTCTAAGTACTCGGAACTAATTACTTTAATCTGGGGCACATGAATTATTCTATAAAATCTACCAACCCCTACTTCATTTAATCTATGATCGTGTTTCTCTTTTCAAAGTACCGGAGGGGTATTCAGGTACCTGGTAGTTATTAGGGATATAAAAGTGACTATACCTATATCGATTTAGATTTAGTTAGTTGTATGTATTGGATGGTATGTGGTGTTATGTTATGTCTTGGTTTGTTGATGTGGTTTACTTAGAATTGGTTTAAATATTGTTTTGGTATTGTTTGTTGAATTAATAATGATTAACTTTGTTGTGTTAAAATTTAGAAAATGCTTAAATAAAATAAACATGGAACAATTAGTACAAAACGTCCTTGGGTGGGCAGAGGATAAAGGAATCCTTTCTAGTGATAAGTCACTAGGTCAGATGTGTAAAGTAATAGAAGAGGTAGGAGAGACAGCCTCCGCTTTGGTTAAGAAAGACATTTATGCTCTACGAGATGGTATCGGTGATTCTATTGTCACTCTAATCATCCTTGCCGGTCAAAATGGACTCACTCCGCAAGAATGCCTTCAGGCCGCGTGGGATGAGATTAAAGATAGAAAAGGGAAAGTGAACGAGAACGGTGCCTTCGTGAAGGAAAGTGATCTGGATGTGAAGTATAGCGTGAGTGATGTTCTGAGTGAACTACCGGAGGATGTTAGGAATAAGGTATTGGAGCACCTGTCCGTGAATAATTCTGTTCATCATGTGGATATGGATAAGAAGTATCTGTTTAAGAAAAACCTGTCAGGGATATTCGTTTTTCCAGATAACGAATTTGAATACTGGTTAGAAGTAGAATGTAAATATTTTGGGGGTGGACAGTAATAACGAATATACACATAGGTCGTTCTTTGAGACGAAAGAAAAGACCGTTCCTCTAACTGAGTTCCTCAAAGGAGTTGCCTACTTCGATGCTCTCATGGAACATAAGATAAATGAATTACTTAATACTAAACCAATAATAAAATGATCAAAGCAGTGTGCGTAAACGATAGCAACCGCCCGTATGCTATCCCAATATCAAAATGGGTAAAGAAAGGAGAAATATACACCATCATCCACGTATCCGTACATACCCTCCAACAAGGAATACAAGGGGTACAGTTGTCAGAGATACACCTCGACGAATCATGCTTTCCATACGAAGCATTCAAGCTAAGTAGGTTCGCGATAAACGTCAAAGATATCCCAAACCTCATAGAGCTTATTAAAAACTGCTCAGAGCTAAACGACGTAGATATACAGAAACTCCTCACACAAGAAGAAATGACTCTCCTAGAAGTAGAATAAAAAAAGCCCTGGTCTATACCGGGGCTTTTAAGTTATATTCGTATATGCTATCCAAGAAATCCCTGACCCTCTTCTTGATGCTCTTGTTGATGTCACCGTGAATCTTTACGTTCTCCACGTACCCACAATATTGCATCTCCACAACCTCAAAGGTCACAAACAAAGGAACATCAAATGCACGCATACGCACGGTCATGTACTTCCTAGAATAACTATTTTCTACATCTGTTACTACTATCATATATCCTTACATAAATAAGAAAATAGCCGTTTGTTGTCGGCTATTTCTTTGATTTTACTGACTTTGAGATGTGTTCCTTAATAGAGGCTTCCTGAAGTAAGAAGTAAACGATGATGTCCCCTACCTTCTCGTCTACCTTAGCCTCCGACACCGGCACGCCATTCTTAATATCATCCAATATATCCAAGTAAGATACCAGATGCTTTGTAAGCATACCATGAAGCTCATGTGGTAAGCTGATGCCTCTGTTCATCTCCACTGCTCTACGGAAATTATGAAGCCTGTCGTTGCCACGTACATACTCCTTACCCTTTACGAGCAATAGATGCTTCGTTGATTCTAATCGGTTAGCGATGATCTTATCCACTGCACACTCTACTTTTTTAGTCCTTGCCATGATTTTTAGTTTTTGAGATTATTGTTTAAAAGCTGTTAATTCATTGAACTCCACAAGCTCCACGCCATAGTCACCAGTCTCTATTAGAAACTTAGCAGCCGTGATAGCTCCTCTCTCCGTATTGGATTGGACATTCTCTATCGTGAAGTTCTTATCAGTAACACCTGACTGATACATAACATTGTACCTATTCGCCTTTTTGCCATCCCGAGGCTCTTCCATAACCTCGTCAAACTTAACCTCCTCAGCGATGCTCTCCTCCTTAGTCTTCTCCTCTACCTGAACACCTAATCCATAGAACAGCGCATAAGCAATTCTATGACATGGAAGCTTTACTGTCGTATTAGTGAATACATCTTCTTTCTTCTCCTGCAATATCCACACTGCCGGGTCCCAATCATCACTCATCACATCACCAATAGGTCTATGGATGGTAATGTTTGAATTGTACTTACTTCTATACACACGTATAGGAGCATCCTGCGGTGTCTCCGGCTCAAAAGCACTCTCAAAGCCAAACTCCTCCGGGATAAACGGGTCTTCCGTAAGGATGGAGATAACCTGCTCCTCAGCTAATATTAACGCCTCCTGGAAGTCGAATAATCTGTCCATAAGGAAATCGATGATTAACCGCTTGTCGTCGCTCTCGAAGGCTTCTTTAGCCTGTGGGAAGGTAGTGTAGTCTACATGTAAACCGATGTGACCTTCTTGGTTTTGTCGTAACTCTACTCTGTTTGAGAATAAGTGTCTGCTCTCTACACGCTCATAAGGATACCCCTTATTGATGGCGTGGCCAGGATTCCATTGTTGATTATTCATAATCTATGTTTAAAGGTTTATTGATTGATATTGTCGTGATAGCATCGTGGTTGGTTCTGTTCTCGAAAGATGCTTTGTTGTAAAAGTAAAAGATATAAGCGATGAACAGCAAGGCTACAGCGAATAAGATGCAAAGTATGCTTAACCACTGTGATAAATGCCTATTACTGCCCTGCACGGCTTTTACCTCGTTCTGTAAGCCGATGATAATACCCTCTTTATTCTTGTTGTGTCTTAATAGGTCATTGTGCGTTCTCTGCATACCTATCGTTCTGTACGTGCTGAATATCTCCCCGTTTTCATCCACAGCAATGAAACCGGTTAACCTACCGTGTCCGTCGATGTAAGCGTAAATACTTGGGTTTTTTAAATAGGATCTAAGGAATGTAATTAATTCTTCTACATCCGGATTGGTGTCCATGATGGACTGCGCTTTTTGCTGATTTGGTGTCATATTTCTGTTATCTGATTTCTAATTAATATTCAAAAGAGAGTGGCTCCGATACACACTATGGTAGATAGGATTGCCCCCTATACGGAGCCACGTCCCTTTTGCCGAGTTCCCCACTTTTTCAAGCGAGACACTCTTAACGTCTTTACGCTACTGCAGTAGACATCGCAGCTTTGAAGTTCGTTAAGCTGGTGTTTCTTGCGTTTGCTGTAGCGAATGGTACCTTAATCTCTTTAGTAGCACCGTTAGGGTATACTGAAGTGATTACGATAAGGTATTCCGCTGCAGTGTTGTTGATTGCTGGAACGTCTAACGACTCAACAGCTTGTACATGCTCAACCGGAACATATACGTTAGGTGTAAGTGAGTTAGAAAAATGGATAAATGGTTTTGCGATTGCTGACATTTTAAATAAGTTTTAAATTAATAGACGCAAATTTAAAAAATAATTTCAATACCGCAATAGTGATGGTAAAATTTAGAATGTTTCTAAATAAGAAAAGGTGCCTATTCCTAGGCACCTTAACCCTTAAACATGAAAAACAAATGGACTACTTTTGCATTCGGAAACAAAAATAATAAAAAAAATTTGGAGAATGAAAAATAATTAGTAATTTTGTTGACGATATTTATCTTTTGGAGTTAAAATAAAATATTGAAGACGTAAGTCTTAAATTAAAAAAATCACCATACTCTCCAAAAGATTTTAGTGGTGATTTTTTTTTTGTAGTATAATGAGATTAGAGCCGTTAAAAAATAGTTTAGAAAGTAGTCCTACAGCACTTAGGGTGTATAGGTCAATATCTCTTGATTTTAATTTTAATAGGTCTGAATGGGCTATATTAAGTCAACGTATAGCTACTATTTATGATAATCTCTATGGTCCTGAATTAAAAAAAGTTCAACAAAAAGATCCTTTTAGTGATTATTATCATAAAGTTCGAGAATATCCGGTAGAGTTTATTCCGATTATGATAAATGTCATAAAAGAAGCTTTGAAATAAATAAAAAAACTTCTGTATGGGTGGGATATGAAGCCGCTGGCGTACAGATTTTAAGCGTTACCAGAGGAGTTACCACGAAGCGCAAACGATGGCATCAAGGAAAGGGTCGTAAGATGGTAGGGGCAGCTCGTACACTGTCCACAGCAGTTTCAGGTCTATGTAATGTCGAGTTTACATGGATAGCGTGATAGGGGGTGGCTCCATTAATGTAGCACTTTTTCTCTCATTGTTTGCGTGAAACGTCTAAAGTCTAAAGCTTTGGTCTTAGGACGAATCACGCATGAACGTTCCAAAAGGTTCACCATAATGTAGTAAAAGTATTAACATACTAACGTATTAAAATAATTAGTTAAAAGTTTCTTTTTAACTAATTATTTTTTTACATTTGCATTCATGAGTTCAGATAATGAAAAAACAGAATTAAACTATAAAGCCATCGCTTCCGGATGGAAAAACTATATCTTCAAATCAGAATCAATTGAAGAACTAGCAAAAACAAGAGCTAAAGTATGCTCCGAATGTCCAAACATAAACACCAACTACATGTTTAAAAAAATCCTTCCGGATAAATCATTAGAAAATATCCAAGGAACAGCATGTAACCTATGTGGATGCCCTCTATCATCAAAATTAAGACAAGTACTAGAAAATTGCCCTGAGAAAAAATGGTAGAAGAACACAGAATAATAAATAAAATCGTTAAGGAGAATCAACTAGACTTCCTATACAACCTATACACCCAAGGGGTAAGCATAGGCGAACAAAATATTGACCTATTACGAAAAAAAGGTTACCTAGAAAAACATCCAATACCTACAACAGAAAAAAAAGGTAACAACGAGACCATAAACGAAGTATTCCTGTCATCAACAACGGAAAAACAAAAGAAAATTGATGAACAGATAGACATCGTTACTGAAAAATACTCAGAAAACGATTATGAGGTACTACTAGACAAAGAACTAGAAGAAAGACGTATTCAGTACGGGCATATATTCGAAGGTCGTAAAACAGAAATACGAAGAGAAGAATGGATGCCTAAGTCAATAACAAAACACGACCAGGCTTTCGTTGATTTTATCAACTCAATACTACTAAACGGATTCGGCGGAAAGAAATACTACAGGAAGTTCCAACTATACTGCCAGCAGGCATACACATGGCTGCAAGAGAAAAAAGACCACGCTGACCTATACGACGAAGATGATATCATCGAATATGAAGATGAAGAACTAAGACGATGCGGAGAAAACTCACTGTACTTCCTTAACAAATACGCATGGTACAAAGAAGGTAGTGCAGAATCAGGGAAAGTAAAATACGTAGCCAAGCAAGCTCACGAACTAATGGCTTTCCTGAATGACTCAGGATACTCAGTGGCAATAGCAAAAGGAAGACAGATAGCTGCAACAACAACACTAATGGCTCTCGACGTGAAAGACGTTATCTTCAAGACAAACCACTTCATGAAGTTCGTAACAGAAGATGTCGAAAAAGCACAAGAGATATTCGAAGATAAACTCAAGTTCGTATTCGCTGAAATACCATTCTGGATGAGACCAAATGTGCTAAACGAGCGTGATAATATCTTCAAAATAGGATATAAGTCAGAGAAAGGTAAAAAAGAAGGGGTAGGCTCTAAAATATTAGTGGCAGCACCAAAAAGAACAGTAATTGCCGGTGGAGCACCTCAGAAAGTAAAAATAGATGAGGCAGGGAACATCCCTATCCTTGGGCAAATGATAGACAATGCTCGACCTACGATGATGTGGTATAACCCCACTACAAAAGAACTAGAGATAAAAAGACAACTGTGGTTTTGGGGATGCGTTTGTGCAGGAACTAAAGTCTGGACAAATGACGGAAGGCTTGTTAATATCGAGGATCTTAAACAAGAAGAAGGAATACTTGGATATAATGGGAAAACAGCAAACAAAGAGCCAATAATAGGATTTAATCCACCAGCTAAAAAACCATGCTACAGAATTACAGTTGATGGAGGAAATTATTTAGAATGTAGTGAAGACCATCCTCTATTATGTATAACAAAAAAAAGCTCTTACGGAAAGAAATTAGTTTCGTTTGTAAGAGCAGATTCAGTTAAAGTTGGAAGCAAGATACTTTCTATAAATGAAATAAATGTATTTGGAAATAAAAGCGTCAACTACGCTAGATTGCTTGGATTACTTATAGGTGACGGAAACTACTCGATTGGAACAACACCAAGAATTTATTTGTCAGAAAAAGATATTTATGATTTCGTATTTAAAACATGCGAAGAAAACGGAATAATAGCTAAAGAATACAAAGCAAAAAAACTAAAAAGCGGAAAATATTTTCATTGTATTGGAATGAAAAAAACAATGAACATTCTAAGAGAGCATGGAATGTACGAACAGTCATTCAATACAAAAATTTTACCAAAAGATATTTACGAGTGGGACGAAAAATCCATCTGCGAATTAATTGGCGGTTATTTTGATGCTGACGGAAACGTTGGAAAAGGAAGAATAGTGCTAACATCAACGAACTATGATATTTTAAGAGAAATGTCATTCCTTCTTCAGAAAATAGGCATACATGCATCTATTTTAAAAGAAAAAAGAAATAATAAAACTAAAATATCAGCAGGTCAAAAAGATTATATATGTAGACTTTATATAAATAATCATACTGATATTGTTACGTTTTACAACAAGGTAGGATTACTAAACAAAGAGAAGCATCAAAAGCTCTCAGAAATGATATTAATCAATAATAAAAAAACATCTAACATCGTAAACTCTGCTGAATTTATAGATAACGGAAGCGGAAAAGGAGCATATTTCTTAGGTAAAAAAGATCTTTCCGGTCTAAGAGGAAAAAGAGTTAAAAAGGTTGAATTTATTGGTGAGAAAGAAATATATAACCTAAACGCTGGAAGTACACACACGTATATAGCTAACGGATTTGTTACTCATAATACAGGAGGCGAACTAGAAAAAGGAGGAAAGGCTTTCGAGACAGAATTTATGGCCATCGTAAAACAATGGAAGGAAGGTGACTACTCATCTTGCATAATACCTATATTCTTCGATTGGACATGCCGACCAGGAGCTACACAAGAAGACTACGACAGAGAGAAAAGAGTAGCATACTCAAAAGAAGGACCAGATGCTAAAAAAGCAATAACGGAATTTCACCAATCATGGCCGTCAAGCCTAACAGACGTATTCCGATCAGGAGCACAGACATTAGTAGATGATGACTACCTAGAACAGGCTCTAAATAGAATACGCTCAGCGAAAAAAGAACATAGATTCACTCTACACCAATCAGGATTCTTCGAGCCGGTATATGACTTCTCGTCTCCAGAAGGAGAAAGCTCTGACACACCATACAAAATAATAGGAGCTGAATTTATACCTACAGAAGATATCGATAGCAGAGCGTCAGTGACGATATTCCTACAACCAGAAAAAGGATGGAAGAACAGATACTTCCAAGGAACCGATCCAATCGATACAGACACCGGACAGTCATTGTTCGCATCTACAATATGGGATAAGTACTATAAAACACCTGCAGCAATACTAAATTGGAGAACGAAAGACCCTAAGCAAGTATTCATGCAGTCAATGCTATTAGGGATATACTACGATGAAAGAAATACAAAAGAAGGAGTGGTAGAGTTAGTAGAAAGTAACCGAGGAACTTCATATACACAATATAGAGAATATAAAGGGTACTCTAAAAACATGGTGCTTA
>Ga0209972_10001883_pt1 | contig 17683 bp, 15 predicted proteins | sample NOAtaG_7_FD_187302 | JGI IMG/M metagenome (GOLD analysis project Ga0209972, IMG submission 187302) | Freshwater lake microbial communities from Lake Erie, under a cyanobacterial bloom - NOAA_Erie_Diel1S_2200h metaG (SPAdes) (version 2) | ecosystem: Environmental > Aquatic > Freshwater > Lake ... | reverse complement strand
GATTTTCACACTTGGACTGGTTAATACTGCATCCATCAGGTCAAATATTGCATCCCGTCCGTTCCCTAAAAATCTATATGCCTGTTGACGAAAGTCCTGTAGTTTATCAATAATCATGGCTGTAGATATCTCTTTACTTTTCATCTACTTTAGACAGTTTGTATCTCTTTTACTCTCTCTTTCTTTCCTTTTTTAGTCTAAATTCCAAGAGGGATTATTTAATGTGGGGTATCGAAGACGCTCTTCTTTCCCGTTACGATTCTCTTGGCTTTGATACTTCTTATTTTGAGTTTTCTTATGCCTAGCTACTTAGCATTGCTCATCATTAAACTTTATCCAGTAGGGCGAGTTACATTTCATTAACTTACCCTTAATCTAATGTGCAAAAATCATACGTTATGCTGACGCTAAAATCCGCTACGATTATTACTTTTAATTATCCCAACACCAATAACAATGTTAAAGTCCAGTAAATAAGTTTGTGCAGTTTATTTCACCATTACAGATCATCCGAGTGGCGATCGCAGAGGCAATATATGCAGGATTTGGGATTCGCCTAAAATGCCATGAAATTGTCCTCGAAGCTAGCTTTCCCAAATACTCTGCCCACTATACATCATCAGTAGCGATCGCTCTTTGCCCTCGTTTAGCACAAGACTCTCTAACTATTGCTGAGGAAATCATCAAACTTTGTATTCAAACTCGTCTAAAAAGCTCTTATGGAATTTCTTTGGATAATTCTTCTGAAAATCGAGATATAGATTCACAGTGGCAGATTCAAGCAGTGGGTAAAGGCTGGCTGAATATTAACTTTACCGAACAATATCTAGGCGAGATTCTATTACTATTAGAAAAATTACGAATAGCAGCAATTGAAGATACTAATGGAATTTGGCAAAAGCGATTTCTTATTTCAGATCAATATATAATCGAAGACAATTATGCTTATGCTCGATGCTGTGCCTTAATCAGATTGGCATATCGTGAGCATTTATTACCTTTGGTTTTAGAAAAAAATTTCAAAACTATCTTTACTGAAGCGGAACCTGTAGAAACCAGTTTATTAGTCCAGAATTTAGCGATCGCTGATTATTTGATGTCAGCTCAAGAAAATTGTACGGAAAGAAATCACAAGAAAACTCAGGAAAAACAAGATAAATTATCGCGATCGCTAGCAGATGTGTTTTTGCAATTTTATGACCAATGTCGCATTTACGGAGTTAACCGTGACATTGCTTGGCGGCGTTTATTGCTGATCAGAATTACGCAAAAATTGTTACTAGCACTCGCTCCAACCAATATCAACTACACAATGTATTTATAGTCTTACAGCACAAAGTGCTGACCTGAATCTACTTGTTTAACATCAACATGGCATCGCCAAAGGAATAAAAACGATATTCTTTAGCGATCGCTTCTTGGTAAATTGACATTAAAAATTCACGCCCATCTTTACCTAAAAATGATGACACCATCATCAATAAAGTAGACTTTGGTAAATGGAAATTTGTAATCATGCCATCTAGCACTTTCCATTCATAGCCAGGATAAATCATTAAATTAGTTTTCCCCCTTAACGCTTCATAATTTGAGCTTTCTAGCGAACGTGCTACTGTACTGCCCACACCAATCACTCGTCCGCCTCGCGCTTTTGTTGCTTTAATTTTGGTGATCGTGTCCTCAGATACTTCACACCACTCGTTATGCATCACATGTTGAGTAATGTCCTCAGTCTCTACAGGACGAAATGTACCTATTCCCACATGTAATGTGATAAAAGCCTTGTCAATACCTTGAGCTTGTAATTCCTCAAATAGTCGATCCGTAAAATGTAGTCCCGCCGTAGGTGCAGCGATCGCCCCTGATATCTCCGCATAAATAGTTTGATAGCGCTCAGGCTCCGTATGAGAATCAGTCACATAGGGTGGTAAAGGAATTTGACCTAGCTGATCAATAATTTTGTCCAAATCCGCATCCGCAGGAATATGAAATTGTAATTCTCTCGCCCTTGTGGTTGTATCAATTCCCTCAACCGTTGCCTTCACATTTTCCGCAAATATAATTGTGCTACCTATTGGCAAGCGCTTACCAGGTTTCACTAAAGCTAGCCATCGATCATGTCCTATTGGTTCCATCAACAAAATCTCCACTGGAACTCCCGATATTTTATGTCCATACATTCGAGCAGGAATAACTTTGGTGTTATTAAAAACCAATAAATCTCCAGACTTTAGAAACTTGGGAAGATCGTAAAAGTGGTGATGTTGTAATACACGATTTTGTTCAATTACCAACAATCGCGACGAGTCCCTCGGTGTAACTGGATCTTGAGCAATACGATCGCTAGGTAAATCATAGTCATAGGCACTTAACGTATAGTCAGGCTCAAGGTCGGTTACAGGCAATGAAGTCATAGAAAGATTACATTTTAGAACATCGACTTACTCAAGATTTTTAGCTAAATCTTGTAGCATTCTTCTAGTGTTTGATAAAAAGTGACTAAGTTACAAAAAAATATAAGAAATTTTATATACCAATCGCGTAAACAATGGTATACAGATGGCAGCAGCAATATATGCTTACCACATATTGCGAGCGCTATACCAAATTGACTATTACTTTGATAATTACAACGAGGAGTTTATGCAGTACTTAATGTCAGATCTTCATCAGCGTTTCATCGGCTCATTGAACTATAACAAACCTCTAGCAGTCGGTGACGTATTCCGTGCTGGCAACACTAAAACCTATACCGTTGTAAGTATTAACGATACTCGCAACAAGAGTAAAGATGTTAAGTCTGTTACCGTAATTCCAGTACGCGAAACTGCAAATTCTAAATAACTCACCTATCACTTAGTGTTGATTAATTGATTGTCAGCAATTAAGTTGCGTATGCCAAAACATTTGAGAATGTTGACTCAAAACAGAGACAGTCCAAAATTAGCTCTAAAAGCATAAATCTGAGAGAGATAGAAGCTTCTACAAACACATAGAAAATATAAGGTTATTTCTAGCCTCTCTATAGATGCCACAATTATTTGCATTCAATAAATTTAGACCCATATTCTCGATTACCAACAATAACCTACTCCCAGAACCCTAGAGAAGAGTGATGGTGCAAAATTCTGCCACTCTTCTTTAGGGTTAAATACTCCACACTATCAGCAATGAGCCTGCAATATAGGCAAAAGCTTCAATTAATCCCGCACCAAGATTGGGAACTTCCTGTCTCACGATTTCATCGGAAATTTTGACCCCTGGGACAAGAATAAGATCGGCAATCCAGCGAATTGCAATGAGCATCAATATTCCAAAAGGGATAGCTAAGCCATACAAAATAAAACTAATGCCCCAATTCTCAAACTCAGGTAAGAAGGCAAAATGCACGACATTACCGATCGCCACTAGCATACCCGCAAAGGCAACTCCAGCCGCAGGATTATTATGTTCTTGAATTGCTTTAAATACCCTATAACCTGCGATCACTGAGTAACAAAAACTAGCCATTACCAATGTGGCTAGACCGATCGCATAGCTAACCAAGCCCACTAACCAAGTTCCCGAATCTCCCCCCATCGCTGAACTAATAATAATGCCATTAGCAATGTGACAACCTGATTCGAGGGCTGCTGCACCGAAATTACGTTCTTCCAGAATTTCTCTAGCACTATCACAGCGTTGCAAAATTAGGCGATCGCATACTACAGCACCGACCCACATCAAGCCAATAACCAATATTCCATAGAGCACCAGATTAACAACTACATTTTGCCAGCCTAAGACTGATTTGGTGAGTGCACTTTTAAGAGCGATCGCAATGCCTAAATAGTAACCAACTAGTGCTACAGCAACTGCTGAATTGTCGCGCACAAATAGCTCAACATTGAGTTCCAGTTTGCGTCGAAAGAACCTTTGATAAACAAATTGTCCAATCCAAAACAAGATAAAGCTAACGATAATCTCGGCAATAATTAAAGGCGATCTCCCAATTTCCTGTAAGACTCGTTCCATGGGGAAGTTAACACAATGTTGAGAATCCCAATATATAACAAAAATGAAGTGTCTTACTAAGCGTTTACTTACTAAGCGTTTATTAATGCGGAAATAGCTAGATCAGAATAGGGTTTAACTAACATTGCACATTCAGAAGGAAGCACCTCACCAACAACCGTTTGCATTAGCCGATAGCAAGTACAGCATTCTTTCGCAACTTGATAGGAATTAATGATATTTGCCAACCAATCCATCAAGGTTTCTCGGAAGAACAGCTCGTCATCACGCAAGATAGATAGTGATATGTATCGAATCACACTGTTCATGTCATATTCGCAACGAGCTAATTGCTTGTTTACCAACACAGGATATTGCTGTGCCAAGAGTTTAAGAGTCCTGATCGTGATTTCTTCAGCATGATCGCGCAATAGACCATAGGTCATAACACGCAATGAAAAGGTATTGGCAAAACACTCTAAATTAAAAATGTCAATGTCAGTGAGATAAACATGTTCAACTTCACTCGTCTTCTCATCTAAAGTGCGGTTCATAGTTAGCATAATCTTTTAACCACTCAATTAACTACTGTAGACATTATATTTTTGCGATTTTCAGCCGAATATTGAATGACACATCCCCCGACAACTCTCCCTAAATAGATCCCTAAATAGATCAAAGAATAAAGTTATGTTTGCGCTTCTATTTTAAGTACGAAATTAAAGTTAATTTTAAAATATATTTCGACATAATGCCCATAGTGCTTTTCAAACAATTCTCTGTACTTCACTAGATTGGAAACCTCAGTAGTCATACAATGTAACAATGTAATTGTGCTGCTGGCGCAAAGCGCCGCCCATCCTTACTACAATAAATTCTTTCCTTATTTAGGACTACCGCGTAAAGTGCTGTAAGTAGATATGCATCAATGAAAATCAGAGCAAAGAAAATCAGAGCAAAAATCTGTGATATACGCTCTGCGTGTGCCACAAACTTTATTAGCTAAACAAGAAGTGATGTTAATTTAGAGAAGGGTCGCAAAATTAAGAGATCAGATTTTTTGTTGCGTGGCTAAAAGAAATACCACAAATTTGTAAATTTGGTAAATTTGTTCATGCAAGATTTTATTGCGATGTGAAGAGAGTCACGGTTAAAATGCTAAGTTAACAGAACGTAATAATTAGATACCTCCATGCAGTCGGCAGTAAGAATTGAAAATCTCAAGAAAACTTATGGCACAACTATTGCCGTAGATGGAATTTCTCTAAATGTTACACAGGGACAAATCTATGGTTTGCTCGGTCCGAACGGAGCAGGCAAAACTACAACAATGCGTTGTCTCTGTACTCTAACTACCCCTGACTCAGGTTTAATTGAGGTAGCTGGGGCAACAGAACCTAGGGAAATCCGCGATCGCATTGGCTATATTGCACAGGAAGTTGCTCTCGATAAGGTTTTGACAGGTCGGGAACTTTTACAATTTCAGGCGGCTTTGTATCATCTTCCTGCTAACCAAATTAGTGATCGCATTGACTATGTTCTAGAGTTACTCCTGATCAAAGACTATGCTGATAAACTTTCAGGTACTTACTCAGGTGGGATCAAAAAGCGTCTAGACTTAGCCGCAGGACTATTGCATCAGCCATCGGTACTGATCCTTGACGAGCCAACAGTGGGTTTAGATATTCAAAGTCGATTTGCGATTTGGGAATTTTTACGCAAGCTAAGAGGATCGGGTGTCACTATCTTGATCAGTAGTCACTATCTCGAAGAAATTGATGCCCTTGCTGATCGCGTCGCCATTATCGATAAAGGCAAAATCATTGCTGAAGGCACGACATCGGAGCTAAAAACTAAAGTCGGTGGTGATCGCATCACAGTCAGGATTCGTGAATTTGCTGAACGCCATGAAGCGGAACAGGCTCAAAAGATTTTGCAGCAATTACCCATCGTCCAAAGCATTACCATCAATGCTGCTCAAGGCAATGCTGTTAACCTCTTTGTCAAACCTGATGCTAATGCCATTAGTGAGATCCAAAATATACTCGCCGCCGTTGATATAGAAGTATTTAGCTTGTCGCAATCCCGCCCCAGCCTCGATGATGTTTTTTTAGCGGCAACAGGGCAAACAATTCTTGATGCTGAAATTGCTCAAGCAGAGCTAACAAATGTAACCAAAGGTAAAAAGAATCGCTAGTTTTACTAAATTTTCGGAAATCCCTTTAATCTGCTGAGTGATATTCATATTCTTAAAACACTTAAAAGACACAAAGAATTAAGGCTTTTCATAAACATATAGTGCTTTCCAAACAAGCGAGGTACAGGATTATTTCCCCTACTTCGGCGGGAAAATAATTCTCTAGACTGGAAAACACCATAAAGAAAAACTGGTAGTCAAGCAATGTAATTGTGTTGCGGGCGCTTCGCACCCGCAACACAATTACTAAAAAAATTACTTTGCTGCTAAATTACTGAAGAGGATACTCCTTAATTGTTCAGATTTGAGGTGTAATATGCTTGAGTTCCCATCCTTCCTATTAGCTCAAACGTCAACAAAGAAAGGATTTGCAATTGAAGACTTCCTTGATGGGTCTTTTTTCTAAACAATTAGTGAGCCTGCACTATACATACCTGAAGCAATTGCCTTGTTAATAAGAGAATTTGCTCCCACTAAAGTTTGAGAAGGAATAAGAGCATCTTTACCAATGGCAGCCGCATCTCCTATATAGCAAGGGGATTCTAAAACCGCGCCCTCAGCAATATTTGCCGTTTTGGCAACCCATACACCTGTACTTCTCTGCTCAGAGCGATCATCAAAGTCATAGGGAACTTTTCCTTCTAACACATCAACCTGGGCTTGGAAATACTTCTCAGGTGTTCCCATATCCATCCAATAGCCATCCCAGACAAAGCCCATCATCTTCAAACCACGCTCCAGCACATTTGGGAAGACTGTGCGCTCAAAACTCAAAGGTTCACCTGTAGGATAGATATCAAAAATCTCTGGTTCCAGAACATAGGTTCCTGCATTAATCGTATTGATTCCTTGCGCGAGAAATGTTAGCGCTTGCTCTGCATTTGGTTTCTCGCGGAAAGCCTGTACTTGATTTTGCTTATCAAGCTCTACTAAACCAAATGGCGTAATATCAGAAACTCTGGTTAAGGTCAAAGTTGCATCAGCTTTAGTCTCTTGATGAAACTTTATCAAGCCATTCAAGTCTAAATTAGTGAGAATATCAGCATTGAAGACAATCAATGATTCACCCGTAAAATATGTCTCGGCAAGCTTAATTGCCCCTGCGGTGTCTAGTGGCGTAGATTCTTCAACATAACGAATTTTTACGCCGAAGTGATCGCCATCTCCAAAATAATCGATTACTTGTTGCGAGTGATACTGCACATTTAACAAAATGTCGGTCACACTAGCTTCACGGCAGCGATTAATCATCCATTCTAAGAATGGGCGATCAACCAAAGGTAGCATTGGCTTTGGGCAGTCATAGGTTAAGGGTCTGAGCCTCGTGCCTTTCCCACCTGCAATAATTACAGCTTGCATAGAGTTGTTGACTTGCGGTATATGTTGTTTGTTGAGCATTATAGAAGTATGGAGTGGTGTGTGACCAATAGACCGATTACCGCATCCAAAGTTCGGTCAGACGATATGATTAATCGTTCTGATTTGCCTAGTAACACGCCAGAACAAATGCAAGTCAATGTGGCACAAACCATCTCCCAAATTAAGCGCATTCCCTTTGCAAAAATTGGATTTATTCTCTCTTTACTGATCTCAGTTGGTGCTGGGGCTTTTATAGGAAGAATTATCCCGATTAATGCCCTAGACTGGGGTGGTTTAATATCTGGTCGCAAGCCTGAAGAAGTATTGATGGAAGGCTTGGGGCGGAAGCTAGAGCGCCCTTACCAAATTCTCGTGATGGGAGTAGATCGTGTCCTTGAAGCCCCCCTAGGGTCACCAGAATCTTTTAACGGTCGCAGCGATAGTATGTTACTGATCCGCTTTGACCCAAATGATCGATCAGTGAAAATTCTCTCAATCCCTCGTGATACACAAGTCCCAATCCCCAATTATGGCGTAACCAAGATTAATGCTGCTAATGTCTATGGTGGCGCTGAGCTAGCTCAGGAAATAGTTTCTGAAAAACTCAATGATGTGGAAATTGATCGCTATGTCCGCTTAGATACCTCTGGACTATCAGCTTTAGTCGATGCACTTGGAGGCATTGAAGTAAATGTGCCTAAGCGAATGAAATACGTAGATAAAACGCAAAAGCTAAATATTGATCTTTATGCGGGTGTACAAGTTCTCAATGGAGAGCAGGCTGAAGGTTTTGTCCGATTCCGCCATGATGAAGAGGGTGATATCGGACGCATTGAACGCCAGCAAATTGTTTTAAAAGCACTTAAGGCAAAAATTTCTAGCCCTTCATTTTTACTAAGTCTTCCCGATCTGATTAATATCATGCAAAAACACGTCAATTCTAATCTGAGTTTTGACGAAATGATGGCGATCGCCACATTTAGCCTCACTTTAAAGCCTGATCAAATTCAAACTATGAGTCTCAAGGGTAGACCTAGTGGAGCCAATGAGTTTCGCTATAGCTATTGGATTGTCAGTCCTGAAGATGTTGATCAAGCAATCACAGGAAAGTTTAAGACTAAATAAGAGAACCAATAAAAAACCATTAAGAAGCAACACATAGTGCTGCTTCTTAATGGTTTTTGAACGGGCCAGGAGGGATTCGAACCCCCGACACCGTGGTCCGTAGCCACGTGCTCTAGTCCACTGAGCTACAAGCCCTTAACTCGCGAATCCAATAATAACATACTGAGCAATCTTGACAAGCAAAAAATATTTTTTGCTGTAAATAGTGAAAGTAGTGAAAGTAGAGAAAGTAGTGAAAGTAAGTAGCTAAACTTAATTAAAACCCAAACCAGAGTTTTGATCCGCCCGCGTAGCGGGCGGATCAAAACTCTCGGTTTTTAGCTTACTTATGTCTAGCTACTTATTAACTGACAATCCTTTTTGCTTTGTATGGCAATTTGCCGACTTTGCCTCAAAGCTTTCCTTCTTGCTGTCCTAAATCATTTGTAGATTTTCGGGGTTTGTGGAAGCGCACCCCTTCAGGGTGCGCTTCCACAAACCATTTAGGATTGCTATATGACAGTAAATGAATTATTGGGATGAAAGAAAAAAGAGCAATGTCTGTTACCTTTGTCGGATATGGGTTTAAAGTAGAGAAGGCAATGTTCTTAAGTTGATTTCTGTGCAAGAAGATTTTCGGTTAATTGTTGATTTGGTAACGGTTCTTGCAGCAGCCTCTTTTGGCGGATTATTGGCGGCAGCACTGCGATTACCAGTTTTATTGGGCTACATCTTTGGTGGTATCGTCGTTGGACCTACGGGCTTAGGACTGATCAAAGAATTGATCCAAGTAGAAACCCTTGCCCAGTTTGGGGTTGCCTTCTTACTGTTTGCCCTTGGCGTTGAGTTTTCCCTCAAGCAGTTAAATAAAGTGAGATCGATCGCCCTTGGTGGTGGTACTTTACAGATTTTATTGACGATCGCTCTCACTACAGGAGTATCTGTATTAGTGGGATGGGTGGAAACACCAACTCAAGGCGTTTTTCTTGGTGGGATTTTGTCACTCTCGTCTACGGCGGTAGTACTGCGAAGTTTGATGGAAACCAACGAAACTGAGTCGGCTCAAGGACAGGTAACATTGGGGGTGTTAATCATCCAAGATTTGGCTTTGGGATTAATGTTGGCAGTATTACCTGCGCTCGATCATCCTGAATCTGTTGGTATTGAGGTGATCAAAGCATTAGCTGTAACTGCCCTCTTTGCAGGAGCAGCGATCGCTGTGGGTATTTGGATTATTCCACCATTTTTGCGTTGGGTCGCCAGTACCGAGAGCCGCGAGTTATTTTTGCTAAGCGTGATCGTGCTATGTCTAGGCATTGCTCTATTAACTGAGCATTTAGGCTTATCGATTGAAATGGGTGCATTCGTTGCAGGTTTGATGATTTCTGAGGTGGAATATGCCGATCAAGCACTTACCTATGTAGAACCCCTGCGCGATGTGTTTGCCACCTTATTTTTTGCAGCGATCGGAATGCTGATCGATCCTGCATTTTTACTGCAAAACTGGGAATTGATTCTTAGTCTGGTGGCGATCGTGATGTTGGGTAAATTCCTGATCGTCGTGCCATTGGTGAGCATTTTCCGTTATCCATTGCGTGTTGCCATTTTTGCTGGTTTAGGACTTGCTCAAATTGGGGAATTTTCCTTTGTACTTGCCAGTGAAGGTCAAAAATTAGGATTAGTTTCCCGCCGCGTATACTTACTGATTTTAGGAACAACTGCTGTCACATTAATGGTTACGCCCTTCTTACTAAAGGCAACCCCACAGATTTTGCAATTACTGGAAAAAGTACCGTTCCTGAAGGCATGGATGAACAAGCTGGATATGCCTCAAGAACTTTCTGGCAATGCTGAATTGAAAGATCACGTGGTGGTCTGTGGTTATGGGCGGATCGGACAGGGCATTGTGGCTTTGCTGCAATCAAAGGGCTATCCTGTACTAGTAATTGAAGATGCCGAGTCGAAGGTAGAAATCCTGCGATCGCAAAATATCCCTTACCTATATGGCAATTGTGCCAGTCCCCTAGTCCTCGAAAAAGCGGCAATTGACCATGCTCAATCGATGCTGATTGCTATTTCAGACCCGATCGCTACGAGATTATGTGTTCAGAGGGCGGTGAGTATTTCGCCAGAAATAGATATCGTCGCTAGAGCCGAAAAAGATGCGGATATCGATACGCTGTATCAATTAGGAGCTAAGGAGGTTGTACATCCAACCTTTGAGGCAAGTTTAGAACTGACTACACATTTACTGATTTGTTTGGGTGAAAGTGCTATGGATATCCAAGCCGAATTAATCGGTATCCGCCGTAGCCGCTATGCCAATCTCCGACCTGAGATTGCCTGCGTAATTCCCACAGCACTTTTACTACCATCTAACCTTAATCTCGTTGAGATGGATCAGGTTTCTTAATTATGCACAGTAAAGTATTGGTAGGATGTTTATATCCTAGCTTGTTTGAAAAGCGCTATAAATTACCCTAATCAATACTGAATTATTACCAATCGCAGTATGGAAACAGGTTTATATGAGACAGATTTTTATGGTTGGACAATGCAGCAGTCTAAACTTTTGGCGCTAGGTAAGTTAGATGGATTAGATATCGCTAACCTAGTTGAGAAAATTGAGTCTTTGGGCAAGCAAAAGCAACAAGAGTTATCTAATCAGATAGGAGTAATGATTGGACATTTTCTAAAATGGCAATACCAACCTCAAAGCCGATCGCCTAGTTGGCAAGTAACAATTCAGTTACAGAGAGCAGAAACTCAGGATTTGTTAGCAGATAATCCGAGCCTCAAATCCTATTTAGATAAAGCTTTGCCTAGAGGTTTTCGCTTCGGATTAGCATTAGTTTTGAGTGAGCCACCAATTAAGAAAAATCTATCGCCTAATGAATGTCCCTATGGCTTTGAGCAGTTGCTGGAATTGAGCTTTCCTGATGATATTGATGTGGAGTTTTAATGAAGTTCACATTTCGATTAATTCTAGGACTAATTACTTGTTCCCTTACTGCTTGCCAAGGGTCAAATCTTGGCAATTCCTTAGAAGGGGCGATCGCTCCAGCAAACCCTAACAGTGACTCTAGCCCTAAAGCGATTAATGAACAAAGTAAACCTGTTCCCTCGGCAAGTCCAACTGTAACCCCCAGTAAATCAGCTGAGCCTGTAACTACTCCACCTCCTTCTAGCTCGCCAAGCTTGATTCCAAACTTTAGTGATCGCCCAAATTTACAAACTGGTAAAAATGAAAGTTTGTCTAATCAAATGGTAGCGATCGCTTTACAAGCATTACCTAATTCTTCAAACACCAAAAATCCTAATTCTCTCAAAACTTTTTTTTACATCAATTTTGCTAATGTCCCACCTCAAACTGAGGGATTTAGTGATATCGAGCAAGCTCCCGTTGCCTTAAGACCTTGGATCAAAGATCTCAATAAATTAGGGACGATTACTGCAAAAACAGGACTTCAGTTCCAGCCGAATCATTTAGTCTCAAGACGGGAATATGCTAGATGGCTACTGCAAACGAATAATCGCCTTTATAAAAATCAACCGAGTCGCCAGATTCGTCTCGCGCAACCCAATGACACGGCAAGTTTTACGGATATTCCAAATAATCATCCTGACTTTACCATCATTCAAGGCTTAGCAAATGCAGGGCTAATTGCTACAGGCGAACGCTTTCGTCCTAATGATCCCCTCCTGCGCGAAGAATTGGTGCAATGGAAAATCCCCCTTGATCTCCGACAGTCTTTGCCTAATGCTACATGGGATGGTATTAGGCAAACATGGGGCTTTAAAGATAGCGATCTCATTAGTGAAAATGCTTTGGGTGCGATTTTTGCCGATGCTCAATTGCGGGATCTTTCTAACATTCGCCGTAGCTTTGGATTTACCACATTATTACAACCTCAAAAGCCTGTCACTCGTGCTGAAGCTGCTGCTACTCTCTGGTATTTTGGCACAGAGATTGATGGTATCTCAGCGAACAAAGTCATAGAACTTGATCGCTAGTATTTGCAGCTTTAAATAAGGGTAGCCATGCCATGTAATTACATTACGTGGCATGGCTACCGAAAACCATTTGTATCTAGTGCTGCAAATTTTTAATCTCTTAGTCAGATCCTTAGTCAGCTAGTCATATCACTGTAAAAGTTTGCTCAAAGCGCTAGCTTACATTTTAGGTTTTTGATCATTTTGATTTATAAACGCTAGAATATTATCAATTGTTATTGTTAGGAAAAACTTATAGATTATGTCGCAATATCAACGAATCGAGTACTTAATCGGGAAAGATGGCAAAGTCGTTGAGCGTGCGATTGACATATCTGGTGGTGAATGCGTCGCAATTACTGCTGAAATTGAGTCAAATTTGGGCAAAGTCGAATCTCGCGAATTATTATCTAATTATTACGAGAATTCTGAACAAAGTCTTGACCATAGTGAGATTGTGCAATCTCATTATGGTCATAACAACCAACAGTACTGAATTTCATTGATTGAGATGCCTATTGTTCAGTTTATTCATCGCGTAAGCGAACAAAATCGTTGTATCAATGTCTTTGTATCTGAGAATTAGTATCAATAAAAAGTTAAGCTGTCCACCCTAATTTGGGTAAAATTGTGATTAAGAAATTAAGAATTGTTAAAGATCTGCTTATGTAGAGATGTGTCATGGTAACTCAAACTCAACTATTGATCTCAAAGTCGAGCGCAGCTGGTAAATTGCGAAAAATTTTTGCGTCTGTCGATGCTATGAGTTGTCCACATAGGCTGAACTTTCATCTACACACGGTACATTCCGATGGCAAGATGCAGGCTGTTGAGCTCATCCAGCAGGCGATCGCTTTGCGTCTATCCGATTTGGCAATTACCGATCACCATGCGATCGGTGGTTATTACGTTGCCAAACAATATCTTGATAGTTTTGCTAGCCAAGTCAATGAGCCAGTAACTCTCCCCACCCTTTGGTCAGGGATTGAAGTAAATGCCAGTTTGATTTTTACTGAAGTGCATATTCTTGGCTACGGCTTTGATCCTAAACATGGGGCAATGCACCCTTATTTACAAGGCAAAACCACAGCAGGGTTAGACTATCAAGCAATTAGTGTCATCAAAGCTATTCATTCGGCGGGGGGATTAGCGGTACTTGCCCATCCTGCCCGTTATCGGCGATCGCCTGAAGATCTAATTCCTGCTGCTGCCGCATTGGGGATTGATGGTGTAGAAACCTACTATGGCTATGACAATAGCGATCCTTGGAAACCTAGCCCTAGGCAAACCGAAGAAATTCGCCATCTTGCAGATATTCACGGACTTATGCACACCTGTGGAACTGACTCTCATGGTTTTAAAATTAGTAAGAGACTTTAAATATTTATTGCTATCAGCCTGAATCCGTGAGGTTGGTTACAGAAAATTTGTATTACAGAAAACAATGATAGATAAACCAAAAGTAACAGTTGTTGGTGCAGGTTGGGCTGGTTTAGGTGCAACCTATCAACTGACTAAGCAGGGCTATGATGTGACCTTACTAGAAGCAGGAGCGCAAGCAGGTGGCTTAGTCGCAGGTTGGAAAACCGCAGGGGGGCGATCAGTTGAAGCAGGTATTCATGGCTTTTGGTATCCCTATCGCAATATTTTTTCTTTAGTCAAAGAGCTAGAGCTTGATCCCTTCACACCTTGGACACGATCAGCACAATATTCTCCCGCAGGCTTAGAAGTGGAGTCACCAATTTTTCAAGACTTGCCGCGATTGCCTTCGCCTCTTGGTACTTTTGCCTATACCCAATTTAAGAGATTACCTCTTAGCGATCGCCTGTCAGCATTACCGCTCATGTATGCAGTGGTGGACTTTGACAATTCCGATGAGGCATGGAAACGCTACGACGGGATTACTGCACGCGAATTATTTCGTCAGTATGGTGTATCGGAGCGGTTATATCGTGAATCTTTTGAGCCAATGCTATTAGTCGGATTATTTGCCCCAGGGGAGCAATGCTCGGCGGCGGCGGCTTTAGGAATGTTGTACTACTTCATCTTGGCGCATCAAGCAGATTTTGATGTAGTCTGGTGTCGTGGCACGGTGGGCGAAAAAATCTTTAAACCTTGGTGCGATCGCATTACTAATTTAGGTGGCAAAATCCTCACTAATAAAAGGGTTAGCGATTTGCGTGTCGATGATTCAGGTAAAGTCACAGGCGTAATTTGTGATTCCGAAACCTTTGATACTGATGCCGTGATTTTCTCAGTGGGCATTTCAGGAATGCAGAAAATTGTCTTAAATAGTGCAGCTTTGCAAAAACGTCGTGAATTTCGCAACTTAATGAATTTAGGGGCGATCGATGTCTTAGCCGTTCGACTATGGTGCGATCGCAAAATTAATATCCCCCGTCCTTCAAATGCCTGCTTTGGGTTTGATGCAACTACTGGCTGGACATTCTTTGATCTCAATGCTCTCCATGATGAATATACGGGCGAAACGGGATCGGTAATCGAAGTGGATTTTTATCACGCAAACCAATTCTTGCCCCTTGACAACCAAGAAATCGTAACAATTGTTCAAGAATATCTGGCTACTTGTTTGCAAGAATTCAAGAATGCAAAAGTTGTTGATAGCAGTGTCATTCGGTTGCCTCGTGCAGTGACCCACTTCGCCCCTGGAAGTTATCAGCATCTGTTGCGTCCTATTACTAGTTACCCGAACCTGTATATGAGTGGCGATTGGATTATTACGAATCATGGTTCATGGTCACAGGAAAAAGCCTACGTCACAGGTTTAGAAGCAGCTAATTTAGTGATACAACAATTTAGTCACGGAAATATGGCTCAAATCCTCCCAATTGAAGCAGATGAACCTCACATCCGAATAGCGCGATCACTCAATCAAAACCTAAGAAATCTGGCAAAATCTCTGATTCCTAGCTTTTCTTAGGATAGTGAATTAAGTTTCCGACTTTTAGAGATGATGCTACTGAAAATCAAAAACTGAAAAACACAATTAGTTAGTAATCAATGTAAAATTAGATACGGTTATCCCAAGCCTAATACAACTTTTTTATGCTCTTAACAGAACAGCCTGTCTCAGCTTCTAAAAACACTGTTGGTTGTATCTTAGTAGTGGAAGATGAAGCGATTATTCAAGAGGCGATCGCTCTGGCTTTGCGAGAAGAAGGTTATAACGTTTTCCTTGCGGAAGATGGCTATACAGCTTTACAGATTGCCAAAACTGCGATGAGACTAGATTTGGTAATTTTAGATGTGATGTTGCCTTCCATAAATGGTTTAGATTTCTGTCGGATCTTGCGACATGAAGGTAACAATGTTCCTGTTTTGATGATTAGTGCCAAGGGAAATGAGTCTGATCGTATTGTGGGTTTAGAGGTAGGAGCCGATGACTATCTCAGTAAACCCTTTGGGATGCGTGAACTTGTCGCCCGTTGTCGAGCCTTACTTCGTCGCAGTCGTCGTGATTTTGTGGCAACCAATGCCACAGTGTATAAGTTTGGTGATATCACCATGTATCCCGATGAATGTCGAGTCACGATTAATGATTTAGAGATTAACCTTTCTCCTAAAGAATTTCGTCTGCTCGATTTGTTTATGAGTCACCCCCGTCGTGTTTGGTCACGGGAACAATTACTAGAAAAGGTCTGGGGAGTAGACTTTGTTGGTGATAGCAAAACTGTTGATGTGCATATTCGCTGGTTACGCGAAAAAATTGAAATTGATCCTAGCGACCCTAAACATATTGTCACTGTACGTGGATTTGGTTATCGTCTTGGCTAATTTATGCAAGGTCAGGCTAGTTGAAAACAGGATATGATAAAAAATTTGTGAGCTTAACTCAAACTGATTCTGTAACCAGTTTAAGTTTGATAGGACTTACGCAAACCGAACGAATTTATTTGGCTTGAGGTAGATGTGGTGCGGGCTTCGACCGCACCACATCTACCCAATGCGTAAGTCCTATTTGAATTAAGTAGCTGTGTATGAATCATCTTCAACAGTAACTACTCAGGCTTAAATTTTAATGTAGCGATCGCAAGTAACCTTTGATATCAGGACTGGCGAACGGCGTAACGAAACAAACGCAGCGATCGCAACGGAACGAACGGTCGGCAACTTGGCAAGATTGGCGGTAGCGAAGGTGGGTGAGTAAGCGAACCTACCGTAGCGGCTTCATCGGGACTTCTTGCGCCTGATCAAGCCAACGATCAGGACAACGACACCAAGTAGCATCCCCATAAGCGCAGGTATAGCCATGCTAATTGCAGCCCAGTACATAGTTTCAATCGCATATTGTCTGAAACCACATGGGCTAGTCTCGCCCAGCCAGCCACCGCATCGACCTGAATAGGCTGGGAGCCACACCAGAACGCCCAAGACAAAGACGACTATGAAGGGACCGATCAATGCAAGTGCGGTCTGAAGCCATGCCGATCGCCTAGAGGATGGCCGCAATACATAGAGCCACACAGCTACGGGCGGCAAAAGAATCAGCAGCCAGTAAATGCTAATGATGAATAGGGCGATAACGGTGTCCATGATGTTTAAACTTTCTGTTAAGTCTTTAAGCAAACTGAGCGACCGCTTCATGGATGCGATGGATATTCTGCCCAACTTTGACGGTATCAGTGTCCATGATGGTTTATCTAGTTATGCCCAATATGATTGTAAACATGCTTTGTGCAATGCACATCATCTACGGGAATTGATATTTATCGTTGAACGTTACCAACAGCCATGGGCAGAGTTGATGCTCTCGTTATTGGTTGAAATCAAAGACCAGATAGGAGTTGCCAAAACTGATGGAATCAGCGCTTTACCCTCAGAAAAATCAGCAGATTTTGAGCGACGTTATCAGGAACTAATTGACCAAGGACTTAAAGCTAATCCGCCGACTCCCATAGATCCAGATATCCCACCAAGGAAAGGTCGTCTTAAACAAAGTCCAGCCAAGAACTTACTCGACCGTCTTCAAAAAAATCAATCGGCTGTTTTAGCTTTTATGTATGATTTTCGTGTTCC
>Ga0209972_10001880_pt1 | contig 17709 bp, 12 predicted proteins | sample NOAtaG_7_FD_187302 | JGI IMG/M metagenome (GOLD analysis project Ga0209972, IMG submission 187302) | Freshwater lake microbial communities from Lake Erie, under a cyanobacterial bloom - NOAA_Erie_Diel1S_2200h metaG (SPAdes) (version 2) | ecosystem: Environmental > Aquatic > Freshwater > Lake ... | reverse complement strand
CTCCGCCGGGCCCCCCCCCCCTGCCGCCGCCCCGGCATCCCCCCCGGCACCCCCCCCGGCATCCCCCGCGCCGGCCGCGTCCAACCCGCGCGACACCCCGGCCATGCGCCAGTACGCCCGCTTCAAGGCCGCCCACCCCGGCTGCATCCTCCTCTTCCGCATCGGCGACTTCTACGAGATGTTCGATGACGACGCGGTCACCGTCAGCCGCGCCATCGGCCTCACCCTCACCCAGCGGTCCGCCGGCGTCCCCATGGCCGGCATGCCCTACCACCAGCTCGAGGGCTACCTCCGCCGCCTGGTCGCCCAGGGCTTCCGCGTTGCCGTGTGCGATCAGGTGCAAGAGGCCGAGCAGGCCAAGGGCCTCATCGAACGCGCCGTCACCCGCGTCCTCACCCCCGGCACCCTGGTTGACGAGTCCCTCCTCGCCGAGGACCGCCCCAGCGCCCTGGCCGCCGTCTGGATTCCCCCCGACGCGTCCTCCGCCCCCGCCTCTTCCTCCACGGCCGACCCCACCGTCTGCCTCGCCGTCGCCGACCTCTCCACCGGCGACTTCGCTCTCGCCCGCGTCGCCCCCGCCCAGCTTGACGCCGAACTCGCCCGCCGGGGCGTCACCGAGATCCTCTTCCCCGACTCTGGCGACGGCCAGCCCCCGCCCCTGATCGCCCGCGTCGCCAAGGTCGTCAGCGCCGCCGCCACCGGCCAGCCCTCTTGGCACTTCCGGCAAGACGAAGCCCGCGAGGCCCTCTGCAAGCACTTCTCCGTCGCCTCGCTCGGCGGCTTCGGCTTCGCCGACACCGACCCGCTCCTCCTCCCCGCCGCCGCCATCATCCGCTACCTCAAGGCCACCCAGTCCCCCGACGACTCCCCCGTCCGCGCCGCCCTGGCCCATCTCCGCCCGCCCCGCCTGCACGACCATGCCGACTACATGGTCATCGATGCCGCCAGCCTCCGCGCTCTTGAGGTCGACCGCACCCTCCGCGCCGGCGCCGCCGGTGCCGGCGCTGCCGATCCCGGCTCGGTCGCCGGCTCCCTGCTGGGCATCTTCTCCGTCGCCTCCGGCCCCTCGGGCATCCCCCGCCCGCTCTGCCGCACCCCCATGGGCCGCCGCCTGCTGCGCGACTGGCTCGTCCGCCCGCTGATCGACCTGGATCGCATCCAGGCCCGCCAACGCTGCGTCGCCACCCTCATCGAGGACCGCCGCCTCGCCGACGAACTCGCGACCGTGCTTGGGGGCGGGGGGGGAGGGGGGGGAGGTGGCGCCGCCGGCTCGGGCGCCCGCGACTGGGGCTCCGGCGTGCAGGACCTCGCCCGCATCGCCGCCCGCATCGCCCTTCGCCGCTGCTCCCCGCGTGATCTGGCCTCCCTCGGCCGGGGCATCGCCCGCGCCGCCGCGCTGGCCGAACTGCTCGGCAACTCCGCCGCCCTCAGCCACCTCCAGGCCGCCATGGCCCGCGCCGCCCACGCCCTGGGCCCCCTGGCCGATCGCATCACCACCTGCTGCGTCGATGACCCGCCCGGCCACCTCCGCGACGGCGGCCTCTTCCGCCCCGGTGTTGACGCCGCCCTGGACGAAGCCCGCCACCTCCGCGACAACGCCCACCAGTGGCTCGCCGACTACCAGCGCGACCTCATCGCCCAGCACAACCTCCCCTCGCTCAAGGTCGGCTTCAACAAGGTCTTCGGCTACTACATCGAACTCCCCCGCGCCCAGGCCGCCCGCGCCCCCGACGCCTTCACCCGCAAACAAACCCTCACCACCGGCGAACGCTACATCACCCCCGAACTCAAGACCTTCGAAGACAAGGTCACCCGCGCCGAGGGCGACGCACTCGCCCGCGAGCAGGCCCTCTTTGAGGACCTCTGCGCCGCCGCCGCCGCCCTGCTCGAGCCCATCAGCGCCTTCGCCGACGCCGTCGCCCAGCTCGACGTCCTGCTCTGTTTCGCCGACAAGGCCTCCGCCCGGGGCTGGGTCCGCCCCCTGCTCACCCCCGAGCCCACGCTCCACATCGCCGCCGGCCGCCACCCCGTCCTCGATGAACTCCTCGAGGGCCGCTTCGTCCCCAACGACGTCGCCCTCGGCGCCGGCCGTCCCGCCGACGCCAACCCCTCTCTCGCCCGCCTCGCCCTGATCACCGGCCCCAACATGGCCGGCAAAAGCACCTTCATCCGCCAGACCGCCCTGCTCGTCCTCCTCGCCCAGACCGGCAGCTTCATCCCCGCCCAGTCCGCCACCATCGGCCTCTGCGACCGCATCTTCACCCGCATCGGCGCCGACGACGCCCTCCACGCCGGACAGTCCACCTTCATGGTCGAGATGACCGAGACCGCCAACATCCTCCACCACGCCTCCGAACGCTCGTTGGTCGTCCTGGATGAGATCGGCCGCGGCACCAGCACGCTCGACGGCCTCTCCCTCGCATGGGCCATCGCCGAACGCCTCGCCGGCAACCAGAGCGACTCCGCCCCTCGCCCGCGCACCCTCTTCGCCACCCACTACCACGAACTCACCCGCCTCGAAGAGACCCTCCCCGGCCGCGTGCTCAACCTCCAGGTCCAGGTCCGCGAATGGGGCGACCAGATCGTCTTCCTCCACCGCATCGTCCCCGGCCGGGCCGACCGCTCCTACGGCATCCACGTCGCCAAACTCGCCGGCATCCCCTCCGGCGTCGTCACCCGCGCCGGCGAACTGCTCGAGTCGCTCTCCGTCGAGCACGGGGGGAGCGGCGTCACCGCATCACCCGCCGCCGCCGGATCGGCCACCGCGGCCCGCGCTTCAGGCACCGCCGACACCGCCGCCCGCGCCGAACGCCTCAAGTCCGCCGGCAAACGCAAGGACCCCGGCGGCCAACTCGCCCTGTTCACCGAGTTCGTCTCCCACCCCGCCGTCGACACCCTTCGCGCACTCCGCATCGACGCCCTCTCCCCCCTCCAGGCCTTCGACGAACTCCGCCGCCTCAAGGCCCTGGCCGAGGGCGAATCCGCCCCGCCGTCCGCTGCTTCCGCGCCGCCTTCAGGGTCCGCCCCATGAGCCGCCCCGCTCATCATCCCCAGCCCCCGCACGGCCACCCGCCGCCCCACCCCCATCCCGCCTGCCTCCCCGAGGACGACCTGCTCAAGTCCTGCCAGGTCACCACCGGCCGCGCCGGCGGCCCCGGCGGCCAGCACCGCAACAAAGTCGAAACCCTCGTCACCGTCACCCATCTGCCCACCGGCCTGTGCGCCTCCGCCGGCGAACGCCGCAGCCAGATCGAAAACCGCCACGCCGCCGTCGCCCGCCTCCGGCTTGAACTGGCCGTCCACCACCGCTGCCCGGTCCCCAAGGGCCGGGGCCTGGCCGTGCTCGATGGCCCCACCGCCTCCGGGCTCTGGGTCTCCCGCGTCCGCCACCGCCGCATCTTCTGCAACCCCGAGCATTGGGACTTCCCCGCCATGCTCGCCGAAGCCCTGGACGTCCTGGCCGACCACGGTTACGAACCCCGCCGCGCCGCCCTCTGGCTGGATGTCTCCGCCTCCCAGATCATCCGCCTGATCGCCGAGTGCCCCCCGGCGCTGGTGGCCGTCAACAGCGCCCGCGCCGCCAAAGGCCTGCACGCCCTCAAGCCCTGATCGCTCGGCCGTTCCCAGGCCACCGCCAGCCGAAGATCATCCGGGCAACAGGTGAACCCCCCACCCGCACCCAGCCGATCCACCCAGCGTGCCCCGTCCTTCCGGTCCATCTCGACACCAAGCCGCCGCCGATCGCATTCGCGCCGATCTGGAGACCGGCAACCAGCGCCGGGCCGAGCTCTCCCTCATGCCGCTGCTTCGGTCCGACCCGGACGACCGCAGCGTGCTCGCCGCCGCCATCGCCGTCCACTTTGCCGCCCAACGCCTCACCCAGGCCCTGCACTTCAGCGAGCGGGCCATCGCCCTCTACCCCGACAGTGCCGACCCCCTGTTCAATCACGGCTGCCTGCTCGTTCGCATGAACCGCGTCCGCGAGGGCGTCGAGTTCCTCACCCGCAGTTGCAGCATCGACCCCAGCGACGCCGACCGATGGGTCGAACTGGCCCACGCCCACCTCACGCTGGATCATCTCGACGAATGCGAGCAGGCGTTGCTCAACGCCCTTGCGGCCCATCCTTCACACCGGCGGGCCCGCGTCCTCCTCGCCAACCACTACGGGCTGCTCGGCGAGTCCGAACGCAGCACTGCGATCTTCCGCGAACTCCAGCGTGAGGACCCCAACGACTACACCATCGCCCAGTCCATCTGCCTGGGCCTCAACTCAAACCCCAGCGCCACGCCCGCCGCCGCCCTCGCCGCCGCCAAGGCCTACGGCCGCCTGATCGAACTGCTGAACGACCAGCCCCGCCTCCCGGCCCGCCCAAGGCACCCGGGCAAACGGCCCCTCCTGCTGTCGATCGTCACCCACGAAGCCGGTCGCCACTCCGTCTCGCATTTCCTTGAGCCCATCCTCCGCCACCTGCCCCGCGCCGCGTTCCACGTCTGGCTCATCCACACCGGCCCACACGCCGACGACCGCACCCACGCCCTCGCCGCCCTCGCCGACCGCTTCGATCACTTGCCCCGCATCGCCTCACCCGATCTCGCCCGCCGCATCCACACCGCCGGCACCGACATCCTGCTGGAAACATCCGGCATGACCAACGGCCACCGGCTCCATGCCGTCCTGCAGCGCCCGGCGTCGCTCCACGTGACGGCAATCGGGTACCCGGCCACCACCGGCGTCCCCGGCATGGACCTGCGCCTGGTCGACCACATCACCGACCCGCCCGAGCACGACGGGCACCTGACCGAGACCCCGCTCCGTCTGAACCGCTGCTTCCTCTGCTTCTCGCCCTCGCCAGAGTCCCTCGCCGTCGCCGTCCAGCCCGGACCATCCCAGCGCGGCGAGCCCTTTACCTTCGGCTCGTTCAACCAGTCCTGGAAGATCAACTCCGTCATCGCCTCCCGCTGGGCCGCCATCCTCGCTGCCGCTCCCGGCAGCCGCCTGCTGATCAAGGCCAAGGCCATGGTCCAATCACGCGCCCGCCAAGGCCTGCTCGATGGCCTCGCCGCCGCCGGCGTCAGCGCTGATCGCGTCGAGATCCTCCCTTGGACCGCCTCCGGCGCCGATCATCTGAACCTCTACAGCCGCGTCGACCTCGCCCTCGATCCTTGGCCCTACAACGGCACCACCACCGTCTGCGAGGCCATGCTCATGGGCGTGCCCACGCTCGGCATGCTCGGTGACCGTCACGTCTGCCGTGTCACCGCCTCGCTCAACGCCGCCGTCGGCCTCTCCGAGTTCACCGCACCCGACCCCGCCGAGTACACCCGCCGCGCCGTCGCCCTCGCCGCCGACCCGACCCCGCTCCACACGTTGCGAACCACTCTGCGCCCGCGCCTCCTCGCCTCACCCCTTTGCGACGGCCCCGCCTACGGCCGCGCCCTCGGCGACGCGCTCACCGCCGCCTACGACCGCACGCAGCCCCTCTCACCGCCGCCGTAAATGACAAGCGGCCGCCCGTTGCCGGGCGGCCGCCAGTTTCAATGCATCTCAACAGGCCTCGCGGCCCGCGTCAGGCCCTCAGGCCCCGCGGCGACGGCGAGCAACCATCAGACCGCCGATCGCCAGCAGACCGGCAACGCCGGGAGCCGGGATGGCCTGCACCGGGGCGCCGGAGGCGGCCACGGCGTAAGCGCCGAAGACGGTGAGCGAACCACCCGCGGCGATCTCCGGAACCGTCCACTGCATCACGTGAGACAGGTCGGTGTCGGCGCCGGGGGGAGCAACGATGTCAGCGAAGTTGTCAATGCCGGTGTCGCCCATCTGGCCACCAACCACCGCGAAGGTGCCGGCGCCCAGACCCGTGGCGCCGAAGCCCGCGACCTGAGCCGACCAGCCCGCAGCAGCCGCCGCGGTGTCGATGATGTTGATCCGGCGATCACCCGTGGTCTCCACAGAGCTCACGCGGTCGTTGCCGTCCTGACCAAACAGGAACGAGTCCACGTACCAGAACATGTTCACGTTCGAGACCGCGGTCGACCCGTTGTTGGTCGCCGTCAGGCTGCTGAGCACCTGGCCGGAGTCCGCGCCCAGCGACTGGGCCACGAAGGTCATCGTCCAGGTCAGGCCGCTCTGCGTGAAGGTGTAGGTCGCCGACCGGCCGTCACCGGAAACCGTGCGGCTCGTCGGGTTCGCCAAGGCGAACTCGCGGGCGTCGTTGCCCGCGCGCACCCACCACCAGGTGGTGAACGAGTTGTCGAGGCCCGAGGTCGGGGCCGAGGCATTGTTCACACGCAGGTTCGAAGTGAACGAGCTCGCACCCAACGTGGCGCTCGACGGAATCGCCGTCGTCGAGGTCGGCGTGCTGCCCGCATCGAAGTTCACGTTGCCGTCGATCAGACGGGCACCGGTGCGGTTCTGGGCCATCGCAGCCGTCGAAACCATCGCCCCAGCAAGGGCAGCCATCACAACAATCTTGTTCATCTTCTCTCTCCTTCAGTCATCAGCCGGAATCCGGCACACGCCGGTTTCCGTATCTCTTGTGTCCGGAACAGCCTCACCACGCGGCACTCGCGCAGCGGCATCCCACGATGGGGCAAAGTATGCACACAAACCGCTCGCTTGACAATCCATTAACGCTGATCGCCCCGAGGGTTTACCGCTTTCATGCACATTCTCGGACTGTGATCCGTCGCCAAATCCCCCATCTTCACGCGCCCGCCCCAGTACCCTTCTCCCATCGTGCTCCGCATCGGCCCCGTCCAACTCGCCACCAACCTCCTCCTCGCCCCCATCGCCGGCTACTGCGATCTGGCCTTCCGCGTCGTCTGCCGCTCCTGGGGCGGCGTCGGCCTGGCCTGCACCGATCTGCTCTCACCTCAGGGCCTGCTCCGGGGCCGCGCCACCAGCCTCGATCTCGCCGCCACCAACGACCTGGACAAACCCGTCGGCATGCAGCTCTACGGCGCCGACCCCGAGATCATGGCCGAGGGCGCCCTCTGGGCCGTGCAGCACGGCGCCACCGTCGTCGACATCAACATGGGCTGCCCGGTTGACAAGGTCACCAAAAAAGACGGCGGATCCCGCCTGCTCTGCATCCCCAACATCGCCGAGCAGATCGCCACCCGCTGCGCTCGCGTGCTCGAGCCCTTCGGTGTCCCCCTCACCTGCAAGATGCGCCTCGGCTGGTTCGACGACCAGCCCGTCGCCAAACACCTCGCCCCGCGGCTCATCGACTGCGGCGCCAAGGCCATCACCGTCCACGGCCGCACCACGGTGCAGAAGTTCACCGGCGTCGTCAATCATGACGGCATCGCCCAGGTCGTTCAGTCCGTTCGCGACCACTGCAAGGCCCCCGGCCACCACATCCCGGTCATCGGCAACGGCGACGTCCGCGAGCCGCACGACGTGCTCACCATGCTCGCCCGCACCGGCTGCGACGGCGTGATGATCGGCCGCGGAGCCCTCTCCGCCCCCTGGCTCTTCCGCGACGCCTGGGCCCTGCAGACCACCGGCGTCATCCCGCCCGAACCGACCGACGCCGAGAAGATCGACACCATCAAGCGCTACTTCGCCCTCATGCTCCAGTACCGCGACGAGCACTACGCCATGGTGCAGATCCGCCGCCGCATGTCCTGGTTCGGCAAACGCCTCGGACGCGAGATCGGCCCCCGCAACACCCCCGTCGGCTGCAAGCCCCTCAAAGAAGCCATCCGCACCGCCGCCTCGCCCGCCGAGGTGAACGACCTGCTCGACCGCTACGCCGCCGGCGAACTGCGGGGCGGCGGATCGGCCGCTGAATCCGAGAGCGAAGCGGTCGCCTGAGCCCCCGTTCCTCAGCTTCCCGCCCGCGTAACTTTCTCCATGCCCGACAATGGCCTGGAACCGATCGGCGTCCGCCTTGCCCGGCACCGATACCTTCTCTTCGGTGTCGCCGCCGCCGGCCTCTGCGCCGTCGGACTGGCCGCCCTCGGCCTCCCGCCCGGTGCCAGCCCGCTCTCCGGCGTTGCCGCACTCCTCCACTCCCTGCTCACCGCCGGACCCATCGCCCTGGGCTACCTCCTCGCCGCCGCTGGCTGGGGCTGGCCCATCACCCGCCTGCTCGCCCGCCAGTCCCCGCACGCCCCCTGGCTCCAGCCGGTCATCGGTCTGGCCGTCCTCCTCTGGCTCAGCCATCTCCTCGGCGTGCTCGGCGCCTTCCCCACCGGCGCCGCCGGCCAACTCGTCGCTCTGGCCACCCTCGGCGCCGGCTGGGGCATCCTCGCCCAACGCGCCGCCGTCGCCCTCCGCCAGCGTCGCCGCCTCCCCCGCCTCCCCGGCTCCGCCCTCGCCGCAGTCCCCGGCCTGGCCGTCCTTCTGCTGGCCGCCTGCAACCCCCCCGGCTGGCTCTGGCGCAGCGAAGCCGGCGGCTTCGACTCCCTCTCCTACCACCTCCAACTCCCCATCGAGTGGGCATCCCAGGGCCGCCTCTGGCCCCTCACCCACAACGTCTACTCCTTCCTCCCCAGTTACATCGAAGCCGCCTTCCTCCACATCCACGTCGCCCTGGGCGGCGGTCGCGCCCCCGCCGGAGCCGCCGGTGGGCTCCACGCCGCCGCCGGAGCCGGCCTGCTCGGCTGCCAACTCCTCCACGCCGGGTGCACCGTGCTCGCCGCCGCACTGGTCGGCCGCATCGTCTGGGCCGCCGCCCCCGCCGTCTCCCCAGGCTGGCGCCGCACCGCCTCCGGCCTCGCCGCCGCCGCCGTGCTCTGCACGCCCTGGGCCGTCGTCACCGGCTCCCTCTCCTACAACGAAATGGCCGTCGCCGCACTCTTCGCCGGCGCCCTGCTCATCGCCATCGATGCCGCCCTCCCGCCCCTGACCCGGGGCCTCCTCGCCGGCCTCCTCGTCGGCGCCGCCACCGGTTGCAAGCCCACCGCCGTCCTGCTCACCGGTCCCACCGTCGCCCTCGCGCTGCTCGTCGGCCACCTCTTCGCCCACCGCGCCCTCGCCGCCGCCGCCGCACCCCGCCACCTCCGTCCCCTCGCCATCATCCTCGTCGGAGCCCTCCTCGGCGGCACACTCACCTTCGCTCCCCCCCTGATCCGCAACTACGCCGCCTGCGGCAACCCCGTGTTCCCCGCCGCCGCCAGCCTCTTCGGCTCCGCCCACTGGACGCCCGAACAGGCCGCCCGCTTCACCGCCGGACATCGCGAATCCGCCCCCCCGCTCGACCGCGCCGCCCTGCTGATCTCCCGCACCGCCGACCCCACCGCGGTCGACAACGAACCCCGAGGCTTCGGCCATGGCCACTGGTCCCTCCTGCCCCCGCTCGCCGCTCTCGCCATGCTCATCGCCCTGCTCGCCCCCGGCTCCCCGCAACGCCGCGCGCTGACCGCCGCCCTCCTGCTCGGCCTGCTCGCCGGCTGCCTCTGGTGGATCTTCTTCACCCACTGCCAAAGCCGCTTCCTCGTCCCACTGGTCATCACCCTCGCCCTCGCCCTCGGCCTGGGCGCCGCCGCCGTCGCCGATTTCCGACGCAACGCCGACCCCGCCTCCGCCAATCCACCCGCCCCCCCAGCCAACCCCGACAACCTCTTCCTTGGCCTTCCCCCCGCCCGCCGACTCACCGTCATGCTCCTGCTCGCCGTCCCGCTCATGCTCGGGGCCGACACCATCCGCCGCTTCCTCGCCGAAGGCCCCGTCGCCGTCACCCCGCCCCCAGGTGTCGATCCCGCCACCGTCCCCGACACCATCCCCTGCCCCAATTTCTTCCTCGCCGCCGGCCCCTCCGTTAAGTCCGGCGAAGCCTACCGCGCCGAACTGGCCGCCTGGTCCCCCGACGAAGTCGCCGAGTTCCTCGACTCCGCCGCCCCCTACGTCGTCATCAACCTCCAACTCGACCGCTTCCAAGGCCTCTACCTCCTCGGCGACTCCACCCCGCTCTACATCGTCGGCCGAGACAACCGCACACTGCTCTACCACACCACCTGGGACACCAGCCCTCTCGGCCAGGCCATCCGCGCCAACCCCAATGACCCCGCCACCTGGGCCGCCGCCCTCGCCAGCCGCAACGTCCGCCACATCCTCGTCAACATCGCCGAACTCCGCCGCCTCCACCGCTCCGCCTGGTACGACCCCGACGTCACCCCCGAGTCCGTCACCCGCTTCCTGGAAGCCTCCGCCGAGCAGGTCCGCGCCTGGCCCGCCTCCGGCCAGGCCCTCTTCCGCCTCCGCACACCCGCACCCGGCGCCACCCCGCCCACGCCCCCCTCGCCCGCAACACCGCCCTCCCCCGGCCCGCGCACGCCACCCGCTTCCCAGGCCCTCCATCTCCCGTGAGCACGCCGCACGAACACACACCGATTCCCCCACCCACCGCGGCCCCTTCCCCCGCCCGGCGGTCCCCCGCCCGCATCATCCTCCAACTCCTCGGCTTCACCCTCTCCATGCTCGTGCTCGCCTGGTGCGTCCGCACCGCCTTCGGCAACCCCGCCATCGCCGACAAACTCCCCCGCCTGCTCGACACGCCCCCCGCCCTCCTCGCCGCCCTGCTCGCCTGCTCCTTCGCCACCATCGCCCTCGGCGGGCTCACCTTCTGGGCCGTCCTCCGCCCCGCCGCCATCCTCCCCGCCTCGCCCCTGCCCGCAAACGCCCGCCTGCAAGGCCCGCTCCACTTCCTCTCCGTCAACAGCGTCTGCTCCCTGCTGGCCTACCTCCCCTTCAAGCTCGGCCTCCTCGTCCGCATCCTCATCCATGTCAACCTCGATCGCCTCCCCCTGCTCACCGTCGGCGGCTGGTTTGCCGCAACCGCCGCCATCCTCGCCATGCCCCTGGCCGCCCCGCTGCTCGCCACCGCCCTCCGCCCCACGCTTGATGCCCTCTGGCTCGCCGTCACCCTCGCCGGCATCGCCGCCTCCGCCCTGCTCGGCTGGCTCCTCGCCCGCGCCCTGGTCACCGCTATCGACCATCCCGCCTCCGCACTCGGCCGCCTCGGCCCGGTCGCCCTCCTCCGCCGCCCGGCCGGAGCCAAACTCGCCCTCGGCCTCCGCCTGCTGGCCAGCCCCCGCACCATCCTCGTCGGCCTCGCCCTCCGCCTGGCCGACCTGGCCGTCCACGCCGCCCGCTTCTTCGTCGCCGGCCAAATCGCCCTCGCCGCCGGCATCGCCCCTGCCGGCCTCACTGTCGAGCAGTCCGCCCTCGCCGCCGCCACCTATTTCACCCTGCAACTCCTCTCCCCCACCGGCATCGCCGGCCTGCGTGAAGGCGGCACCATCGGCCTGCTGCAACTCTTCCCCGGCTGGATGGCCGAAGGCCCCTTCGCCGCCGTCGTGCTCGTCGTCACCGCCGGTGAAGCCGCCGCCAACACCCTCGCCGGAGCCGCCGGCGCCCTCCACCTTCGCCTCACCACCCGCCGCGCCGCTGATGCCCCAGCACCGGAGGCCCCCCGGTGATCATCGATCTGGACCACAACGCCACCACCCGCCCCGAGCCCGCCGTGCTCGCCGCCCTGGCCGACGCCGCCGAGCGCCTCTACCACAACCCCTCCTCCGTCCACCGCGCCGGGCAAGACGCCCGCCACGCCATCGAACTCGCCCGCGCCGCCGTCGCCCGCCTCATCGGCGCCGACCGCTCCCTCTCCGGCCCCCGCTCGGCCCCCAAGTCCATCGTCTTCACCGCCTCCGGCACCGAGGCCATCCACCTGGCCATCCGGGGCGTGCTCGACACCCTCCCGCCCAACCGCCGCCACCTGCTCACCAATCCTGTCGAGCACGCCGCCATCCGCGAACTGGCCACCCACCTCGCCGAGTCCGCCGCCGCCGCCGTCACCACCCTCCCGGTCGACGGCCAGGGCCTGATCGACCTCGACGCGCTGCAACGGGCCCTCACCAGCACCCCGCCCGGTATCCTCACGCTCCAGTGGTGCAACAACGAAACCGGCGCCATCCAGCCCATCACCCAGGCCTTCGCCCTCGCCCGCCAGCACGGCTGGATCACCCACTGCGACGGCACCCAATGGGTCGGCAAACTCCCCACCCGCGTCCATCCTGATCCCCAGGCCGAGGCCCTCGCCGCCGCCCACCACGAAGCCTCCCCCCACTGCCCCGCTGATCTGCTCACCTTCGCGCCGCACAAGTTCCACGGCCCCAAGGGCGTCGGCGTGCTCTACCTCCGCCCCGGCACGCCCCTCCGCCCCTTGATGCCCGGCACGCAGGAGAACGCCCGCCGCGCCGGCACCGAGAACACCCCCGCCATCGTCGCCGCCGGCGTCGCCGCCGATCTCGCCGACCGCTGGCTCGCCGACCCGGCACCTCGCACCGCCCAGGCCGCGCTTCGTGATGAACTCGAGCAGCAACTCCTCGCCCGCTTCCCGTCTCAGCACGCCCACCCCGCCCGCATCCTCGGGCCGGCCTCGCCCCAGCAGCGCATCTGGAACACCACGAGCATCGCCTTCACCGCCTTGGAGGCCGAGGCCATCCTTCTCGCCCTCTCTGAACGCGGGCTCTACGCCTCCGCGGGCGCCGCCTGCTCCTCCGGCTCGCTCGAGCCCTCGCCGGTGCTGCTGGCCATGGGCATACCCGCCCCCGTCGCCCACGGCGCCATCCGCCTGAGCCTCGGCCGCCACACCACCGCCGACGACATCACCGCTGCCATCGACCTGATCACCCAGGTGGTCGAACGCGTCGCCGGCCCGACCTGACCCGGCCCGCCCCCGAGCCCCTGCCGTCGCACCACCCGCCTAACATTTGCACAATGACGCAAACAAACAAACAACCCGCCGCACGCCCGCGGCCCGCCGCCGTCCCCCCCACACCGCGCCACGCCGCCGCCCGCAAAGGCCCGATTGACGCCGCACTCGACGCCGACCTCTTCAAGGCACTCGGCGACCCCACCCGCCTCCAACTCCTCGCCTGCCTGGCCAAGTGCGCCCGCCCCTGCTCGGTCTCCGAAGTCGCCGACTGCTGCCACGTCGACCTCTCCGTCGTCTCCCGCCACTTGGCCCTCCTCCAGCGCGCCGGCGTCCTCCACTGCTCCCGCGCCGGCCGCACCGTCCACTACGCCGTCCGCTTCGACCGCCTCACCTCCGCACTCCGCCGCATCGCCGACGCCCTGGCCGCCTGTGCCGCCCAGCCCGGCGCCTGCTGTACCCCCGTCCTCCTGACCACCTCTGCCGGAGCCACCTGTGCCGCCTGCTGACCCGCACACCCTCACCCGCCTCCCCTCCGTCATGTTCCTCTGCACCGGCAACTCCTGCCGCAGCCAGATGGCCGAAGGCTTCGCCCGCGCCCTGCGAGGCCACCTGCTCGTCCCCTCCTCCGCCGGCACCCAGCCCCACGGCCTCAACCCCCTCGCCGTCCGCGCCATGGCCGAAGTCGGCATCGACATCTCCTCCCACACCTCCAAGCACCCCAGCGACCTCCCCGGCCCCATCGACGTCGTCGTCACCGTCTGCGACTCCGCCCACGAGTCCTGCCCCGTCTTCCCCGGCGCCCGCATCGTCCACGTCGGCTTCGACGACCCGCCCCGCCTCGCCCGCGAACACCACGCCGCCTCTGACGAGCAGGCCCTCCCCCACTACCGCCGCGTCCGCGACCAGATTCGCAACTTCATCCTCACCCTCCCGGGCGCCCTCTTCCCCACCGCCTCCACCCACTAAACCTTCACGCACTCAACCTTCACCCCCAAAGGACCCTCCCCATGAACGCCAACACCACCCCCCAACCCGCCACCGCCAAATCCCCCTGCGCCTGTGGCCCATCCTGCTGCACCCCCTCCACCCCAACCACCGCCGCACCCGCATCCCCCACCACCAACCCCGATCTCCTCCGCGAGCAGGTCCGCCAGGGCTATGCCCACATCGCCCAACTCGGCTCCTGGTCCGCCGCCCAAGCCGCCAAACCCGCGTCCATCACACCCACCCCCGCCGCATCCCCCGCCTCCGCCTGCACCCCCGGCGGCGGCTGCTGCGGCCCCGCCACCTTCTCGCCCAACCAGCTCGCCTCCGCCCTCGGCTACGCCGAGCATGAACTCTCGGGCACCCCCGCCGCCGCCAACATGGGCCTCTCCTGCGGCAACCCCACCGCCATCGCCGCGCTGAACCCCGGCGAAACCGTTGTGGACCTGGGCGCCGGAGGCGGCTTCGACTGCTTCATCGCCGGCCGCAAAGTCGGCCCCACCGGCCGCGTCATCGGCGTCGACATGACCCCCGACATGCTCGCCCTCGCCCGCACCAACATCACCCACTACCGCGCCGCCACCGGCTACAGCAACGTCGAGTTCCGCCTCGGTGAGATCGAGAACCTCCCCGTTGCTGACGCCTCCGCCGAAGTGGTCATCTCCAACTGCGTCCTCAACCTCTCGCCCGACAAGCCCCGCGTCTGGCGCGAGATCGCCCGCGTCCTCCGCCCAGGTGGTCGGGTCGCCGTCTCTGATCTCGCCCTCCTCCGCCCCCTCCCGCCCCAGGTCGCCGCGGATCTCGAGGCCCTCGTCGGCTGCGTCGCCGGTGCCGAACTCGTCGACACCACCCGCGAGAACCTCGCCGCCGCCGGCTTCACCGACATCACCCTCACCTCCAAGCCGCAATACATCGCCGCCATGACCGACTGGCAGGACCCTCTTTACCAGAAAATCATCGCCGCCCTCCCACCCGGCCACACCGCACAGGACTACATCACCTCCTTGGACATCTCCGCCCGAAAGCCCATCACCTCCCCTGCCCCCACCTCATCCTGCTGCTGCTGAGTTCCCCCCATGCCCTTCGCCCTCCCCGTCACCGCCACCCTCGCCCTCCTGCTCACGCTCGCGCCCGCTGCGCCCGCCCCCGTCACCACCACCACACCAACCCCGACAGCAACCACCGCAGCCAACCCCACAACGGCCTCCGTCATCTTCATCCACCCCGACGGTGCCTCCGCCGCCACCTGGGACGCCATCCGCACCTTCAACGTCGGACCCGACGGCACCCTCCACTGGGACCGCCTCCCCCACATCGCCCTCTACCGCGGCGCCATGTCCGACTGCCTCACCGCCACCAGCAACGGCGGAGCCACCACCCACGCCACCGGCATCAAGGTCGCCTCCGATGCCTTCGGCCGCACCGCCGCCGGCGACACCGGCAAGCCCATCCTCACCGCCGACGGCAAGCCCGCCTCCGTCGCTTCCCAGGCCCTCGCCGCCGGCCTCCCCGTCGGCCTCGTCCAGTCCGGCATCGCCGCCGAGCCCGGCACCGCCTGCTTCCTCGCCCCCTCTCCCGCCCGCAACGATTACGACGGCATCTCCGCCACCCTGCTCGACTCCGGCGCCCACGTCCTGCTCAGCGGCGGCGAACGCCATTTCCTCCCCGCCGGCGTGAAAGGTGTCCACGGCCCCGGCGCCCGCAAAGACGGCCGCGACCTTGTCGCCGAAGCCCGCGCCAAGGGCTACGCCGTCGTCCGCACCCGGCAGGAGATCGCCGCCCTCCCGCCATCGGCCACCCGCGTCCTGGGCCTCTTTGCCACCAGTTCCACCTTCAACGACAAGCCCGAGGCCGATCTCACCGCCGCCAACCTCCCGCTCTACAACCCCGACGCCCCCACCCTCGCCGAGATGACCGACCTCGCCCTCACCGTTCTCCAGCGCAGCGGCCCCCGCTTCCTCCTGGTCATCGAAGAAGAGGGCACCGACAACTTCGGCAACACCAACAACGCCGCCGGCGTCCTCCAGGCCGGCAAGCGTGCCGACGACGCCATCGCCGTCGCCCGCGCCCACCTCGCCAACCACCCCGCCACCCTCATCCTCACCACCGCCGATTCGGATGCCGGCGGCCTCCGCCTCTCCGGCATCCCCCTCATCCCCGGCAAGCCCGTCCCCGCCACCCTCCCTCAGCGTGACGACAACGGCGCACCGATTGACGGCGTCGCCGGCGCCCGCTCCGCCCCCTTCCTCGCCGCGCCCGACGCCACCGGCCGCCGCTTCCCCTTCTTTGTCACCTGGGCCAGCCAGCACGATGTCACCGGCGGCATCCTCGTCCGTGCCGAAGGCGCCCACGCCGACCGCGTCAAGGGCTCCATGGACAACACCGACATCGCCAAACTCATCCGCTTCGCCCTCCTCGGCCCCGCTGCCCCGCCCGCCATCCAGCCCTGATCCCCCGCCACCCACCCTCCACCTCCCCCACCCATGACCACCGACCCCGCCTGCCCCACCCCGTGCGCTGGCCGCCTCGGCTTCCTCGACCGCTACCTCACCCTCTGGATCTTCCTCGCCATGGCCGCCGGCGTCCTCCTCGGCCGCTTCGCACCCGCCATCCCGCAGGCCATCGACAGCGCCTCCGTCGGCGCCACCAACCTCCCCATCGCCATCGGGCTCATCCTCATGATGTTCCCGCCCCTGGCCAAGGTCCGCTACGAGCACCTCCCCGCCATCTTCTCCGACTGGAAGGTCCTCACCCTCTCGCTCATCCAGAACTGGATCGTCGGCCCGATCCTCATGTTCGCCCTCGCCGCCATCTTCCTGCACGACAAGCCCGAATACATGCTCGGCCTGATCATGGTCGGCCTCGCCCGCTGCATCGCCATGGTCCTGGTCTGGAACGACCTGGCCAAAGGCTCCGCTGAGTACGCCGCCGGTCTGGTCGCCTTCAACAGCATCTTCCAGGTCCTCTTCTTCGGCCTCTACGCCTGGCTGTTCATGACCTGGCTCCCGCCCCTGGTCGGCCTCTCCGGCGTCGCCGTCAACGTGTCGATGGCCGACATCTTCACCTCCGTCCTGATCTACCTCGGCATCCCCTTCTTCGGCGGCATGTTCACCCGCCTGCTCCTCCGCCGCCTCAAGGGCGATGCCTGGTACACCACCGCCTTCCTCCCCCGCATCGCCCCCATCACCCTGATCGCCCTCCTGTTCACCATCCTGGTCATGTTCAACCTCAAGGGCGACCGCATCATCGCCCTCCCGCTGGACATCCTCCGCATCGCCGTCCCCCTGGTCCTCTACTTCCTCATCATGTTCTTCGTCTCCTTCTTCATGGCCTATCGCGCCGGGGCCGACTACCCCCGCGCCGCCACCCTCGCCTTCACCGCCAGCGGCAACAACTTCGAACTGGCCATCGCCGTCGCCATCTCCGTCTTCGGCATCACCTCCGGCGCCGCCTTCGCCGCCGTCATCGGCCCCCTGGTCGAGGTCCCCGTCCTCATCGCCCTCGTCGGCGTCTCGCTGCGCCTCGGCCGCCGCCTCTTCGGCCCCGCCGCCGCCTGACCCCGCCCTCACCGCCGCGGCACAAACCCCTCCAGATACGCCACCAGATCCGCCGCCCGCCGCCGCACCGCCGGGTCCGGGTCGTCCTTGGCCATCGCCTCAATCCGCTCCCGCCCCACGGGCATCGGCTGCGCCCCGTCCATCACCGTCAGATGCACCCGCCGCCCGAACCGCTGCACCCCAAACAGCCGCACCTGCGCATCGGCGTGCCCCAGCGCCCGCGTGATCACCTCATCGGGCACCCGCGCAAAGTCCGGCCGCCACGCATACCCCGTGCCGTCATGCTGCAACTCCCCCAGCGCCCACTCCAGCCGCAGCAGCAGCGCCGCCCCCTCCATTCCCTCCCCCGCCGCCGCCCGCCGCCGCTCCACCAGCCGCTGCCTCGCGTCTTGATACACCCACGCCTCCCCCCACCTCAGGTCCCCCGTCTGCTGGAACAGCGCGTTCGCATCCCGCGCCAAGGGCACCAACTTCACCAACTCCTCATCCGTCAGCGGAACCCC
>Ga0209972_10001876_pt1 | contig 17733 bp, 15 predicted proteins | sample NOAtaG_7_FD_187302 | JGI IMG/M metagenome (GOLD analysis project Ga0209972, IMG submission 187302) | Freshwater lake microbial communities from Lake Erie, under a cyanobacterial bloom - NOAA_Erie_Diel1S_2200h metaG (SPAdes) (version 2) | ecosystem: Environmental > Aquatic > Freshwater > Lake ... | reverse complement strand
TTGGCAGACGCACTACCTTGAGGTGGTAGCGCCCGCAAGGGCATGGAGGTTCAAATCCTCTCCTCGGCACTTTCTTGATCCGCACCGCTGCCGCGCGTGCGGTCCGCCCCGGCGGGCTTGGGGGGGTGGGGGGTCTGGGGTTGGGGCGGGGTGCGATGTTCCATCTCGGGTTCGCGTTGCTCGACGCCATCGGCGGCACCCCCCGGCTCGTCTGCACGGTTGGCCCTAAACTTGGCCCCTGTTTTCGCAATCGGGTGGGGGGTTCGCTGGGCCCTGTCGGCCCGCCGAACCCTGGACCCCGGAGTGTTTGCCATGACGACCGCAGCGGAAGTGAAGAACCAGGTTCAGATCAGCGACGCCGGCCCCTGCCGCAAGAAGGTGAAGATCACCGTGCCGGCGGAGAAGGTGGCCGAGAACGTCGGCATGCTGCTGGACACCATGACCGTCGAGGCCGAACTGCCCGGCTTCCGCAAGGGTCACGCACCCCGCCGCCTGGTTGAGAAGAAGTTCGGCTCGCTGGCCAAGGGGCAGGCCAAGGAGCAGCTTGTCGGCCAGGCCTTCCAGAAGGCGGTCGAGGAGAACAAGCTCCGCGTGATCGGCCAGCCCACCAGCGAGCAGTTGGGCAAGGTGGAGGTCGAGCTCGGCAAGCCCTTGTCCTTCGAGATCGACGTTGAGGTCATGCCTGAGTTCCAGGTGCCTGCACTTGAGGGCATCGCCGTCACCAAGCCCACAATGGACGTGACCGAGGAGATGGTCACCAAGGAGCTGGAGAAGCTCTGCCTTCAGGAAGGCACCCTCGAGGAACGCGAGACCCCCGAGCCGGGCGACTATGTCACCGGCATGGCCAAGCTGTACGGCGCCACAAGCAAGAAGGTGTACTTCGAGAGCGACGGCATCGTCGTGCAGTGTCCGACCCCGGACAAGAACGGCAAGGGCATGATCGTCGGTCTGGTGGTCGATGATCTTGCCAAGCAGTTCGGCCTGCCCAAGCCCGGCCAGCAGGTGACCGTCAAGACCACCGGTCCTGAGAATCACGAGAACGAGGAACTCCGTGGTCAGCCGCTGGTCATTGATTACACGCCCAGCCGTGTGGACCGCATCATCCCCGCCAAGGCTGAAGATCTCGCCGGCCGGTACGGCTACGACAGCGCTGCCGCCGTCAGCGACGCCATCCGCACTCGCCTGCAGCAGCGAGTCGCCATCGAGCAGCAGGTGCTCATGCGGCAGCAGGTCGCCAAGCACCTGATCGAGAAGACCGAAATGACCCTGCCCGAGCGCATCACCGCTCAGCAGGCCCAGCGCAACCTCGAGCGTCATCGCTACGAGCTCATGTATCGCGGCGTGGACGCCATGAAGATCGAGGAGCGCATCGCCGGTCTCCGCTCCATCTCCGCTGCCGAGGCCGTGCGCGACCTCAAGCTGTTCTTCGTCGTCAACGAGGTGGCCGAGAAGCTCAACGTCAAGGTCTCTGACAATGAGGTCAACGGCCGCATCGCTCAGATCGCCGTCGAGCGAGGCATGCGCCCCGACAAGCTCCGCCAGGAGATGATCAACAATGGTCAGGCGGGGACGGTCTTCCAGCAGATTCGCGAGCACAAGACGCTGGATGCCGTTGTCGCCAAGGCCTCCATCTCTGAGATGCCCGTCGAGGAATTCAACAAGAAGATGGCCGCCGAGAACGCCAAGAAGTGATCGGCTCCCGCTCGTGAGATTCTTCCTGAACACGACCCCCGTGACCGTCCACGTCGCGGGGGTCGTTTGCTGTTCGGGCCGGGGTGCTGTTCCGGCCGTTGCCGGCCGGTGTCAGTGGGGCCTGCCCGCCGGCCGTCATGCGTGAATCTAGGTAATTTGTATCGGGTTCTGCTGGCAGGTTTGCTGTTTGTCTGTACAATCGGTGATGCACGGCGGGCACGCCCGGTTCCCTCCGGCCCGTCCCTTCCGAGTTGCCCAATCGGGCCGTGCGATTCCATCTGTGATGAACGCTCTCAACGGAGCGGCGTGAGGAGTGAGAGACATGGCGACCATGCGTGCGAGCGTTGGCGGTTCCGGCCTTTTTCTGGCGACACTGTGCGGGCTGCCGGCGGGCGTCCTCGGCCAGGTGATCGTTTCCGAAGTCGAACCGAACAACACCAAGTCTGGTGCCACCGTGGTGGCCGGAGGCGGCGGCGGCATGGTTGCGGGCGATGGCCTGTCCGGATTCACCACCGGTGCCGGCACCTCCGTCGGCGGTACCGCCAATTGGGACTATTTCGATCTGCGCATCGCCCCGGCGCCGCTGGCGATCTATCGCCACCGTCTGCTTCTGCCCGGCACCGCCCCGTACGCGACCAGCCTTCGAGGCCTGACGCAGACCGGCGGAGCCGCCGGCACCACCGGCGTGATCAACCCCGGGACCGACGCCACGCTGCAGAACGGGTTCGTGATCGGTCAGAACCGCGTCAGCCAGTGGTACGGCTTCGGCAAGGGCGAGCGGGTGTACTACCGCGTCGGCGGCTCGTCCGCGACCACCTCACTCTACTGCAGCACGCTGATCACCGATGTTGTCACCCCCATTGATCTGGTCGGCACCGTCTTTGACGGCTCCATCACCATTGAATCCTCACCCGGCGCCGGCGACACCGAGATCAACGTCTTCGACGCCAACCTCAACCCCGTTCCCGGCTTCCAGAATGACGACGTCATCGGGCCGCCGTCATCCACCAGTGCCCGCCTTGCCCGTACGTTCACGCCCGGCACCTACTACATCGCGTTCTCTAACTTCGGCACCGCCACCGACCAACCGGTGCCGCCCGATGAGAACTTCCGGGCGCAGTCGGTCACCGATTTCCCCGGCCTGCTGGTCAACTCTGCCAGCAGCACCAACTCCAACGCCAACATCACCGTCACCTCCGCCGCCGGTTCGGCCGTGGGCACCGGAGCCCGGACTGAGCCGTTTCAGGTCGTCTGGTATCGCATGATCGTGCAGCCCAACGTGCAGCCGACGCTGCCGACGCTGACGACCTCGTTCTCGCCCAGAACCGCCTTCACCGGTCGCAGCGTGCTCATCTCCGCTGCGGTCTCTCCCGGGCAGAACCCCGCCTCCACGGGGCTGGTCGTCTCGGCCGATACCGCGCAGCTCGGCGGCGGCAGCATCCAGTTGCTTGATGACGGCACCGGTGGCGATCCGACGCCCGGCGACGGCGTCTATTCCGCCTCGGTGGCCATCCCCGCCTCACTCCCCGAGGGCATCAAGACCGTCCCGGTCACCGTCGCTGACGCTCAGGGCCGCTCAGCAGCGGCCACCGTCACGCTGCCGGCTGTCACGCCGATCCACCTGGGCGCCATCGGCGGCACCGTCGGCGGCTCGGTCGCCTCGGTCGACAACAACAGCCCGATCGCCGGCGGGCAGATCCGCTGGTACACCCTCACCCTGGCCCAGCCCACATCAGCCGGCAACTTCCTTGACATCTTCACCGCCGGTACCGCGACTGTGCCCGGCACCGACACTGAATTGGCCTTGTTCACCGCTCAGGGCGGCCTGATTGCCTCCAACGACGACTTCGGCGGCACCACCTCCGCCTTGCTGAGCTTCGGACAGGCCGTGCCCGGCCGCTCGTATGACGGCTACGCCTCCACCGCCGCCGGCCAGAACAACTCCCCCGCGGGCAACCTCGCCACGCTGCCGGCGGGTGTGTACTTCCTCGCCGCCGGCATGTTCAACTGCGAGTTCCACAACGACTTCGCCGCCGTCAGCACCGGCTCGTCGGCCGGAACGCTTCGCATCAGCGTCCGCACCGCTTCCGGTGTGCCCGGCACTCAGCCCCAGCCTGTTCGGCCCGCCACCATTCTGGCCGGGGCCGGCCAGACCGTCACGCTGAGCACGCAGCTGGTGCCGGCCATGAACCCGCCCAGCACCGGGGCTGTTCTCAACGCCGACCTGACCTCCCTGGGAGGCGCTGCCGCCGTCGCCATGGTTGATGACGGCACCGGCGGCGACGCGGTGGCCAACGACGGCGTTTTCACCTGCCGGATCACTCTGTCGTCCTCTCAGGCCGCCGGATCCTTCCCGGTCAATTTCAGCGTGCTTGACGCGCAGGGCCGCAGTTCCAGTGCGTCGACGGAAGTGGTGATCACCCCGGTGATCGAACTCGGTCAGGTCGCTGCCGCGGTGTCGCCGGTGGTCAACTCGTCCGGCGTTCTGGTGCCCGGCAAGGTCCTCTGGTACTCCGCCACGCTCCCGGGAGCCGGCGAGACTGCCCTGGTCGATCTGCACACCCTTGGCAGCGCCTTCACCGGCGCCGGCCCTCTAGGCAGCGACACCGAGTTGGGGCTGTACTTGCACAACGGCGTCCGCGTCGCCCAGAACGATGACTTTGGCGGCCGCGTCGAGAGTCTGCTGCTTTTCGGCCGCGCCGACGCCGTGCGCGTCTACGAGCCCTTTGTGCCGCCTCCGGGCGTGACTGTGACGTCCCCCGGTCTTTCCGGCGGTCGTTACTACATCGCCGTGGGCGGCTTCGATTCGGTCTTCGGCCTGACGGAGTTCGGCGTCACCTCCGGCTCGTCACGGTCCGGTCCGGTCACGCTAAACATCATCACCGACAACACACCCGCCTGCAACGTCGCCGATCTGGTCACCGTCGGCGGTATTCAGCCGCCCGACGGCATCCTCACCGGCGACGACTTCAACGCCTTCATCGCCGCATTCGCCGGGGGTGAACTGCTCGCCGACGTGGTGGCCGTTGGCGGTGTTCTCCCGCCCGACGGCATCCTCACCGGCGACGACTTCAACGCCTTCATCAACGCCTTCGCCGCCGGCTGTCCGTGAATCGCCGGTCGGTCGCGCCCGCAAGGCGGTCGCTCCGCCCTGTCCGCCGACGTTGCCTCAGGCTCGTCCGAGCAGCCGGGCGACCTTCTTATTCAAAAACCACGCGTGGTGCTCCAGGTGCCAGGTGGCGTACTGCAGGATCAGCCGGAGCGTCTGCTCGCCCCGCTCCGGGTGCAGCGCTACGCGATCAAAGGCCGTCGCCGGAAGTTCCGTGAGCCACTGTCCCGTCCATGCCCGCAGCGTGTGCAGCGTTGCCACGAAGCCGCCGATCGGGAACTTGGCGCCGTTCTCCGGCGTGCCGTACAGCCCCGAGTCGATGAACGCGTTCTCATCCCACACCGCGAACACCGGCCCCTCTTCAGCCACCGTCCGTCGCATGCGATGCACAAAGGCAAGTTCCGCGTCGGCCACGTGCCCCAGCAGCACCCGGCACGGCCAGCGACCCACCCCGGCCTCCTGCCGGAATGCCGTGTCCAGCATGGCGTCGTTGAGTTCGAACACTTCTCGGGCAAAGTTCTCCACGCCGATGCGGTACCGCTTGACCAGCAGGTCCGTCGTCAGCCCGGTCAGTTCGGCCAGAGTCGGCTGTCCCACGCCTCGCCCCGGCGGCGCCATCCCCGTTCCGCCGGCGCTGGAGGTCGGCAGCGAGACTTGCCGTCCGGCCGCTTGGGAGGTGTGGGGGCCGGAGTTGGGCGCAGCAGGAAAGCCGGGGCTGGTCATAGCCGCCCAGCATAGTGAACGCTTCCGCCGGCCGCCGGTTCCGGCCGCTCTTTCGGCCCTCGGACACGCCTCGCTATGCTTGCTCCGATCATGGGCGAGCCGTCAACGAGTCCGTCGGATGGGGGAGCTGACAGCCGCGGGAGGCTGGCCCTGCGTGTTATGCCCATGCCCAAGGACACCAACCCCTACGGGTCGGTCTTTGGCGGGGTCATTCTGTCGTACATCGACCAGGCCGGGTTCATCGAGGCCCGGCGGCATGGTCTGCACCGCTGGGTCACCGTCGCCATTGACCGTGTGGAGTTCAAGCAGCCGGTGGGCGTGGGCGATGTGGTGAACCTCTACGCCCGCACTGTCCGCCAGGGCCGCACGTCGGTCACCGTCGAGGTGGATGTAGAGGCCGAGCGGTACGGCAGCGCCCACGTTGTGCACGTGACCGCCGCCCGGTTGGTGATGGTCGCGACCGACGATCAGGGCCGGGCAATACCGTTCACCCGGTCAACCGCCGCGACCGAAACCCGCGCCGGTGGAGAACAGACCGGGGGCCAGCAAGGGCAGGAGCAGCCATGAGTGACACAAGCCATGCCAAGTTGGACACCGCCGCCGGCGTGCTGATCGCCCGTGTGCTGTGTGAGAAGATGTCCGAGTATGAGGCCGGCGTGCTGGAAAAGGACTTGGGCGAGGCCGCCCGCAACCACCAGTGGAAGCTCGGTCTGGACATGACCAACGTCCAGCTTGTCGCCTCGGTTGGCCTGGGCACGCTGGTGTCGCTTAACCGATCAGCCAAGAGCAACAAGGGCAAACTGGTGCTGTTCAACCTGCACCCCAACATCCGCCAGGTGCTCAGGATCACCCGGCTGGATACCGGGCTGTCGATCGTGGAGAACGAAGAAGCCGCAGTCAAGTCGCTCCGCTGAGCCGTCACGAGCGCAAGCCGGAACCGGAGACCGGGCGGCAAGAGTGCGGGCATGAAAGGCGCGAGCGGGGGGAAATCCAGGGGCGGAACGGAGCACGACATGGCCGGTGTTGCACGCCTTGGGGTGATGTTGTCAGGGGCAGGTCGCACGCTGGTGAACCTCGCCGGCGCCATCGCTCGTCGCCAGCTTCGCGCTCAGATTGCCGTGGTCATCGCCTCCCGCCCGTGCGCCGGCTGTGACCGGGCCCGTGAGCTGGGTCTGCCTGTGGTCATCGAACCCGGCGAGATCCCCGCGCCGCGGCTGGCTGCGTTGCTGGCCGAGCACCAGATCGGCTTTGTCGCCCTCGCCGGCTACCTGCGGCTTGTTCACGTCCCGCCCGCTTTCCAGGGCCGCATGCTCAACGTGCACCCCGCACTGCTGCCCGCCTTCGGCGGCCCCGGGATGCATGGTCTGGCCGTGCACCGCGCCGTCATCCAAGCCGGCTGCAAGATCACGGGCTGCACCGTGCACTTGGTCGATGACCGCTACGACAGCGGCCCCATCCTCGTGCAGCGGGCCTGCCGGGTGCTGGATACCGACACGCCCGAGTCTCTCGCTGCCCGCGTGTTCGAGGAAGAGTGCCGGGCGTATCCCGCAGCCCTTGCGGCACTGGTTGAGGGCCGGGTGAGCTTCATTGGCCGCCGCGCCGTCATCGCGGCGGGGGAGTAGCCCATGCGTCCGCCACCCAGGCATGCCATCACCCGCTCGGCGGTCATCGCTGCCCTGCTGGCGACCACCCTGAGCCCGGCCGCCCGTGCCGAGTCGCCGCCGGCCGATCCGTCCGGCCAGTCTGAAGCGCCCCGTCCGGTTGCCAACCCCGAGCAGGTCCGCGAGATCCGCCGTGCCCTACGGGCCCAGTGGCCCGCCGCCGTCGAACGGGGCGACCTGCCCGCTGCCGAGCAGGCCTTGGCGAGGCTGGTCCGCTTCGCCCCTGAGGACGAGCTCGCGTGGCTCAACCTCATGCGCGTGCAGCTCGCCCAATCCAAGGTGAAGGCCGCCGAGGAGTCCCTGCGATCCGCCGTCGAGCGAGGCTGGAGCGACCTTCGCCGCCTGGCCGCAGACCCCCGGCTCCAGCCCCTTCGCGAGCGCGAACTCGGACGCCAACTGCTCGCCAACGCCCAGGCCATCGGGCGTGCCTCGGCCGAACTGCGGGCCCAGCGGGCCGCCCGCGAGATGGGCGCCAAGGCCGTCATCACGCTGGACGACCAGCTCCACATCGCTGTAGTCTCAGCCTTGGAGCCCTCCGCCACCGAATCGGCCCGCCGTGAGATGGCCGCAGTCGCCGACTGGTTCGCCAAGGCCGTGCTGCCCGAGGGCGTTCCCGTTCGCGTCGCCGGCGACAAGCCCGAGGAACTGCCCGATGTCTGGATTGTGGTGCGGCTGCCCTCCCGCGCCCAGTTTGACCGCTGGGCCGCGGCTGAACTTGGCGCCCGTGCCGGCTCGGTCGGCGGGTTGTACGACCACGACCGTAAGGAACTGGTCACGCGAGACACTGGCGGCACCCTCCGGCACGAGTTCGCCCACGTGCTGCACTGGCGGCACTGCGACCGCCTCGGCCAGATCCATCCCATGTGGGTGCAGGAAGGCCTCTGTGCGCTCGTCGAGGACGTGGAGCCATCGGCCGATCCGTCGGGGCTGCTCCGCCCGGTTGTGAGTTGGCGAACCAACACCGTCCGCAACATGGCCGCCATCGGGCGGCTGCCAGCGTGGGACCGTCTGCTCACGCAAGACGCCGACGCGTTCGTCGCCTCAAGCCCGTTGGCCAATTACGCCGTCGCCCGCGCCATCTTTCTGTTCCTCAGCGAGAAGGGCGTCCTCCGCGCCTGGTACACCGCTTTCACCGCCGGGCATGCCGCCGACCCCACCGGCCGCCAAGCCTTGCAGTCCGCTCTCGGGCGTCCGGTGGCCGAGATCGAACGTCAATGGCGGGCGTGGGCCGCGGCCCTGCCCGCAGCACCCGATGCCCAGAGCCTGCTCGCTGCCGGTCTGCCGTTTGATGTGGAGCCTGATGCCGCAGACGGCCTGCGGATCACCAGCCTTCCCGGCCCGGCCGCCGGGGGCCTTCGCCTTGGCGATGTGGTGAGCCGGATCGGGAACGTGGAAATCCGCGATCTGCACGACCTCGCCCGGGCCTTGGCTGATCGCCAGCCGGGCGACAAGGTGGAGGTGGCGTACCGCCGCTACAAGCTGACCGGCACCGCCGAGATCGAACTGGCAGTCGGTCGCTGAGACAGACAGGCCCGTGCCGGTTCGCCTGGCCCCGGGGGCCCGCAGGTGGGCTCTTGAGGTACACGACAAAAACACAAGAGGGCCGTTTCCGGCCCTCTTGATTGCGATCGACTGCTCGATCACCGATTCGTCTTGTGCCTGAACATCAGGCGTTGACGATGCGGCGACGACGGATCTGGGCGAAGCCCGCGAGGGCGCCCAAGGTGCCCAGTCCGGCCCAAGCGGCCGGGGGCAGCGGGATGACGGCCGTGGTCGTCATGGTGCTGCTGAAGAAGCCGGCGGGCAGGCCGGTGGCGGAACCACCGACGGAGATCACGGTGCCGGAGAGGCCGGCCGCCTGATTGGCGAACCAGAGCGAACTGTCAACACCACCGAACGTGGGGCCGGAGAACTGACCCAGGGCGGTGGCGCCCTGAACGGTCCAGGTCTGCGGGCCGGAGGCGGCGAAGACGGCCGACCCGGGGACGATGTTGGCCTGATAGAACTCGCCGGTGAACGGGCCGTCCAGATCGATCCGGAAGGTGGAGCCGGCGGAGATCACGCCATTGATGACGTTGACCGTGCCAGACCAGGAGCCGGAGACCAGATTGTTGAACGGCAGGGTGCCGCTGCCGGAGGGCACGGAGTACCCGGGACCGGTGTTGTTGATGTCAACGGTGGTGTTGCCCACCAGCGCGGGCGGGAAGCCCAACTGCGTCAGCAGGGCCGCAGAGAAAGCGCCGAAGGTGGACCCGAGACGGATGGTGCCCGTGAAAGGGGCCGACGGGTTCAAGCCGGTGGCCGCAGCCGGAACGTTCGTCAGATTCCCGGAGCTGTCATACAGACCGGAGAAGAACGTGCCCGAGCCGAGGACCGGGTTGGAACCAATTCGGATTTCCTGGGAAAACGCGGGGCTGGCCGCGAGCGCAAGGCCCGCCGCCGCCAAAACGAACATTCTGCGATTCATCTGACTTCCTCCCGAACGTGAATTCAGTTGTTCTGGCCTCCACCGGACACGACAGGTGGACGACGGCAGGTCAGAACGCTCCCTGGACCGCTTTCGCAGTCCGACTCCAGCATAAAGGAAACAGAGTCACCTGTCAATAAGCTGCACCCCTAAACGAGCAGATTTTCCTGCCTTCCGAACATCCAGACTGATTTTTGTTCTCCATGGATAACCCAAAGAATTGTACAAAACGGTTATCGGGTGTGGCCTGCAACCGCTCTGTCGCCCCGTGCATTCCTCCTTCCGTGTCGAGTTGGCCTGCGATGCTGACCCGCTACCATCCGCCATGCCTGAACGGATTCCCCTGCCGGTTCTTGCTTCGTTCGGGATGCAACGGCCTGCATTCGGCTCGGCCGAGCGGGGAGAACTGCGGGAGAAGTGTGGGGTCTTTGGTGTTTGGGGTACGACAGGTGCCGCCACCCTCACCTATCTCGGGCTGTATGCCCAGCAGCACCGAGGGCAAGAGGCCGCCGGCATCGCCGTGAGCAATGGCCAGCGGCTCGCTGTGCACACCGGCCAGGGGCTTGTTGCTGAGGTTTTCAACGACGAGATCCTCGCCCGTCTGAATGCCGGCAGCGTAAGGGCTGCGCAGGGCGGCGGTGGAGGGGCCATCGGCCACAACCGGTATTCCACCGCCGGCGGTTCACTTGAGTGCAATGCTCAGCCCTTTCTGGAGCGCTACATCGGCGGGGAGGTTGCCGTCGCCCACAACGGCAACTTGATCAACGCCGAAGCGCTTCGCCACCGCTTCGAGCAGGCCGGTCACCTGTTCCATACCACCAGCGATACCGAGGTCGTCATTCACCTGCTGGCCAGCCCCGATCAGCAGAGGGCGGTGGATCCCGTCGCTGAAACCCTGCGCCACCTGCAGGGCAGCTTCTCACTGCTGTTGCTGTTCAAGGACCGCATCGAGGCGGCACGCGACCCCTGGGGCTGGAGACCGCTGGTTCTGGGCACGTTGCCCGACGGCCGCCCTGTGGTCGCCAGCGAGACCATCGCGCTGGAGGTCGTCGGCGCCACCATCGAGCGCGAGGTCGAACCCGGCGAGATCGTCACGCTCTCGGATAAGGGCGTGAGTTCGCGCCGCTTTGCGGACCCCGCCCCGACGCCGGCGCACTGCGTCTTCGAGCACGTGTATTTCGCCAGCCCCGCCAGCAACGTCTTCGGCCAGAACGTGCAACTCGCCCGCGAGACCATGGGTGAAGTACTCGCCCGCGAATCGCCGGTCGCGGCCGACTACGTCGTGCCCATGCCCGACTCCGGCCGCTCCGCCGCCATCGGTTATGCCCGCGAGGCGAACCTGCCCTATCGCGAGGGCATCGTCCCCAACCGCTACGTGGGCCGCACCTTCATCAAGCCCACCCAGGCCCAGCGCCAGGCCGCCGTGCGCCTCAAGCTCAATGTCATCGACGAGATCGTCCGCGGGAAGCGACTGATCATTGTCGACGATTCCATCGTGCGGGGCACCACCACCAAGGCCAAGATCGAACAGATCCGAGCTGCCGGCGCTCGCGAGGTGCATCTGCGGATCAGCTGCCCGCCCATCCGCCATCCGTGCTATTTCGGCGTGGACTTCGCCACCCGCGACCAACTCATCGCCAACGGCCGGACCGTCGAGCAAATCCGGCAGTTCCTCGGCGTAGACAGCCTGGCCTATCTCTCGCTGGAGGGCCTTCTGTCGGTCATGAAGCGCCCGGGCGGACACTACTGCACCGCCTGCTACACCGGGCAGTACCGCCTTGATGTCGAGCACCCCAGCGCCGACGACCGCCTCAGCCCTCAACTGACCATGTTCTGACCCTGATGCTCGCCTGCGGCAGGCCTCAGGCCGGGTACGTCGCCGAGGTTTTTTCCGTCTCCCACACCGTCATTGACACCAGCTCCGCGCCGCCTCCCGTCTGCCCGATCGCTGGCCCCAGCAGTTCGAAGAACACCTTGGCGATGTTCTCCACGGAGGGGTTCAGGCCGCCTTTGGACTGATCGAAGTGGGGGGTGTCCACGTTCAGGTGCGTGTGGTCGAACCTGGCCATGATCACCCGGTCCACCACCGCCTCAAGCTCCGCCAGCGTGAACCGGCCTGGGCCCACCGCGCCGCCCACCGGCACGCGAACCGCCGGCTCGAGCACGTAGTTGTGTCCATGCCCGCTGGGATTGTTGCACTTGCCGAAAGTGGCCCGATTCTCCGCGTCGCTCAACCCCTCGGCGTGCAGTCGGTGCGCCGCTGCAAACTCAAACCGCTGCCGAATCACAGCATGCCGCGCGTCGTTCACTGCCATCTCCACAGAATAGGTTGGCGACAGGTGCCACCGCACCCGCTCCAGCCCGCCCCGCAGCTCTTTGGCCAGACCGGGCATGACCTCGGCCAGAACCTCCTGCGGATCGCTCTCCGGACGCTCCTGGCACGCCGCCTCTATCACCGGCAACGCGGCCGACCGGGCTGCCCGGTCCAGCACCTTGATGTCCAGGAAGTAGCCCGTGACCGGATCCGCCTCCCCGCAGCATGTCAGGTGCAACTGGTAATGCCGGCCCAGCCCCCGCATGGCCGGCACGCCGCCGTACCCGTTGCTCACACCGGCCTGGCCCCCGCCGGGGCCGGCCGGATTGACCGCGAACCGAACGCTCCGCGAAAGCCTCAGCATGCCCGAACCGTAACACCATATTCGGCGTTGAAACAGCCGACGAGCATTCCCGAATCATGTTCGGGAGCCGGGCGACCCGCTGGTGCGGATCGTCCCGGCGCACTGCGGCGGGCGTCCGCCGCCGGCCCATGCTTGACAGCCGGGTCAGTCGCCCGGCCGACCCCGCTGGAGAACGCCGATGAACAAGCGCATCGTCACCCTCACCGCCCTCGTGGTTGCCGGAGCCGGTCTGTGCCTCGGCGGCTGCGAAAAAAAGCCAGAGCCCGCCAAGGCCATGCAGAAGGCCGGCGAGGCCGCCAAGACCGGGGTCACCAAGGCCGGCGAGGCCGTCAAGGACGGGGCGGCCAAGGCTGGCGAGGCCGCCAAGGAAGCCACCGGATCCAAGTGAGCCCGGGCCGAGCCCTTGCCGCAACCGGCCCCGGCTAAACTCCTGCAGTCCGAAGCCCATCCGGCTGACGGCGTGGAGGCCCGAACATGAACGCGATCTGTCACCCCATCAAGAGCCTGGCGGCCCTCGCCGGGCTCTTTGTCTGCGCAGCCGCCATCGGCCAACCCCAGCCCGCCCAGCCGGCCCAGCCGGCCCAGCCGGCCCCGGCGGGGCCCGCCCCGGCCGCCAAGCCCGATGCCAAAGCCTCCAAGCCCGAGGCCAAGCAGGAGACCCCCGTGCTCTCAGGAACGGTCAAGTCCATCGACGGCAAGGACATTGACCTGTCGTCCTACGCCGGCCAAGTTGTGCTCGTTGTCAATGTCGCCAGCCGCTGCGGCTTCACTCGGCAGTATGCGGGGCTTGAGTCGCTGTACAAGTCCAAGAAGGATGCGGGGCTGGTCATCCTCGGCTTTCCCGCCAACGACTTTGGCTCTCAAGAGCCCGGAACCGACGCGGAGATCGCGTCGTTCTGCTCGGCCAACTTCGGCGTCACCTTCCCGATGTTCAGCAAGGTGTCCGTCAAGGGTGCTTCGCAGCACCCGCTCTTCGCCCGGCTCTCGGCCGCCAAGGGCGAGCCCCGCTGGAACTTCACCAAGTACCTCGTTGGCCGCGACGGTGCCATCATCGAGCGGTTCGACTCGCGTATCGCCCCGGACGATCCCGCCATGCTCAAGGCGATCGACGCGGCGCTGGGCGCCGTAGCGCCTGCCGCGACCAACCCGGCCGCGCCGGGCTCCGCTCCGGCCACCCCCGCCGCGCCGTCGGGCAAGCCCTGACCGCGACATGTGCGTTTGCGCACCGCCCCCGGCCCGGATGTGAGCTGCGGTCTGCTGCGCACCGCACACATCCGACCGAGCCTTGCCCGAGCCGCTGATGCTCGCGATTCGGCCGCATCCGTCCGCCGGGGTGCGAGCCTGGCTTTATTTGGGCAGTACTGCAGCGCCCTGAGTGGTTGATGTCTTGACGTGGGCTCTCCGGCCGGGCACCCGCTCATCGGCTGCGACACCCGGCGCGTACTTCTCATACAGGAACACCGGAGTGTCCAGATCGCTCAGATGGTTCACGATCAGCGGTTCGACCACTTCCCACCCAAGACCGCCGACACCCGTCGCCAGTCGGGGCAGCGCAATCGCCTCCAGGTGTGATTCGATGATCCACTTGCGGAGCTCTCGCAGGGCGTGGTTCACGAACTCCACCCGTGCCCGGCCCGGCTTGTCACCGTGCTGGTAGCCGCCGTCCTGTGTGAACAGGCAGGCCACCTGAACCGAGCCCTTCTCGCCTGCGCCCGACCACACCCACATTGTCCCCGGCTTGGGGTGTGACACATGGCACCAGTGCCGGAAGTCTTTGTACAGCGACGGAGCCCGTTCGCGCAACTGGGATGCCAGCCCCGACGCGTACGGATCATTAGGAGCCACGCCATGGGCGATGGCGGGACAGGTCGTTCGCAGAATGTCACCAGTGACGCGGATGATCATCAGAACCTCCTTGCGTCGGACGCGGTGTGGACTGCGCAACCACATCGACACTTCACCCGTCAAGCGGCACCCGGGAGTTCGGCAGCCGATCCGGCGAACCTCACCCGCGCACCAGCGAGACTCTGCTTCAATCATGCACCCACTTCGCCCGATCTGGAACCAATCCGCGGGGGATTCATGGGCAACCGGCCCAAAATGCCCGGCTTGGGGGAGTTGATGGCGACGGCATGCTTCACTGTGTACTCAAGGGCACCCGTCGGCAAACTGGGACACAAACGCCACAAAGTCATCGCCTGTGAGCAGCCCGTCCGGTGTCGCCGGCGGGCCGCCCACACCGGTGATGTCGGCCAGCGGATCCCCGGCGGCGAACGCGCCGATGAAGGCGTTGAAGTCATCACCGGTCAGCAGCCCGTCTGGCCCTGATCCCGCCTCGCCCCCGATGCCCACCACATCTGCCGGGCACGCCCGTGAGATGCGGATTACCCGCCCGTCGGCCGTGAGGATCAGCGGCAGCCCGTCCATGCCTCGAGCCATGGCGATGACGCCGGCAAACGGCGAGCCGACGTTGCGGGCCAGCAGCAGTTCCTCCGCCTCGGTGCCCACCGGGTTGCGGCTGAACGGCACGCGGTCGTCCACGCGGTCGGCAAGGCCCGGGTGCGTCAGTCGCACCGCCCGCCGATCGGCCGTGAGTCGCAGGCGGAACAGGAAGGCGGTGTTGTAGTTGCCCGTGAGCACCCAGTCGTCAAACACGGGCCCCAGCGCCGAGCCGTGCAGGAACAGCAGCGCCGTCACCCCGTTGGTCTGCAGCCAACTGAAGACCGGATCCACATACGCCGAGGCCGGCGTGCCCGGCACGCTCACCAGCCCGGTCAGCGAGCCCGACTGTCTCGGGTGCCCCACCGGGCCCATGATCCGTGCGTGGCCGCCGTTGGCAGCGATGGGCACGCGATTGAGCTCATCGAACATCGCCTCGCCGTTGTCGGTGCACCACAGCCCTTCACGGAAGTCCGCCACCGCCGGGTCGAAGGCCAAGCCGTACTGGTTGCGAAAGCCGAAGGCGAACCACGTGTCGGTTCCCGGCGGCGAGCCTGCCGCAGCCGAGAACGGGTTGTCCGGCGGGAGCGAGCCATCGGGGTTGATGCGCAGGATGACCCCCGCCTGGTACACCGGCGTCGGCCCGGTGTTGATGCCCAGCGTGGTGCTGAGCCGGTAATCCCCAATCGGCACGTACAGCCGCCCGTCCGGGCCGAAGGTTGGCGGCCCGCCATGGTGATAGCGCGCCGCGATCGTCGTCGACAGCACGATCGTCGGCGGGCTGGTCCGTTCCAGGCGGCCGATCAGACTGGACGGGTCCGCCGGGTTGGGCGCCGCCGGCTGCGTCCACGTCAGCCGCTCCACCACGCTCTGCACCGGCGTTGAGAACTCGGTGACCATCGCCTGCGGCATGTCCGTCACGCCGTCCAGCGACTGGCTGTACCGCACATAGACCCAGGGCACCGCCGGGAACTGCGGATGAGTGACCAGCCCCTGGATGCCGTACTCCGCCTGCGTGTCACCCGGGGTTCGCGTGATGATCGGCAAATCCACCAGCACCGGACCGGGGAGGGCCGCCTGCCCGGGCCGCAGGGTGACCTGCCGGATCGTGCCGTCCGCCCGGTACCCCAGCAGCAGCGTGTCTTCGCTGACCGGCACAAACGCCGAGACGAGGTTATCGATCCCCGTCGGCAGGCCTTGCACCACGGTGGTGAAGGCCAGCCGTGGGTCCTGGCTCACCGGGGCCGTCTGCCCATGGGCAGCGACGGTCGCAACGCCCGTCAGCGACGCCGCGATCATCCGGATTGTCCATGCGGGACGCTCCACTGCTAGAGTGTGCCACACCGTCGCTGGCCGTCAAGCCCGGTAGCACGCAGCCCTCCGGGCCGCGAACGCGTCCCACCCGCCCCCCGCCCCGGCCACCTCCGGCCCCGCTTACAGGTTCCCGCGCCGGCCCTGCTCCAGTTCCAGGGCTTCGAACAGCGCCTTGAAGTTGCCCTTGCCGAACGACTGGCTGCCCCGGCGGCAGATGATCTCAAAGAAGAGCGTCGGCCGGTCCTGCAGCGGGCGGGTGAACAACTGCAGCAGGTAGCCCTCGTCATCCGCGTCCACCAGAATGCCGAGCTTCTTCACCGCCTCGTGATCCTCGCGCACCGGCTGGTGCCCGTGCGTGGTGAGCATCTTGTTCACCCGCTCCCACACCAGTTCGTAGTACGCATCCGGCAGGGTGAGGAACTCCACGTTCCGGCGGCGCAGTTCGGCGATTGAGTGCAACTCGTCGTCGGTCCGCAGCGCCAGGTGCTGCACGCCGGGGGTGTGCGCGTGCCAGTCGAGGTACTCCTCGATCTGCGACTTCTTCTTGCCCTCGGCGGGCTCGTTGATGGGCATCTTGATCAGGTTGTTGCCCGAGGCCATCACCTTGGACATCAAGGCCGAGTACTCGGTGGAGATGTCCTTGTCATCAAAGTGCTTGAACATCTTGAACTCAAGCACGTTCTCGTAGAACCGCACCCAGTGGTTCATCTTGCCCAGTTCCACGTTGCCCACCAGGTGGTCGACGTACTTCAGCCCGCACGGATGCTCGCGGTTGTGCTTGTTGATCGCCAGGTCCGGCAGTTTGATGAACCCCGGCGCGAACAGCCCGCCCTCTTTCACCTTGGTCAGGTCATACCCGCCCGAGCGCGACACGAAGGTGTGCACGCAGCGGCCATAGGTCTTGATCGACGCGGTCGTTACCGACCCGTGCGCGTCGCTGACGGTGCGGGGCGTCTGGGCCGACTGCCCGCCGTTGCGAAGAGCCGCCTCGTAGGCCTTCTCCGCATCGAACACCGTGAACGCCACGTCCTTCACCCCGTCGCCATACAGCATCACGTCGTGGCTCGCCGCATGCTCGCTGGTCAGGCCGGTGGTCAGCAGGAAGCGGATGTTGCCCTGCGTCAGCAGATACGTTGCCGAATCCCGCGAGCCTGTGGTCAGGTCCTGCACCTGCTCCACACAGAAGCCGAAGCAGTGCGCGTAGTACATCGCCGCCTGCTTGGCGTTGCCCACATAGAACCGGACATGGTCCACATCGATCAGTTGCAGCGGATCGGTCGTGGCGATGCGGGACGGCTTGGCGGCGGCGGGCGGCTGTGGGGCGATGGACATGGACGGCTCCTCGTTCCTGATCCGCCCGAAACTCAGCCGAGCGGTTTCTACCAGTGTAGTCGAACCTCAGATGGCCTTTGGGTGATCCGCCGGCCGGGGAGCATTCGGTCGCACGGCCCCTGGTCCCGCTTCAGGCGTCTTCGGCTGGCGTGCGGGCCGCATGCGGCCACCTGGCAACGGCGCGGCCGCCGAGTGAACGGCCGGCTGCATCGGTTGAGGGGGCCGGCACAGGAGGCTGCGGCAGAGCGTGGGTGGGGGCCATGGGGTTGGCATGGAGGGCGGGGGTGGCGAGGTGGGGGGTGGGGGTGGGGGTGGGGG
>Ga0209972_10001868_pt1 | contig 17768 bp, 20 predicted proteins | sample NOAtaG_7_FD_187302 | JGI IMG/M metagenome (GOLD analysis project Ga0209972, IMG submission 187302) | Freshwater lake microbial communities from Lake Erie, under a cyanobacterial bloom - NOAA_Erie_Diel1S_2200h metaG (SPAdes) (version 2) | ecosystem: Environmental > Aquatic > Freshwater > Lake ... | reverse complement strand
TTGCCATTTCCGTAAAACGGTTTAGCCCATTTGAAATTTCCAGCAGCATCTAATTTGCAAATAAACGCATCGCCAAAATGGTCGCCAATGAGATTATAGTTGCCGATGCTAGGGTCAAAGTCAACGGTATCAATAAAATTTCCCGTGGTATATATATTCCCAAATATATCCACTGCTACAGATGTTGCTCTACATGATGAAAGTGGGGACTGTGAAACTGGATGTGCTAAGTTTTTTGCCCAAACAAAATTACCGGCAGAATCCAATTTGGAAACATAGGCACCATCACCACTAAAGATAAGTGTACCCATTCCAGGGTCAAAATCTGCATTTCCTTCATAGTGGCCTGCCGTTATTACATTTCCGTTTGGATCGATAGTTATTGTTCCTGGTTCGACAAGAAAATCAGTTGCTAATTGTTTTGCCCAAACAAGGTTTCCGTCCAAAGCATCCAATTTTACAACAAAACCATCCATTGAATTCGCAGTAAGATTAAAAATACCAGCTCCTGGGTCGAAATCGGCGGTTCCTTGAAATAAACCTGTGCTATATACAAATCCATTGGCATCTACAGCTATGGATAATCCTAAATCATATGAACCTCCTCCCCACGCGCCAGCCCATATGAAATTCCCCGATGAATCCAATTTAGATATAAAAACATCTTCTACCCCTGTCGATGTAAGGAAATAGGTGCCTGCGCCAGGGTCAAAGTCGACGGTTCCATTAAAGGTGCCTGTTGTATAAACGCTTCCTAAAGCATCAATAGCTATTGATCTTCCTTGGTCTTGGGAGCCTGATCCCATTTGTTTTACCCATTTTAAAGATTGGGCGCTTGTTGATTGTGCTGTCAATAATAACCCAATCGAGAGTAAAATTAGTTTTTTCATTTTTTATTTGTTTGTTTTTTGTTGGATGCAAATGTAATAGCCTTTCCTGTAACGTTTTGCGGCTTGGCGTAGTGGCGGATTTTTAGCACAAAAGTTCAATCGAAGAACTTCACTTGAACCTACCACAAAACTGTCATAGGACTTTCCCCTATGGGCTGGGTGAATGATGTCCTAACTGATGATACCTGTCGTACGGTTGTCTGCGAAATTGATTCCACCACATCCGGCAATTTTTCCGTCCATCGGTAGAACATAAAACAGCTCACGTTCCGTTTCCAAAAAACGGTTAAAGTCCTTTTCCTCGTGTGCAGCGAAATAGTCCGGTGTACTCAGGCGAATCAGGTCGATGACATCATGCTTGTCCTTCGGTTCGTACTCCCTGATCGTTATTATGTTGGTCATATAAATGGTATAGTATTGACTGCTTTACCGAAGTGTCTGTTCAACATTGACAAACACCCCGACTCATTGCTTAATGATCTTACTTGTTTTTCCAATGGATCCGCCTAGGTGAAATAGATACAGGCCGCTACATATGTTTTCCAAGTCAATGGTGAATTGGGTTGACTGGATCTTTCCTGTCCGCACAACCTTGCCCAGTGCATCCGTAATTTGGAAATCCATGCCTACATCATGTGGCTCCACACGCACGAAGACATCGTTTGTGGCCGGGTTAGGGTAGAGTAAAATCGATTCTTCATCAACTGTTTCGGTAAGGGCCGCTGCCGTTGTTTCAATCAATTTGGCGAGAAAAGGGTTGTAAAACACAGTACCCGAACTGCCGACATTGAAGATTGGCTGGTGACAGCCGGGCGTTGTCATCCCTGTACCGGTAGACGTCCAGCCACCGATAAAGATATCACCGTTGTTGCCTATTGCACACGAAATCGCGGCATCATCACCCAAGCCCCCAAAGAAGGAACTCCACTGACGCACACCAGTCGGATTGAACTTCGCAATGAAAGCATCCCAGTTGCCACCATATGTGCTTTGAAAAACACCGGGAGTTGTAAAGATCGAATTTCCCACGGTCACCTCGTCGCCTGTTCCGGACAAATAAACGTTACCGGCCGAATCGGTGGCACAGGAGTACCCGTAATCAATTTGGATATCACCGTAGTATGTTCCCCATTGCCGCACACCGGCAGAGTTGAATTTGACGAGGTAGGCATCATCGCTTCCACCGAGCGTTTGCTGGTGGCTCCCGGGGGTGGAAATGTTGGCAGGCGACCATGTGGTGCCGGTCAGGTATACGTTGTCGAGACTGTCTGTTGTCAGACAGCTCGGGCTGCCGGTCTGTTCATCGCCGATGCCGCCGTAATAGGTTCCCCATTGCCGCACTCCGCCGTTGTCGAACTTCACAAGGAAAGCGTCGCCGTGGAAGACCCCGCCGGCTAGCAAAGCTTGGTGACAACCCGGAGTGGAAATCGTATTGCCTGAGGGTGTGAAAGACTCTCCGGAGAGGTAAACGTTTCCGGCTTTATCCGTGACACATGAGAAGCCCATGTCCCGGGCATCACTGCCGTAATAGGTGCCCCATTGCCGTACACCGCTGTTGTTGAACTTGACCAGAAAGGCATCAGGAGCCATCAGGCCGGGCGGAGATGCTATGCCTCCAAATGTATCCTGATGACTGCCTCCCGTGGCAATGCCCGTAATGGATGTTGTATGACCAGCCAGATACACATCGCCGTTCGCATCGGTATGGCACGAACGGCCAATCTCATCCGCGTCACCCCCGTAAAAAGTACCCCACTCACGGATACCCTCTCCGTTGAATTTCACGAGGAATGCATCGCCGAACGCACCTCCGGCGATAACGGGCTGATGACTGCCTGCAGTGGCTATGGCAGAGGTCGACATCGTTTGCCCGCACAAGTAAATAGCTCCTTCATTGTCGGCGGTACACGAATGCGCGAAATCATGCCCGGTGCCGCCGTAATAGGTACCCCATTGTCTGACTCCTGCCGCATCGAATTTGACAAGGAATGCGTCGATTGGGGCCCCTCCTGCAAACGTGGCCTGATGGCTTCCGCTTGTGGCTACACTGGTACCAATAGAAGTCATAGCGGAGCCTGCCATGTAGGCATTACCGGACTTGTCAGTCGAGATGTCGTGGGGCATGGCGGATCCTTCGCCGTAGTAGGTGGACCATCCCCGCACTACCGGGTCGATGACAAAGCCCCTGTTCTTGTCAGCCTGATCGATTTCAAATGAAACGACCTTGCCATCCAAAACCCATCTTGCCTCCAGTTTTTTACCGTCTTGCATAACCACAGGAGCTTCCTCTGCGATTTCTCCAAATGGAGTTTTGAAAACCAGATTCCCTTTGCTGTCTATGTGAATTGTTTCAGCGCCTTTCACTTCCATGCGTATCAATCCATAGTCGGCACCCGGACCCACCTCAAAATCGTATTCCAGCTCACCGTCGCGATCATACCAACGCAGATGGATGCCTTCGTACAGGTTATCGTAACGCACCTGTCGATGGCTTTTCACATGCAACACGCCCTCGGTACAATTTGCGTAATAATAATTGTTATGTCCTGCGACCTGCTCAAGAGCGTAAACCCTTGTTTCAGGAGAACTGTCCAGCCAACGAATATCCAATCGGTGAATCGTTGTTGAGTCAGGCAGCATCGGTGCCTCTTCAACAGCAGACGGGGAGGAGGGATGCAGTGGAACATTGGCGCCGGAGTAGTGCTCGCCGTACACCCGGCTGAGCTGGTAGGAAACGCCATCGTTCCGCAGATGGAATACGAGGGGTCCGTTCTGACCGCTGAAAAGTACATCGTGACGAGGATGGAAATCCTGGTCATGGACCTGGCCCTTGTTCTCGATGAAAGCGATTCCGGAGGAAACCGAAAGCGTTGAGGCGGGTTGAGAAGATGCAGTTGACTGCATTATGGAAACAAGCATCAGCAGACAATAGGTTATTTTTAGCATGACGTTCGGATAAATGGTATTTGTTTTTTCTGAAGGCGTTTTGTTTAGGCAGCTGGTGGACCGTTCACCGCTTCATTCCTTGGATTCTCCAGGTCACCTTGTTTGTTTCGCTTAAGAGTCAGGTTCAGTCGTAGACTTTAGAGAATAGGCTTGACGGGGTCTGTGAATTTGCTTTAGAAAGAAAGAATAAAACAGTATTGAGTGCCAAAAATACAATAGGACCTCCAAGCATTTGGAATTGGGGTGGTGTTGCTTGAATGTGCGTGTAAATTGCAACTATTCCCCAACCGAAAATTGAATAAACAACCCATTTACGATATGCAGGCATAAGAAGCCCTACTGCAAATGCCACTTCACTCAACCCAATTGGGAAACGCATCCAAAGAGGATATCCCCAACTTTCTAAATTTTTGATTTGCATTTCAACGCCAAGAAGTTTTGTAATGCCTGAACCTAAAAATGCGAAGGCAAGCAAGCCTACAAGAACCCACGTAAAAATGTTTTTTGTTTTACTTGTCATATTTTTTATGTTTAAAATTATTGGGCAATAAATATAGCTGATGAAAACAATAGCTCTTAAGGTAGTTTAAGAAATTATTCTGACCGTAACTTTTTGCGTAACGCATTCAGATCGACCGGAACTTTGATGTGTATCAATGTCAAATCTCTCTTTCACCTATTTTATTCAAGATAATGATGATTTCTTCTTGTTATAAATTTATTTTTGATTTAATATCTTTTACTATAGCCTCGTTTTCATAAGGGTACTCTACGCCTGGCTCTGTTATCTTTGTATGAGGTAATTCTTCTTTAACTAACTTTCTTATTCGTATCCTTTGCTCTTCAAAATATCTTCCACCTATTAAAACGAGACTTACATGGGCCAGAGATTTTATTTTCGTAAAGCCTTCTTCTTCACTAAGAGTGCCGTATATAGTTATATCTCCTATAGATTGAACAAGTTTAATGACTTCGTCTCGGCGATATGGATTTCCTCCGAATAGAACTATAACTGGCGCATTTTTGTTTTTAGAAACACTTTCTGATACTAACATAACTTTTGAATTTTAACCCCTCTTGTCATAGGCACTTCGACAAAAATGAGTTCCGCTTCTTCTGATGCTTTAATCTTTATTGTTTCTGTTTCATATATACCCAAGGCATCACCTTCATTAAGTATGTAGTTATCGATAATTATGTTTCCAGTTACACAATGAATGTAAACGCCATTGCCGCTGAGATTCATCTCGTAATCAAGTGTTAAATTTTTTTCAATATGGCTTACACTTAAAAAAGCATCTTGGTTTATCAAGGCAGTATTCTTGCGTCTATAGGGTGATAGCGTCAATAAAATTTTATTCAACTTATCTTCTGGTTGATACGCAAAGGCTTCGTGGCGAGGTTTTACATTCATTTCCTTAGGATAAACCCAAATCTGATAACTGTGAAACAATTCCGTTTTCGAAGTATTGAACTCACTGTGCATAATCCCTGTACCAGCACTCATAGTCTGTACACTATTTTGATGAATAATGCCTTCGCTGCCCGTATTGTCTTTGTGTGCCTGTGAACCCGCAACCACAATGGTGCTAATTTCCATGTTTTGGTGGGGGTGCATACCGAAGCCTTCACCAGCATTTACAATATCATCTGCAAAACCAGTTAATTCGCCAAAATGAGTTTGATTAGGAGTAAAAGCATAAGCACTTTTTTTCCAAGCGTCATGCTTATGCCAACGGGCTTGATTGGGTCTGTGTATGAATTTCAATTTATTTTTTGTTTCGGCAACAAAAATAGATATTGAAAAAAACAGACTTCTTAAGGTAAATTAAGAAATTAATTTACTTGCAACTTTTCTGCGAATCTCACTCAGGTATTCAGGAGTTATGCCTATATAGGCAGCAATAAGTTTTAGTGGCAGTCGCCGTGTTAGGCTAGGATAAGTTTGAATGAAATCGATATATCGTTCTTCACTTGTAGAACTAAGAAGCATTCTTGTCCGCTTGTTTGCGGTTATGATGTTTCTTCTCAACATTTTTATTTGTTCAATAAGAACTTCTTTACTTGCATTTCCCCAAATATTTAACATTTCACTTTCTATCCAATACACTTCACTGTCTTCAATCGCCTCAATTATTATATCTGAAGGAACATTGTTAAATAAACTATTCATATCAGTAATAATCCAACCTTCAGGCGCGAACTGCATGATATGTTCTTTACCCGTATCATCTAAAACATAACTTTTTAAACAACCCGCAATAACCTTGCAACCAATTTTGCAAATCTCTCCTTGACGAAGGAGTATAGTTCCTTTTGCTATAGATTTTATTTTACATGTTTCAAAAATATTCATATCTGATTTAAGTAGACTTCAAAATTATTAATCTCGTGCATTCAGAGTATCCGGGTTACCGCTAACGTTTTTCGGCTTGGCGTAGTGGCGGATTTTTAGCACAAAAGTTCAATCGAAGAACCGCACTTGAACCTACCACAAAACTGTCATACGAAGCACTGCACCCGCCATTACGCCAAACCGCTGTTAGCAAACGTTATTATTTATTAAGGACAATTCTGTAAGTCATTTCAGCGTTGTCACTTATTACTTTTAGAAAATATAAACCTGCTTCATGCAATAATTCAATTTGGCCAGTTTGTCCTGTAATTATCTCACTTTGAACTAATGAACCTCTAGAATCGTAAATTAAAACAGTTGCGTCAACTTCTTTGTTAAAATTGAGTGTAAATATGCCATTTGTTGGGTTTGGAAAAAATATTGGAAAGTTTGTTTGTTCATACTGATTAACTCCAAGAATTATTGATGTATTTAAAAACAGTCTTGTCGCATGAGTAGGTTGCGTAAATGAAGTTCCAGAGTGAATTATATCTGCTTTATTATCGCCATTAACGTCCGCAATAGCGGCAGATGAAAAATAAGCCCCAACAATCGATACTGCTTCAATAAAAGTATTGGTTCCCATATTTGCATAAATTTTTGCAATAACTGCACTTCCTCCACCGGGACCAGTCCCCATCACATAAACATCCAAGTCACCATCATTATCAACATCAGCTAACTTAACCGTGCCTAACATTACAGGTGCAAATGGAGTTCCGGTAAGTTCTGAAAAAACACCCGAACCATTATTAAGATAAAGTTTGGTCGCAATATTAGCACCAGATTGTCCACATATGATGAAATCAATATCACCATCATTATCAATATCTCCGGTTGCAATGTCTGAGCTGGTAAAACCATCAATTGTTGATGAAGTATTTAAGGTAAATATACCTGAACCATTGTTGCTGTATAGTTCTGTAATTGGCTGTCCAGTATTGTTTTCACCACATAAAAGAAGATCTAAGTCTCCATCGTTATCAATGTCAATAAACCTCGCAGCACCATATTGAAGATTAGTAAATGGAGAAGATGACTGGGGATTATAAATTCCCGAACCATTATTTAAGTAAAATTTAGTCACAGGATTACCACTTGGGTTTTGCCCGGTTGTGATGATATCAATATCACCATCACCATCTACATCACCAATATCATTTTTACCTGCCCTCACTAACTCGAAATTACTCCCTGTTGATAAAGTATAAAATCCAATACCGTTGTTTAAATAAAGGTTAGCAGTATTGGAGGGAGAACTTGTGCTACCAGTAATAAATACATCCAGATCTCCATCGTTATCAGCATCAAGAAATTTAACGTCTCCATTAAAAACATTTACCAAAGAAGGATTAGATAATGCAGTGAAGCTACCGCTACCATTATTTAAGTAAAGCGTGGTCAAAATAGGGCCGCCTTTCCCGATTATCAATAAATCCATATCGCCATCATTATCTACGTCAGCAAATGCCATTGCTCCCACATCAGCATCCTGAAATATCTGAGTTGTGTCAAGTTGAAAATTGATGGATTGCGAAAATCCTGTTGTCGATGCTAAAAAGCAAATAAGAATCAAGTAAGTTTTTTTCATGTTGTATTTTTTTTTGAGTTGTTTGTTCAATAATGTTTGCTAACGTTCCGCGTGCAGGCGATCGTAACCCTGTGTTGCGCCTGCGGCAGGGTTATGGCGCTTGCACGCTGTTACAAGCTGGTGTTCTGTCTTTAAGTGTCGATTCATTCATGCTTCTTATTCTTAATTTACTTTAAATGTTTTTAAAGAGTTCTTGTATTAAAGTTTTAAGTATTATCAAAAAATTCAATAAATTGTTCTGTAGTCGGAATTTTATCGATAGAAAAAGTAAGTTCCATATTATATTTTCACTTTTTATTCCAAAAAAAGATGGAAAAAATAATAAATCCTACTAATCCCTCCAAAAATGGGACTATTAAAAACAGATAAAAACTGGGATAAAATATTCCCAATAAAAAAATAGATATCAGTATTACTAAACCGAGATAAATCCAATATGCTTGATCAGCAATTTGCAGGGATTGTTTTTCAAATTTGTATCGGTTGAATATCAGTGGTAATAAGGCTTCTATGTCCCACAATAGTAGAAATAATCCAGCTAACAACATCAGTCCTGAAATAAGCGGTGTTCCCTGAAAATCAAAGGCAATGGTTATTATAAAAATATTAAGAATTATAATAAAATAAAGGAGAGCACCCAAGCGTGAAAATCGCTGCGTTATCATCAGGACACCACTGATTAACTGACTTATGCCAATGAAATGCCAGTATGTACCCGACTCCATTAAAACCCGAAAAAATACTACTGCCGGCGGAAGTTCATTAATAGGAATTTTGTTATTTAGTTTATTGATATCACCATATTGACCAAATTTATTCAAAGTAAAAGTAGAAATTACAAATGCTCCACCAATGAGATACCTCAAATATACTGTGAAAATTTGTATACTTTTTATATCTCTTATTTTGTTTAGTAATTTATACATATATTAATCTTCAAGTATTTTCAACACACGTTGGTTTAAATGCCATATTTTGTGGTCTATTCTTTACACTTGCTTGTAACGGTTTGCAGCTTGGCGAAGAAGCGGAATTAGAAGCACAAATGTTCAATTTTTTACTACTGTTTATTAGAATTCCGAATGTTCAATTTAGCACTGAACCCGCTTTTTTGCCAAACCCCTGTTACCTGCTGCCCTTTTTTCGTGATTCAGTTTACGTTCTTTTTAATGGGTGATGCTGTCATTAGACTCTTTGACATATTTAATATTTATTTTTTAAATTGCATTATTAAGCAATCGTGTCCAAGTTGTTTTGGTTTTCTCAAATTCATTAAAATGTTTTTTTACATTCTTTCTGTATTTTTCAAATTCAACTATTATTTTATTAAATTCATGAGTGTTAAAATAGTCGCATAATTTAGGAACGGCATATTTTAAGTTTTCTTCCATTGTTTTCATTGTATCTTCAAAATTACTTCTATCTGTAATATAAACTAATAACGGTTTATACCTTACCCATCCAATTGTAGCATTAACAAAACGCATTAAAATTTCATTACTCGTATTTTCTATTGGTTTTAACTCAACAGGTAAAACGCCACTCAACAAATTATTATACATAGAAAATCCATCGTGAAAAGTATAGCACGGCACTTTTACAACTTTTAAATTAGTTAAAGCAGTACTCATAAAAGTATCTTCGCCTCTTGCACCTGGTGGATTATAAAATGGCGGGAGTTTCTTATAATCTTTTAAATTAAAGCATAGGTTAGCACCCGAAATGAATTTCATACCATTAGTTTCGTTTACTTCGTATGAAACTGAATTGTTTACTATAGTTTGGTCAGCATAAGTTACTCCTTTTTGATTAATAATAATTTGTTTCATTTTATCCCAAGTAATAATATCGTTGCTCAGGGCTTCAATGAATAATTTAAAATCATTTTCGGCAAGTATGTCGTTAAATTCTAAATAAGGAATAGGTGAAATATAACCACAATGCAGCCCGTGTGTAATATCAGCATCATCATTAAATTTCAAATGGGTGGTCAAAATACTTTGTCCCATCCATAATATTTTATTATTTTGATTATGGAAAGTTGCTAATGGATATTCGTCATCGTCAATAAATAATAATTTATCCATTTTTAGTTTAATAGCAAAATAGGTTACAATGTTTCTTTTCTTGGCATATCCTTCGCCAAAAAGCAATAAACAATCATCTTTATTAATTGTATTGTCTGTTTTAGATAGAATTTCTATTTCATTGTTAACTTCATTTACACCATAAAAATGTATTGAATCTACAAGGTCTTGTAGTTCTTTCGGTACTTTTTTATAATCGTTAGTATTAGTGTTTTTGTAACGCAAATCGTAGGACACAAAAACGTGTATTCTTACGTTTTTATTTTCTATAAGTCCGTGTTCAAGCCAATTATTAATGTATGTTTTTAACACATTTTGAAACAGCAAACGACCTGTCACAAAACCAATTCCGATATTAATAATTTTCTTATTCATTCACAAAGATAGTTTTATTTGTGTAAGGGTTATTTGTGTTGTCGGTTTTAGGGTTGCAGGTAACGGTTTCGGGCTTGGCGAAGGTGGCGATTTTCACCACAAATGTTGATGCGGAAAACTAAACTTTGATTAAACACTAATGTGTCTGCGGAACACTGAACCGCCATTTTTGACAAACCCGTGTTATGCCTTCGTTGTTCATTTTTGTCGTTACATTTTGTCATAAATTGGTCTCGGTATTCGCTTTAATATTGTCGCAATTAGTCGCCAGCGTTTTGTAACATAAGCAACCTTTTTTTTGCTAATAATTGCTTTGTAAATTTGTCTAACCGTTTTTTCAACCGGCATTACCCAAAATAATCCTTTTCCTTTCGCCATTTCTGTGTCAACAAGTCCAGGTCTAATATCTGTCACAAAAATTGTTGTATTAAGCTTTTTAGCCTTTTGTCTTAACCCTTCAAGATAATTTATTTGATAGGCTTTTGTCGCATTGTATGCAGGTGCTTGTCTGCTACCACGAAGTCCGCCAATGGAACTTATTGCAACTAAATGTCCTGATTTTTGTTTTTCTAAATAGTTAAAAGTCCAATCTGCAACACAAGTAAAACCTGATACATTCGTGTCTATAGTTCGCTTTTCTATTTCAAAGTCTAGGTTCTCATTTATGTCGCCAATGCCCGAACTAATAATTAATAAATCAAGTCCGCCAAGTTCTGTGGTAAGTTCATCTAATTTCTGTCCAACAACATTTGTATCATTGATGTCAAATGATTTTATATAAAAATTTGGATTCTCGTTTTTTAATTCATTTAGCAATTCAACGCGTCTACCTGTCAAGCCAATTTTATAATTGTTGTCAGCCAAAAGTTTTGCAAGTCCTTTACCTATTCCGGATGTCGCCCCAATTATTATAGCTTTTTTCATTCTTAATTTTGTCTGTTTGTTGTGTCGTCCTACAATGAGGCATAACGGTTTGGCGCTTGGCGCAGTGGCGGATTTCGGAGCACAAAACTGTAAATTCACCACAAATGTTGATGCGAGTTAGAATGTTCAATTAACCACGTCACCCGCCATTGAGCCAAACGCCTGTTGGCAGCTGGTTTTCTTCTCAGTCTTTCAATGCTGCTTTCAATTTGTCCCATGTTTCGTTCGATAATATTGGTTTGTATTCAGTCTCTTTATCTTTGCTGTATTCAATGATATATCCTGCTCTCTCTTTGGAGTCAGGGTGTGTGCTAATCCATGTCAAATATTTTGTTGCTTCATGTTCACTGTCTGAGAGTTTATATAAGAAGTCAGCAAATGGTTCGGGATTTACATTAGCATTTATCAAATAGTCAACGGCTTTAATGTCCGCTTCTTTTTCTAAACTTCTGTCAAATGCAGAGGAAGAAAGCATTTTTGCAGTCTCCTTGATAACTTCTGCACCACTATTGCCAGTTGTCATAGAAATTAAAACAGAAAGCCCAATTTCCTTGACCAATTTCTTCATCACATGATTTAGCTCTATGTGTGCGATTTCATGACAAATTACTCCGGTTAATTCTTCTTGATTGTCAGAATGTAATATTAGACCACTATATATGATTAGATGTCCATTAGGCAATGCAAATGCGTTAATGTCGTCTTTATTAAGGACATGAATTTTTAACTTACTTCTATCAATCTTGTTTGCTTTACAGATATCTATTACAATGCTGTCAACCGAATTAACAACATGAGTGTTTTTTATTTCTTTCTCTGACTTTTTGAAGACTTCCCAAAAAAGCTCTCCTAGTTTTTGTTCCGTCTTGTCTGTTACTTGCTGAACTTTAAAAATTTTCATCCAGTCAATTTGGGTTAGGGCATACCAAGTCCCAAAAAAAAGTAGTATGGTAATTAGACCTTGTATGATGGGCTTTTTCATGATTCTGATTTGCAAATTAAGTTTGTCATTGAACCATAAAACCACCACTCTACATGGATTCCTTTCCTTGTCTGAATTGCTGTGTAAATTGTTGCAATAAATTCAGTCAGGTTGAAAATTATTGCTGCAATTATGTAGGCAATATATTTACTTGTGATTGTTTCGTCTGTGAATATTATTGATATTGTCCACCAAAAACCAAAGCTATTAATGAAGAGCATGGATAATTGTGAAAGTAAGGCTTGTGTGCAATGCCAGCGAACAAAGTAAGTAGACTTTCTATTACCTAGATAAAATATCAATGTCGCTATTAAATTGACTATTGGTAAAGGCAAACCGACTATAATTGCAATTAATGACATCAAATAACTGCTTGAAGCTGTCTCTGCTTCGTGTTCTCCAGGTTCGTAACTAAATTGCTTTATGTGTATCATATTCCTTTTGTGATATTCCAAATCCAATTGATAATTACCAGCAAAATCAAAGGGATTGCATACTTCGGTTTTTTTAAATGGCTTTCAATTTTTTGATAACACACGAATAGCGAGTTATTTCTCAATATTATGTCTACAACAATCCAAATAGGAGCAATTAACATTATAAAAGCTACTATATATCCTATTGGATTTATGTCAAAGGCTTCAACGAAATTGCCCTTTGTTAGTGAAATCATAGAACGTGTTGAGCCACAGGAAGGGCAGGGTATATTTGTTGCGTGCTTTATCAAGCAAACTTCTACTGATTTATTTTTAGTTACATTAGATGTTATACTATAATAAAGCCAAATATACCCTACTACACATGCTATAAGCAATATTGAATACAGCTTGTTCCTGTCGAGTAGCATTAATACAGAAATTGTTGAATTTTCTGCATGTTTTTTTCTCTTGTCGCGTTTTGAATCATGAACCAGTCAATAATTGCCCATATTCCTAAACCACCACAAGTAAGAAGTTTTCCAACTCCAAGCCCTGTGTCACCAATCATAAATCTGTCAATACCTAAGCTACCTGCTAAGATTGAAACAATGAGAGTTGTCGTTGGGTCTTTGAATTGGGTAGTAGATAACATTGCCCATTTTGAATCATCAAGGGCAAGTAGTCTTTCTCTAATCATGTTCATTTGATGACTTTCAAAAAACTTTCCATTTGACATAATAAACATGTCTACTTTTTGTGCATCCATTTTTTGCTTTTAGATTTAATGTTGTCCTACTCGTTTGGCTTTTCGGTTTCGCCCCGTTTATTTTAATGAAGTCAAGTCTCCATTTTTATTGTCAATAACACAAAAGTTGTTTACGAGCTGTCAAAAATCTTTATCTGATTATTCGTTTTCATGTCGTGTGGTCGTCTTGTTAAACTTGCTGCCAACGTTTTGTGTGTATGAGAAGTAGCGGAATAAAAAGCACTTCACTTTCAGTTTGGCACTTACTTTTATTAAAAGCACTGACCTATGAATTAGCACTGAACCCGCTATTTCTTATACACGCTGTTAGCGGTTCGGCATTGGTTTCATTTTATATTTTTTTAAAAGTACGTTTATTGGTTCTACAAAGTATTCAGCCCTTTCTGAATCATTTGATAAAGTTGTATCTATTGGTGCTAATAACATTTCTTCAGTTTTTTCGTCAAAAACAAATTGAGTTCCAAACTTTTGAAATCCAAAACTGTACAATAGATACCTATCATAATTTAAAGCTATCATTCTTTGTATGTGTCCTCTATTAAGTGTTGTAGTGTCTTTTGTTTTTTCAAGCATTGAAAGGGCTGAGGTTGATAATTTATAAGCTAATAAAAAATTTTCAGGGCTAATGCTCGTTAATTCTCCTTCACAAAATTTAGCGGCAGTATGCTGTAAAATCAATGCTGCTCTAAACTTATCATTAGCCGTATTTACTTTATTTTCAGCAAGTAATTCGAATATCTTTTCACGGTGTTTCTTGTCATAATTTTCCAAATTCACAGTGTCGGTTTTTGCGTCAAGTTCTCTGATTTCTATGTCTTTTTGATAAAGCTCTTTAATTAATTGGTTATCAACCATTTTAGTGTCTTGATAATTTTTATTCACCGAACAACTAATTGACACAAATAAAAGAATAAATAAAGATGCTTTGATACTGAGATTATTCATAATTAAAATATATTTTTCTGTTTTTATATGCTGACCGCTAACGGTTTGGCGCTTGGCGAAGAAGCGGATTACGAAGCACAAAACTGTCTGCCAGCACTGAACTTGATACGAAGCACAAGGCTTCATTTAAGCACAGAACCCGCTTTTTTGCCAAACGCCTGTTACCAGTAGTTGTTTTTCTCAATTGTTCGCTAAGTCTTGAATACATTGTTCTCTAATTTTCCAAATGTCGTTAAGTGATAAATTTATTTGCTTGTTGTTGTCGAGCCAAGTTACAAGATAATTTTTGTGATAGTTTACTTTGTAGTCTGTGATTTGCTCAGGCGAAATTTCGATTTCTTCAATTAGGTCGTCCAAAAAATCTGTCGGTTTGGAATTTATTTTTGTTAGGTCGATAATTAGGTCTTCAAATTTCAAATAACAATGAGCTTCAGGAATAAATTCTAAGTTATTTTGTAATAGTGTTGCAGAAATTTCTGGTGTATTTATTTTGTTCATTCTAAAAAGTCCAACTATTAGTTTTACTGTTTCAAAATTATTTTCGTCTGCAAGTCTTTTGAGTAAAGCGTGTTTTGTGCTACAAGTTCCACAATTGTCAGCAAACACAGATGCTAAATTGTTTTTGTCTGCATTACGTCCGTAGGCAAGTTCTTTTACGAATAAAGTTGCTTGATTGAAAGTCAAAATGTTTCTGTCGACAAATTCCTTTGAAATTCGTCCCGTAGATTTTATGTCAAAGTCGGGTTGATTTGTCATTATGTTGTCGTCTTTACAATTACTGGTAACGTTTTGCAGCTACCCGAAGGTGGCGTTTTCGGAGCACTTCACTTTCAGTTAAGCACAAACTTTGATAGAAGTACAAAGCTTGATTTAACCACTGAACCGCCACTTTTGGGTAGGTGCTGTTATGGGCTGGTTTCCTTGTCATTAGTTACCTTCCTATTTCAATTTTGTCAAATGACGCTATAGCTCCAAGGTCAAACTCTTCTCCATGTGCCGAAATTATTCGTCCGCGATTTTGTGTTGTCAATCCGTTAACTGTATTGTCTAGTCCTGCAATCAAAACTGCTTGCGATATTGGCAATGCCATTCCGCCAGTAACATTAACTACAGTTCTAATGCCTGCTTCAACAATAATTATAGCAGGTTGATGCAATTCAATGTTTACTGTTCTGTCAATACCTGCAATTATCATTATTACATCATAATCATCTTCATTGTTTATGATATGATTTGTCCGACTTCCTGCGGGAAGAATCAAAAGAGATTTTCCGTGTAAAGGAATTGTCGTTCCATTGTCTAGTTGAATTTCAATCATTTTAATATCCTTTTAAATTGTTACTATTCGTTTTGTTGTTTCAGTTATTAAACTTGCCCATAACGTTTTCGGGCTTGGCGAAGGTGGCGATTTTCACCACAAATCTTGATGCGGAGAACCAAACTTTGATTAACCACAAATGTGTCTGCGGAGCACTGAACCGCCACTTTTGCCAAACCCGTGTTATGGGCTGGTTCATCTGTTATTTAATACTTCATAGACAATATACATTTATAAAAAGACATTGAATAATCAATTCTTTAAGAAAAATCAAAAACTAAATCCCCAACTTACATACAAAGCATCCGGAAAACCAATGCCTGTCCTAAAAATAAAATGACTCCCTGGTTTTTGTTTTCTATACCCAATTGAAGCAGAAGGAAATAAACCTTGTAAATCTCCTTTCCAAAAGTAACACACACCTGCTTTTGCTTCAAAGTGTCTACGTCCACTTCCAGTCAATATACCAAAACGATTGATTATAAACGTACTTTCTCCTTCCCAATGTGCAGCAACACCTACTCCCAAGTCAACAATGGTTGAATTTCTACTGCCAAAAATTTTACCCTGGAATAATCTTTCATAAGAAACATGAGCGGGAATAAATAACATAATTATTCCCCCAGGTCCTAAACTGAGATTTAGTGAATTTTTATTTAGATCGGCCTTTAGTGAATCTTTTCTTTCGGCTTGCGCTTGAACTAGAGAATTAAACACAATAATTAAAGCTGTTGTAATAAATATTTTTTTCATTTTTTGTTTGTTTTTAATAGTTCGATCATTGGGCAATTTAGGTTTAAACTTGCCCATAACTTACTTATTGGGGTGGTTTTTATAGGCTAATGTAACGAAAACCCGTTGTATTTGTGTAGGTTTATGGGTAGATATATCTATGGGCTAAATCATGAAACGGCTACTAATTTTAAGCAACTCTGACTCAATATGTCAATAAAAGCCCCCCCGTTCACAAATCATCGAATGGGCTCCTTATTTGCTGCAATTGACGATTGCTGACATGGGTGTAGAGCTCAGTTGTTCGGCTACTGCTGTGGCCTAGCAACTCCTGAATATAGCGTATATCTGTTCCGCTTTCGAGTAGGTGGGTAGCGTAGCTGTGCCGCAACCAATGCAGGGTTGCCGGTTTATGGATGCCGGCCTTTTCCAGCGCATGACGAAAAACCAATTGCAGGCTTTTGGGGCTGTACTTTCCTCCTCCTTGACCTTCGAACAAGAAGACCTTGGGGCGGTAATCTCGATAATAGTCCCTTAATTGAACTAACAATTTGGAACTAAGAGGGACGACCCGGTCCTTGGCGCCTTTGGCATTTCCAACAAACAAAAGTCCCCGATCCGACTGAATATCCGATGGTCTGAGGTTAAGAACCTCGCTCCGGCGGAGCCCGCAGGCGTAGATGAGTGAAAGCATCGCCCGGTGTTTGCGATTTATCAAGGACTCAAGAATTCGTTTGACTTCCTGCTTGGACAATACATGAGGTAGGCGAAATGCTCTTCGGGGTCGATGAATTTGGTCCAGGTCCATTTGGGGATCACCAAATCGTTTTAAATACAATTTGAGGGCATTGACCATTTGATTCTGATAGGTTGCCGAATACCCTTTCGCCAAAATATAATCATTGTTAAATCGAATCAAATCCTTGGCTTGAACTTGTTGCAGGCGAACGGGGTTGAACCATCGAGCCAGAACGCGTAGAGAATCCATATAGGCCTTGATGGTTTGAGGGCTGTATCGTTGAGACCGCATCCAGGCATCTAGCTCACGAAATTCTTTTTGGTGAGCGGTCTCGCTTTGCGCCCTTGCCTCCAATTCTGCGATTTGAGTATCGGCCTCCTGACAATCCAAAATGACTTTGTTCTCTAAGATATCTTTCATGGCCTTGTAAACTAAGGTAAGGCTAACCAAACCCAGGTCCTCCGCTGTTGCGTCACGATTCGAACCGAAACCAACGGTTGCTGATCAGATTGAACAAGACTCATGTTGCAATATGGCACATTCCCTTTGCGGTTTTCGTGCATTAGTTTTGGGTATGAACACAGAACTTTTGCATCATTGCAAGGCCCGCCTAGAGGTCGGAATCAAACGAGGGATTTGGAGCACTTGGTTTTGGAGCG
>Ga0209972_10001865_pt1 | contig 17775 bp, 14 predicted proteins | sample NOAtaG_7_FD_187302 | JGI IMG/M metagenome (GOLD analysis project Ga0209972, IMG submission 187302) | Freshwater lake microbial communities from Lake Erie, under a cyanobacterial bloom - NOAA_Erie_Diel1S_2200h metaG (SPAdes) (version 2) | ecosystem: Environmental > Aquatic > Freshwater > Lake ... | reverse complement strand
AGCGCTTGCGGGGTTTGGAAACGGATTTATATAGTCTAGAGAATCAAATTTTGTTATTTGAGGAGTCACCCAAGGAAAAGAAAGCGCGGGAAAGGAAGATTAGTCAGTTAAGGAATGAGATTGATAAGTTACGTCCGCAACTAGAGGAGATTGAAAGCGGTAAGATTTATCATAATGCTTTTGAATGGCGCTTCGAGTTCCCCGAAGTCCTAGATGATAAGGGGAATTTTATCGGTTTTGATGTGGTAATTGGCAATCCTCCTTGGGGAGCAAAAATAGATAATAAACATCTAACCAAAATAAAAGAGAAAAATTCCGATATTATCGTGAGAATGATAGATTCTTTCATGTTTTTTGTTAATTTGACATTCTCCATTAAATCGCAATATGGTCTTATCTGTCAAATTATCCCCGATGTTATTCTCTATCAAGTTGATAATGAAAAATTACGAGAGAAAATTTTTAAAACCCATCAATTAGAGATAGCTTTTAATCTGGGAGATAGAATTTTTGAAGATGTTGCTAGACCATGTTGTATTATACTTCTGACATCGAAATTTACTAATATATCTTGGGTGGGAGAATATCAAAAATCTTCTGATGATAGTGTTAATAGTCTCAGTCACAATTTATTAATACCAATAGAGACATCTTTTTTTAAAACAATTCCTAATCAAGTCATTACTACTAAAAACCTAATTGGATACAAAATTATCAATAGATATAATAAAATTAAACTTAGAGACTTAATAGATCAAGATGGAATTCAAAGAGGAGTCAGTCCTGATTTAAAAGAAGCTTTTATTGTTGATAAAAAAAATATCGATAAATTCCATCTGGAGCAAAATTTTATTTTTCCTACTATTACTGGTGGGAGGGATTTAAATAAATACTTGATCTCAGATATTGATAAAAAGATTATCTATACTAAAAAAACGGATGATCCTCAATTAATACCGCAAATAATTGAGTATTTAAAATCTTTTAAAGAGCGAATAACTTGTGTAGAAGTTAAAGAAAATAAACATCCTTTTTGGTCTTTGCACCGTCCCAGAAACCAAGAAATTTTTCTAAAACCAGAAAAAATTATTGGTGTGATTACTGGAGATAAAATTATTGTTGCTTTGGATAACAATCAAATATTTCCAACGGATGGACTATACTTAATGTCCAGTAGCGGAAGATTATCCAATAAATTTTTATTAGGAGTTTTAAACTCAAAAATCATTACTTATTTTTATCGATTATTGTCAATGGAAGTTAATCGTACTTTAGCTCAAATAAAGCCAACAATTTTAGAAGAAGTACCGATTGAAACACATCCTGAAACCTTAGTAAAAAAAATTGAAATTAAAGTCGATCAAATTCTCACGGCTAAAAAATCTAATCCCAAAGCTGACACCAGCGAGTTAGAAAAAGAGATTGACAAAATAGTGTATGAATTGTATGGATTAAGTGAGGAAGAAATCGGGATAATAGAGGGGGAAATAAAATAGCATCCCAACGCACCCAAAAGCATCCCAAAGGACTAAAAAAAATTTGATCCCCCTAAATCCCCCTTAAAAAATTTGATCCCCCTAAATCCCCCTTAAAAAGGGGGACTTAAATTTGATACATTAGTTCTGATGATAAATTCTGTTTTTAATAGTATGATGAACTCCCAATCGAACTTTAAAACCCATCTCCCCACTTCCCCATACCTATTACCTAGAATTATTAGTATTCTATAATACCAATGCTTAGGAAACTATAAAGAAAATCCCAAGATTGAGCGAGTACCTTGGCGAAAAACGCTATAATAGAATAAAATGCCTAATTTTTTCGACAAAATTGTTATGATAGTTACCAATAGACAAGAGCTAGAAGAACTGATACAACAGGTAAAAAAAGCTCAACAACAATTTGCCAACTATAACCAAGAACAAGTAGATCTTATCTTCAAAAAAGCCGCATTAGCAGCCAACAACGCGCGCATTCCTTTGGCTAAAATGGCAGTACAAGAGACAGGGATGGGAGTAATAGAAGATAAAGTGATTAAAAACCATTTTGCCTCAGAAATCATCTACAACAAATATAAACACAGCAAAACCTGCGGCATTATCGAAGAAGATAAATCCTTTGGATTGCAAAAAATCGCCGAACCCGTGGGCATTTTAGCGGGGATCGTACCCACCACAAATCCCACCTCCACAGCCATTTTTAAAGCCCTAATTGCCCTGAAAACCCGCAACGGCATCATTTTTTCCCCCCATCCGCGAGCCAAAGACTGCACCATCGCAGCGGCCAAAATAGTCTTAGAAGCGGCCGTCAAAGCGGGCGCACCGGCCGGTATTATTGGTTGGATAGATCAGCCATCGGTGGAACTTTCCCAAGCATTAATGCAACATCCCAGCATTAATTTAATCCTTGCTACCGGCGGCCCCGGTATGGTAAAAGCGGCCTATTCTTCCGGAAGACCTTCCCTAGGAGTCGGTGCCGGCAATACCCCCGCTTTAGTGGACGAAACTGCTCACATAAAAATGGCCGTTTCCTCGATTATTCTCAGTAAAACCTTTGATAACGGCATGATTTGCGCCTCCGAACAATCGGTAATCGTTGTCGATAGCATCTATGAAGAAGTTCGACAGGAATTTATTGCTCGCGGGGCCTATCTTCTTTCCCCCGAAGAAAGGGAAAAAGTCGTCGGGATTCTCCTAAAAGATGGTCATATCAACCCCGATATCGTCGGACAACCGGTAGAAAAATTAGCCACCATGGCCGGAATTTCCGTTCCCGAAGATACCCGCTTACTAATCGGAGAAGTGGAAAATATTGGCTTAGAGGAACCATTTTCCTACGAAAAACTCTCGCCAATTTTAGCCATGTACCGGGCCAAAGACTTTGAAGATGGGGTCAAAAAAGCCGAAAAACTGGTCTTATTTGCCGGTCGAGGTCATACGGCCGTGCTTTATACCGCACCCTCCAATCGGGAACATATTAAGCACTTTCAAGACAACGTACAAACGGCCCGGGTATTAATTAATACCCCTTCCTCCCAGGGTGCGATTGGTGATATCTATAACTTCCGTCTCGATCCTAGTTTAACCCTCGGTTGTGGCACTTGGGGCGGTAATTCCATCAGCGAAAACGTCGAACCTACCCACCTATTAAATATTAAAACCGTAGCCGAGCGCCGGGAAAATATGCTTTGGTTCCGAGTACCACCAAAAGTATATTTTAAATACGGAGCATTACCCGTCGCTATTCGGGAATTAGCCGGCAAAAAACGGGCCTTTATTGTCACCGATAAACCTCTTTTTGACCTAGGAGTTACCGCAGCTTTAGAGGAAGTTTTAGAAGAAATCGGCATCACGATTAATATCTTTTATGATGTGGAACCCGATCCTTCCCTAGAAACCGTCGAACGGGGGTTAAATGTAATTAATACCTTCAATCCCGATGTAATTATCGCTATCGGTGGTGGTTCCCCCATGGATGCGGCTAAAATCATGTGGCTACTCTACGAGCATCCAGAGATAGAATTCGAGAGCTTGGCCATGCGTTTTATGGATATCCGCAAACGAGTCTATGAATTGCCCCCTTTAGGCGAAAAAGCTCTGATGGTGTGTATTCCCACCACTTCGGGAACAGGATCGGAAGTGACTCCCTTCGCCGTCGTGACCGATCGCCGTAATAATATTAAGTATCCTTTGGCAGATTATGCTCTAACTCCCAGCATGGCCATCGTCGATCCGGAATTAGTGCTGAATATGCCGAAAAAATTGACAGCCTACGGCGGAATTGACGCTTTAACTCACGCTCTTGAGGCCTACGTCTCGGTTTTAGCCTCAGAATATACTAATGCTCTTGCTCAAGATGCCATCCGACTGCTGTTTAAATACTTGCCCAGTTCCTATCATAACGGAGCTAAAGACCCGAAAGCGCGGGAAAAAGTCCATTATGCGGCGACAATGGCAGGAATGGCCTTCGCTAATGGCTTTTTAGGCATCTGTCACTCCATGGCCCACCAATTGGGGGCAATTTTCCACATTCCCCACGGTCTAGCCAATGCCTTGATGATTTCCCACGTCATCCTCTATAATGCCACCGATGCCCCCTTTAAACAGGCGACTTTCTCTCAGTACAAATATCCTAACGTGAAGTGGCGCTATGCCAGGATCGCTCATTCCCTGGGATTAGGAGGAGAAAGCGAGACCGAAAGTGTGGAAAGATTGGTATTAGCGATCGAATGTTTAAAACGGGAAATCGGTATTCCGGCCAGTATCAAAGAGGTAATTCCCGAAAGTGAAGCCGAATTTATGGCCAAATTAGACCATTTAGCCGAACAAGCTTTCGATGATCAGTGTACCGGAGCCAATCCCCGTTATCCCCTGATTGAGGACTTAAAAACCCTGTTAATCCAAGCTTATCACGGCAATTTGCCCCTAGAGGTGGCGGTAAATGGTCACGGTGATGTCAGTCTTGCCGATTTGAAGTTAGATCCGCAACCCTTGAGCTTGTAGGGATAGATTTTGCCTTTGATCCCCCCTACCCCCTAGTAGGGTTGATTCATGAATCAACCCTACACCCTACACCCTACACCCCACACCCCACACCCTGCCCCCACGAAAAACTTTTTCAGCAGACCCTACTTAGCTACCACTTAAAAATTATCTTTTTTCCCCCGCAGTCGTGCAAACACTTGTACTGGTTCGTTGCTATCCATGGTCATGGCCAAAGCGGGACTATCCCAACGCAAAAAAGGATTAGTCAGCTTTTCCGTCCCCAAAATTGCCGGAATCGTGGGAATATCTTCAGCGCGATCTTTCACCACTTCCCGATAACGCTGTTGCAGAGCAGCATTATTAGGGTCAACTGTCAAGGCAAACTTTAAATTATTTAACGTATATTCGTGAGCGCACCAAACCCTGGTCTGGTCGGGCAGCGATCGCAATTTAGTTAAAGAAGCCACCATTTGCCCCGGTGTTCCCTCAAATAAACGACCACAACCCCCAGAAAACAGGGTATCACCACAGAATAACTCACCGTAATCTCCGGGGTTAACCGGGGGAAAATAATAGGCAATATGAGCGCGAGTGTGGCCGGGGACAAAGAAAACCTCGGCCCAGCGACCGGCAAATTCCACCCGATCCCCCTCCTCTAAAAACAGCTGCTGGCCCGGAATGCGACCGCGATCCTCCTTTCCCCCATAAACACAAAGATGGGGATAACGATTAATTAAAGCCTGATTAGCCCCCACATGGTCGCCGTGGTGATGGGTATTGAAAATAGCGACTAAATCCACCTGTAAAGCCTCTAATCGCCTGAAAACGGGTTCAGGTTCCGCCGGATCCACCACGGCCGCGATTTTTTGCGCCGGATCGTAGAGGAGGAAAATATAATTATCGGAAAGGGCGTTAAGACGTTCGATCTCCATGGTAGAATCTTGGGCTAAGGTTTAACTCGATCATACCTATAGCAGCATCTTTCAGAAATCAGGCTAGAAGCCTCAACCACTGGGACAAAATCTTAAATATGGCCGATGTAGAATAATAACTATAATAAAAGTGTCATAAAAAAGCAGTGAATTTATAGTAGTTATGACGATCAAATTTCGGTTTCATCCAGAGAAAGCAGTTGAAGCCGCTGCTATACTCTTAAAGCTGCACGGCAAACCGATGAAGTATTTAGGGTTGCTGAAAATGCTCTATATAGCTGACCGTCTTGCTTTAAAAACCATGGATCAACCAATTACTGGGGATAGATATGTATCAATGGATTATGGACCGGTTCTCAGTGGTGTTTATGATTTGATGAAAGGACAGCCCGTGGACTCTGCTTTACCCCTGTGGTCGAAATATATTTCTCCCCGGGATTCTAATTATGTTGACCTGCTGCAATATCCCGGCAATGAAGAACTCTGTGAAGAAGAAGAAATGATTCTTAAACAGGTTTACAAGACTTTTGGCCATCTCAATCCCTTTCTTGTAGCCGAATGGACTCACGATCTACCAGAATGGAAGGATCCCCATGGTTCGGCTATTCCAATTTTAGTAGAGGATGTTTTGCGATCTATGGGTAAAACGGAGGAGGAAATCGAAGATATTAGCCAAGAAGCCCAGCGAGAAGCCTATTTAGATGGAGCTTTACCGAAAATTTTCGGTTAAAGCCCCGCCCTTTAGTGTAGGGTCGGGCGACTTTTAATTTATGGGTTGTCAACTTCAGAAGCAATTCTGTCTAAGCAAGTAATCTCTGTGAACCAAGAATCCCCGTCTTTTTAGAGCGGGAAGTGTCAAAAGGATTTTACCAAAATGTCTAACGAAACCGTTACCTATTCCCTAGAAGCTGTTCTCAAGGAAATCAAAGACAGTATTAAGGAAGTTAGCCACAAAATCGACAAAATTGACGAACGGCTAACTAAGTTAGAGGTGGGACAAGCTAAACTGACTGAGAAAGTCGATGGGATGGATAGAAGGCTCGAAAAGGTTGAGGGAACCCAGAAAAATCAGGTCTGGACGTTAATAATTCTTTTAGGAGGGGCGATCGCTACGGCATCGTGGCGCTCTTTCTTTTCTGGGAATCCTTGACCATCTATGAGTTTGCTAGTGTATGGCATTTATTTAAGTACGGGAAGCGCACCAGCAACTGTGGCGCGCTTCTGGGTTTTCTGTTGGGGGCAATCCGTTAATTTCGTTTAAAATAACTGAACTCCTGTATATAGTCATTTCAATTAAGATTGAGAATATCAATGCCAGAGTTCATAAGGGTTTAACTGGTCTAGAGTGTATCAGACTTATCTGAAATGACTATAATTCACAGTGACCTTCCTGAAGCTCTCGACTACCGGCACAAACAATTTCATCGATAATAAATTCGTAGATAGCATTTCCGACAATCACTGTCAGAATGATCGCAAGCAAGCCTTTTGTGTATTTATCTAATGCTGTCATGAGGTTTCCAAAATTTCCTTATGGGTAATTTTAAGTAATCAAAAAGGAGATGGGTATGATTAGAATCACCCAAACCGCCGCTTCAGCCGTTTTCTGGTTAGCAACTTTTTGTCCCCTAACTCCCCGCAGCACAGGAATCGGCAAAAATTACGCAGGGAATCCCCACATGACTAATGGGAACAATATAGGTTTCTGTGGGGGGAAATAAAGCGACAACGTGGGGAACGGGACGGGGAGTATAATGCACTTGCGATTGGCCCTGATAAGCGAGGGAGGTGCTTGCTCCTGAATCCAACATCACTGCCTCCCGAAAGCCTGCCTGTACTAATAATTCTCCCAAAGCCATGGAATCGATCGGGTCTCTGGAAACCCCGATTACTGGCTGTCCTGCCTGATTAATCCCCCAAAAAGCCCGGTGACGCAGGGCATCAAAACCGTAAAGTGTACCAAAGGATTCTCGCGATTGTGGTTGTCCATCTTTGACTAACCAAGCGGCCGCGACAAAAGCATCCGTAACCTTGAGATCATTTCTAGCCTCCGCTGCAATTCCTTCTAGGGTATTATGACGAGCAGGATCAAAAGGAAGATAACGCACCCATCGATCGGTAATGATTACTAAAGGACGACCCTCTAACTTGTCAATTTCTCCCTCATATCCCGGGATAAAGCCGCCATTTTGGCTTAAAACCGGCCCGATCATCTGATTTGAGTCTAATTCCTTGAGAGAGAAAAAACCGCCATCTACAGCCGCGATCGCTTCTGTACCGGCGATAATTTCCTCCACTTGATAGCGACTATCAGCGTGGATAGTTTTGGGAATCCCGCCACTAATTAATACAAGTGTATTAGTTGGAAATTCCACTTCCCGTTTTTGGATGGTGGTGGCAAAGTTAAAACCGCCATCGGTACGGGGTAAGGGATCACCCCCCCAAGCTTGCGGTACAACTTCTCGCGTGCGCGATTGCCCAAAGCGTCCAATCGTGAGTAAATTGGGGGATTGTCCAGCAAAATGCTCATCGAGGTCATTCATCGATAAAGCCGCCCGATAACCCGCTTTTTTGACGAATTCCTTCACTCGATCGTCCGCCTTCCCTTCCGGATAGGTGAAATAATTAATCGGAATGCCCAATTCTTTTTCTAAGATTTGTTTCGATTGCTTGACTTCCTGCTCCAAATCTGCATCGGACAATAATCTTAAATCCCGGGGATGACTAACACTATGGGAGACAATTTGTACTAGAGGATCGGCGGCCATTTCCCGGAGTTGTTGCCAAGTGACACTGGTTCTGCCAGTTTTTTGAGCCATTTTATTGATATAAATCGAGAAAACAGCAGGATAGTTATATTTTCTCAATAAAGGATAGACATACTGGTAATGTCCCCCATAACCATCATCAAAAGTCAATAAAACCGGTTTAGCGGGAAGGGGGATACCTGTCCGCAGATGGGAAATTAACCAATCGATACTGATAGGAGTTGCCCCGATTTCCTGCAAAAATTGAAAATGTGCCTCTAATTCGTCTGGAGTAACGTCAAAGAATACCTCTTTTTCCGGTAAAATGTCGTGATACATTAAAATCGGTACTTTTGTCTCTTGAGCGCGGGGATGAATTTCCGGCCAAGGGGCTAATTCGATCGCTGTTGTCGAGTTATTTTGCCAATTATCGAGACTAATATCGTTTTTTTGGAGAGATAGGGAAAGAATCACTCGATCGGAGAGGTTTTTATAGGTTTTACAGTCAAAAACTCTTGATATATCCTTAAAAGAACTATTTTCTCGGACATAATTTGCGCATTCCGGTTGAAACTCCCTAAAAGGTGCGGGGAGAGAATCACCCCCCACCAGAGCATTAGAACGAGGATAGAAAGAAATTGCCCAAATAATCAGACAAGTGACGATAAATGCCAAAAATCCGTATAGGGGAAACAAAGAAAACGAAGATTTTTGCCGAGCTTGCCAACGCATAAGATCAAGTAATAAAGTAAAAAGTAAAAAGTAAAAAGCAGATAGTCCCTGAGTTACCGAAAAAACTGCCTTTTATCTAGATTTTTGGCTTTTGTTTTCTCGTCAGCAAAGCCCACTGATTACAAGCTGAGTTTCTCCATAATCCGTTCCCTTGTCAAGTTTTCTAGAACACCCTCATCAGTTATCAGTTATCAGTTATCAGTGATCAGTGATCAGATTTGAGTTTTCAGTGGACAGTGGTAATCAGTGAGCAGTTGTCAATAGACTGCCTTTATTGATTCTCCCCACACCCCCATTTCCCCATCACCCTACACCCCACACCCCACACCCTACACCCTACACCCTACACCCCACACCCCACACCCCACACCCCACACCCCGCTATGTTCACGCAGACTAAGTTGGTAAAGCGTGACACAAAACTGCTAGAGTGAGCAAAGACGAGTATATAAACTTTACAGATATTGTATGAGAGTTTTGGTTATTGGCGGAGACGGCTATTGTGGTTGGGCAACGGCACTCCATCTATCAAATAGAGGTTACGAAGTAGGCATACTTGATAGTTTAGTTCGTCGCTATTGGGACTTACAATTAGGCTGCGATACCTTAACACCGATCGCACCCATATCTCATCGGATTCAACGCTGGCAAGATCTGACGGGAAAATCGATCGATCTTTTTGTCGGGGATATCAATAACTACGACTTTTTGATTCAATCCCTGCGACAGTTTCAACCGGATGCGATTGTTCACTTCGGAGAACAGAGATCTGCACCCTTCTCCATGATCGATCGCGAACACGCAGTTTTAACCCAAGTTAACAACGTTGTTGGCAATTTAAACATCCTCTACGCAATGAAAGAGGAATTTCCCGAAGCGCACCTAGTGAAACTGGGAACCATGGGTGAGTATGGCACACCGAATATAGATATTGAAGAAGGCTACATCACGATCGAACATAACGGTCGTAAGGATACTTTACCCTATCCCAAACAGCCGGGTAGTATGTACCATCTCAGCAAAGTCCACGATAGCCATAATATCCATTTTGCCTGTCGGATGTGGGGTTTAAAAGCCACAGATCTCAATCAAGGGGTGGTTTATGGAGTCCTCACCGAAGAAACGGGAATGGATGAGATGTTAATTAACCGTCTCGATTACGATGGGGTTTTTGGTACTGCTTTAAACCGTTTTTGTATTCAAGCGGCGATCGGTCATCCCCTGACAGTGTATGGTAAAGGTGGTCAAACGCGAGGATTTTTAGATATCCGCGATACCGTGGGTTGTTTGGAATTAGCGATCGCTAATCCCGCTCAATCGGGGGAATTCCGCGTCTTTAACCAATTTACCGAACTGTTTAGCGTCGGTGACTTGGCACTGATGGTGAAAAAAGCTGGTTCAGCGTTAGGGTTAAATGTGGAGATTAACAATCTTGATAACCCGCGCATCGAGTTAGAGGAACATTATTTCAAGGCTAAAAACACGAAATTACTCGATCTAGGCCTACAACCTCACTATCTCTCCGATTCTCTCCTCGATTCCCTCTTGAACTTCGCCACCAAGTACAGAGACCGGGTAGATATGAATCATATCCTACCAAAAGTCACTTGGAAACGATAATTTATCAGTAAATGATAAGTTGAGGATGGGCAAATAACCCATCCTTGGCGTTTTTCTAATGTATCGGAATCAAACTCGATCTTAATCCGAACTGATGGGAATTATTGTCGCCCACAATTGCGGGAATTAGGGCAACGTTCCTGCATTAATTGGGAAAATTCCGTTCTTTGAGCGGGAGTTAACACTTGGCGAATTTCCAAAAAACTCTCAAATTGCAGGTTACTGATTTCTTGGCGATTCCGAGAGATTTGCTGATGTTTAGAACGGATATCTCGATCGGAGGCATTATTCGATAATAAACTATTTAATTCTTGTTGGTTGCTTCTCATGGTTTCTCGCAATTTTTGCATTTGTCCCCGGTATTTCTGACGAATAGCGGCAATTTTCGACTTTTGGTCATCGGTAAGGTTTAATTGTTCGATTAGTCTTTCTCGAGAATTATTCACTCGACGACTCTCAGGACGCTGGGGAGAGCTAGTTTGAGCGATAAATAGACGATCTTGGGGATAGGATAGCACAGTGGCAGTTGGGACTAGGTTAGCCGCCAGAGTTAAAGCCATGGTTGTGCCGAGAATCGAGAGAGTAGAAAGGGACATAATTGACCTCCACAAAGAAATTAAGGATTATAGGTAGAATAGGTGAGTTGAGGCTCGTTTAAGCTCATCCAAGGCGAACTATAAACGCTAGGAGCAGCAATCGGTGGAGCGATGCTATGGTTCCAACTCTCCACTAAAAAAGCTTCTAACTGCTCGTCGGAAATTTGGCCCAGTTGTGGATGAGGATCGGGCCAACGATAGGAAGCAAAAATCAGCGCCGATAAGGCAGTAATACCAGTTATCCACCCCAATAAAGGCAGGGATTTTGGGCAAGTTACCGGCCTTTCTCCCCTAATCATTTGCATTAACTGTTCCTCTTCATCTATCGGTCGAGGTGGCAGCGATGGACGATAGCGACGCAGAAAATTAACCACTTTGTCATCTTCTGGGGACATTAGAGAACTCCTTGTTTTTGCAAAAATTGACCCATGGTTTTACGCGCATAATGAAGACGTGATTTCACCGTACCGAGGGGAATTTCTAAGATTTGGGCGATTTCCTTTTGGGGTAAGTCCTCTAGATCGTGAAGGACAAGGACAGCGCGATGTTCTAAACTGAGAATTTCTAACCCTTGTCGGACCACCTCCTCATAATGCAATTGCATCAAATCGGGACTATCTTGGGGACGGGATTCGCTATCAAGGGAGTTTTCCTCATCAGTGCTTTTGGCCATCCTCATTTGTCTTTTGGCTAATTGTCGCCGACCATCGATCGCCACATTCCAAGTGATCCGATAAACCCAAGTGGAAAAGTATTCAGGTGAACGCAATTTCGGCAACCCGCGCCACAGTCTTAAAAATACCTCTTGGACAAAATCCTCTAGGAATTCCCTTCCACAGAGTTGATAGAGAGTAGAGCGGATTTTTGGTTGATAAAGACGGTAAAGGTGACGAAAAGCGCCCCGATCACCCCTTTGACATTTTAAGATTAACTCTCGATCGCTCACACTTGTTTGCTTCTCGGTTATCACCTCGATCATTACCCCCGCTGGATGCCTGTCCGTTTAGACTGGGGGGTGCCAAGAATGGTTCATAACCAGTGATCAGTGATCAGTTATCAGTGATCAGTTGTCAGTTATCAGTTATCAGCTTTTTTCTCCCCACACCCCACACCCCACACCCCACACCCCACACCCCACTTCCCACACCCCACTTCCCATCACCGAGGGAGTAATTGTTGATAGAAATCCAATTGTTTTTGAGCGAGGGCTTTATTAGTATAATTGGTCATTACTCTCTGATAACCCCTCTGGCCTAATTCTTGAGCGAAGCTGGGATTATCTAAGAGAGTTTGTATAGATTTAGCCAGTGCCTCCCCATCTTTTTCGGGAAAAATTAAACCCGTATCAGCAATAACAAAGGGGATTTCTCCCGAATCAGAACCAATAACAGGAACCTGACAGGCCATAGCTTCAATTAAGACATGACCGAATTGTTCTTTCCAACCGACGGCCGTTAAAGTTTTGACCCGATAGGTGATTTCTGAAGGCAAAACTAAAGTGTTCATCAGGTTAAGATAATTAACTACTTGATCGTGGGGAACACTTTCCACCATCATCAAGCGATCGCTTATTCCTGCGGCTGTAGCTTCGCTGACTATTTTATCTTTGAGGATGCCCCGACCTAACAGTAATAATTTCCACTTACCTGTTAATTTAGCTACAGCTTTAATCAGCGTTAGAATGCCTTTCTCTTCCACAAAACGACCGATAAAACCAATCACGAATTCATCGGTTTCAATACCTAAAGATCGAGCTAAATCGGGTTGCTTGCCCGGGGAAAAAAGAACTTCATCCACTCCTAATTGCGGTAAAACTGTGTATTTACCCCTGTAACCCCGTTCTTTTAAAACATCTACCCCGTCTTGATTACCAGCAATTAAACCATCGGTATTTTTCAGGTTATAAGCTTCTAACCAAGAGATGGGAAATTTAGGAGTATAGGGAAGATTCCACCAGGTAAAAAATACATTTTTAGCCTGTAGATTTAAGAGACGATTCAGAGTAATAAATTGAGCATAAGCGAGAGATTTAGAACCCTGTTCCACTTGAATAATATCAGGTCTAAATTTTTGCAATAAAGGAATTATATCAGTGCCAAAAGTTAATAAAGATTGATTATTTTGGCTAAAATTAGAGATAGGAATGACGCAGAAATTGTCGGCTATTTTCGGTTGACTTTCAATGATTTTATTTTGGACTCCTCCCGGTTGCCAACGTTGGGGAACAACAATAGTAACTTCAATATTGGGATTTAATCTTGTCAGGGCGCGCAGTTTCTCACAGTTGAGATCAACTATATATGTATGACTAGCGACTAAAATTTTCATAGATGATCTAGTTTTGTATAAATTTGGCCATCATTCCAGAGGGACTTTACTTGAGTTTTCAGAGCATCAAGAAAACCTAAACTATAAAAAATTCCCCTAGAGAGTATTTTAATCGGGGAACCACCTTTATTACAGGGAGGATTGCCAAGAACGTGACAATCAAATAATTTAGCGTAGAGTCGCAATTGTTGAGCGGGAGTGAGATTTTTCAGGGCCATCAGAAAGTGATTATGATAAAAAGTCGTCTGATAACTCAAAGAACGAGTGCTAATATCATGACAGCCGCCGGTTTCTTCCCCTAAATGAACCAGATAAGCGGTGGGATCGTACCAGACATGATAGGGAGTCTGGCGTAACCTTAAGCAAAAATCCGATTCCTCGCGCACGGCACTGCCACGAAAGCGTTCATCGAACCAAATGCCGTATTTAGTAAATATATCCTTCCGGAAAGACATATTACAGCCCCGGGCCGAGATTACCTGCTGGGGTTTAGTGGTGTGGACAAGATCGATGTAATACCAAGCAATGCCCGGATCCATGGCTTGGGGGGGTAAAAAGTCGATTTCGTAGGGTTTGCCGGTATCTGTCGCCATTTTTTGGGAGTCACCCAATTTCATGCGATCGAATACCCGACCTGCCACTACACCTATCTCAGGGTTCTTGACAAAATTCTCACTATGTGCTTTGAGATAATTATCCGGTAGCCGCACATCATCATCGATAAAAAGAACGATATCGCCTTGGGTGCGACGGACTCCATAATTTCTGGCACCGGGTAAACTCGCCCAATCCAGCCGATACCAGCTAATTTTGTGCTGATTAGCCAGATTTTCCAGATAGGATTGTATGGCGGGGCTGTGGGTAGCGGTCTGGTCGATAACTAATACCTCAAAATCGGGATAATCTTGTTTGAGTAGGTCATCGAGGGTATCTTTAAGAGGCTCTTCGCGTCGATAGGTGGGTATGATCACAGAAATCGAGGGAAAATTCATAGCAGGGAATGGGGGAGTGGGGAAGTGGGGGAGTGGGGAAATGGGGAAATGGGGAAATGGGGGAATGGGGGAGTGGGGGAGTGGGGGAATTTCCACTAAAACCCTAAAACCCCAACACCCTAAAACCCAACACCCATATTTCAAGCTAAAGAAACACCTTTGCGTTTAAATTTTAAGCCCTTTTTGGAGGATTTTGTGGCGGTTTCCCCCGCCAGAATTTTGGCTTCTTTTTCCTGTTTTTCGATCACGGGTAATCTAAAAATTACGCCCGCAAATATCCAGTAATAAACGCCCACAGGATCCGTATCGAGGGCATACCAATAGGGAAGATAGGCAACAAAGAGCAGCAAAACCCAATAACTACCGGCAAAACCTCGCAGAGTCGGATCTTTGAGGGAACGATAGGTGCGGAAGGCCAGATAAACTAGATGGGTCATGAATATCATGTACAAGGCAAAACCAATGTATCCCAACTCAAATAAAACTTTAGTGTGATAGGTTTCCACAAAGGAAATATCACCGAAAAACCTAGCAGCAGACGTGGCCACACCAAGTCCACGACCTAAAATACCGCCCTGATTACGGATAGCAAAATCCAACTGTTCCTGAATAAAAAGGGTGGGGGGAGCCTGTTGCCAACGGTTGATGGCACTATCGTAGCGTTGTTGGACAAAATCCGGGTTAAGGAAAGAAAAACCGATAGCTAGAAGTAAAGCCGAGGCAAAAATGATCGGCAAAAATCGTTTTAAGTTAGCGATTTGTCCCGTAATAATCGTCATCAGACCAATAATCATCGGTACAGCAAAGAAAGCTAATCTTTGCCCGGAGACCACTGCATTAATAAAAACTAGGGTTAAACCTACTAGGGCTGCTAGTCGCCATTTTTGGGAAATTTCACTAAAGGCACTGGCATAACAAACTACGGCACTAGAGACCAAAAACCAAGCCCAGTGCCAGGGAGAAACAAAGGTACCCGGTAGGCGGATCATATTTACTTCCGGACTATACACTAACGCCCCACCAATCAAACACCTTGCCTCTAAGTTGGCTTTGAATAGTGCATCAGCCACAAAGCCTCTAGTTCCTACACAACGACCGGTTTTCAGCATCCAGTATTGCATTAGCCCTAGAACACAACAAATAATCGCTAAAGTCACTAAAAGACGACCAAAAAATAATAGGGTCGGTTTGTCTTTGATTAAGTAATAAGTGCAGAAGATCAAGGGGACATAACCTAGCAAAACTTTAAATCCCAATAGTCCTTGCAGAAAAGTCTCACTTTCCCGACAGGGAACCCGAAACAAAAAGCCGTTGCTGAAAACTCTCAGTCCTTCTACAGATGCACAAGTAGGCAGAAATTGTCTCTGTAAATTGACAGCTAATAGACAAACTACACAGAAAACAAAGATTAATAATAGGGTTGTACCTAATTGTTTGGGGACAATAATCGGTAATTGCTTTTTTCGACATTCTAAAACTAAGGCGATTAAAGCGGGTAGATAAAAGATATCTTTACTAAGCTGCAGGATTGGACTACCTCCCAACCAATAGATAATAGTGCCAGTGAAGGGGACATAGATAATAAATGCCCAAAGAGCCATGCGAGGATAGCTAAAGGAGAAAACTACTAAAATTAAGGCTAAACTTACTGCAGCTCCTATGTTGGCATCAAATAATAAGCTGAGGGGGAATCCGAGCAAAATTGCTACACAAATGGCAAAAACAATTAACCCCGTTAATTTTTGTTTCTTTTGCCTTTCTTCTTTTTTGAGGGCAAGTTTCTCTTTGATGTTAAGCGGGGGACTATCAGCTTTTGTTTGGCCCTGTTTATGCTTTTTTTTCTGGCGATCGATACTTAGTCCGGTCATTGAAAAAATGGGTCTGAAACCCGCCCTTTAGCGATAACGGAGGGCGGCTTTATATAAGTTAGCGAGAAACAATTAAACCGTTAGAACGACGAATTAACTGAATCTTGCTAACAGCTATCTGTCCCAATCGTTGACCATTGGTATCGCTTACAGATAGCTGTTTTTCGGTATCTCCACTAACATAACCAATTCCTTTGGGAGAAGAAACTAAATCTCCTTTACGGAACCCATGTCTTGTGGTAGAGCCACCATATTTACGTCGTTTACCACCTTTAGAAAAAACCATCAGGTGAAGTTGACGACGACTAATAGGAGGACGTTTGATGACAGCAAAGGGAGCGTTTGTTACTTTAACAGAACCCTTCCAATCATATCCATGACTATTAGAATTGTGAAATGGCCAATAATCTAAAAACTGAAAACAGGCAAGAGCAATGCCATCGTTAGCATGGCTTTCTGGTGATTGTTCTGCTTTATTTTTGGACTTTTCTAGTCGCAAATATTTTCTGAGATTAGAGGTTTGCCAACCAAAGCGAGTATGGACTGTTGCCAATTGAGATAGTTGCTCAATCGCCCATTTCTGTCCGACCATAACCGACGAAAAACCTTTTCTAGACTTAGCTCCTTTTCTACTGGAAGTTAGATCAATATCGATTTTGATGTACTCAAAGTAAATATCGGTAATTGGATAGATTTTGGTTAGTTCGGAAACGACGCGAAGTTCAAGTTGACGATTAGCTCTGATTGAGGGAGCTAATTTTCCTTGTTTTCTATTTGAGAATCGTTGTTGTCGATGCGCTCTTAGATTAAAAGAAAGTTGGCGGTTAATCCGTCTTTTTCTACGTCCTCTTCGCATTAACCGTCTATTGTCCATGCGCTCTTTTACTCGTTTAAAAGGAAGTTCTAAGTGAGCCTTCCAAAGAGTAAAAAGAGAGGATTGAACGCCAATTCCAGAGAATAATTGACCCGGGTCAATACCAATGGCAATCGGTTGGGTTTTGTTATCGGAAGGTTCATCGGTTAGCTGGACATAGAAAATACCTAAGTCGTTGAATTTACCGATAGCTTTTCCTTCTTTAATCCACCGTCTAGCCCGACTGGGTTTGGTGGGCATCAACGGTTTTCCGTCTTTTGAGATAACAGGAACTCTTGCCATGGAGATAATCCTTAAGAGTGAAGTTAATGTCCCTTTCCGCAACACAATCAAGATGTCTTGTCTAACAACGCTTTACCAATAAAGCTTAGAGAGAATCCGAACTAGGGAAGTATTCGGAGGTCTGGGCCAGATTGTGTCTCGATGCGGTAGTCTCTACTTGCGTCGCCTAAATTGGTCTAGGCAAGCTCCGTCGCTTTTAGGGCGGGGTTAGTGACAATTATCCCTTGCTAGGCTAGGCTAAGGGCATTATAATCCCTGTCCCCCTCGATCGACTACAAAAGATAGCTTCGCACCGCTGCCACTAGCCTTTCTGTCCAAAA
>Ga0209972_10001864_pt1 | contig 17780 bp, 12 predicted proteins | sample NOAtaG_7_FD_187302 | JGI IMG/M metagenome (GOLD analysis project Ga0209972, IMG submission 187302) | Freshwater lake microbial communities from Lake Erie, under a cyanobacterial bloom - NOAA_Erie_Diel1S_2200h metaG (SPAdes) (version 2) | ecosystem: Environmental > Aquatic > Freshwater > Lake ... | reverse complement strand
AGTATACAAGTTCATTTAGGACAGTATGAGCAGGCAATTGAGTACTTTCAGCAACAATTAAAAATAGCTAATGAAACATTCGATAATTCAGGAAAAGCTCAGGCTCTTACAGATTTAGGCAATGTCTACTCTCTTGTTGGGAAATATGAGGAAGCAGTAGATAGTCATCTCAATGCTCTTAAAATTACCCATTTTATAGATAATCCTGAGAATGAGTCTAAAATATTGGCACATCTTGGATTTGCTTTCTATACTCAGAAAGAATACAGAGCAGCTATCTCTTTTTATAAGTATTCTCTCACTATTTCTCGTATAAACGGACTCTTTTTAGAGGAGGCAGAGGCTTTAGCTAATGTAGGGATTTTGGAAAGTAAACTAGCTCAATCAAAACAAGAAATTGAGGAATTATCTTTAGATAAGCTGCGTGAAGCTCTAGCTAGATTCAGAAAGATTGGTAATTCTTTAGGTAAAGCGCGAACCCTAAAAGAATTAGCAGAAATATATGAAAAATGGGGGGAGATAGAGTTAGCGCTTCAAACTTGTAAAGAAGCTTTAGATATTGCGAATTCACTTAACCTCCCCATAAAAAATGACTGTACGGAATTAATCGCCAAAATTCATGCCAAAAAACTTATTAAGAAAGTTCCAGATACTAGAAAGTTTCAAGAAATAGATTTAGAAAAATGCGCGTGGCTGGGAGATGGAATTGATATTGTTCTTCTCACGGCTAATCCTATAGAACTTAATGCAGTATTGGACAAGCTAAAATCTTATCCTAGCAAAAAAACTAGATTCAAAGTGTTTGAAGGAGCAGAGACTTACTATTTAGGTAAATTTGGAGCATTTAAAGCCGTCGTTACAAAATGTCGAATGGGAGCAATTAGTGAAGGTTCTGTTATTTTAGCAACTGACCAAGCCCAGCGTTTATGGAAGCCCCGAGCAATCATTATGGTAGGTGTTGCTTTTGGTAAAGATAAAACTCAACAAAAGATAGGTGATGTTTTAGTTGCTTCACAAATTATTTCTTACGAATCGCAACGTGTTGGTCAACCTGCTCAATATCGTGGCAGTATTCCTCCTAGTAACACGACATTACTAAACCGATTTGAAAACGTTCACGACTGGGAGTTTCTTGATCCTAATGGGTCTCCTTGTAGACTCCAAACTGGAGCCATTTTGTCAGGTGAAAAGTTGATTGATGATCCAGAGTTTAAATCAGCTCTATTCCAACAATTTCCCCAAGCTATTGGTGGTGAGATGGAAGGATCTGGTCTGTGTGCAGCATCAGGTCGGGTCGGTATTCCGTGGATCTTAGTAAAGTCCATTTGTGATTGGGCGGATGGGACAAAAAACAATGAATATCAAGATATAGCTTCTGCTTCAGCCGTTTCATTAGTTCACCATGTACTTTCCCAAAAAACAGTACTTAATTCTTTTTCTCCAAACAAAGTATCTGAGTTTGGAGCACAAATAGTATGAGTAAAATTACTCCTATTGGAAAATCTGTTCTAGACGATCTAAAGATTGATCCTAAAAATCTCCGTTTTGTTCAGTCTCATTTGAAGCGTACCCACTACCGTGCGATTGTAAACTGGCTTACCAAGTATTCACCATCTTTGGAATCATCAAACTTAGAGCAGGTAAAAGGATATCTGGAAGCCTTTTACCACTTTTGTTTTGCTGAAGCATGGAATGAGGCAAAAGAAATTTTGTTTGCACCTTTGAATACCCCAACACAACAACGTTTAGTTTATCAACTGAGAACTTGGGGGTATTACAGTGAAGAGATCAATCTGTATAATCATATTGTAGGTAAGCTCGGTCTTGAAGATGATTGTGTTTTCTTCTCTGGTTTGGGTAGTGCTAATTATTCTTTATCTCAGTATGATACTGCCATTAAATACCATCAAAAAGTTTTAGAACTATCTAAGAAGTTGGGTGATCGAAACAGAGAAAGTGCATCTTTAAGTAATCTTGGTATTGCATATCGTGCTTGTGCTCAGTTTTCCAATGCAATCAACCATTATAATCTCTCTCTGGATATTGATCGTGTTAATCAAAATGCTGACGGGATAAGAAGTACACTTAATAATTTGGGTGCAGTCTATTTCTCAATTGGACGCTACCAAGTAGCAATCGATCATAGCCAGCAAGCCTTACAACTTTCGAGAGAAACAAATAATTATGTTGGTCAAATAACAGCATTAATGAATCTTGGTAATGCGTATGCCCGTTTAGGAAACAATCAAGATGCTATTGATTATCACCAGCAGGCTTTAGAAATCTCAAAAATGATAGGAAGTCGTCGCAGTGAGGCAAGAGCACTTACAAATTTAGCTAATCACTTTCATTATTTAGGGCAATATCAAACAGCAATAAATTATCAAAAACAAGGATTAATCCTTGCTCGCGAGATAGGCGATCAAGAATCTGAGGCGGCGATCTTATGCAATCTTGGAAATACTTATAGAACAATCGGAGAATTCAACTCAGCTATTAAATTCCATAATGAATCTCTAAATATCTATCGCAAAATCGAAAATCTAAAAGGTGAAAGCCAGGTAATTGGTAGCCTTGGGAACTTACATCTTCTACTTCATGAGTACGAGTTAGCACTGTCTTTATTTGAACAACAACTACAGATTGCACAAACTCTTGATGACTTGAGTACTAAAAGTATTGCATTTAGCAACCTAGGCAATGCTCACTATTATCTTAAAAATTACGAAAAAGCAATCTCATTTCATCAAACCCGCCTTGCAATTGCCGACAAAATTGGAGATCGTCGCGGGCAGATGAACTCGCAACGTAATTTAGGACAAATTTTGAGTGAATTAGGACAATATGCCGAAGCCGAAAGCTTATTAAATAGCGGACTGATAATTTGTCGGGAAATCAACAGTCGATTTACAGAAGCTGAAGCACTAAAGAGTCTTTCAGAATTATACGCGCGGCAGCACAATCTTCAACTTGCCTTAGAATTTTGCATTCGCGCTCTTAATATTGCTACTGAATTAGGTATCCCGTTAGCGCAGGATTGTAAGGAACTTAGAGAGAGACTACTGAGTGAACAATCATTTAACAATGACAAATGAACATGATCTCACCACCAGCCTTGCCAATTTTGACCAGACTTGGTATTGAGCCAGATAGGTTAAAAGCCATTCAACCTCATCAACGACGAATACATTGCCGAGCAGTCGTAAACTGGCTGATAAAATACACTGCATCTACAGAAGCTCCTAACTTAGAGCAGATAAGAGGTTATATAGAGGCATTTCACCATCTTTGCGAAATTGGGGAATGGGAACGTGCATCCGTCCTAATTTCGACAAAACTAAACACACCCACGAATGAACAAATTCACTATCAGCTTAAGCTTTGGGGTTATTACCAAGAACAAATTAACCTCTACATTCGTTTAGCTGGTAATTTGCCTCCCGAACAGAATGGGATGTTTCTTAATTTCTTAGGAGCCGCCCATTATTCCCAAGGAAATTTCTCTCTAGCGATTGAATATTTCGAGCAAGGTCTCGAAATTGCTAAAGCAATAGGTAATATCCTTGATGAAGGCATTGCATTGAGTAGTCTGGGAGGTGCTTACTATTCCCAAGGAAGTTATGCCCAAGCGATCTCGTATCAAGAACAGTGGCTTGCCATCGCTAAAGACGCGGAAGAAAAAGCTGGTGAAGGCATTGCTTTAGGTAACCTTGGTAATACCTATGAGTCGATGGGTGACTACAAAAAAGCAATTGAATTTCACACGCAACATTTAGAACTTGCTAATGAAATTGATTCCCTAGAACAGAAAGGCTCTGCTTTAGGAAACTTAGGCAGTGCTTATTACTCATTAGGTAATTACCAGCAGGCTATTCAACACCATGAGCAGCACATGAGCATTGCTCTACGAATAGGAGATCGTCAAGGGGAAAGTAATGCATTGGCTGGATTGGGCAGTGCATACTTTGCTCAAGGTATCTATGATCAAGCTCTGGATGCCTTTGAACGACAGTTAGTAATTTGCCAAGAGACTGGAGAACGTCAGGGAGAAGGTAGTGCCCTAGGTGGCTTGGGAAACATTCAGTTTGCGATCGGTCAATACACACAAGCTATTCATTACCATCAAACCCATCTCTCAATCGCCCAGCAAATTGGACACCAACAGGGAGAACTTCATGCTTGGGGTAATCTTGGCAATGCCTACGGTGCGATCGGAGATCACGTTCAGTCCAAAGATTGCTACCAGAAACAGTTATTCATCGCAAAAGCTATAGGCGATCAGTCTGGTATCGGACTTGCCTTAGGGAATTTAGGTGTAATTGAATATGTTTTGTGTAACTATGCTGAAGCCCTAGACTACTTAAAGGAGCAGCTATCAATTGTTCAACAAATAGGCGATCGCCATAGAGAAGGACAAACTTTAAGCAACTTAGGCAACATTTATCGAGCGACAGGCAATTATGCGGAAGCTCTTCCCCTCTATCAAAAAGCGCTAGAGATTGCTCAACAAATTAGCGATCAACAGGGAGAAGCCAATGCACTAGGCTATTCGGGGAATATACACCTTGACATCGGAGACAATAGATGTGCTATCGATTATTTTCAGAAACACCTTGCAATTGTGGAAAAGATTGGTGATTTGCCTGGAAAAGGCAGAGCGCTAGAAGGGCTAGGAACTGCATATCTCCACTTAGGAGACTATCACCATGCAATTGATTGTCATACCCAAAACCTTACCATTACTCGTCAGCTTGGAGATTTAGCAGGAGAAAGTTCGGCTCTAGGAAATTTAGGAAATGTCTATCATGAACTCAAAGACTATGTTCGTGCAATTGAATATCATGAGCAAGATTTAGAAATTGCTCGGCAAACAGGTGAGAAGCGCTCTGTAGAGGCAGCTTTAGTTAATCTGGCTAATGCTTACTGTGAGCTTGGTAACCACTCTCAAGCCATCGAAAACTATCATCAAGCTTTAGCGATCGCAAGGGAGATTGGCGATCGCTGGGGGGAAGGTCTAACACTCTCCAATCTAGGAGACACGCTAATTAAGCTAGAGCATTATACAGAAGCACATGATATCCTCCTGTCCTCTCTAGATATCGTTCAGAAGATTGAGGCTCGTTCTATTGAGGCATCTGTACTCAGAAGACTTGCAGTTTTGCACCAAGTTAGGGGGGATATAGACATTGCCCTTAACTTGTGCGATCGCGCTCTATCCATTGCCACAGAGCTAGGTCTTCCTTTGGCTCAAGAATGTCAAGAACTTAAAGAGAGGTTTCTTAATGAACAGTAAGGAATCGGCTTTTCTTGAAACAGATGATTTAGCTCAAGCAGGGCAAGCAATCTTATCTCATCTCGGCATCTTGTCTGATAGCAAAAGATATACGCTCGCATCACATATGGAACGAGCAAATTATAGAGCTGTCAGGAACTGGCTGACAAAATACCAGCCAAAGAACGAAGCTACAAACCTAGAGAAAACGAGAGGTTTTCTAGAGTCGTTTTACCACTTATGTAAAGTGGCTGCGTGGGAAGAAGCCACTGAAATAATGTTGCTGTCAGTTAATGTTGTGAATAAAAAGTTAGAAGGCTCGATAATAGAGCCATTTCACCTTCAGCTAGGACGATGGGGATATTACACTGAGCAAATCCATCTTTATAGATACTTATTAGGGAATTGGACTCAAGAGACAGAAATGATTTGTTTGAATGGTCTTGGTTTAGTACATTACAATTTAGGTGATTATTCAAGTGCGCTCAAATATCATTCTCAACATTTAGAGCTTGCAAAAGAAATATACGATTCAGAAGCTGAACAGAATGCACTGTGTAATCTGGGGAATGTCTATGGTTCCATGGGAGAATACCCCACGGCAAATAGTCATTACCAGAAAGCCTTAATTTTGGCTCGTAATGATAACGATCGGCAGGGCGAGGGTAAGCTTCTAGGCAACCTTGGAGTGTTGCAGAGATTACAAGGCAACTTTAGTGAAGCGATCGCCATTCAACAACAACACTTACATACAGCTTTAGAAATCGACGATCAAGTTGGTACAGCTAACGCTTTAGAAAACCTTGGAGTTGCTCACTATTATCTTGGAATATATGAAATCGCTAAGGATCTCTTCCAGAGTAGTTTGCAGATTAGTACCCAAATTGGTGACCAACAGTCAATAGCAGCAACTTTGGGTAGTTTAGGAAACGTGAGCATGGCATTAGGAGATCTTCAACAATCTCTTCAATACTATTGTCAACAGCTTGATATTTCTCGCGAGATTAGATATTTAGAGGGAGAAGAAAAGTCTTTGGGTAATATTGGCACTGTCTACAAAGATATGGGAAATTATGAAGCATCTTTAGAATACCTTCAGCAAAAGCTTTTACTTGCTCGTCAACTTCAAAGCCGAGAAGGAGAAGCCTATGCTCTCAGTAATATGGGTAATACCTATACTTGTTTGAGTCAATACGAAGAAGCTATTCAATGCCAAAAAGCCAGTATAAAAATTGCTCATGATATTGGAGACTACTGGGGATATGCAGCAGCATTATGTAATCTGGGAGATGCCTATCGATTGTCCAGAAAGTTTGATGAGGCTGTAATCAGTTTGTTGAATAGTATGCTTAATTTTGACTTACTTCAATCCCCTCAAATCGAGACAGTAATGATACTGCTCACTCAAATCGCTTTTGAAATTGGTATTGAAGATTACATTGAATTACTAGAAAATCATCTGGTCACTATCGAGAAGATGTATGGCAAAGAAATAATACTCAAGCTAAGAGAACATTTATTTGAGGAATAAATTATGACCTTAAGTGGACAAATTTCAATAAAAAGCCCTCACAAAGAGGATGATACAGAATCAGTGCTGGAATATTTAGGGGTATGGCAACGATTCGTGTCTGAGAAGGACACATTTCTGAAACCCTTTCGTCATGGTCATTTCAGAGACCATTTTTTTCAATTTTCTAGATTTTGCCTGAACAGAATGGAGATTTCGGGGTCTTTTTTGGGATTTACTCATAGTTTCCAGTGGCAGGTTACAACCCATACTCTGTCTATGCAAACTGAGGGTTGATTCCAGATTCGGCTGTGAAACGGTTCATGAACCTTTCTCAAATCAATCGCGGAAAGTATTGCTATATATTGCTTTTAAGCCTGTCATGATACAGTTTTACACGAATCGTTGCCATACCCAATATAAGTTTAATCTTCGATCGCATAGCTATATATAAGAAGGGTTCGATATTAATATCCAAGGAAGTAATGAGGCGATCGCACCATCACCGCAAAGCGCCCCATTAGCTCCTGTATTCACAAAGATCATTAACTTTCTTGACGGTCGTGATTGGACTCGCGACAACTACATTAAACTGTCCATAACCGATTTTTAAAATGCTGATACCCCTATCAAAGAGATTCAAGGTTATCTGCAATTTATCGAATTCCAAGGGCATCTTGAGACAAGGGGCACAGACAGAAACTGTCTAGAAGCGCGAAAAATTTAACCTTGAGATTTCTTGAGATACCGATAATCAATACTTTTCTGCCATAAAATCTTGAGATAGAAAAATTTTATCTCAAGATTTTATGGCAGAAATTCAATGGTTCAGGATCGCTATCGCCACCGTGATTGGCTTAACAATATTAGCCGCCGTCACATTCTGGCAAGCTCAGCAAAATCCGATTAATGATGTGAATATTGATCTGCGCGTTCCTGGTTGTATCGTCACTTTTTCGCCCGATGGCAGTAGCGAGGTAATTCCCTTTGGTGATGCAAGGTGTCCTAAGTAATGTCTCACTTTTCGTTTCAATCCCTAAAAGGGGTTCGGGTGAGGGGTCGCAATTGAGAAAGATACTTTGTAAAAGAGCAACTATTCAAAAAGCATTTAGTTGTACTCTCCAGGCATATCAGTTTTTCTAACAGTAATCCTGTCAACTTTCTTACCTGACATTCTCAATAATTCATCACCTGAAAATTCAAAACCAAGCTTTAGTGCTATTCGCGCAACATCATCTGCGGTTGATGCTGCGAGCACCTCGTTTTTAAGTTCAGGTTCAGACTGCATTTTCTTTAAAAATGCTTCGATTTGCTCAAAAGCCATGTTTAAAATCCCTATTCTCGCTAGCTGCTCATAATATAAAGAAAAACAGCAGCAATATCATCTTTAAGACTAGCAGCACAAGGGTATCAAGATCCCCTATTCCTTTCGGAATAGTTTCTCAGAAACGAACCGCACCAAGTAGGGGTAAGACAACGATTCCTTCATTTAAGGGACATAAGGGTTGATTTACATCTCAAACAGTCTGGTCGATGGCTTATTTCAAGCCAATCTGGTTTTAACGATAGTAAAAAAACGTACGTTTTTTTAGTACAACTCCTTATGTGCCTCTAAGTTTTATTTTAGGTAGTTCTGAGCTACTTTTTGCACCCAAAAACTCATCTACGAAATCACAAGACCAAACTCATCTTATGCGTTGAGTTTCGTGGTACAGACTTTTAACGGCTGATTATCAAAGTCTTACCAGAGATGAGATTGCGGACTTATGTCCCTAAAATAATGTACGAATCGTTGTCGTACCCCTCTAATAGTTCCTTAAATGAAGCAATCGTTGTTGTACCCCACTAATGATTAACATTCTCTGATTTTGGGAAATCAGTAAAAACCTTTCCAATCAAGTCTAGAAACTTAATCCATTTGCTTATTTAAGATGAGAATTACATTTACTAATAAATTTTTTCATAGCATCGACTCTATTTAGCATATTAAGACTCAAAAATTTTCCCAACGCCTTGTTAGCCCATTCCTTTGCCTTATCATAGTTTTCGTTCTTAAATTCTAGCTCTGCATAATCTCTTTCAAAGTAAGCCATGCGACGAAACTCATTATTGCGTTTTGTTACTAGATACCAATCATCTAATAATTCCTTTGCATCTTCCAGTCTATTCTCTTTAATAGCAATATAAGCAATACGTTCAAAAGCTTTTACTTTGATTCGCAGCCAGAGTATGCCCTCTGACTTCTTTGTAACTTGCTTATAAAGGCGCTTAGCTCTATCATAGTTTCCACCTCGATAGTACCTTTCTCCCATATACAAAAGATATCTCAACTCTAATCTATCTCTATGTAGCTGAGACAAGTCATTTCTGTTCTTCTTCCGAAGCTCCATGTATTGACCAAACCAATAATCTGCTTTTAGAAAATCACTTTTTCTTGTGTATAGAACAGCTTTATTGATTGCAATCATATTCTGAATATATGGATCGCAGTATTTGTTTAACATCCAAGCACTTTTGAGTAGTTCCTCTGCCTTCATTAAATTTTCACTACCCTCTCTAAGTAAGGCTATCCAAGCCCAAGCCGATCTAAGCTCTGCTAGGAACGCATTATCTCCTCGTTGGAAAGCATTATCTGTTAACCAATAGGTCCATTCTAATCTATCAGTCCAATACCCATATAGATAAGCAAAGCGCGCTAAGGATTTCCATAAACTACTAGCTTCAGGATACTTTTGATGATTTTGACACCACAAAAATACTTCTTTAAAGTTTTTCCATTCGTTATTAATTACATCATACCTTATATGCCATTCCCCAAAATCTTCACCACCGTTAGTTCTGGCAATTTCAAGATAACAGTTTACCCAAGAATTCCGAACTTCTAATTCAAGTACGGAATTCTCCTCTAGTTTTGAAAGAGCATATTTTCGAGTTATTGGCAGCATTCTATTGTAGCCATCACTATGAAATACTAATGAGCATCTATTCAACATATTCAGAGCATCATCAGCTTCATCAAGCTGAGAATCACTAACTTTAGTGAGACAAAATAAATTTTCGCGAGTTAGTCCAAAAGGTGAGACAGAAAGAGTAACTAAGAGTTTATATGCCATTGGGTACATATTCGCAATATCATGTACAAGCTCATCGAAGCAATATTGAGATAAATCGCAATTGGGATCGCTTAGTTTATCTAACACTTTCTGGTAGTTCTTCTCGATTTCCATACACCCAATGGAATAGTGAATTGCTAATGGAATTCCTCCACATATTCTATTTAAGCTTTTTGGGAAATCATCATCTACCTCGTAACCTTTCTCGGTCAATAAATTTTCTATCATCCGTAAACTCTCAGTCTCGGATAATTCTTGGAGATTTACGTCATATCTTTCAGAGGTTCTAGTTGTAATCACAGTCTTTACATGATGCCCCCTGATTTTTCTTAGAAATTCATGTATCTGATGAATATCTGAATTTTGAATTGATTCAAGATTATCCAAAATTATTAGTATTCTGTAGTCCCCACGGCTTAAGAAATCTTGAAGAGCAGTAATCTGATCATTTGGATCGATTACTTTCAAACCGCTTTGCTTTAATGTGTTAGCAATATCAAAACATAAGTCCTGAAGAGTTCTTACAGGTCGCTGTATATCACTAACCTCAGTAATTCCTTGAGGCGATAGAGCGCGTAACTGAGCAGATGAAAAAACAATTACATCAAATGTAGGGAGGGAAGTGCTTTGAGGCTCTTTCTTAGCTGCGAGACAAGCATAGGCTGCTTCTAGAACTAATGATGTTTTGCCTACACCACCAATTCCAGCAACAGTAATTATTCTTTCGTAAAAGTCAGGCGATATTCTATAGAGTAGGTCTTTTAAGTCTTTTTCTCGCCCAAATAGCTGCTTATGTGATGGGACTGGAAGGTTATGATAGTTTTCCTTTGTGAGTTCCTCAATTGTGAATTGAATATCAAAAGAGTGACCACTAATTCCATCTAATCCTTGGCTTTCAGCCTGAGACGTGATGTAAACAGTTCCATCTTCAATAACTACTGGATATTCCTGAAACTCTTCACTACTATTCAGTATGACAACTGTAGTAGACTGAGAAGTGGATTCGGTGTAGCTTCTCAACTTCGCTAGGATCTCAAAAGCAAAAGCACTTGCATGATATGAAGCTTTCTCATGTCGAATTTGTTCGGGTTCTTGTCCAGATTCTGGGGAATCTTCGTTCTTGTCCTTAATTAAGTCTGAAATCCCCCGAATCACGATTGCCTTAATCTCTGGATAGGCAAAAGCTGCACTCAGGAAACCAAATCCTTCCATTTCGACAGCGATCGCATCGTTATAACTCGCCCTCAAAAACTTAAAAAGCTCCGACTCTCTGGATGCAACCACCTTTTCTCCCGCAGCAATAGGAGCGATAAACACGCGGGGCTGTGTAGTTAGATTGCTGGTTAGCCGTTGCAGCCATTCCTCTTTTCTCGCCTCCGATTTGGCACGTTGCACCAAGGCATAAGCAGACTGCCCCACAGCAGGTCTTGTCGAAAACTGTTCGCTGACCTTGCCAGACTCATAGCCATAAACCTTAGTTGCTGCCACCACATCACCGATCGCAACGTCTTTGATCCCCCCAGCAATACCCACAAAGAAAAGGATGTCAGGCTTAAAGTAGGAGATCGCTCGTTCTGCTTCTACCGCCGCACCTGCATTTCCTGCACCTGTTTCGACGATACCTACTTCCCACTCTTGACCATTGGCGGCAAACTTGCCCCGCTCGTATATAGTCCCCTTTGGGTCAATTTCTTCTTGTAGATCGCTAAGGTGCGATCGCACTGCTAAGTATTCGACAGGGAGCGAGGTAAGGATCACGGCACGCGGCATAAACACAATCTGTTTTTACTGTTTATTTAATGACTTAATGCTTCCTAAATATTAACATCGTCCAAGATGTTTGCCTAAAAACAGCTTGGATACCACACTTTTTGCGGTTAAACTACAAGTAAAGGGCAACCTCAGAAATTCTCAGTATAAATTTGTTGTTGGGACTTTCAGGGTTTCAGGCGTTAAAAAATCTGTCATCAATCGTGTGGTATCGTCAGTTCTTAAATCCAGCCTTGTTGGGGTAACTACAGGATACATGAAAAAACCTGCAAGATACGGGTATTGCAACGATTCGTGTAAAACTGTATCACGACAGTCTTAAAAGCAATATATAGCAATACTTTCAGCGATTGATTTGAGAAAGGTGCATGAACCGTTTTACAAACGATCTGGAATCAATCCTCAGTTTACATAGACAGATTATTACCAATACTCTGTCTATGTAAGTAATACACTCCAATTAGTTGCTACTTGCATAAGCAAAAAATCTTAAAAGTATATATTTTTTGATAAATCTTTAATAGCAACATAATGAAAGCTTTTTGATCAGCTTTATTGGTTTATCTCGATATCGCTTTTTTATTTCGCAGACTGGCAAAGACTACTCAATTCAAATAAAGCTGCTTTTCAATCCTAATAAGTTGTTCAACAGCTAGAAGGCTAATTTGTAAAGAAATTGGCGTACTTTACAAAGCTGGAATATTTTGGATATCGAGCGTATTTTAAGTGAATTCGTTATTCGAGAATATCTGTCACAACAGCGCTAATACATAAGAAGACAGTGGCGTAAATAGCTGGAAAGTCACAGACTACATATACTAAAAAGATGCATTTATTATACTTCTTAATACTTACTTTAGTAGGTATTAAGAAGTATAATAAATGCATCTTTTTGAACAAGATAAAGTGCTACAAGTCGATAAATCCCTGACGCAATATGCCCAACAACTTCGCAGAAGATCTATCGATCGCAGAGGAAAGCAGCCTTGAAACCAAGGACATATCCTCACAACTTAGGAAAATCAAAATGAGAAAGAATGAAACTACGTGAATAACAATGCTTTATAGGTGTTTCGGGGAGATCAAACATAATAAACGACTCAATGTTTTTAGCCTCAGAGGTCTGCGATATCTGAGGCTAAAAACATTGTGCTTCAAACATTTCAGCCATTTAAGCAAAAGCACATCCCCGAAACACTTATAGAGCTTATCGCTTTAGGTGAAATGTGAAAATGTTCATGCACCTTTCTCAAATCAATCGCTGAAAGTATTGCTATATATTGCTTTTAAGCCTGTCGTGATACAGTTTTACACGAATCGTTGCCATACCCGCACAGCGTTTCCAAAGGAAAATCCGACAAATGTGTTTTTGACCCGCCTATTCCATTGTCACTTGATAGCGATCGCTAAAAATATTTCTTTGGCTGGTAGGCGGTCGCTCATTGCTCTATTTTTAAGTCATCAGTGACTAACTCAGGCACATTTTGTAACCGAGTCTTTAGAACGCCTTCGATGAAATCTGTACCAGCATATCCAGAAGCCATAATAGTGAGTAACAGTTCTTTGTCCAACTTTTGTTCGAGTAATATGATCGCGCTTAATCCCCCAGCCACGCCCCCAATTCCCAAGCTTAGAACAAGCCTTTTTATATCAAAATTTTTGTCAGTGCTATTGCTTTCTTCTGACAACTTCTTGAGTCCAACGACTACTCGAATACCTTGACCAAGGACACCCAAAATAATGCCCAAAATAAGGTTTGCTAAAATTTCATACGCATTCATGAATTTATCTCAATTGAATTTTGTAATAAAGAATCTTAAATATAATTTAACCTAGCTACCACCAGTAAATCGCTACTATCAAGTCACTATTAAGGAAAAAATATGAAACTTATATTAGCAATTATTCTCACCTTTCTAATCTCAATTTGCACATTTTCTGCGCCTATATCTGCCGCACTCATCGGTAGCCCAAGTCAGATAACTATAGCTTCTTATAATGTCGAAAACCTCGACCCCAATGATACCCGATTTACGGAGCTTAGTAAGGATATTGTGGGCGATCTCGGATCTCCAGATATCCTTGCTCTCATTGAAGTTCAAGATGAGAATGGTGCAGTTAATGACGGTATTGTGGCAGCCGATCTCACCTATAAGACTCTAATTCAGTCCATTCAACGAGCAAGTGGACCACAGTATGAATTTTTAAACATTAATCCTCAAGATGATCGTGATGGTGGTGAACCCGGTGGTAATATTCGCGTGGGATTTTTATACAACCCTAAACGTATTACCCTAGCTCCAGTGAATCAGGGCACTGCCATTACAAGCACATCTGTTATCACTTCTCCATCTGTTTCACTCTCCCTTAACCCTGGACGCATCGATCCCACGAATCCCGCATTTGCGCGTAGTCGTAAACCTCTTATTGCAGAGTTTACTTTTAATGGGCAAAAGCTTTTTGTTATTGCCAACCACTTTGTTTCTAAAATAGGAGGCTCTCCATCTGATGCCCAGAGGCTAAAACAGGCTGAAGTAGTTAACCAATTTGCTGGCGAAATTCTCAATGTAGATCCTCAAGCTAATTTAGTTGTTTTAGGTGACCTTAATGACTTTGTTGGATCTCCACCACTCAAAGCTCTTGAAGGAACTATACTTACAAACCTGATCGAACAAGTCCCTATTGTTGATCGCTTTACCTATGAATTCAAAGGTAAAAAACAAGTCCTCGATCACATTCTGATTAGCCCAAATCTTAAAAATGCTAGCCCAGAAATCGAAATCGCTCATATTAATATAGATTTTAGTGACAAAGCTAGCGATCATGACCCTTTAGTATCTAGATTTAGACTTAGCTCATCTCAAAATGCAGTAATCCCAGTTATCAATAAACCTTTAGCATCTCCAACTTCGATCTTACCCGAATTGAGTGGTATGGCGCTTCTTAGCAAACTAGCTACTGAATTTTCACCCACAACAGTTCTAGGATATGGAGCTGCAAGAGATAGATTGTACGGTGAGATTGATAACATAAACAACACAATTGTGGATGTATACTCTGGCTTCAAAATAAAACTAGATCAAGCCCTACTTCCTAGAGACGAAGCTAGAGCGAAAGGAATAAATACTGAACACACTTACCCCCAAAGCAAAGGGGCTAATGGTAAAGCTAAAAGCGATATTCACCATCTTTTCCCTACATGGGATCGTGCTAACTCTTTGCGTGACAATGACCCTTTCGGTGATATTCCTGATATAGAAACAAAAAAGTGGCTTTTAAATGCCAGTGAATCGTCCAAAATCCCTTCTAGTGCTATTAACGAATATAGCGAATCAAATCTTAATGTCTTTGAACCTCGTGAAGTTCATAAAGGTAATGCTGCTAGAGCGGTTTTTTACTTCTACACTATGTATAAATCTTTAGCAGATGCTCAAGATTCAGACTTCTTCCAAAAACAAAAAAATACACTCTGTCAGTGGGATCTGCAAGATCCTGTTGATTCGGCTGAACTTTTACGTTCTCATGCGATCGCTAAAATTCAAGGTAATGATAATCCATTTGTTTTAGATAAAACTTTGGCATCTAGAACTTACTGCTCATAATCAAAGCCTAGCTAGTACTTAAATTAAAAACAAACTAGGCAGTATAAAAAATACGAAAAGAAAGATGTAACTATAGCAATCCGAAATCATTTGTAATTGGATAACGATTATCTTGAGCGTTTTCAGATAAGTCAATTAAGCTATAACTCATGTCGGATTGCTATATATGCTGCCTTTTCTAAATCTGTTATGGCATTTCATCAACTAAACATGTTAAGGCTCCTTTATTTGTGACAAACTCTACTCCTAAAGCAACAAACACTTCAGTTCGTAAAGTCACATTTGGAGAGATTACCGACTCTCTAGTTACTTTAATAGTGGGAATTCTAAATTCTTATGTTCCCTTTTTTATACAGACCCCAATATCAGGTGAAATCTCTGGTTCAGCTACAACTATCTTATCTTTCATCATATCGTGGGTAGTACAACCTGATCCAAGCGAAACTACAATTCAAGACAAAAATGGAAATTCCATTTCGGCAAAGGAATAAAGTTGAAATTATTTCAACATATGGCAAATTAATTAAACATTCACTAGCAACTGATTCAGTAAAACTATTAGAAGTTGATTCATTAGTTTCTTCAAGGACTAAATTTGTTTGTTTTATTTGAAATCTGAAGTGTAGAAATGATTCACTTTGTTTGGAGTTCGGGAAAGTTAATGGCGATCTCAAAGATAAATAACTGTTAAGCGATAGTGATACAACACGTCATTGCAGAGGCCATTATGGTGGTTATTTGGTGATTTAAAGGGCGCTCACAGGTTTTAGAAATCATAAAAGAGATCGGACTAGATTCGTTTTGGAGTTTTTTTAAATATTTACTTAAGCATACCAGTATTCAATGTATCTTCTATCAAGGTATGATTTATCCGATTACAATTGCGAATTCTTTCCTCTACTTCTTAACCGTAAGTTATGAATACTTTAACTAACTTTTATCGGAGCATTATGATCAAATCTCTCAAAAATATATTTGCCTCAGTCATAGCTTTGGTATTCTCTTTCATTCTCTGCTCTCACTCTGCCTTAGCTTTCACTCCTCTAGAAGGTCAACTTACCGCATCCGTTACCTGTCCAGCTCTAGCATCAATTAAAAAAGGTACCAATCCTGACAATCTTAGATTGCAAGTCGGACAGACTTATACAGTCGTTGGACAAAATAAGACTCCCGCAACTCATTACCTGATAGAAATTCCTGATACCACCCCAAGTCAACGTTGGGTATCCACCAAATGTGGCAACTTGGCTTCTATTTCAAATGTTTCAACTTCACCTGTAATTCCTCCTGGTGTGAAAATAGCCCAGGATTACTTACTAGCCATTAGTTGGCAGCCAGCTTTTTGTGAAACGAAACCTGCCAAAACTGAATGCAAAACTTTAGCTGGTGATCCAAAGCGTTTTGAGGCTACCAATTTTGCTTTACATGGTCTATGGCCTCAACCTAAAGGTAATGATTACTGTGGTGTTAGCAAGAGTGATATAGACTTTGATAAAGCTAAAAACTGGGGAAGTCTGCCAGCTATAGAAGGAGAGCTTACACCTGCAACTTGGGCAAAGCTCCAAATAGTTATGCCTGGAACCGCATCTAATTTACATCGACATGAGTGGATTAAGCATGGAACCTGCTACAAAGGCACACCTGAAGAATACTATAGCGAATCGATCGCCTTGCTTGATGCTGTTAACTCATCTCCAGTGCAGGATTTGGTTGCTGAAAATATTGGTGACCCAGTTACTATTAACGCTATCGATAAAGCCCTATCAGTTTTTAGCTCTAATGCTGGAGAAAAAGTCGAGGTAAAATGCAATGATTCCTTACTAGGTGAACTTTGGATTAACTTACGAGGCAATATTACCCCAACTTCTTCGATCTCTGATCTTATTGCTAATAGTCTTAATGCTAAGAGTGAACCTAAAAGTCTTAAATCTTGTGTGATTGATGATGTTGACTAATGTTTACATGGCGGTTAATTAGTTTTTGATTAGTAGGGATAGATACAGGGTACGTGTAAAAACCTGCAAGATCGGTCTTAAATGCGCATTCTATCGTTTGTTTTTTTGGACGAAAAAACAGAAAATCATATTTTTGGAATTTACTCATTGTATAGCTTTAAAGGTCATCTTGCAGGTTTTTAATTAGAGTCGATGCCTCAATTACTTGAGGACACCTCTCCTTCAGAACCGTGCGTGCAACTTTCATAGCACACGGCTCCTAGTCTGACACCTACTAGGTCGGGTCTACTCCGCCGTTCGGACTCTCACTCGACCATGACTGGTCTGGTGCTGATGACATTCTCGGTGCAGAACTTCCAGATTCGATGATTTCCAATTTTCATGATTGCCATCAATATGGTGTAGTTCAGCAATATCACCAGATATGAACGATAAGTTGCAATGTGTACATTGATAATTCTGTTTCCTAAGAAATCGTGCCGTTATCCCATCGTAGTTAGCATTTTCTCGCTTTGCCCAGTATACAAAGTCGCCATCATAAGGAGATTTATCGCCTCT
>Ga0209972_10001859_pt1 | contig 17808 bp, 35 predicted proteins | sample NOAtaG_7_FD_187302 | JGI IMG/M metagenome (GOLD analysis project Ga0209972, IMG submission 187302) | Freshwater lake microbial communities from Lake Erie, under a cyanobacterial bloom - NOAA_Erie_Diel1S_2200h metaG (SPAdes) (version 2) | ecosystem: Environmental > Aquatic > Freshwater > Lake ... | reverse complement strand
GAGCGCAGCAGCCCCTTTGACACGCGTCGCAGGCGTCCCCTCCGACCTCAGACGCTCACCCGGCGCTCGAGGAATAGCCACGCCTCGATCCACCTCGCGGCTCGACGACCCTGATCAAATACATTTGTTCAAAATTTCGGGTTTTCTGCCTTTGTTGGCGGAGCTGGAGAAAGCGGCCTGCCCACAGAAATCCCGGAAGGACCCTTTCCTCAGACAGTCCACGTCACTGCTGTCTCGCCTGCGCAGCTTGACGCACCTTTCCCAGCCAGACAGAATCAATCGTCTTCCCCGTTCCGTTTTTCTGTCTGTCAGTCTTCAGACCGCACCAATACCGAAAGAGACGAATTGCGAACCAACTACGTCCTGATCGACTACGAAAACGTACAACCTGAGGTGCTGTCTGCATTGGATGCGCAGCACTTCAAAGTCGTGGTTTTCGTCGGAGCAAGCCAAAACAAACTTTCGTTTGACACTGCGGACGCACTGCAAAAGATGGGCGGGCGAGCCGAATACGTCAAGATAGCCGGGAATGGAGCGAACGCACTTGATTTCCACATCGCCTTCTACATAGGTCGAATCTCATTCCAGGACCCAGCCGCCTGCTTTCATATCGTCTCAAAAGACACTGGCTTCGACCCTCTCGTTCAGCACCTCAAAAAGCAAATGATCTCTGCCGTCAGATGCAGTGCCGTATCGGACATACCACTGCTAAAAGTGGCGAGCGGCAAAACCATTCCGGAAAAGCTGAACGCAGTCGTCGCTAATCTCGCTCAACGCGGTGCTTCAAAGCCAGGAACACTCAAGGCCTTGAAAGGCACCATAAATTCACTGTTTTCGAAGCGGTTGCCCGAAGAGGAACTTGACTCTTTGGTGAAGTGCATGGAAGCCAGGGGCTATATCTCAATAAAAGAGACCAAAGTATCGTATGCCCTGCCAGCGCATGAGGTCTAACCCGCTGGTCAGTTGCTCAGGTCATCCTGCAGCGTGCTGTCACCCGTGCCAGTTTACTGATCCGTCTTACATCTTCCGCCGGGGCCAGACGGACGCGTACCACGGGCAGGCGTATCGACTCTTGCAGTTCAAACACCTCAAGCCCCTGACGTCTGGGTGGTCCACGATGCCAATACTCCCGAATAAAACGCTGAACACCAGAACTGGTCGGCGGATGGGTGTTCGACATCGCGCTGTTCGCCACGGCTGAGAACCTGAGATCGCGGATGTCGGCAGAAGTCGCTGCCGCTGCTGGCGTTGTGGTGCGTGGATTCCGCTGGCTGCAGATCCCTGTGCGTCTCAAAGCCCGACGGTCAGGAACACGCATCCACAAGCCCCTGAATTCTCAAAGTTGCCTTCCCCTGCAACCTGAGGTAAACTCAGGCGCCTGCAGCGGATTTGCTCAGGGGACAGCGTGAAAGTGAACGACACCACATGACAACACCGTCTCCAGCCCAGCCCACGCTCAAAATGGACCGCTCGGTGCTGACGTGTGATGATAATTTTGATGACTCTGAACAGAGGCTCTGGTGGCACCGGCAATCCCCGGAGATTCGTCTCCAGCACATGGCGGCTCTGCGGAAAATGAACTATGGTGATGAGTCTGCCGCCAGACTTCAGCGAGTTCTTGAAATTGCTGAATTGCCACCACGTTGATTACCTGCTCGTCGGTGGTTTCGCAGTTGGCTTCCATGGATATCCACGAGCCACCAGCGATATGGATATCTGGGTCAGCCAGTCTCCGGAAAACGCAGGACGCGTCGTTGCTGCAATCAGGGCGTTTGGGTTTAACACCCCGAATCTCACCGAAGATCTTTTTCTGCAGCGGCGGCGAATCGTGCGAATGGGTCATCCTCCGATTCGCATCGAAGTGATGAACGAAATTGACGGCGTGACCTTCGAAGAATGCCGGCCCGCCGCGATCCTCGCTTTCTTCGATGGAATTCAGGTGCCGATTATCAGCCTTGGTGATCTCAAGCGAAACAAACTGGCCAGCGGCAGACCCAAAGACATCGATGACCTGCAGCAGCTTCCCTGACTCTGTGAGGAATAAACATCTGCCCGCCGCACCACATCAGCACCCATGTGCGTGCGATGGAAGGGCGGCTCTGGTCAAAGCCATCGTTCGTGCTCAGCAGTTACACCGGACGTCTGGAGCAGGAGGACGCCACCGGCCGCTTCCACGCCAGTCTTGCTTTTCGGCGTGAGATCTTCGATCGCATCGGCGGGTGGCCCTGACCAAGCGCGGTGACTTCGACCAGCAGTTGATCGCCCGGTTGCACGCGATTGAAGCTCCCGGCGCCCCCCCAATGGCATTGGCTTACGACAAGATGCAGTCACGAATCCCTCAACGCATGGGGATTTGAACCATTCACTTGTGACAGTCCGCGGTCGATGGATAACTTCGGTCTTACCCGATGTGCCATGACTCCGGAAAGCTCGCATCGACGAAGTGTGCGCGCACTTCCTGCAGCTGTTCCTGCAATTCGCTGGACGAATAGCGGTCTGAAACGTGAAACAGTACCAGTCGTCGTGGTTGCAGCTCAACTGCCAGGGTCCCAACTTCTGTCGCTGTCAGGTGATAGTTCTGTAGTGCGAGTTCCCGTTCGGTATCGCGATAGTTGTTCTCGCAAATCAGTGTGTCGACGTGGCTGAATAGCTGCCGCAACTGATCACGCACGTCCGCGTCGTCAGCTCGAAAGTCGGTCAGATAACCCAGACTGGCCCCGGAACGTGTCACCAGCAGTTCTCGGCGCAAATCCCCCAGCAACTGCGGCGCTCCGCCAATATCAACGGTGCAGGAATCTGCCAGTTGAGGATTCCTGACAGCCTTCAGCCATGGCCCTGCACCGTACCCCAGTGACTCCAGTCGCGTCACGTTAATGGACTGTTTCGGCGGCTCCTGAATGCGATAGCCAAGACATTCCGTTCCATGGTCCAGCAGCAGGGCATCCACGCTGAAATCTTCGTGCTGCAGGACAAGACCTGATGTTGCCACAGGGGGTTCTTCGTGAGCGATCTCAAATCGCTCTGTCGTGAGCAGCCGAATTGTCCGCAGCTGCTTCCCGTCGAATTCAGAAACACGAAAGCCACCGGGAAGCCCGACAGCGTTATTCCACAAATACCCCAGCAAGCGGTGCTGAATGATGCGACAAGTGCCCGGAGGTCCGACAATCTGCAGGAAAGGGCCAGGGCGACACCACACGGCTCGGAGCAATTCATCAAATCCAGCGTAGTGATCGAAGTGAAAATGCGAAAAAAAAACGGCCTGCATGCCATACAAATAAGGCCGTGGCAATTTATGAAGGCAGTTCCCTCCGCAATCCAGCAGCAATCGATGATTTGCGGTCCCGGTAGCAACACAGGCCGCAACGCAATTGTCTTTTCCAATTTCACCAAGGACTTCAAATTCGATCATCGCCAAGCCTGCCGCAGTTAAAAAGCCCGGTTTTCGTACACGGCAGGTTACTGCAGAACGCCCCGCGTCACCACCAGTGCAGACACCGCACGTGCCCGTCTGGTTCGCTGGTGGTAACTCGTGAAGCGAAGTTGAGCACCTGCGACCGCAACGGAAAATCGTGATCTCCCCTGCGGATCAGGTTCCAGCACAGACGCTGGTGTTGGTATTCCGTATCAGGGGTACACCGTGGAATGCAGGTGCCGCGAAGGCGGGCAGGGCTGGGATGGCGAAACGATGTTAAGCCTGCGAAAGTCGCGTTTCGCTCAGCCGAAACGACCTCGCTGGATTTTAGCTCGCGAATTCCGCGAACGAACACCGCTCCGAAATCAAGCAAAAAACGACCCTGATTTTCCATATTGCCATTGTTTCCCCATCCCAGGGCAGGGCTGCTACGCCGTGCAGCCGAGGTGAGACCGCAGGACCGCTCCTGAAAGAGACGTGCTGATGTGGAATCCAGCGATGGCCGGCTCTCATCCACTGCCGGCAACAGCCTTGACGGTTATCTGGCGCAGTCCAGCGGAAAAGTCATCATGGTACCCCCACGACTGAGACGTCGGCCCGCACGGCTCGGGTCCATGGCAGCCTCGTAATTCCACATAACATCGTCGCCCGCATCGGGGGGGGCAACTGACAAAAAGCAAGCTGTACCGCAAGGCAGCTCAACGCGTACGTCCATGAGCCACGGCCACGGATCGCATGGCGAGTTCCGCGGCGAATCCGTGTTTGTGATTCCACGCCCGGTGATGGAGATTGACGCCCGGAGCATTTTCCATGGTCCATCGCGGGAATCCCCCGTCCGTTGTTGCCCCACCAATCGTGCTCGTGCTCGTGCTCAGCCAAGCGGTGCTCGTGCTCGAAACGACCTTTCCCGTTGTCGCGATCGATCATCGGGAGCCCGCCCGTCGTTGCTTCGCAACTCCAACGTCTCCTTTGAACAGGTTCCTCGGGCTGTCGTCCGCGGCTTCTCTTTGGAATTGCTTCTTAATTCAACCCCCTCGAGATCCCGCTTGCCTTTCAGTCGCAACGCGACGTCATGCAAAAGCCTCGGATGCCAATCCGAGGTCACAATGCGGCACGAATTCACAGAGTCGTAACGCGACGCCATACGTGAGCGTGCAAATCAATGACTGAACTTCGAAGGCTGGCTGTCAGGGCGACCGCGATCCGGAAACCGCAATGGACTGGACGCCCCGTAAACTCCCGCGTCTTCAGCTGGGTCAATGCACAAATCCGTCGACGCAAGCTATTTGGAAATTTCAACTTATGATACTCTGCGACAGATGGCTGGCCCCGATTTTTCATTCCGATTTTTCGCCGGCCCCGATTTTTCGCCCCGATTTTCCAGCGTTCAGAACGTCCCAGAAAAAGCTGTTTTTTAGTTGTTAAATGACATGTGAACGACTCACACAAAATCTATCTGGCAGGAGGATCATGATGATTCAGGTCCGCAAGGCTCAGGACCGAGGCCACGCCAACCACGGCTGGCTCGACACCTTCCACACCTTTTCGTTCGCCAACTACCAGGACCACAACCACATGCGGTTTCGGTCGCTGCGAGTCATGAATGAGGACATCGTAGCTCCCGGTCAAGGGTTTGGAACCCATCCGCACAACGACATGGAAATTGTGACCTACGTCCTTGAAGGGGCGTTGGAGCACAGGGACTCGATGGGAAACGGTGAAGTGCTGCGTCCCGGCGAGTTTCAGCGGATGTCGGCTGGAACCGGGATCACGCACAGCGAGTTCAATCCTTCTGCAACCGAACCGGTTCATCTTTATCAGATCTGGCTGTTTCCCGAACGAAAGGGAATCAAGCCAAGCTACGAGCAGAAGCAGTTTTCGGAGCAAGACCGGCATAACCTGCTTCAACTTGTGGCCTCTCGAACTGCTGCAAACGGTTCGTTGCTCATTCATCAGGACGCTCGAATCTATCTGTCGAAGATGGATGCCGGAGCAGCGATCACGTATGACCTTGCCGAGGGCCGGTACGCGTGGCTGCAGGTTCTGCGTGGTAGTGTTGTGTTGAACGGTGTCGCTCTGGATACCAGCGATGGAGCAGCCATCAGCGCAGAGACACGCCTGACCATTCAGGCGACGACCGCAGCGGAAATCATGCTGTTTGACCTGGTGTAGCTCGAACAAATCCCGACTCTCTGTTTCCGAGAAACCTGAACATGCAAGCCATAGCGTCCCTTGTGAGCCGAGTAATGATCGCCGCCATCTTTTTGATAAGTGCAGTTGGAAACAAAATTCCGAAATTCAATGACGTTGTCGGCTACATGGCAGCGGAGGGCGTTCCACTGCCGAACGTCGCGCTGGTTGGTGCCATCGTTGTTCTGATAATTGGCAGCCTTTCTGTGATTGCCGGATTCAGGATTCGCATCGGTACAGGATTACTACTCGCGTTTCTGGTGCTGGCCACCTACTTCTTTCACGACTTCTGGCAGTTTGAAGGTCATGAGCGGCAGCTGCAGATGATTCAGTTCATGAAAAATCTGTCGCTGATGGGCACGCTGCTTTTTCTGATGGCAAACGGCGCTGGTGCAATGAGTCTGGACGCTCGACAGTCAGCTCGCCCCGCCAACTGACGACAACAACTCCGGCTTTGTGAATCAAGTATGCGGATGTGGCTGTGGGGAGCTTTCCGCGGGATCCTTCGCTTCATCTTTGTCCCACCGTGCTCATCGTACTCATCGTGCTCATCGTACTCGTACTCAGCGAAGCGGTGCTCGTGCTCGTGCTCAGCGAAGCGGTGCTCGTGCTCGTGCTCGTACTCAGCGAAGCGGTGCTCGTGCTCGTGCTCAGCGAAGCGGTGCTCGTGCTCGTGCTCGTGCTCAGCGAAGCGGTGCTCGTGCTCGTGCTCGAAACGACCGGTTTTGTCGCCGCGATCGTTAACCGAGAACCCGCCTGCCGTTGCGTCGCAATTTGAACGTTTCCATTTGGACAGGCTCCTCGGACTGGCGCCCTGTTTTTGTGCAGGGCATTACCTCGCAATTCAATCCCAGCAAGACGACGCCCGCCTTCCAGTCACAACGCGACGGCATGTGTGAGCCTGCGATTCAACGAAAGCACTGCGACTGCGTGGGCCCGGGGGAGGCTGCAACTGGAAATGGGACTTGTCTGGAACCTCGGCTGGGAACCAGCGAACACAGATTGGTGGGACGGTGTGGCCCGCGATGAACCGGCCCCCCGAAAAATCCAGCATCCTCAACCCTAAAAATGCTCAATAAATCCAACCCAAGTTCCATTGCATAAATAGCTTGTGTGAACCCCCAATAGATGGCTGGCCCCAATAGATGGCTGTCTGCCACTTCCAATTAACGTCCCAGAACAACGTCGATGCCGGCGAGTACGGCGGCCAGTTGTTTGGCTGGCAGTCGTCCGACCTGTTCCGTCAACACAGATTTATCGATCGCGACAATCAATGACACATTGGCCACGGACTCACGATCCAGACCCGTGTAGCGGGGCACTAAGCGGACATTCCCAGGGGCCTCAGCCCATTTCAAATTGCTGGTCAGTGGAACGCAGACTACGGTTGCAATGCGACTTCGATTGAAGGAGTCGCATTGCACAATCAACACTGGTCGCCTGAAACCAGCGGTTGACCCAACTGGGGCATCAAGGTCAGCCCACCAGATTTCGCCCTGTTGGATCACCATTCCACCTGTCGTAGGATGGCCAGGGCAGCGGTGGTGGTCGTCTGAGTGTCAGACGGATCCGCATTGACGTTGCGGGCGACTTCGTCAAGTGCCTGAGTGACCGCATCTTCGTCATGTCGCGCGATGAATTCAGCGATCGCACGCGAATAAAGCTCACTGCGTGACGTCTTGAAGCGGGCAACAAGTCGCTCTGCGTGTTTAAACACTTGATCGGGAATGGAAATAGCAGTCTTCATACCCGGAGTATAACCGTGGCCGCGTGTGAAGTCAACGATTTGCAGTGCTGGTCAGCCCACCGAACGTCGGGAACAGGACGACGCCCCGGTTGCTGCCAAGCCACCGTCGAATTGCGCCGCGAGATCTTTGACCACATCGGCAACTGGCCGAGGTTTGCTCGCCCCCCGCAATTCGTGCGTTTTCTACTTCAGCCGCGGAGCGGCGAAACGCTGTGGCCATGGGCCCAAGCTCATGGAACACCAGAGACTGATCACCCCTAAGCCCCAACGAGGCGAAACGAAGCGCCCTGCACAGGATTCCCGTCGCCCGATTCAATGCCTGGGCAGGTCGAACGCGTACCGCGGGCCGGTGCTGAGTGAGAGACTGGAGGATGCGGCGGGAACCGGATCCCAGTGAGAACAACAGTACCGGCAGTGCACAGACTATCGGTCTTGTTTTCGCAACCACGATGCAACAGACGACTGTTCCCCTCGTGCTCGTGCTCGTGCTCGTGCTCGTGCTCGTGCTCGAAACGACCTTTCGTGTCGCCGCGATCGTTGCCCAACAACCCGCCTGCCGGTGCGTCGCAACTCGAACGTTTCCATTGGACAGGCTCCTCGGACTAGCGTCCGAGGAGCCTGGATGGAATTGCTTCGCAATTCCATCCGACTGAGAGTTCACCCGCCTTTCAGTCGCAACCCGACGGCCTGTGACACCCTCGGATGCCAATCCGAGGCCACGTGGCGGAACGAATTCAACGACCGAAAGACCTTGCGGGGGAATGGTTATGCCGAACGACGCATCCGACGCAGGCCGCCAATCACCCCACAGACCGCGGCCAAGGCAAACGCAGTCGATGGTTCGGGAACGGCTGCCGTGCTGTAACTCAGCGTGAAGTTGGTTGTGTCGAGGACACCAGAGAATGCATTGGCGGAATTCGCGATGTTGAGAAGGCTCCCAAAGGCCCCGAAATTCAGCGTGAAAGCATCGGAAAGGTTCTCGCTGGCATACGAGGAAAGGTTTTTGTCGATCTGACCGCCAGAAACCACGAAGGTGTTCACATAGACCAAGGGCATGACGCTTAAGACATCAAGGGGTACTGTGTACCCAAGGCCCGCAGGGGCTGCGTTGACGAGGATTGACGTCGCAGAAAAAGTCCCGTCGCCTGTCCCACTGAGAGTGATCTTACCCGACACGATCCCGTTGATATTCCCGGTCACGTTCTGGAACGAGAAATCGAAGATCGCGCCAGCCTGAGCAGGGGCTGAAATCAACAAAAGGGCCGCCAAAGTCAAAATAAAACGCATAGGAAACTTCCTTAAAGGGTACAGACATCATTGACTTTTTTTTCATAATCGAGGATTCCCTCGCAGTCAATCGCCATTTTTATTGTTCGCTGCGAAATCCAAAAAAAGTCATGCCAGGATTCTCACAATGCTGCCTCTGCAGGTGAGTCCACGGGTGTATCGCAATACCGCCCTGAAAAACTGTTTCTGCGTCGGACCAAACGGGGAACCTCGCCAGCCGGCTGATTCCTCAACCGCTCGGCGAAACAATTCACCGGCTCTGTTTTCAACAGGCCTCTCTCCGAAAAATGTGCGAAGAGCGGCTTTATGTCAACGGTCATTCGCCAAGCTGAAACGTGCTCGAACAGGAGGATGCTGTTTTACCCTTCGCAGAGAGAAGGGTTTCAGTTGGCATACTTTTTGGACTGGGTCAGCGGAAATGGAACCATTGAAGTGAGCTACTTGTTCTGACGACAGTTTTCACCGGGCTAACGGAAATGGCGTGGCGCTCAATGTGGAAAGATCCTGGTCCATGCCCGGCTGGCGTGGGCTCCCTCGACGACGGGTGGAACTAGTCGATTGTGGATCAAATGCTGGGTTCGTTCGCTGACTCGCTCCTGCTGCTCTTCACTTGCCTCTGCAGGAAAGCCACGTCAAGATTCGCTAAAGCAGGCGTGCAACCCGTTCGCATCCGGTGGCATCAGGCTCAGCGCGCCGTCACGATCGGGGCGTCACACCTGACAGACTTGATTGGACCTGGTTGTAACCTCCGGGGGACGTCTTCCATGAGTGAGCCAGAGGGGGAAGTGAGCGACAACCGCGTCGCGGACGTACCGGAGCAGATCAGAAAGATTCGCGTGCCGGCCTTGCTGCGTGGCCTGCTGTTGCTGACAACGATCGTCGGAGTGCTCCTCGGCTTGAAGTTCAATCGTCTGGGGAAATCCGAATTGGAGTTTCGCGAACTGGCGGAACGAAGCGCCAGCAATGCTCAGATATCAGCGGCGTCTCATCTGATTGATAACAGCCCCTCTGATGCCGAGCAGATGCTGTTTCAGACGCCCCTTCGTTTCCGCGACCTCGCCTGGGGAGTCCTCCGGCATCGACGAACAAAGCACGCTTTGCAATTTAATGGCCATCGTGATCTGATCGGTCGGCTGGCCTTTTCACCTGACGAATCCCTGCTTGCGTCGGTGGACTTATCCGGCACGATTAAGCTCTGGGATACCAAATCGGGGGAAGAGCTGCAGACGTTGTGGGATCCGATCTACGAGTTGAGTGCGAGGGATGAATGGGACTCGGATGATCCGGACAAGGTGGCACCGCGGCGAAAGGGGAGTTTTGCACCGGTTTCGCCCCTGCGTTATTCCGAAAACGGACGATTTCTCTCCGTGTTGCTCAGGCCTGCCTCGGGGGACGTGCTCTTGCAGTTGCCCGCGACGCTCTTCCTGTTTGATCTTCAGACAAAGACACTGGCTCGACAGATTGAAGACGTGATTGCCTATGACTTTTCTCCTGTTGAATCGATCATCGCGATCGGCAGTCGGGGAAAAATCACGTTGAGCTGGCTGGAAACATCCAAAGAGCTTTCTCTGCCTGTCCCCGAAGAATTTGGGAGCACTGTGGACCTGGGATTCCGCGGTGATGGCAAAAGTCTGGCGGCGATTTCGGCCTCCGGGAAACTTCTGGTGGCCACAGCGGAGGCGGATTCATGGGTTTCAAAGATCAACGGGCAGATTTCCGGGCTGGAGAATTTAACGTTCTGCCTGACCCCTGATGCAACTCAGCTTGCTGCGATCGGAACGCGAACGAGTGAAGCGACGCAGGGCGAAGTTCCATCCGAGCCGCGAGGATGTTCGCGGCTCAGGGGAGGGCGAGGTTCCACCCGAGCCGCAATCCTGTGGGCGGAAAAGGGGTCAGGAACCAATAGCCCAAAGGCCCGCAGGGTGCTCCGCACTATTCGTTCCTGACCCCTTTTTCTGCCAGTCGCGCGGCTTGGCAGGAGCCGCGCCCTCCCGATCGCGCGGCTTGGCGGGAGCCTCGCCCTCCCGGTTATTGGGATGCGGCTCGGCGGGAGCCTCGCCCTCCCGGTGGGGGGTGGTGTTCATTGGGGCGCCTTTGGTAAAAGCACGTAGGCGCCGAGGATGTCGACGGGGAGGACGGGTTCGATACTGACGCGGCCTTTGTGCCGGGAGGCTTCGCGGACTCGTTCATGGGCGAGCAGCTGGGCGGTAGAGCGTTCGATGGCAATTTCTGACAGGGATTGCTGAATCGCAGGGAACGTTTTCACCAGCAAACCCACCTGCTGCGAGATGGCCGTGGCGGTCAGGTTGGATTCCGGTGATGCTGAGATCAGATGTTCCGTTTCGTCGGCAGTCAGCCATGACAGACTGCTGGATGTTCCCGTGGCGGCCAGAGGCGTGACGTCTTCGCAAAGAATCGTTTCCGCAGCTGTGCCAGAGATTTTCAGATGGTATCGGAACCGGGCGATGATCAGCATCGTCCGAACGGAAACCGCAGACGTACTGACTACGCCACACCGGGACGCAACCGGACTGGCGTCGCGAGCAGCCGCGTCCAGTGCCTCGTCAATGGTCCAGCCAGCCAGTCCTTCGACAATCGGACTGGTGCGTCCCAGGTAAATCTGATCGTCCCGCAGTGGCAGTTCAAAGCGGCCGGTGAACGGTTCGTCACGCCCAATCGCCTGCCGGAGGGCTCGTGGTGTTTCGTGGCTCAGATGGACGGTCAGTGCCGTATCGTCCTCCTGCAGCGGCACGTTGGCCGCCTGCAGCACGGAAAGGACAAATCGCTGCACGTCATCGCTGCGACCAATGGCCTCACGAACGCTCTGCAGTTCCGCAGCCACCGTGTCGCGATCCAATGAGTGCTGAGCAAAGCGGGATCGGCTGGCTTTTTCCCGCTGGCGGGCGTTGTCCCATTCGGCGTGAAAGGCTTCCACCTGCTCGGCTTCCCGATCGCCGAAGTCGAACACCTTCTGGTTCTCGCTCCCGCGCGCCATTTCGCGGAACAGGGCGCCTTCGAACAGCGTCTGAGCTATCTGTTCGCTGGAACCCGGCACCGCCACGGCGACACCGAGGTCGCTTTTGATGCCAGGGCCAGCGCACACTAAGTGCCTGATTTGATAAGGACTTGCGTCAGGTACTCTTCGCTCCAACCACACATCCGCCTCCTCATCGCGACGCTGTGCTTGTCGGGGATTTGCTTAAGTAGTGATAGGCTGAATCTCCTGATCCACGCAAGATTCTCTGCCATTCGCCGCTCCATTGTTCGGAGAGAATCTTCTCTCCATGTCACGTCCAGTGACCAGTGACATGTGTTCTCTATTCCCCAGTGACTACGAATCGATTTTGAAAATTGAGCAATGCCGACGGGCAGGCTCGATATGTAGAAGCTCCGCTCCACTGTGTGCTTATCGGCGGAGCTGGTTTCCCGCACTACAACTCCGAAACTTTTCAGACCGACCCATTTCTCCTCGAGAGGGAAGTCTTCCGGTATTTCGAATTGAATGTAGGTCCTTGATTCCTGCCTTCCGTGCCGTTTTTTATTCGAAGATTCATGCAGTGTCTCATGTACCAAACCCTCGAAGTCGTTATCCAGTTGTTTCTCAACAAATTCGGAGACCGCTTTGTGAAGATTCCCTTGATTACCCTTTAAGCAAACGACCACATCACCGCCTCGTTCAGTAATCGCTTTCACGATGCCAACCTGGGCGCCCATGGCATCGATGGTGATCACAGCACCTCGCACATCGATCAATTCCAATACCTGTGGGATTGCTGTGATTTCATTGGATTTGGCGTCGGTTGGCACCTGAGCCAAAGTAATTCCCTTCGCCGACATCCACACGCTCACCAGATGCAGCGGGCCAAGAGCCTTGCTGTTGTTGCGACTGCCTTTGAGAGTCTTACCATCGATCGCGAGATGCCTCTTTTCAGACTCTGAGTCCTCTGTCGTGCTTTGAGCGGCGATGGCCGCTCCCATCACCTCAATCCAGGCGTTGAAACATCGTTGAAAAGCAGCAGGCTGCAGACCACATAAGACTCTGCGGAAAACATCTCGTGACGGCAGCCCGTTGGGGAGTTCCAGGAAACGCTCCAGAAATTGCTGCCTTGCCACTGCCCAGCCTCTGATGCTTGTTGGGCCATCGGCTCCGCACAGGACGGCCAGAACAGCAATGGATACAACACTCATAAGTGGATGGAGTCTGTTAATCGAGGAGCGAGGATCTTCAAGCTCCTCGAATGCAATAAATAATTCGCTGAGCTCACTATTCTTTTTGCTCGCTGGCACTTCGGTGTCTCCCTACAGGATTGGGTGTGGTCTCCAACCCACGGATCGTAGGGAATTTCTGGCCATGGCGCAAGTCTTCCTAAATGCCAAAAGCCCCCAAAGTGCGCGCTGGCCGTGGGGCGATGTGAGAGTCCGAGAGGGGTGAGAGCTGTGTGGGAAATGGTGACCGGGAGGTGGTTGGTGGGGCGGATGGTGATTTCGCGCTTTCTGCGGTGGCAGAGAGTCTGAGATCTCGGGTGTCGCCGGAAGTCGTTACCAGCGTTGGCGTTGTGTTACGGGCAGTGCGTCTGCTGCAGCTCCGGCCGCGTCTCAAAACCCGGCGGTCGGTGGATTTCGATATTGCTGAAACTGCTGGATGCCGGGAGTTTCATAAGGTGACTGCCGGGTTGTGATCTCTCTCCGCTGCTCCAACAAAGCTCCGAGCTAACCCGATTCACCCGATTCGATCTTAAAAATCGCCAAATTTCCTCAATTTTGCAACCCTCCGGAAACGCAGAGGCGTTTCCGGAATCGAAATGTCTCTGTTTGAATTTCGAGGTCCGTGGCGTTCGCTCCAATTTTTTTGACGGCACCTGCCGTCAAAAAAATAGAGCAGTAGATGGAAGAAAGTTGAGAGTAGACTCGAAACTTTCTCCCATCTCCTGCGGTCTCCTCTCTAAAACGCTTCGAGTGGCCCGACCCGATGGCCTTCGCGTTTGAGAAGTTAAGCGTCTACCAGGTGTCCGTCGATTTCGCAGACCAGGTCTGCTTGAGATCCGAAAACTTCGCCTGCGGCTCTGTCCAGGAATGTGTCTCGCTGGTTGATCAGCGATTTGCAACTCTGCGTATCCAAGGGTGGTGTCGTGGTCGGCTGCAACCCTTACTTCAGAGAGTACGCTGACGGACAGTGGTACAGCATGAAAAGTACCGTCAGGCGAGAGCCAGGTTCCTGTGTCCGCCGTCCCTTCGCGGGCAGCACCGGTTTACGGATCCCGCCGGCGGACGCACCTATTGTCGCAGCGTCGAAGGCAAAATCCGCAATTATGGCCTCGGACATCAGGAACTGGGACTGACGCTGGATCGTCTCCGTCGGCACTTTGTCGATGGCGTAAACGAGGATCCGCAGTCACCTGTCAACGCTGACGGCCGCCTGACCAGTTGACTCGGGAACTGCAGCGTCACGCAGGGAAGGTTCAACAGCGGATCGTGCTGCACGACACCCAGATTTTCGGTGAGCGTGGTGAAGATAGCGGTCCCGGTCTGCTGGTGGCGCTGCGAGCTTTTCTCCGGGAGTTTCCGGAATGGTCTGTGATCTGTCACACGCAGGCGAACCATGGCCTGACGGTCATCAGTCGTGATCCGCGGGACAAGCCGGCGCTGCCTGGTCACATCACCATGGCTGCCAATCTGACCCGTGCGGTGGCCGCCCATGTCGCTGACGGCCTGAAGAAAGTCGAAACCACGGATCTGCAGCAACGGCTTGAGGTGTGCTCCGTTTGAAAACTGCGGAAGGACGACCGCTGCACGGTCTGTGGCTGTTACCTGGCGGAAAAAGCGTCGTGGCGATCCAGTGAATGCCCCCCTGGAAAGGTGACATTCTGGTCGTCCGGGGTGACGACGTCTGACTTCCGCGCCACATCAGCACGCATGTGCGTGCGATGGACGGGCGGCTCTGGTCAAAGCCATCGTTCGTGCTCAGCAGTTACACCGGACGTCTGGAGCAGGAGGACGCCACCGGCCGCTTCCACGCCAGTCTCGCATTCCGGCGTGAGATCTTCGACCGTATTGGTGGCTGGCCACTGACCAAACGCGGCGACTTCGATAAGGGCAGGACGCCTTCGCCGAGAAAGCGTCGACGGACTTGTGCCGGTATGCCGATCTGCTGAATCCATATCTACCATTTATCCCTTGCCTGTCGCACTCTGAACCGGGTAAGATCGGTGGCATGGGCGGGAGGTTGATAACGATCAGCGAGTTGCAAGCGTGGCAAATGAGCATCCAGTTTGAATGGGACGAAGAAAAGGCCAGCGGTAACGAAAACAAGCACGGTGTCACATTTGAGGAAGCAAGAACGATCTTCAATGATCCCTTTGCCATCACAATTGCTGACCCGGCCCATTCTGCTAATGAGGATCGCTGGCTGGACATCGGCTTCTCCTCCCAAGGCAGGTTACTGGTAGTGTGGTACGTTGAACGTGGCGGCAGCATACGAATCATAGGTTGTCGCAGGGCAACAAAAACAGAAGAGAGGGTTTACACAGATGAGCGACAATAATCGCCATCCGGACGAAATGATGGAGGAGTATGACTTCTCAACGGGTGTGCGCGGGAAGCACTACAAATCCTGGAGGGCAGGACACACTGTTGTGGTAACGAAGGCTGATGGCAGCATTGAGCAGCGGCACTTCACACTGCAGGATGGGGCTGTCATGCTGGATCCCGACCTGAGAGCCAGATTTCCGGATTCAGAGTCCGTGAATATGGCCCTCCGATCATTGGTGCAGCAAGGATAGGTATTCGCCAGATTCCCGTCGTTGCCAGAGAAATTCAACGCCATCGTCGGGCTGGCCAAAAGATAATATCCTGTTCCTTCGGGGTCACAACGTTTGCCTGCCGAACCACGTCAGCACCCATGTGCGTGCGATGGAAGGGTGGCTCTGGTCACAGCCATCGTTCGTGCTCCGCAGTTACACCGGACGTCCGACGCAGAATGACGCCACCGGCCGCTTCCACGCCAGTCTCGCATTCCGGCGTGAAATCTTCGACCGCATCGGTGGCTGGCCACTGACCAAACGTGGCGATATCGATCAGCAGTTGATGGTCCGGCTGCACGCAATCGAAGCACCCGGCGCCTCCTGCCAGTTTTCTGATCCGTCGTACATCTTCCACTGTCCCTGAGTCACCTCGGTGCGGCCCATGTAAAACGGCTTGCTCAGGGTTACCTGATGCTGGGTTTCGTCGTCGTCACGGTCTTTTTCACTGGCCGGTGATCCCATGGTGAAGGTGCCGGCAGATATCAGCAGCAGTTTGATGCCGATGCTGTTGACCACCTCTTTCGGCTGGCCACCAGTTACCGCTGCCGACGTCTGTTCTTTGCCAGGCGCAAAAAACCGCGTTTCAACCTGCTGCGCCACAACAGTGCCGCCACATCCAACTGACAGAGCAAAAGGCAGCAGCAGCGAGAAGATCCGCATCATCAGCTTTCCGATTTAAACAGCACTGCACAAAACCTGAATGAACAGGCCGGTCGGCAAGTATCACCCATTCGCCGATTGTCGGTCAATCGAACTGGCCTGCTCGGCCCTTTTGAATCCTGTTTCACCACTCTCACACCACCATCACCCCGCAGTCGAATTTCGTGTTTGCCGAATCTGCTTTGGGTGTCGCGAGGTGGCTGGCGGGGCGGGCATCGACATCGCGGTGTTCCCCAGGGCTGAGAGTCTGAGAACTCTGGCGTCGCCGAAAGTCGTCGCGTGGATTCCGCTGACTGCCGGGATTGACGTGCAGCGAACGACGTACGGCAGGTGTTTGACACCGCAAAGGCCAGTCTGAGCCTCCGATGACTTTTTTCGCAAAGAAGCGAGAGTCGTGAGCGTCAGATCCTGTTTGAGCGTATCGCTCGGATTCACCGCGTCGCGGCTGCAACCAGGCACCTCGCACGGTTTGTGGTGTTTGGTTCTTTTGTGTCCGAGAAGCCCGTGCCGAATGATGTGGACATCTTCATGGTGTTTGATGATGATTTTGACGCATCCGTATGCGATCATGAAGCGATGCTGCTGCTTGATTATGCCACTGCGGACGCATATTTTGGGGCGAGCGTGTTCTGGCTTCGACGGCCTGCCGCGTCGGCGGCGAACAGGCCACCGTTGAGTTCTGGCAGACAAAACGAGATGGCAGCCGACGAGGAATTGTTGAAATAGTGGAGACCAGCGAATGATCGGAAGTGACACAGAGCTGTCTGCAACGCTCGAGCGCATTCAACAACTTCAGCAGCAACTTGCCTTGCTTCGCAAGGCGGAGACGAACCCCGTAAACTATCGTCTGTCGTCCAGCGGGTTTATCGCGGAGATCGACAGAATGCAACTTGCGGTTCGTGAATACCTGAGTACTCCGGCAATGGCTCAGTGATCGGAAAAACCTCAACGACCAAACGGCTGAACCGGAGTGGCGGAGAGGCCTGTCTTGAAGGGGACAAGCGGACGGCGGGAGCATGTCGTGTTTCTGCAGTTCACAAATCACTCCGCACACAGCACGTCTGAGCGGGATCGCTGCAGTTTGCGACGCTTTATTCATGCGGGGCTCAGGGTCGTATCAGCCACGGGGCTCGCTGAGCGCAGGAGCAGCTCGTGAGGCGAGTGATCCGGACCGTCGACATTGCGGGCCACGTGACCTGTATGGACGCAGAAACCCTCGAACTGAACTGCGCCGTTCGAAAGATTTTTCAACACTCTCACACCACAATCACCCCGCAGTCAGATCTCGTTTTCGCCAAAACTGCATAACGGGCGCAACTGTGTGTTTCTGGATATCCTAAGCGGTCCAAACGGATGATAACGCGGGGCGATGTGAGAGTCCGAGAGGGAGGAGAGCGAACTTGGAAACAGCACATTCGATGCCGCCAGAATCAGCAGGTTCGAGGTCACCAGGGTGGCGGTGCCGAAGGCGTTGGCGTAGCTTCCACCGGCCCGGCGCAGCCTTTCATTGCGTGCGGAGTTCTGATTCTGCCCAATTGTCGTCATACGCTGTGCTGCACAGCAGAGTGGTGGCGTCGCGAGGGTGCGGGAGAGGCAGGTCGGAGTCGCCGTCCACGGCAGTGGCGTGTCTCGGGTACCAGCTCAACTCGGTTTCACCAGACGGAGATGGTGCGGCCCGCCGTTGGGGCTGCAACCACAGAACGCTGGTCAGT
>Ga0209972_10001855_pt1 | contig 17835 bp, 6 predicted proteins | sample NOAtaG_7_FD_187302 | JGI IMG/M metagenome (GOLD analysis project Ga0209972, IMG submission 187302) | Freshwater lake microbial communities from Lake Erie, under a cyanobacterial bloom - NOAA_Erie_Diel1S_2200h metaG (SPAdes) (version 2) | ecosystem: Environmental > Aquatic > Freshwater > Lake ... | reverse complement strand
GCAAGTATAGCGGTTGTGGCAGCGGGCTGAAGCGAACCGGTCAGGGGTCCGAGGCGGCGGACTGGTCGGAGTGCTTTCGACCGCGTCTGACGTAAGCCTCGCGCTGCGCGGCATACTGAGCAGCATCCAGTTCAATCGCAGCAGGTGGCTGGGCCTGCTGAGCGGCGTCAAACAGCCTGCGCAGAAACGGCACGCACCAGCCGCAGCCCGTACCCGCACCGCCGCATTCGCTGATTTCACTGGGAACCCGCGGCTGATGCAGGCGAATCCAGTTGACAACCTTGCGTTGCGTCACGTGGAAACAGTAGCACAATTTGTCGTCAGGCTGCATATCTGCGATCCGCACCCGCTGGCGGGTTGACAGAGTCTTCAAAGACTGACAGCATCCGATATCCTGCTCCTTCTGACAAGTACGACGGGTGGAATATGCCGTTCAAATCACAAACGATTGTCTGCAGCTGCGGGCTGCTCATCTGCAGCTGGCTGGCTGCAACTGCGGAGGCCCAGAGGACACCTGATCGTGCCTTTTTTGAGTACTCCGGCAGACCCGGTACCGTGGCTGCGGTGGGCGGTGGTGAACTGCCCGCGGAAATCGCAGCCTCAGTGGTGCAGACGGTCGGTGACAACGGCACGGTGGTGATCATTCCTGATGCTGCTGAGGATCCGGTCGCGGCAGCGGCGCAGGCGGCGGAGTATCTGCAGACAGCCGGTGTGAAGCCGGCAGCGATCGTTGGACGCAGTACAGCACTGGACGATGTCGTTCGCGGACAGGTTCTGCAGGCCCTCGGGACGGCTCGAGCAGTCTGGATTCCCGGCGGGCAACAATCCCGACTTTACCAGGCCTGGCAGAACACTCAGCTGGAGTCGTCGCTGCAGCAACTGCTGCAACGCGGCGGCATGATCGCTGGCAGCTCGGCGGGTGCAGCCATCATGTCACGGATCATGATCGCTTCCGGCAAAGACACGCCGCAGATGGCCACAGGCTGGGACCTGATACCAGCAGCCATCGTGGACCAGCATTTCAGCCAGCGGAATCGGATTGGCCGCAGCCAGCAGGCCGTCAGCCTGCATCCTGGGACAATCGGTTTGGGAATTGACGAGGGGACTGCGGTGCTGCTGACGGGTCGCACTCTGCAGACTGCTGGAAGCGGTAACGTCACGCTTCTGCTGGGAGCATGCAGTTATCGTCCGGCCGAGACAATTGTTTTGCCAAGCGGGGCCACCGCTGACTGGACTCAGCTGCGTCGCGCGGCCCGGCAGCGGGCTGCCGATGTTGATCCCGGGTTACCGCAGTTTGGTGCCAGCACCGTCAGCAAAGGTGCACTGGTGATTGTGGGTGGCGGAGGCATGCCGCAATCGATCGTGGATCGCTTCGTGCAGCTGGCTGGTGGCGAGAACGCAAGTATCGTGGTTCTGCCCACGGCCGTGCCTCGGGATCAGGCGGATCTGCGAGTTCCCGGATTTCTGGCTCGTGCAGGCGTGAAAAAAGTGACGGTGCTGGACCAGCGTGGACCGGAGGAAGTCAGCAGCGAAACATTCCGTTCGGCCCTGAAGGAAGCCACCGGCATCTGGTTTGGCGGCGGCCGGCAGTGGAATTTTGTGGACGCCTACGAGAACACGGAAGCTGTGGCGGCATTTCATGAGGTGCTGCAACGAGGTGGTGTGATTGCCGGCAGCTCAGCAGGGGCCACGATTCAGGGAGAATTTCTGGTCCGCGGTCATCCGCTGGGCAACCAGGTCATGATGGCGGAGGGCTATGAACGCGGATTTGCCTTTCTGCCGGGCAGTGCGATCGACCAGCATTTTGCCCAGCGTGGTCGCCAGCCTGATTTGCTGCCGGTGATCCAGCGACATCCGCAGTTGCTGGGAGTTGGGCTGGACGAAGCAACAGCCATCGTTGTGCAGGGTTCCAGGGCGGAGGTTGTGGGCCAGCATTCAGCGCATTTTGTGCGAGCCGATCGTTTGCAGGGTCTGACGGCCGAGCAGCTGCCAAAGAGCGTGGACGAAGCGGCGAAGCTGTATGTGACAGTCCCGACCGGCGGCAGCATTGACCTGCTGACATTGCAGCCGCCACAGTAGGTTGCCGGTTGCAGTGCAGCTGCAGTTATCTCGACAGTTCGAGCGTTCCTGAACCGATGACGCAAAAAACGGCCCGGATTACTCCGGGCCGTCTGCGGCAGCTGGTCTGCAGTGCAGGTTCATCAACGGCAGGCTCAGTTCAGCCAATTCAGGCCGCTGCTGCTGAGTTGTCCGAAGACGTCGTCCAGCAGTTCGCGGGATTTGACAAGATTTACCGTTTCGACGACAGGGAAACGGCTGAATCCAACGGTTCCGCTTTCGCTCCCTCTGTGCTCATCATCAGTGAATCTGACCGCGGATTTCTTCCGGGATGCTGTTGAAGAGCGACGGGAAACCGGTGAAGTCAAGTTGTTCAGCACCGGTTGACCAGCAAAAGCACCTGCCGTGGGCAGCAAATTGCGACGATTGATCACCGAGGGAAACCCGAAGACTGGTGCCGCGGCAACCCGTTCAGATACGTATCCTGGCAGCAGCGACTCCGCCGCCACTGGTGGAGGATCTGCAAGCCCCTGCGGGTTCGTGTTCGCAGAACCCAGCGCGAAACTGCTGGCCAGAGCCGGAGCAGTTGACGTACGCCCATCAGCATAACGATAGACTCGGTCTGTTCGACTGTCTGAAATCCAGATGTCCATGGTTCCATCTGATGGATCAATTGCAATTCCCGTGGGACCAGCGTTCTGCGTGCTGATGGTCCAGGACGAACCGGCCGTTGACACGCCGCTGGTGTTGAGTGTGTAGCGAAACACCCGATCTGCACTGCTGCCGTTGTCAACAACCCACAGGTATGACACATTGTCCTGACGCCCCCAGACCACATCTCGCGGATTCGTGTTCGCGCTGAGCATGGAAAAACTTGAGGTCGCAGACTGGGTCCCGGAGGTCTTCGTCGCGGCGTTAGCGTAGTAGTAAATCTTTTTGCCGAATGAATCGATGATCCATACGTGCGTACCGTTTGTTGCAATCCCTTCAACCGTTGCCTTGGCGGGAAGACCGCCCAGTGTCCACGACCCCAGCAAACCACCGCTGGTATTATACACGTAAACAGCACGATTCGCATCGATGACCCACATACGATCGCCGACTGAGGTCATTGCGACGCCTCGAGGGCTGCCGTTCCCGGAATTCAGCGGATTGATTTCTATCAGAGCTCCTGAGTTGTCGTATTCGAAGGAACGGTTCTCAGTACCGTCATCGACAACATAGAACTTTGTCGCCGGGGGCTGTTCGTTGTCCAGATTTGTCAGGACAAAGTCCGCAGGATTCAGGCCGTTGTAGCGGATGTCCGTTGACGTCGCAGGAACAGTGACAAGAGTCCAGGCAACATTCCCGTCATACACTGCATCATCTACGCCCGTACCCGTCACAGTCACAGGCATGTTCCAATTCGCTGCGGTAAAGGTCACCGCCCCCGGACTAACACTTCCCTCAGTTGTATCTGAACTTGTAAAACCAATTCGAACAGCGGCGACCGGCTCAGAGGTCAATCGCACGGTAAAGCTGACAGAGCCACCTGACTCCGAGGTTGTCGTACCTGAAATCGCCCCCAGTGCGATCCCTGAAGTATCATCATCCCTGTTCAACAGACTGAAGTCCGCGGGATTCAGGCCGCTGTACAGCGGATCCTGCGACACGGCGGGATTAATTATAAGCTTCCAAGGCAGATCTCCGTCATCAATCCAGTCGTCCACTCCCACCCCCCGCACGATCACCGGCAGATTCCAGTTGGCAGCGGTGAAGGTCACAGACGCCGGGCTGACAATGCCCTCAGTGGTGTCGTCACTGCTGAATGGCAGCGTGACTGACGTGGTGGGCTCTGAGTTCAGACGCACCGTGAAACTCACCGCACCCCCGGCTTCCGTTGTTGTCGTACCCGAAATCGTTCCGACATTGATACCGGCCGTGTCATCATCGAGGTTGCTCAGCGCAACATCCGGCGGGTCGATTCCGTTCCACGCCGGGTTGCCTGACACCGTCAGACCGAGTTGCACCTGATACGGTATGTTGCCATCGTCGACGTCGTCATTGAGCCCCGTCACGGTCACCGTCTGCGGCTGAGACCAGTTTGCCGGTGTGAAGACAAGTGACGCTGCCGACACACGCGCTTCCGTCGTATCCGATACAGTAATCGGCACTGTGACATTAGTGGATGGCTTCGACTTCAGCGTAACTTTGAACGTGGCACGTCCTCCAGCTTCTGTTGTCGTCGGTCCCGACGGTGCTGAGACATCAACGGCAAAACTTGGCCCATTCAGATACTCCATTACTCGCGTTAGAAACGTGACCTGATTGTTAGGTGCAGCGGCGGTTGTGCTGAGACTTTCAAAGGGAACGGTGGAGAATACCATACCAAACCCGCCGACCGCATAGTCACCACGATAACTGATTGCAGAGAACGGTGAGGCCACACTGTACACACCATGCAGCAGAATACCGCTGGCGCCGAGCACTGGGGTTAATGCGTCAACGTACAGCCTGGGAAAGCCTGTGGGGGCGGCTACGGCAAGCGACATGCCTGCCGTAATCGTGCTGTCTATAACGCCAGTTTCCGTATGCGCTGTCGTGATCACATCACTTGCATAGCTGGACACTTTCAGACAGTTCTCCATGAACTCACTGGTCACACCGCTGTGGAGGATATCCTGCCCACTGATGAAGATTCGGCCACCACTGTTCAGAAAGCCGGCAATCGCTTCCTGCTCAGCAGCTGACAGCCCGGTACCCGGACCTGAGTAATCATAGCCGGTGTTCCAGATGACCCGGGGATACTTCCGCAGGTCAGACGCGGTGGGCGAGGCACCGCTTGCGGCAACATCCCAGGTGTCAAAGCTAAAACTCCCCGTACTCAGTGCCGCCTGAAAGTATTGTTCGAATCTTGCTCCATGATCGTCATCGACGAAGAGAATTGGAGCCGGGGCGACAGTCGTGAAACTGTAGACATCCGAACTGACTGTATTTCCAGCCGGATCGGCTGCCTCCACCCTGTAGTACCAGGTGGTTGATGGCGTCAAGGCCTGAAGATTCAGAGACTGAATCAGCCCCGATGCATCGGTCCCCGCTGATTTTGTCAGACTTTCGCGACTGGTCCCGTACCAAACTCGCCCTGTTGCCTCCTCCGTAGTTTGCCAACTCACCACGGCACTCAGCCTTGACGGGAGGGCACTGATTGAGTGAATCATCGGCGGTAACGCGTCGACCGTCGCCGTGTCACTCAGGCCGCGTGCAGCGAAGGACGCAGAAATCACATCACCGTGTGACACCTGGAGCACGGCGTCCTGCACTGCAGTTCCAGTACCGAGACTGACACTTCCCGAGAAAACTCCCGAATTAACCTCAGTTTCGTACAATACGAGGGACAATGGTGTCGTCTCGGAAGTACTGTGGACCTGCACAACGACGGAATCAATCATTCCCGCATTCACATTGGAATCCCGATCACTGACGAGAATTCGCACGGTCTGCGTCGGACCATAGACCTGTTGGTTGAAATCAATGAACGCAGAATTACGTACCATGTCATACACATTCAATCGTCCCCCGGACACTGTGCGTCCTGCCAGAGAGGCGGTCTGTGTGGTACTTCCAAGAAGTGCTGCTCGGATCGATTCCGCAGAGACTCTTCCGGACTGTGCCGACGCAAACAGTGCGATGGCACCTGTCACGTGCGGTGCAGCCATCGATGTACCGCTCATGTTGCCGTAACTACTGTCTGGAATCGTGGATATCACAGATGACCCTGGAGCCCCCAGATCAACAGACTCCAGACCATAGCAGGAGAAACTGGACATCGCGCCTGTACTGGTAATCGAAGCCACCGAAATGACGGAGTCATACGTTGCCGCCGATTCACTGTTCGTTGCCGCCTTCGAGTTGTAGCCACACGGATACCGGGGTGACGAATCATTGTTGTCAGCTGCATTACCAGCCGACGCCACAAACAGAATATCCTTCTTCGCCGAGCGAATAATGGCGTTGTGCAGAGCCTCAGAATAGCCACCTCCGCCCCACGAATTGTTGGTCGCAACAACGTTGATTCCGTAGCGAGTTTTGAGATCAGTCACATAGTCGAGGGCCTTGACTGCATCCAGCACATAGCCACCGTACAGTCCAATGAATTTGCATGGAATCATCGTGACGGCCCAGTTCACTCCGGCGACTCCTTTCTGATTGCCTCCCACTGCACCAATCGTGCCTGCGACATGCGTACCGTGGGAGTCCTGGCCGAGATCATACACTGTCTTGTCGTTGTTGCAGAAATCCCAACCGTTGACGTCGTCCACATACCCGTTGCCATCGTTGTCAACGCCGTCCTTGGCGATTTCGCCCGGATTTACCCAGATGTTTGGAGCCAGATCCGGATGCTCAATCTGAATCCCCTCGTCAATAATCCCCACGTAAACACTGCGGGAACCCGTCAGATTCAGATTCCACGCCGCCTCGGCATTCGAACCGTACCGGTTTGTTGTGCCCGCCGGCCCCGAGGCGGTCGGCATGTCGCTGCCAAACATTCCCCACAGGCTGCCGTCGAGGTACTTGGGGTCATCACTGATCAAAGACGGCTGGTACCGGTAATTCGGCTCTGCAAACAGCACGCGCGAATCATTCTTCAAAAGCTCGATTACCTGTTCCATCCGCGTACCGGCCGGCAGCAAAACACGCTCAAGCACACCGGAACCGGTGCTCTGCATCGCCTGCGTGTGTACAGTCTCAGCCACCTCCAAACCGAGGTTCGCCCGAACCAAATCTCGATCAGTCAGCGTCAGCTGCGGCGCGTACTGCACCAGCAACTCACCCTCCACAAAATCCATCCCGCTGAACTCGGTCAGCAGCACTCGCGGTTCAAGTGACTGCAGACCAGACCGTCGCACCGTACCAATCGCCCTTCTGTTTCCACGATTTCCCCCGAACATGACCTGGCATCCTTATGAAAGATGAAGCTGCGTTCCCCCTTTCGCCTCCCCACATCACAAAGGCACGCTTCATCCGGACCCCGGAAAAAATCCTCCTCTAAAAACTGAGTTTTCAAAATTAGGAGTTCAGGTTGAAGGTGTCGGCCCGGGCTCCAAGCAAAAAACGGCCCGGATTGCTCCGGGCCGTCTGTGTCAGTTGGTCTTCAGTGCCGGCTCATCAATGACAGGCTCAGTTCAGCCAGCTCAGGCCGCTGCTGCTGAGTTGTCCGAAGACGTCGTCCAGCAGTTCGCGGGATTCCGTGCCGCCGCTGGAAACAGCCACCAGACTCTGACCGAACTGCTCGGCACTCCGGCTTGCCCGCTCGCTGATCACCGGGGTTTCAGACTTCTTCGTCACAGCAGTTGAGGATCGACGAGCAACGGGTGACAACAGAGTCGTCAGGCCGGACTGTTCGCCGCTGACACCACCCGTCGGCAGTAAACTGCGACGATTGACGACGGTGGGAAACTGTGAGTCGTCCGCGACGCCAGACCGTTCGACCCGGTAACCTGGCAGCTGCGATTCCACCGCAACAGGCGGCGGGTCCGCTATTCCCTGCGGATTTGCATTTCCTGGCCCCAGGGCGAAGGAACTGGTCAGCACCGGAGCCGTCAGCGTCCGACCGTCAGCGTAACGGTAGACGCGATCGGTGGCACTGTCGGAAATCCACAGGTCCATTACGCCGTTTGCGGGATCCAGTGCGATACCGGTAGGAGCAGCATTCTGAGTGCTGATGGCCCATGACGACACCGCAGTGGACACACCGCTGGCATTCAGAGTGTAGCGATACACCCGATCCACAGTCGTTGTGTCATCAACTACCCACAGATACGACACATTGTTCTGTCGCCCCCAGACAATATCCCTGGGGATAGCGTTACCGCGAGTCAATGCAAAATTGGAGGTTGCGGTCTGAGTACCGGTAGTGCGAGCCGCCGCATTTGCATAGTAGTAAACCCGGTCAGACCTTGCATCGACGATCCAGACATGAGTTCCATCGGTGGCTATACCCTCGACCGTGGCATTGGTTGCGAGCGTCCCCAGTGCCCAGTTGCCGAGGAGAGCACCGCTGGTGTTGTAGATATAGACCCGACGAGCAGCATCCACGACCCAGACCTTGTCGCCGACAGCTGTCATGGCCAGGCCGCGAGGCGTGGTATTACCGGAATTCAGTGCATAGTTCTCGATGGGGACCCCGGCACTGTCATATTCAAACGTGCGATTCGCTGTGGCGTCATCCACCACGTAGAACTTCGTGGCCGGCGGAGCCTCGTCGTCCAGATTGGTCAACGAGAAGTCAGCGGGGTTGTTTCCGTTGTACAGGGTGTCCGATGAAGCGGCCGCCCCGATGACCAGTGTCCAGGCAATGTTGCCATCAAAGAACGTATCGTCAACTCCGGTTCCGGTCACCGTCACCGGTGTGTTCCAGTTGGCCGCGGTAAACGTCACAGACGCCGGACTGACGCTGCCTTCGGTGGCATCTGAGCTGCTGAAGGCCAGAGTCACATCCGCTGTCGGCTCGGAATTCAGACGGATTGTGAAACTGACAGCTGCACCCGCTTCCGTGGTAGTCGTTCCGGAAATTGTCCCCACGGTAATGCCTGCGGTGTCATTATCCGTGTTGGACAGGGACACATCAGCGGCGTCAATTCCATTCCAGGCAGTGTCGGCAGACGTGGCAGCTCCCAGTACCACCTGATAAGCGATGTTGCCATCATCCACGCTGTCGTTCACACCGGTCACAGTGACAGTCTGAGACGTCGCCCAGTTGGCGGCTGTAAACACCAGAGACGATACCGAAACTGTGGCTTCTGTGGCGTCTGAAACACTGACCGGAATCACAACATCCGCCGCAGGCTGTGCCGACAGACTGACAGTGAATGTCACCTGCCCGCCAGCCTCAGTGGTGGCTGCGGCCGAAGGCGGAGACACTCGAACAGCAATTGCCTGGCCGTTCAAGTAATCGATCACATTCTTCAGGAACGTGGCCTGATTATTCGGAGCAGCCGCGGACGAACTGATGCTTTCGAAAGGCACGGTCGAGAAGACCATGCCGAAGCCTCCGGCAGAGTAATCACCTCGGTAGCGGACGGCAGAGAACGGCGAACTGGCGGTCGTGACGCCATGCTGCAGAATTCCCGCCGCATCGGCCATCGGTGTCACAGCGTCAACATACAGGGACGCGAAGTCAGCCGGGGCGGCTGCAGCCAGGGCCATTCCTGACGTGATCGGGTCACCGGTAACGCCGGTTTCCGTGTGAGCCGCAGTCGTGATATCACTGGCGAACGTTGAAACTTTCAGGTAGTTCTGCAGGAACGCTGTGGTGACACCATTGTACAGAATGTCCTGACCGCTGATGAAAATGCGACCACCGGCATTCAGATACTCTGAAATTGCTGTCTGCTCGGCCGCGGACAGTCCTGCATTTGTGCTGCTGTAATCGTAACCGGTGTTCCAGATCACAGTCTGATATTTCTTCAGATCCGTCGATGTCGGCAGAGCTCCGGCACTGGCCACATTCCACGCGTCATAGCTGAGCGAGCCGGCGGACAGAGCCGCATTGAAGAATCGCTCGTAGGTGGCTCCCTGGTCATCATCAACGAACAGTATCGGTGCCGGAGCATTCGTGGTGAAGCTGTAGATGGCGGAAGCAGCCACGTTCCCCGCAGCATCCGTCGATTCCACCTGATAGTACCAGACAGTGGACGGAGTCAGTCCGCCGATGGAAATGGCCTGAGTCGATCCGGCGGCACTTCCGGATTTCACAAGATTCAACGCACCTGCACTGGTGCCGTAGCGAACCTTCCCCGTTGCCGATTCACTGGTGCTCCAGCTGATCACGGCACTGACGGTGGCCGGAGTCGCCGAGACACCTGCGATGGATGGTGCAACCCCGTCCACAGTGGCCGTATCTGTCAGGCTCAGCGCTGCGTAGTTGCTGGTGATCACGTCTCCATGAGCCACCTGCAGAATGGAATCAGCTGCCGCTGCTCCACTGCCCAACTGCACAGTTCCGGAAAACAACCCGGAATTCACGGCAGTTTCCGTGAGCACAATCGACAAGGGAGCCGTTTCGGTGGTGCTGCTGACAGTGACGGTCACGGTGTCGGCAACAGTGGGACTGAGGTTGGCGGCTGCACTGCTGAGTGTGATTCCGGCCGTCTGAGTCGGACCGTAGACCGGTCGATCAAGATCGAGAAACGACGAGCGACGAATGGCTTCGAATACATCCAGTCGTCCGCCAGTGACGGTCTTTCCGGCCAGGGACGCAGTGGGCACGGCACTGCTGAGCAATGCCAGACGAATGGATGCTGCGGAAACACGACCGGACTGAGCCGAGGCATACAGGGCTGCCGCACCTGTGACGTGCGGAGTTGCCATGGAGGTGCCGCTGTAGCTGGCGTAGGTACTGACCGGTACACTTGACACAATTGAAGAACCGGGTGCACCGATGTCTACAGAGGTTGCCCCGTAGCTTGAGAAGCTGGAAATCGCTCCGGTGCTGGTGATTGAAGCCACAGCAATCACCGAGTCGTACGAGGCAGCGGTCTGCGTCGAGGTACCAACCGTTGTGTTGTAGTTCGATGGGTAGGAGGCCGTCGTGTCATTATTCGCAGTGGCATTGCCGGCCGCAGCGATGAACAGAATGTCCTGCTTCGCCGAACGAATGATGGCGTCATGCAGCGACTGCGAATATCCACCGCCACCCCACGAATTGTTGGTGGCCACGAGATTAATGCCGTGCCGAGTCTTCAGGTCGGTGAGGTAGTCCAGCGCTTTGACAGCATTCAGCGTTGTCCCTCCGGTCGGGCCCAGAAACTTACAGGAGATCATTGAGACCGCCCAGTTTACACCCACGACACCACTGGCATTGCCACCAATGCCTCCGATCGTGCCGGCAACATGGGTGCCATGTGAATCCTGGCCAGCGTCATAAACCGTTTTGTCGTTGGAGACAAAGTCCCATCCGCTGGTGTCGTCAATGTACCCATTACCGTCATTGTCGATGCCGTCGTTGGCCACTTCACCGGGGTTTGTCCAGACATTTGGAGCAAGATCCGGGTGATCGATCTGCACGCCCTCATCAATCACACCCACCACAATGCTGCGAGATCCGGTCAGATTGGTATTCCACGCTGCTTCGGCGTTGGACCCATACTGATTTGTGGTTCCGGCGGGACCAGAGGCACCTGGCGAGTCACTGCCATACATACCCCACAGGCTGCCGTTGGTGTAGTAAGTGTCATCGCTGACAGCGGATGGCTTATAGATGTAGTTGGGTTCAACGAATTTCACTCGGGCATTGGCTTTGAGGCGTGCCATGGCTGCCTCCATCGTCATGCCATTCCCGACCCGCACCCGCTCCATCACACCAAAACCGGCGGTCTGCATCGACTTTGTCTGGATGGTCTCAGCGACCTGCAGGCCCATCCCTGCCCGAGCAGCATTACGTCCGGCCGTTGTAGTGCCAGCATTGTACTGCACAAGCAATTCACCCGCCACAAATTCGGGCCCGCCCTTGCCCGCCAAAAGCACGCGGGTTTCCAGAACTTCCGGTGCCGCTGGACTTCCGTTCTGACTGAGTCGGCTTCGCCTGCTGTTCCGTTTACGCATCTGATTTGCGTCCTTCCAATCGGCCCGTGACAGCCGATAAAGATCCCCCCGAATCCATGCCCGCCGCTCGACACAAGGTCGAGTCATGCCTGGGAAAGGCCGGAACCATGAAATATCCGGCCAGTACTTTCCCTCATTTTCAATTTTTTTCAAAACCAGCAGACCTGTCGCGTTCCTTTGTGCGAAACCGCCCTGCAATTTGCAGCACCACGCCAAAAATCACCTGTCACAAAAAACTGGGTGCCGCAGACCCTACTCCAGGAAAATCAATTCTTTCTTGTTGAAGAGTGCGTGACACAGCTGCGCCAGCACGGCGTCATGATCAGTCGCAGACTCGGAGGGCACTCCCAGTTCAACCGCTGCCGCTTTCAGAAACTCATCCGCGGCGGCCGCTTCCGCAGGCAGCGGTAATCGGGCAAAGGCCTGCAGCCACGCCGTTTCCACTCGGCGATCAGGCGGTTGCTGAGCCTTCAGGCTCTGAGCCCACACCATGGCCTGCTGATGCACAAACTCACTGTTCAGCAAAATGAGAGCCTGAGCGGGGACGTTGGACTGACTGCGACGACCCACTGCCGTTGCCGGTTGCGGTGTGTCAAAAGTGATCATAAACGGATTGAGAAAATTGCGGTTCACAGCCTGATACACGCTGCGTCGACCAGCCCCGTCCAGCGGACCGGACTGCCCCGGACGCCCCCGTCCCTGCATGAAGGGAGTCAGATACACAGGTACCGGCGGGCCATACATCCCTGCATCCAGACGACCGGAAATTGACAGCATCGCATCTCGTATCACTTCACTTTCCAGCCGTCGTACTTCCGCCCGATGCCACAAACGATTGGCTGGATCACGCTCTTCGGAAGCCGGATCGCGAACGCTGCTTTGAGCATAGGTGCGAGTCAGCACCAGGCGACGAATCAGCCGTTTCAGCGACCAGCCGTCCCGCCGAAACTCATCGGCCAGCAAATCCAGCAGCTCAGGATGCGTCGGCTTTTCGCCCAGCACTCCAAAGTTGTCTGAACTGCCGACCAGACCGCGTCCAAACAGGTGCTGCCAGACTCGATTGACCACGACCCTCGCCGGATACGGGTTGCTGTCAGCGAGGACGCGTTCGGCAAGTTCCAGTCGTCCACTGGCCGCCGGGTTGCTCAGAGGCGTACCGGCATCCAGAGCCGTCAACAGTCTGCGTGAGGCCAGTTTGCCCAGACTGCGGTGATTGCCACGCACGAAAATCCGCTCATCCTCGCCTGTGCCTTCGCACATCACCAGCACCGGCTCGCCACCCGGATCCACACCTGACAGTTCCCGCCAGCGATTCAGCACCGCCGCCAGTTCACCAGCGGCCGGATCCCCGGCCAGGCCCAGCGAAACCGCCGTCGCCGTCCATGCCGGATCACGTACTGCCGCTTCCGCCCAGGTCTGCAGCATCTGAACACGATCAGAGGCGAGGGTCACCGCCTGATCGGCCGCAGCCGAAAGTTCAATCGGCACCCCAGGATTCACTCCCGGTGCCACCAGCCGAACTTCACGCACTGCAAACCAGCCATCACCCTCATCAAGAAATTCGAGGTGTGCCCGATGCCCTGTATAACGCCCCAGATCACCGGCAATTCGAATCCACTGAAACCGCCCGTCGGTATTGATGGATTGCCGCAGCCCACCAAACAACAGCTCGGTAAATTCGTTCATTACATAACCGTCAACCACCAGTCGCAGACGAGCATTCTGACCGGCAGCCAGAATCAGGATTTCACTGTGCTGCAGCTCCCATTCAGGCGAATGCAAAGCTCCACGCAGTCGCGGTGAAACAGTTGCCGATGACACGTCCTGACCACTGATCGCCTGCAACCCTCCGGGCTGCCACTGCCAGCCACCCGGTATCGCTCCGGCCCGTGCGGCTGCCGGGGCCGAGGCTGAAAATGCATCGCCCCAGGCGAACCAACCGGGTGGCAGCCCCTGACGCAGATCGGCGAACACCTGCACATCCTGCGGAGATTTCGGAGCAGGCAAGGTTTGCTGCTGACGCACCTGCTGCAGGTTTGCATGCCATGACGCCACCGCCTGAGCATCCGACAGATCCTGCGATTTCTGCTGCAGAACAGCAGGCAGCGACAACAGCGAACCCGCAGCGGGCAGAGCCGGATCCTGCAGCTGCAGACGCAGCTTCTGCACCAGTTCGGGTGTCAGCGGCGCTGCCACCGGCAGCTGCGGATCCAGCGCTGCTGCCACAAGTCGACTGACCGCCGAAGAATTCCAGACCTGCAGGGCGGATGCTGTCAGACGATCCGCCTGCTGACGCTGCTGGTCCAGATCCTGCACCAGCGACTGAATACGATTGCCGGAGTCCAGCCACTCCACCCGTCGCCGTGAACTCTGGAGAAATCCGGACATGGCGTAGTAGTCTTCGGTGGTAATGGCATCGAACTTGTGGTCGTGACAGCGAGCACAGGCGATGGTCAGACCAAGAAAAGACTTTCCGAACACATCGATCTGATTGTCAATCCTCAGAGCTTCCTCCAGCTTCACGTCCACCGGAGCGTGCTTATCCTCGCACAGGTACCAGAACCCGGTCGCGATGATTGATTCGTTGAATCCCAGTTCAGGATGCCGCCGGGGCTTTGGCAGCAGGTCACCCGCCAGATGCTCGCGTACGAACTGGTCCCATGGCACGTCAGCGTTCAGGGCACGAATCACATAATCCCGATAACGCCATGCGTGAGGCAGTGGAAAATCGAATTCGTGGCCCAGTGTTTCCGCGTAGCGTACCAGGTCGAGCCAGTGGCGAGCCCAGCGTTCGCCGAACTGCGGACTGGCAAGCAGCTGATCAACAACCTTTTCCAGCACCACGGACGTCTCGGCGGGATCAGCCAGGACCTGGGCCAGCAGCTGGGGTGAAGGAGGCAGCCCCGTCAGATCAAAACACAGGCGCCGCAGCAGAACGCGACGATCAGCATCGGCAGCCGGAGCCAGACCAGCAGCCTCCAGCTGAGCCAGAATCAGCCGATCGGCATCCGAACGCGGCCAGTCCACACGCTGCATCTGCGGAATCGACGGACGCTGAATCGGTTTCCAGGACCAGTGAGCCTGGATGCGTTCCTGCAGCGGGAACTGAGCTTTTGACATGGCGGCAGGAGCGGGTGCAGACGAGGCAGCAGGCCACACGGCACCGTCCGCCACCCATTTGACCAGCAACGCTACTTCCTCATCAGGAAGCTTGTCACGTGGCGGCATCTGCAGAGTTTCATAGCGGACGGCCTGAATCAGCAGGCTGCGATCCGGGTCACCAGGTACGATCGCCGGGCCCGTTTCACCACCTTCCAGCAGAGTTTCCCGGGAAGTTGCCCGCAGACCACCTTCGACGTCGCCGTCGCCATGACATTCGAAACAGCGAGCTTCGAGCAGCGGCAGAACCTTCTCGTGGAAAAACTGAGCCTGCTGATCGGCGGATTCCTGCTGGGCTGCGCTGGCCGAACCGACCACGAGTGAAACGCTGAACAAGGCAAACACGCCGAAAAATCGGGGAATCATGTCGCACCGATAAGCTAAGGGCCGGGTGGGAGGACCGGGGCAGGACGAACAGGCACGGGCCAGTGGGAATGCAACCGCACAATGGCCTGCGCGTCTATTGTCTCCCGGAACGCGAAACAAAGCAAATGCGGATCCGGAAACGTTCAGCGTGCGGGCGAAATTCAGGGGACCGAGAGCCCGGCAGGCCAGATTGCTGATCAGACGCTGACCGGAACATGCACCAGCAGTTCGCAACCACGTCAAGCACCGCCGATGGACTCGAACACGGCTCAAAAACCTGCCAGAATACCGGAGTGTCGATTATCGCTCAACGGTACGGTGCAGCCTCACGTTTCAGGATGATCCCAATGAGTCGAACCCCGGTTTATCGGCTGCAGTATTTGCTGCTGATGGTGTGCGTTTTAGGCACATTGCTGCAACGCTGCCAGGCGCAGTCGTCAACAGCGGATTCCGTGGCCTGGTACGGCGAGCTGGACACCGGTGTCCGCAGTTTTCGTTTCTTCATCCATCCGTCACCGGATCCCGCCGGAGCTGCGTGGCAACTGCTGAGTCTGGACGAGGGTGCGGTCGAATTGACGCTGGATTCGTTCCGAAACGACGGCAGCACACTGGCTTTTGAACTGAAAAAAACCAATGCCAGTTACTCGGGCAATCTGAATGCAGCCCGGGACGAAGCGACAGGGCAGTGGAAGCAGAACGGAGCGTCACTCAACCTGAAGCTGCGTCAGGTCAATGAGCGGCCGGTGGACAAGCCTGCGGAAGTCTGGACGGGCGAGCTGACCGTGCTGTTTCAGAAACTGCCGCTGCAGTTTCGACTGTACCGCGATGCGGAAGGGAACGAGTTGCTGCGGATGGACAGTCTGGCTCAAAAGGCCGGCGGGTTCCTGGCAGTCCGCAATGTCACAGACAATCGCTGGAGCCTGCAGGTTCCGCAGATTTCAGGCAAATTTGAGGGTGAGCTTTCAGCAGACGGCAAGAGCGTCTCGGGCCAATGGACCCAGGGTGGTCCGCAACTGGACCTCACACTGACGCGCAGCGAGCTTGCTCCATCACCGCGGCCGGCAAACCGCCCTCAGACCCCCAAACCCCCGTTACCCTATGAGGTGAGTGAAGTCGGTTTTGAGAGTCTGGACGCGGGAGTCCGCCTGGCGGGAACATTGACGATCCCGCGAACTGCGGCCCCGGCCGCGGGCTTTCCTGCTGCCATCCTGATTTCCGGTTCGGGACCGCAGGACCGGGATGAGACGCTGTTTGAGCATCGTCCGTTCGCCGTAATCGCCGATGCACTGACTCGCAGCGGCGTCGCCGTGCTGCGATTCGATGATCGAGGCACCGGGCAGTCCACCGGCAACTTCGCAGCCGCCGACAGTCGCAACTTCAAGCAGGATGTGCTGGGAGCCCTGCGTTTTTTGCAGGGCCATTCCCGGCTGAATTCCCGGGCTATCGGCCTGATTGGCCACAGCGAAGGCGGCCTGATCGGGACACTGACCAGCGCCGGTTCGAAGGATGTTGCATTCCTGGTCCTGCTGGCCGGCACCGGGGTCAGCGGTGCTGACATACTGCTGTCCCAGGGAGAACTGATAGCGCGTGCCGAAGGCATCACTGATGAAAAGCTGCTGCGGGATCAGCGCAGGCAGCAGGAGGTCCTGATTCGGACCGTGCTGCAGCATCCGGCGGATGCCACCGTGGAGATACTCCGGACGACCGCGCTGCAGGAACTTGCCGAGCAAATGCCGGCAGAGCCTGACGACCGCAAAGCGTTTGAAGCCCAGCTGGATGGCGGACTGAAGACACTGCATGCCGTATGGTTCAGATTTTTTCTGACGTACAATCCCGCCGATGACCTGAAGCGAGTGACCTGTCCGGTGCTGGCCCTGAACGGCGCACGTGACACTCAGGTTGACCCCAGGCTGAACCTGCCGGCGATTCGCAGCAGCCTTGCCGCAGGAGGCAATCAGCGGGTGTCCGTCGAGGAGCTGCCGGGATTGAACCACCTGTTTCAAACCTGCCGCACCGGCGGGGTCAGTGAATATGAGCAGATTGAAGAGACGATCAGTCCTCTGGTGCTGCAACGGCTGACGGAGTGGATCAGCAGTACGGTAAGCGGCGGTATGTCACGCTGAACCGCACGCACAGAGCGGGAGCCCTCGGCGGTGGGAGCTGCTGCTGATTGCCGCGGCATCCCATTCGGGAAAACTTGTTTTTGTATTGTCGCTTGTGCTCGTGTTTGAATAAGGAATCTCGAGCTCTTCTTTACGCGCGTTCATGGGTTGGGGCACAGGTGCTGATGGCAGCGTTTCAGGGAGGATTGCCCCCTCACCCCCGACCCCTCTCCCCCGTTCCGGGGGCGAGGGGAGAATTAGTTTTCAGTTTTCAGTTGCAAACCAGGGACCTGGACGTTGGGTTCGCATCTTCGCGTGAGGCCTTGCACTGCTGAGCACCGGGGGATGCGTGGCTGATTGCGGGTGTTCCAGGAGTATTTCGCACCGTCGCTGTCGATTACGAATTAAACTGTTGGGGGCGGAGCGGATGCAGCGGGGCTAAAGCCCGAGCAGTGCGGTTTGGTACTGTGAGTCGTTGCCAGCAAGGATTGTCCGGAACCACATCAGCGGTGCAGCAGCAGCAGTCGCATCGAGTAGACCACAACGGTCCCCACGACCAATGTGCCAC
>Ga0209972_10001854_pt1 | contig 17841 bp, 10 predicted proteins | sample NOAtaG_7_FD_187302 | JGI IMG/M metagenome (GOLD analysis project Ga0209972, IMG submission 187302) | Freshwater lake microbial communities from Lake Erie, under a cyanobacterial bloom - NOAA_Erie_Diel1S_2200h metaG (SPAdes) (version 2) | ecosystem: Environmental > Aquatic > Freshwater > Lake ... | reverse complement strand
GTCGAGCGGCTCTACCGGGACGCGCGCCTGTATCCGATCGGCGGCGGCACCCGGGAGATCATGAACGAGATCATCAGCAAGACCGAGGGGTACTGAGGGACGGGGCCGCGACCGCGACCGGGGCTGAGACCGGGGCTGAGACCGGGGCCGGGGCTGAGACCGGGGCCGGGGCTGAGACCGGGGCTGAGGCTGAGACCGGGGCTGCGACCGCGACCGGGGCTGAGACCGGGGCCGGGGCTGAGACCGAGACCGAGACCGGGACCGAGGCCGAGGCCGAGACCGGGGCCGCGAGACCGCCAGCCGCCCGCCGGCTCAGAACCGACCGCCGACCGCGAGCCCTGCGCCGCCCTCGCCCGCCCACGGCGCGACGTGGAGCGCGAGCCCCTCGACCGGCTCGAGCACGTTCACGTCCTCGCCGGCGGTTCCCAGGATCGCCATGATCAGCCCGACCACCTCGACCGCCTCGACGACGGCGAGGATGGGGATGTCCCAGTGCTGGGTGCCTACCTGGAACATCTGCACGACGGGCCCGACGATCGGCACGAAGGACCAGCCGAAGTAGTCGTCGGGCCGGGCCGTCGCGTCGGGCGAGAGAAGCAGCGTGCTGGCACCCGAGAGCGGGATGTTGATCAGCCAGCCTCCGCCGAGGAGCGCGGCGCCGGCGATGGTGAGGCCCTCGTTGCTCCGGTGCCGCACGCCGCGCCGGTAGGCCCGCACCACGCCGTCGCTGCCTGCACGGCAGACGAGGCCGGCCGGGCAGGCCGACGAAGCGGCACGGACCTCGTCAGGCTCCGCCGGGGCCGACGCCGCAGCGTCCTGCGCCGCTGCGCGCTGCGTCGCGAAGAGCAGGCCCAGAGCGAGCGAGGCGGCGAGACGCGCGGTCATGCCGCGGAGGTGTAGCGCGCCGGCTCAGCGGCGGAAGAAGATCGGGTTCGAGACCGCGAAGGGCTCGCGGCCCGGGTACACATCGGCCATGTCCTCGTCGCCGGAGGCGTGGAAGACCGCCCAGGAGCCGCCGCCCCCCGCTGCCACGGGCACCGCAATCGTCGCGTCGAGGAGCAGCGTCGGGTCGGCCCCGTCGCGAGCGAGCGGCACGGTCTCGGTGGTGGTGCCATCCACGATCACCTCGAGGGTGTCGGCGTCGATCCACGGCGCGCCGCGCACGACCACGCGCACCATCTCGGTCGCCGAAGCGCCGGTCACCTCGTCGCCGGGCCCCGCGCCGCCCCGCGCCTCGGCCGTGAGGTACAGGCCGCCCGCGACGACGGCGTGTCCGTCCACCGTCGCATCGCGGACCTCGGCAGGGCTGACCGCCGCGGGGTCATCGCTGCCGAGCGCGAGGCAGGTTCGTGGGTAGCCGACCGGCGCGGTGTAGAGGCCGTGGCTGTCCGAGGAGCCGACCGCGAACATGCGCCGGCCGCGGTTGAGGAAGGAGAACCAGTCGACGACGGTGCCGCCGCGGTTCTGCTCGAAGCTCGAGTCGTTGAAGGCCTCGACGATGGTGAACTCCTCGTCCCAGTCCTCGGGGTGATCGACCATGCCGGTCAGGGCGTCGTAGCCGACGATCTCGAAGTAGCCCTGGCCGAAGCTGCTGCTCCGCGGGTGGTTGACGATGAACGCCGGTGCCTCGGGGCGGCTGCGCACCTCCGCGAAGACGTCGGGCGGACGGCGGCCCACCCAGGAGACCGCGGTCCCGTTCGCCACCATCGGGTCGGCCTCGAGCGGGAACACCCCGAAGTGGCCCCACTCGAAGGTGGTGAGTTCCTCGCCGGCGATCCCGAGGGCGTAGGCATCGAGCCCGAGGCCGTCGATCACCGGCTGGAAGTCGTTGACGAATTCGTGGTCGCTGCGGATGGCGATCTCGAGGCCGTCGGCGACGAGCGAGGAGACCTTGAAGCGCGCGTCGTCCGGCGCGTCGGGCGAGCGCGTGGTGTGGATGTGGTAGTCGGCGCAGACGACGCCCGTGGTGTCGACGATGCGGGACAGCGGCGCGGCGACCTCGGTGGTCGCACCGGCCGACACGCGGACCGCGCCATCGTCGAAGAGGTCGTATTCGAAGCCGCGCGACACGACGACCCGGTAGTCGCCAGGCGGCACCCGCAGCGTGACATCCCCGTCGGTGGGGAACTCCACGTGCACGCGTCCGCTCGTCACCGAGCGCTCGCCGAAGCTCGAGGGAGGCCGTGCGGGCGAGCCCGACGCGGGAAAGACCTGCACGCGGGCGGGCACGCCCACGGCGTCCTCGGTCGCCACGACGTGGATCTCCCCGAAGGCGGGCAGCGAGACGTCGACGTTCGGATCCGCCCCGGCCGGGACCGCCGCGAGCGGGGTCGGGAAGCCGCGCCGGTACGCCGTGATCTCGGCGGTGCCTGCCATCGGGATCTCGAGGGAGAAGCCGCCGTCGTCGGCGACTTCCGCGCGCGCGTAGTAGACGTCGTCGACGAGCACGTGCACCCGGGCGTCTCCGGCGGGCGTCGTTCCGTCCGCCTCGGTGACCGTGCCGGTCAGGGTGCGGAGCGGCGTGCCTGCCGCCCGGGCGATGTCGGCCTGGGCACCGACCAGGCCGTCTCCGACGACCAGGTAGCCGAGCGTGATGCGCGTCGTCGTACAGGCCGCGAGGGTCGCGCGGCCCATGTCCGCGACGCCGACCCCGCTCACATTGAGCAGGCCGTTCACGCTCCGTCCCTCGGGCGCCGCCCAGGCCCAGCCGGCACCGCCCCACTCGTCGTCGAAGCCGACGTAGGGCAGCGCGCCGCTGAAGTCGGCGAAGCCTTCGCCGGGCGTGTACATCGGCATCCGCGAACTCTGGAAGAAGCCCATGAGGAGACGGCTCGCGACGCGCGGCGAGGTGCGCGGATTCACCACGCTGAGCGCCACCTCGATCCGGCTCGCCCCAGGCTCGAGCGTGTAGTCGATGGCGGCCTGCTCGCCGGCGAAATCCGCACCGCCGAACGCGTCGAGGAGCGAGCCCGCGAAGTCGATGGGCGCCAGCGGCCCGCTCGCGCGGATCACCGCCGCCCCGCCGCTCCCATCGTCGATCACCGAGACCCGCTCGGTGCGGACCAGGAAGGTCGAGACCCCGAAGAGGAACTCCTCGAAGTCGCCGGGGCGCACCATCGCGCCGTCCTCCACGAGGGCGAGGCCCACCGGCCGCCCGCCGAAGCGGTCGTAGAGATCGCTGTCCCCCGTGTCCTCGATCACGACCGCGATGCGGTCGTTGGCGAGGAGGAAGTCGCCCGCCCGCCACAGTTCGAGGCCCGACGGCGTCGTCGGCAGTTCGGCGGCCTCGGCCCGTCCGGCCCGCGCCTCGGTCGGACCGGCGCCCAGCGGATCCGGGTGCCCGTCGCCGCCGTGCTCGAAGGGCCCGATCGGCTCGCAGCTGCCTGCGTCGGTCCCGGCATCGGTGGGCTCGACGGGGGATTCGCAGGCGGTGGAGAGGGCGAGGGTCGAGACGAGGGCGGCGACGCGCAAGGACATGCGCGGAGGCTACCGCGTCACGGATTCGTTTCCCAACCGAAACGCGTCCGTATCAAGGCGGGGACGCGGTGGAGGCGCCCTCCGCGGCGCGCTCCAGCGTCTCGATGCGCCGCCGGAGCGTGGCGAGGGACCGCTGCGCCTCCTCGAGTTCTCCGAGCGAACGCTCCCGCTCCGCCTCGGCACGCGCACGCGCCCCCTCGGCCTCGGCCCGCGCCTGCTCGGCCGCCTCGACCCGCTCCGCTGCCTCGCGCTCGCGACGCGCCGCCTCGGCGATGTCGAGCCGTGCGGCCACCAGGGTCGCCTCGAGCTCCGCGACCTGCTCGCGGGCCTCGGCCCGTGCGCGCGACAGCTCTTCGAGGGCGTCCTCGAGATCTCCCTCCGCGGCGCCGAGCCGTGCACCTTCCGCCTCGAGCTCGGCCCGCGTCCGCGACAGGTCCTCGAGCCTCGAGGCGAGCTCTCCGGCGATGCGACTTCGCTCCGCTCGGGTGGCCTCGAGGTCCCGCTGCGCATCGTTGCGTTCGGTGAGAATCGTCGTGAGCCGGTCTCCGAGAATCGTGATCTGGTGCTCGGTCGTCGCGAGCCGCGTCCCGAGTTCCTCCCGCGTCAAGCGCTCCTCGTCGTACTGCTGCCGGAGCGCCGCGTGATCGGTCTCGACCGCCGCACGGCGGGTCTCCTCGACGAGCAGGTCGGCCGCTACGCGCGCCGCATCGTCCCGCGCCCGCATCGCGTCGTCCCGCGCCGCGCTGAGCTCGCGCGCGCTGAGTTCGCGCTCCCGCACGTACACGTACCCGAGCGCACCGAGCACGCTCATCGCGACGGCCACGATCGGTCCGATCACGGCGACCGCGCGGCGGCGCCGCTCGGCACGCTCCTCCGGCGCGGTGAGAACGGCGAGCTCCTGGGCGAACTGCTCGGCGCTCGGACGCTTGGCTGCGTCGAGGGAGAGCCACCGCTCGAAGGTCGGACGGAGGTAGCGCAGATCACTGCGCGTCAGCGGGGGCGGCGTGCTCCGTGATCGCTTCTCGATGAACGCTTCGACCGCCCCGGCCGGGACGTCCTCTTCCGTCTCCGGCTCGAGCGCGTTGCGCAGCGCGAGCGCCAGCGCGAACACGTCCGCCGGTGGTCCGACATCCGGCGCGTCGTCCTTCAGCGCATAGTGCGCGGCGACCTCGGGCGCGAAGTACACCGGCGTCCCGCCGATCAGCGCCTCGTGCTCGGTGGCAGCCACGCCGAGGTCGAGCAGCACCGGGAGCACTCCGTCGTCGCCCCCCGCGCCATGGATGCGCGCCAGGAAGATGTTGTCGGGCTTGATGTCCTGATGGCGGATCTTGCTGCCGTGCAGCGTCGCGAGCGCACGCGCCACGGGCTCGAAGATGCGGCGCGCCTCCCGGCGGTCGATGCCACCGAGGCGGCGCAGCCGCTTCTCGAGGGTCTCGCCCTCGTACCAGGGCATGACGAACCACAGCCGCTCCTCGAACCAACCGTGGTCCTTGAAGTGGACGACGGAGGGATGAAAGACCGCGGCGATGAGCTTGAGCTCGCGCAGGTGGTGTTCCCTCACCGCCGACGAGAGGGCCGGCTCCCGGAGGAGCTTCAGCGCGACGACGTGGCCCGGGACGTCCTGATCCTCGGCCCGGTACACCTCCCCGAAGGCACCCGCGCCGACCTGCTTCACGACGCGGTAGCGGCCGCCGATGAGCGTGCCGGCCTCGAGGCCGTTCGCCGGTGTGCTCCGCTCCGCCGGGGTCTGCAGCGCGAAGGCGTCGAGGACCGCGGCGGCGATGGGATCGTCAGCCCGTCGCTCGCCATGCTCGCCGAGCAACTCCCGCGCGCGAGCCACCGCGCGGCCGAGGCCGGCGTGCACCTCGACGAGATCGACGTCGAGGACGAACGCCATCTCCTCGGTCGAGAGTTCCCGCGCCCAGCGGAGTTCGAGCAACTCGGCGTCCTCGTAGGCGAGCTCGGTGCGCAGCCGAAGGAGCGCCTCGACGTAGCCCGCGGCGGCCCGCCGCGGAGCACGAAACGGCAGATCGCTCGCGCTCGGTGGCGTCGTACCGATCGCTCTGGCCGCGGGCACCTGCATGCGCGCCAGCCGGTAGATGCGGGCGCGCGCACCCGGCGGGACCACGAGGTCTTCGACCTTCGCCGCCTCGACCCGCGCGCGCAGCTCGGCGAAGGCCACGGCGGCGCGGTCGATCGAGCCGAGCCGCAAGGCCAGGTACTGCCGAAGACCTTCCGCCCAAGGCCCGAGCAGCCGGCGGCGCACGGCGTCCGGCGAGGTCGCGAGCAGCCCTGAGAGGTCGATGGTCGCGACGGACCGGTGCGCTCCCGACGCGCGCGCGGGCTCCTCGTCGACGAGGACCAACCCCGGCCTCGGGGCCGGCCCTGGGCCGAGCCCCTGCACGGTCGCCTTGGGCGCCGCCCGCGGCGGGACCGCGCCCTCCGGTCTGCCCGGGGCCTCGGGTCCTTCGCTCTCGCCGGACGCCATTGCGCCGAAGGGTGCTCAAGGCCCTCCCCGGGCGCAACAAAGGGGCGCGTGTCATACGCCGGCGTGCGCCGCGCCGCGCTGTTCAGTTCGTGCCTGCTCGCGTCGAGCCTCGCCGCCTCTGCGCGGGCCTACGAGGACCGCATCGACCTCGGCGTCGAAGCCGGCTACGCCGTCCGGAGCGACGCCCCGGAGCACGGGTTCGTCGCCGGGCTCGATGTGGGCTTCGGCCTCGGGGATGCGTGGGCGCTGCGCCTCGACGCCGCGTACGCGTTCCATCCCGACACGCTGCACCGGGTGCGCGGCGCCGCGGAGCTGCTCTACGTCATCGACATCGTTCAGGTGGTCCCCTTTGCCGGCCTCGGCATCGGCGCCCTCGTCAGCATCCCCGGGGCCGACGCGCGCGCCGACCTCGAGGTGCACGCCATCCTCGGCCTCGACGTGCTCGTCGATCGGGGCGTCGTGCTCGGGATCGCGCTTCGGCCGGTCCTCGTGCCCACGTGGCTCGAGGCGGACCCGTTCCACCTCGCGGTGACGGCGCGCGCCGGCGTGCTCTTCGACCGCTGAGCGCCCTTGCATCCGGCAGCGGATCTGTCACCCGTTGCGCCCCACCCTCTGCATGTCGGCCCGTGAGCTCATCGTCCTCGGCACCTCGAGCCAGGTCCCCACGCGGTACCGGAACCACAACGGCTACCTGCTGCGCTGGGACGACGAGGGCTTGCTCTTCGACCCCGGCGAGGGCTCGCAACGGCAGATGATCTTCGCCGACGTCACCGTGACCCAGGTGACGCGGATCCTCGTGACGCACTTCCACGGCGATCATTGCCTTGGGCTCGCCGGGCTCTCCCAGCGCATCAGCCTCGATCGCGTTCCCCACGAGATCGACGTCCACTATCCGGCCTCGGGGCAACTCTACTTCGAGCGCCTGCGACACGCGTCCATCTACCACGACGTGAGCCGCATCGCGGCCCGTCCCGTCCGGGGTGACGGCGTGATCCACAAGAGCGGAAAGCTGCAGCTCAGCGCCCGCCGGCTCGATCACGGAGTCGAGACCTACGGCTACCGGCTGGCCGAGCACGATGGCCGGACCATGCTCCCCGAGAAGCTCGCAGCGGCCGGGATCGTGGGGCCGCAGATCAAGGAGCTGATCCAGCGCGGCAGCTTCGAGGTCGGAGGGCGCGTCGTACGCCTCGACGAGGTGAGCCTCTTCAAGCCCGGCCAGTCCTTCGCCTTCGTCATGGACACGCGCCTCTGCGACAACGCGATCGAGCTCGCCAAGGGCGTCGACCTGCTCGTCTGCGAGTCCACCTACCTGTCGTCGGAGGAGCGCGAAGCGCGCGAGCACGGCCACATGACCGCGCGCCAGGCGGGGATCGTGGCCGCGGAGGCCGGGGTCCGGAAGCTCGTGCTGACCCACTTCTCGCAACGCTACGGCTCGACCCGTCCCTTCGTCGACGAGGCGCGGGCGGTCTTCGATGGCGAGGTCGTCGCGGTGCGGGATGGCGACCGGGTTCCCGTCCCGAAGCGCGCGGGCGCCGACGATGGGCCGAACGAGGCCGCGTGAAGCGCCACATCGAGGCCCTCTCACCTGCCGCGAGCGAGCTGCCGGGGTCGGTCGCGACGTCGATGGCCGGCCGCGCCGACGCACTCGTCGCGGGGGGCCGAGACGTCGCGCGACTCGACCTCGGACGCTCCCCCTTCCCGGTCCCTGCGCCGATGATCGAGGCGCTCCGTGCGGCCGCAGGAGAGCGGGACTACCTGCCCGTCGAGGGTCTGCCCGCGCTGCGCCGCGCGATCGCCGACTTCACCGAGCGCCGGCTGGGCATCGACCGCACCGCCGAGGATGTGCTCGTCGGCCCAGGCAGCCGCGAGCTGCTCTTCCTGCTCTTCTCCGTGTGGGGCGGCGAGATCGTCGTCCCGAGCCCCGCGTGGGCCGCACACGCGACGCAGGCCCGGGTCCTCGGGCGCACGGTGCACCCCCTCGCGACGCGCGTCGAGGACGGCTGGCTCATGACCCCGGCCGCGCTCGATCGGGCGCTCGCCTCGATGGTCAGCCCGGCCCGCTTGGTGGTCCTGAACACTCCGAGCAACCCGACCGGTCTCGCGTACCGGGCCGACGAGCTGAAGGAGCTCGCCGCGGTGGCCCGGCGTCACCGCGCCGTCGTGCTCGCCGACGAGATCTACGCAGAGCTGCACCACAAGGGCGCCCACGCGTCGATCGCGCGGTGGTACCCCGAGGGGACCATCGTGAGCGGAGGACTCTCGAAGTGGACGGGCGCCGGCGGCTGGCGTCTCGGAAGCCTCGTGTTTCCCGAGGAGCTGCGGCCGATCCTCGAGGCCATCGCCCGCATCGCGACCGAGACCTACACCTCCACCAGCGCGCCGGTGCAGCACGCAGCGATGGCGGCGTTTGTCCCGTCGGAGCCGATGGAGCGCTACCTCTCGAACGTTCGCCGGGTCCTCTCCCTCCTCGGTCGTCACGCCGCGCGGCGCCTCGTCGGAGCGGGGCTCCGATGCCCCCAACCCAGCGCCGGCTTCTACCTGTTCGCCGACCTCGAGCCCCATCGCGCGCGGCTCGCGCGGCGGGGCATCACGACGAGCGACGCACTCGCCGACCGGTGGCTCGAGGAGCTGTCGATCGCGACGCTCCCAGGATCGGCCTTCGGTCGCCCGCCCGAGGAGCTGACCCTGCGCCTCGCGTACGTGGACTTCGATGGCGCGCGCGCGCTCGAGGCCGTCTCGGTGATTCCCCGCGAACAGCCGCTCGAGGAGTCGTTCCTCCGGGGCTACACGCCCCGCGTGCTCGCCGCGCTCGAGCGCTTGCTCGGCTGGCTCGGCGCGCCCTGAACCTCACCAGCGCAGCACGATCTTCCCGACCACCGCGTTGGCCTCGAGCAGAGCATGGGCCGCGGGCGCTTGCTGCATCGGCATCACCCGCTCGACCTGCGGCCGGAGCTCTCCGTGCACGAACCCAGGCAGCACCTCGGCCTCGAACGCGCGGGCCAGCTCGATCTTCTCCTGCCGCGACCGGGACCGGAGGACCGTCCCACGCACCGTCGCTCGCTTGGTGAGCAGCTCTCCGAGCGCCAGTTCGGCGCGTGCGCCCCCGAGCAGGCCGATCACGACGAGGGTCCCGCGGAGCGCGAGGGCCCGGACGTTTTCTCCGAGGTAGGCGCCCCCGACTCCGTCGAGGATCACGTCCGCGCCCCGGCCTCCGCTCCGCGCTCGGACCTCCTGGGCGAAGCTCGGCGGCTCCCGCTCGACGACCAACGCCGCCTCGAGCTGAGTGACCTGCGCCAGCTTCGCGGCGCTGCGACCCGTCCCGATCGGGATGGCCCCGGCGCGCCTCGCGAGCTGTACCGCCGCGGTGCCCACGCCGCTCGCCGCGGCGTGGATCAGCACGACGCTGCCACTGCCTACCGCAGCCTGCCGGAACATCGCGTCCCACGCGGTGATGAACACCTCGGGGATCGCTGCAGCCTCGACGAGCGCAAGCCCGTCGGGAACCGGGATGGCCTCGTCCTCGTGCACCACGAGTTCCTCGGCCATCGCGCCACCAGCGACGATCCCCATGACCCGTGCCCCGACCACGTGGCGCAGCGCGCCGTCGCCGCGCTCGATCACCACCCCCGCGTACTCGAGACCCGGGATGTCGGGCGGCGCTCCGGGCGGCGCCGGATAGAGCCCGCGCCGCTGCAGGAGATCCGCACGGTTCACGCCCGCCGCCTCGACCCGCACCCGCACCTCGCGCGGCCCTGGAGCGGGCACCGAGGTCTCGCCCAGGACGAGCACCTCGGGACCGCCAGCCCCGGCGATTCGCAGCGCGCGGACCGTCACCGGCGACGACGCGACAGGACGAGAGCCATCAGCCCGCCGACGAGCAGCCAGCCCGAGGCTCTGGCGTCAGCACCCCGACGGCCCGCGACCCGGCACCCGCACCCGGACGGCGCCGCGACGGCACTGCCCGCGTCGAACGCGCCGCCGTCGACCGGTCCCCCGTCGGGAAGGCAGGCCGCCGTGCAGACCTCGATGGGCTGCTCGACGAGCCGGCCATCGGCGTCGGTCATCGTGGACCTGTCGCAGTACTCCCCTTCGTCGAGGACGCCATCGCCGCAGAACGGCAGGCGGCAGTCGGGGCGGCACGCATCGCGGCCCATCGCGGCGTTCTCCTCCCCATCGTCGCACTCCTCGCCGTCGTCCACGACCCCGTCGCCGCAGGCCGCTGCCACACAGCGCTCGCGGCAGGCGTCGGCCTCGGTGTCGCTGTTCGCGGCCCCGTCGTCGCACTCCTCGCCCGAGAGCACGTCGAGGACGCCGTCGCCGCACGTGTACGCGCACAGGCTCGCGCTGCCGTCCTCGAAGCAGACCCATCCCGCCTCGACATCGCAGCTCGCACTGCAGCCATCGCCGCTCGTCGTGTTGCCGTCGTCGCACTCCTCGCCGACGACCCGCAGCCCGTTGCCGCACGCGGTCGCGCACGCGCCGCCCCCCTCGGGCCGTGCGAAGCCCGGCAAGCACTCGCAGAGGGGCTCGGCGCCGAGCTGGTTGATGCAGGTCTCGTTCGCCCCGCACGGGCTCGGCGAGCGTCCGCACTCATCGACGTCGGTGCACGCGAAGCCGTTGCCCTCGTAGCCGGGGTTGCAGGTGCATCCGTACGTGCCGACCTGGTTGTCGCAGGTCGCGAGCGGCGAGCAGTCGTTCGTGACCGGATCGGCGCACTCGTCGGAGTCGGCGCACGCGAACCCGGTGCCTTCGTAGGCCGCGTTGCACGCGCACGTGTACGGATCTCCGCCGAACGCCGGGATCTTGTCGGTGCACGACGCCTGCGCATCGCAGACATCCGTGCCCGCTGCGCACTCGTCGATGTTCACACAGTCCACGTCGCGGCCCGAGCCGGCCAGGTCGAAGCCCGGCGCGCACGCGCACGTGAAGCCTCCGGTCGTGTTGAGACAGGTGCCGTAGCCGATCCCCACCGAGCAGAACGACGGATCGAGGCACTCGTCGACGTCGGCGCACGTACCGGCCACGCTCGGCGCGGTGTACCCGAGGGGGCAGGAGCAGCGGTAGCTGCCGATCGTGTCGGTGCAGGTGCCAGGACCGCAGGGCGGCGCGACCGTGCACTCGTCGAGGTTCGTGCACGTGAGCGAGAAGCCCGTACCGGTCGACACGTAGCCCGCCGCGCAGCTGCACGAGTACCCACCGACGGAGTTCGTGCACGTCCCCCACCCGCTCAACGCGTTGCAGGTGCTCGCCACCGCGCACTCGTCGACGTCGGAGCAGGTGCCGCCCGCCGTCGGGGCCGAGTACCCGGTCGGGCAGCCGCAGCGGTAGGTTCCCGGGACGTTCGTGCAGCTGCCCACGCCGCAGAGCCCGGGCATCGCCGTGCACTCGTTGACGTCGGTGCAGGTTCCGCCCGTCGCGGGGCTGGTGTAGCCCGCAGGGCAGGCGCACCGATAGGTGCCGGGGAGGTTCGTGCAGGTTCCGCTGCCACACGGGCTGCTCGCGCATTCGTTGATGTCGCTGCAGCCCGTGTCGGTCGAGGGCGGCGGCAGCCGCCCGTTGCCCGAGTAGCCCGCGAGGCACGCGCAGGTCCAGGAGCTCGCGCCGACCGCCGTGCAGGTGGCGTTCGGATCGCAGTCGTCCAGATCGGCCGTGCAGGCGTTGCTGAGGACGCAGGTGACACCGTTGAACGAGTAGCCGCTCGTGCAGGTGCACGAGTAGCTGCCCGGAGTGTTCGTGCAGGCCGTCGAGTTCACGCCGCAGACGCCCGGGATCGTCGTGCACTCGTTCACGTCGGTGCAGCTCCCACCGGCGCTCGGCGCCGAGTAGCCGGACGCGCACGCGCACTGGTAGCTGCCGGGGAGGTTCGTGCACGACGTCGAGCTCGCACCGCAGATCCCCGGCGTCGCCGTGCACTCGTTGTTGTCGGTGCAGGTCTCGGTGAACGTCCCGTTGTTCGTCAGCGTGTAGCCCGTACCGCAGGTGCAGTCGTAGCGGGGGCTGAGGTTGGAGCACGAGTTGGGCGAGCCCGAGAGATCCTCGTTGCACGGGTTGCCCGCGGTGCACTCGTTGATGTCACCGCACGACTCGGGGTACCCGCCGTCGTTGACGAGCTGGTAGCCCGCGCCGCTGCAGACGCACTCGAAGCGCCCGGTCGCATTCGTGCACGTGTTGCCCACCACGCTGTCCTCGAGACACGGGTTGCCGGCGCTGCACTCGTTCACGTCGTTGCAGCTGGTCCCGCCGCTCGTGAAGCGCGACGCCGCGCACGAGCAGGTGTAGCTCCCCGTGGTGTCGATGCAGGAGTTGCCGAAGCCGCTGTCCTCGAGGCAGGGGTTGCCGGTGCTGCACTCGTTGATGTTCGCGCAGCCGGAAGCTCCCACGCCCGACCCCGAGTACCCCGACGGGCACGAGCACACGAAGGTCGGGTTCGTCTCGACGCACGCGTCGGGCGAAGCGTCACAGTTGTCGTAGTTCAGCGTGCAGTCGTTCATCGCGCACGACAGCGAACCTGTCGTCGTCGAGCCACACCAGCCCGTCGAGAAGCCCGGAAGCCGCGCTTCCGACGTCGGCCCGGGGTTCGCCGACCCCGTCGTCCAGCTCCCGCTCGGATTGAGGAGCTCCTGCCCGTTCGTCCAGCTGTCGCCGTCGGCGTTGCCCAACGCGAGCGTGGCGTTCCATGCGTAGCCGTTCGCGACGAACGCGTTCGCGAAGGCGTTCCAGCACGGCGGGCTCGCGCAGCCCGTGCCGCCCGCCGAGTTGTTGTGGCACGTCAGGCACCCGAGGGTGGTCCCGTTCGGGACGAGCGGCGCGTAGGTCGAATACGCCCGCGCGGTGGCCGGAGCGCACAACACCAGCGCGAGCGCCGCCGCGAGGGCGGCCCGGGATAAACGTCCCGAAGGTCCGCTGTCCGCGGCACGCCGGCGGCGCGCCACGAGCGCCACGATCCCGGCGACGAGCCACACGATGCCGCCCGCATGGCCCCGGGGCGAGGCCGCGCATCCGCTCGAGGAGGGGGACGCGGCGCCGGCATCGGCGGCGCCCGCGTCGGGCAGGGGTCCCGTGTCGATGCAGCTCAGCGCCCGCTCGTAGCTGCAGCCACGGCCGGCCGTGCGGCAGACGTCCACCGTGCACGGGTCTCCGTCGTCGCAGTCGGCGTTCGTCGTGCACGCGCATTGCGTGTCGTCGATGTCCGCGAGCCGGTCGCAGTCGTCGTCCCGCCCGTTCTCGCAGTCCTCGACGGCGTTCGGGTTCACGGCGGCCCGCGTGTCGTCGCAGTCCTCGCCGAAGCGGTCCTCCGCCTCGTCCGTGCAGTCCCCGTCCCGGTTGTCGTCGACGCCGCGCCCGCAGAAACCGTCGCGGTCGCGGTCGAGCAGGTAGAAGCACGCTGCGTCGAAGAGATCGACGTCGACGTCGCAGTCGTCATCACGGAAGTTCGCGCAGAGTTCCGTCGCCGTCGGCCCGACGTCGACGGACGCGTCGTTGCAGTCGCTCACCGGCGAGTCCTCGCCGTCGTCGAGGCAGTCCCCGTCGCCATTTCCGTCGCGTCCGAGCGGGCAGTAGCCGTCGCCGTCGTCGTCGCGGTCGCCCGTGCACTCGGCGTCGTCTCGGTCCGTCGCTCCGTCCTGATCGTTGTCCCGGCGGTCGATGCAGTTCTCGGGCGCTCCGGGGTAGATCGTCGGGTCGGTCGGTGCTGCATCGACCTCGCCGGTCTGCTCGTCGGCATCCGCGCAGTCGAAGTCGCCCGTGAGGTCGCGTCCGAGCACGCACACGCCGTCGCGATCGACGTCGCGGTACGCAGCGCACGCGGGATCGGTGGCGTCGGCGCTTCCGTCGCAGTCGTTGTCGACGCCGTCGATGCAGACCTCCAACGCCGTCGGATTCACCACGAGCGAGATCGGCGACAGTTCGTCGCAGTCGCTCGAGAAGCCGAATTCCATCGTGTCGACGCAGTCGCCGTCACGGTTGCGATCCGGCCCGACGAAGCAATAGCCGTCCCCGTCGCGGTCGACGTAGCCCAGACACGTGCTCTCGGCGCGTCCGTCAGCGCCGACGTCCGCGAGGTTCACCACTCCGTCGCAGTCCTCATCGACCCGCGTCGTCTCGGTGCAGTTCTCGAGGAGCCCGGGGTTGCGACTGGTGTTGAAGTCATCGCAGTCGCCGAGACCGATGAGGTCCGTCGCGCCGGTGCAGTCCCCGTCGCGGTCGGTGTCGGTGCCGCTCGGGCAGTAGCCGTCCCCGTCCTCGTCCGCGAACGTACGGCAAGGCGTGTCGTTGAGGTCGGCTGCACCGTCGCAGTCGTTGTCGTTGCCGTCGCCGCACGCGAGCGAACTGGTCTCGGAGGCGTCCGGCCCGACGGCGACGTTCTCGTCGTCGCAGTCGCCGGTCGTGACGACGACCTCGCCCGCGTCGACGCAATCGCCGTCGCCGTTGATGTCACGACCGACCGGGCAGTAGCCGTCCCCGTCGAGGTCCGCGTCGCCCTGGCACTGGCCGTCGGCGAGGTCGATGTCGATGTCGCAGTCGTTGTCGACCGTGTCGGAGCAGTTCTCTCGTGCGCCGACGTACACGTTGGCGCGCGAGTCGTCGCAGTCGACCACGCCCGCGCTCGACTCTCCGGTGCCCGCGCAATTGCGGTCTCCGTTCATGTCGATGCCCATGGGACAGCGTCCGTCGCCGTCGCGGTCGACGACCATCGAGCACTCCGGGTCGAGCAGGGTGTTCAGCCCGTCGCAGTCGTCGTCACCGACGTTCGAGCAGACCTCGGTCGCCGCCGAATGCACGGACGCCGCGCTCTCGTTGCAGTCGAAGGTGCCGTCGTTCTCGCCTCCGTCCCGGCAATCGCCGTCACCGTTCAGGTCCCGTCCGAAGGCGCAGTAGCCGTCACCGTCCGGGTCGTCGTCCCCGGGGCTCGTCGCCGGATTGCCCGGGGGCGTGACGAGCGAGGCCACGCCCGGGTAAGGGCCCTCCGTCCAGGCCCCGAATGCATCCTGCAGTTCCTGGCCGTTCGTGAAGCCATCCCCGTCGGCATCGAGCATCGCGAGCGCGGCGTCCCAGCGGAACATGTTCGTGCGGAAGGAGAGACCGAACGGGTTCAAGCAGGGCGGCGTCCCGCAACCCGCGCCGCCGTCCGCGTTGTTGTGGCAGGTGATGCACGGCAGCACCCGCCCCTCGCTGTTCGTCGTCGAGAGAGGGTTCGGGACCAGCGAGGCGTACACCGCGTGCGCCGACGCCGCGTTCGGCACCAGCCCGCCGAAGACAGCGAGCACGAGCCCGGCCGCGAGCGCGACGCCCCCGCGCCCCCCGCGCCTCGGTGCGCTGCTTCCCGCCCCGTCCCGCGCAGGCGGGGCGAGGCCGGGCGAACGACGAAACGGGGGGAAGCGGCGCGGGATCATGGGGTGTGCTCGAAGCGAAGGGTGTAGTTGGCAGGACGGCTCGGATCGCCGGTGGCGCTCAGCCACACGAAGTACCGCCCTGGATTCGTGAGCATCTGGTCGATGCCGAAGCAGCCCATGCCGTCGTTGCCGCCGGTGGCGATCACCGAGCCGGCCGCATTCTGGAGCTCGAGCCCGTAGCTCACGCCCATCTCGGCGACGCACGCGGTGCTCGTGGCGTTGCGCGCGGTCGCGCGGATCCGGGCACCGGCCGGGAGGTCCACCGCGAACACGTCGGGATAGCAATCGCCTGCCGGAACGGTGCCGCGGACATCGAGCGTGTCGCCCGCCGCCACCTGGACGATCATGGCCTCGGTGGCGGTGTCGTTGTGCCGTCCCGGCGGGACCGAGGTCGTACCGGTCGCATCGAGGTCGGCGAGGAGGATGCGGCACATCGAATCGCAGCGGCCCATCATGGGATCTTCGTCGCACGGCTCGCCATGCTCCTGCACTCCGTTGCCACACATCGGCCGGATCACCTGCAGGCGGTAGCGACCGCCGCCCGCGTTGCCGTCGTCGATGCCGAGATAGTAGCGGCCGGTGGTGGGCGGCACGAACGCGAAGTGCTCGTCGCCCTCGCTCATCGTGCACGCATTGCGCACGGCGACCGGCGACGAGGAGCACACGCCGCCCGACGACTGCACGACGTAGAGCACGGGGTTCCGACCGGGGCTCAGCGCCGCGAGGTGGAAGTGCCAGAACTGACCGCTCACGCCGTCGAACTGGTAGAAGGCGTCGTTGCCGCCGGTGGCCATCCCGAGGATCGAGAAGTCGGGGTTCAGCCCGGTGGTGTCGATGTCGTAGGTCCCCGAGCCGATCAGCAGGAACGCCTCCGGGTCGCCGCACTCGTCCGCGGGCGCCTCGGGAGGCGGAACGTCCGTCGGCACGTCCTCGAGGACCAGCGGAGCGTCGGGCATGCCCGCGTCGGCCGCCGTGCGCAGCCGCTCGAGCGGCCCCGCGTCGACCACCATGCAGCCCGGCGCCGCGCCGAGGGCCAGGGCCACGAACCAGGTTTCGACGACATTCCGAGCACGCATCAGAAGGACCCTCGCACACCGAACACACCACCCTCGGGACCGACCGCGATCGCAGGCATCAGCAGGACCCCAGGCGCCTCGCTGCGCTCCGCACCCTCGTCGGAGGGCATCGGGTCGAGACGCCGTGGCCCCGCAGGCCGCCCCTCGGGGGCAGCGCTCTCCGAGCCCGCCGAGGAGCCCGCGTCCTCCGACGAGCCAGCGCCCTCCGACGAGCCAGCGCCCTCCGACGAGCCAGCGCCCTCCGCGGCCGGAGCGGGATCCCCGTCCCAGTCGGTGAAGAGAGCGAGGGCCACCGTCGCCACTCCGAGACCGGCGGTGACGCCGACGAGGACGTTCGTGCGCAGCTGCGCATCGAGCGCCGACGCGTAGAAGCGCTCGGCCTCCGCCACGTTCGCCCCAGTGCCGTTCGTGTAGAGCACGTAGTTGTCGTTCGCGGTGAGCGTGTCGACACCCGACCAGACGAGCACGCCGGCCGACACGGCGGTGAGGCCGGCGCCCACGATGAAGGGGATGGGGCTGAGCGTCGCGATGGAGCCGCTGCCCGCGGACTCGGACGTTGCCCGCGCGGCGGCGGCCGCACGCTCTTCCTCGAGTCGGCGCCGCTCAGCCTCGAGCTGGCGCTCGGTCTCCGCACGCGCTGCGGCCTCGGCCTCGTCTCGCGCGATGGCCTCCCGCAGCGCGCGGATGCGGCCCTCGACCTCGGAGCGGTTCGACGCGTCCGGCGCGGCCGCGAGGTACTGCTCGAAGGTCGAGAGCGCCTGCTCGTCGCGGCGAAGGCGGTCGAGCGTCGTGGCGATGTTCCAGAGCAGGGGGACGCGGTGGCTCAGGTCGTAGGCCTGCTGGAAACGCGCGAGCGCCGTCTCGAAGTCGCCGCCCTCGAAGGCCCGCCGTCCGTCCTCGAACAGTGTTCGGGCGGCCGAGTCGAGGTCCCCCGCGCCCTGAGCGCACGCCGGCGTGGGCAAGGCCACCGAGGCGAGAGAGACGCAGAGAGCGGTCAGCGCCCACGCACGGGCTGCGCGGTGCCAACGCCTGGACAGAAGCGCGAAGGAACTCATGGACGGGCGAGTGTACGCTGCTTGCCGAAAGATCAAAACCGCCTCAAGGGATCCCGAATGGAAACGTTGCGTGGCCGTGTGCGCAAGTTCGGCGCCGTCGTCGGTCTGCTCGGCGCGCTCGGCTGCCGCGAGCGCCTCAGCCTGGACGCGGGCACCGACGCCGGCGACGTGATGCCCGATGACGCTGGCACGGACGCGCCGCTGCCGGACGCACCGCCGGAGCCGCCCTGCGAAGGCCCGCCCGGTCTCTACGTCGAAGGAAGCTGCACCGAGCTCGCGCCCGGGGTCCGCTCGTTCGCGCCACGCTACACCCTGTGGACCGACGGCGCCGCCAAGGACCGGTTCGTGTATCT
>Ga0209972_10001852_pt1 | contig 17859 bp, 14 predicted proteins | sample NOAtaG_7_FD_187302 | JGI IMG/M metagenome (GOLD analysis project Ga0209972, IMG submission 187302) | Freshwater lake microbial communities from Lake Erie, under a cyanobacterial bloom - NOAA_Erie_Diel1S_2200h metaG (SPAdes) (version 2) | ecosystem: Environmental > Aquatic > Freshwater > Lake ... | reverse complement strand
CCGATGTCTGTGCCGACGGTTCCGCTGACGGTGACAGCCCCCGTGACGTTGATTGTCACGTTTGACGGCGTGCTGCCTGCAGTTCCTGCGATGCTGGTCAGACTGACCGCGCCGGAGCCTCCTGTTCCGAGTGTCAGAGTGACAGCGTCAGCGAGAGTGGCTGCCCCGAGGCTGATAGTACCGCTTCCGGCTGCCAAAGTGGAATTGCCTGCGACAGATGTCGTTCCGAGCGTGAGGGCCGTGTTTGTGGTGGTGACGTTTCCATTAACGGACGTCGCGCCGGCTGTGTGGACAAGGCCACCGGTAAATGTGATCGTGTCACTGCCGTTTCCGAGTGCGAGAGCCCCCGAGGTCCCGAATGTGACGGCATTGTTTACGTCGGTGGTGCTTCCGTGCATATTGAGTGCAAAGTTTCCGCCTGCATTTGTGATTGCAGTCGCATAGAGATCAGAGCTGAACGCGATCGTGCCGGTGGTGGCTGCCAGTACGAGGCTTGCGATTCTGTCGGTGGATCCTCCGACTGCACCGGAGAACGTCGTGCCACCCGAATCTGTCACCGTGAGTGTGCCGATATCCGTGCCAACGGCTCCGCTGACCGAGACGGCCCCTGTGACGTTGATGGTCACGTTTGACGGCGTGCTGCCGGCAGTGCCTGCGATGCTGGTCAGACTGATCCCGCCGGAATCGCCGGTACCGATTGTGAGAGTGACAGCGTCAGCGAGTGTTGCCGCCCCGAGCGTGACTGTTCCGCTTCCGGCTGCCAAAGTGGAATTGCCGGCGACGGATGTCGTTCCGAGCGTAAGGGCCGTGTTCGTGGTGGTGACGTTTCCATTGACGGATGTTGCCCCGGCGGTGTGGACAAGCCCGCCTGTAAATGTGATCGTGTCACTGCCGTTGCCGAGTGCGAGAGCCCCCGAAGTACCGAACGTAACTGCATTGGTGACGGAGGTGTTGCTTCCCTGCAGATTGAGTGCAAAGTTTCCGCCTGCATTTGTGATCGCAGTGGCGTAGAGATCAGAGCTGAAGGCGATTGTGCCGGTGGTGGCCGTGAGCACGAGGCTTGCGATGTTGTTTCCGGATGCTCCGACTGCTCCGGAGAATGTTGTGCCCCCGGAATCTGTGACTGTGAGTGTGCCGATGTCCGTGCCGATGGTTCCACTGACCGAGACGGCCCCCGTGACGTTGATGGTCACGTTTGATGCCGTGCTGCCGGCAGTTCCTGCGATGCTGGTCAGACTGACCGCGCCGGAGCCCCCTGTTCCGAGCGTGAGGGTGACAGCGTCAGCGAGTGTCGCTGCAGCGAGCGTGATTGTTCCGCTTCCGGCTGCCAGTGTGGAATTGCCTGTGAAAGATACGGGGTTGTTCAGTGTCAGGGCAGCATTAGTGCTGGTCAGGTCACCGGCATTCTGGATGTCGGAGGTGCCTGTCAGACTCAGGGCGCCACCTGAGGTGATATCTCCTGCCGCTGCAATGGAGAGCGTTCCGCCGGCAGAAAGTGACAGGTTGCTGCTGCCGCCTGAGGAATTTACGGCGGCATTGACATTCAGGTTGCCGGTGGAGCTTACGGTGATTGCGCCTGTCGCTGTGACGTTGCTGAGGGCGAGGTTTCCCGTGTCGGTGACTGACAAATCGTTTGCGGAAACGACCGTGAGTGTGCCGAGATCGTTGGAGGCGGCAGTCAGTACGACGTTGCCACTTCCCGCGGTGATGGAGGTTGTTGCGGGGACGATGACTGCATTGGTCTGAGAAATACCTTCTGCCAGCAGAGTGAGGTCTTTTCCGGCTGCCAATGTCACTGTACTTCCGGTCGCCAGCGAAACGGTGTCGGTGTCGCCCTGGCCGTTGATTGTCAGTGCGGCTGCGAAGGAACTGCCGAGGCTGTGAACGATAAAAGCGTCGGGGTCCGTGTTGTCGCCGTTGATGGTGAGTGTACCTGTGATGCTGCCAAGGATCAGGCCTTCAAAAAACGGACTGAAGGTGATCTCAGTGTTTGTCGTGTTGGCCGTGAGTGTGGTTGTGACCAGGCCATTCACTGAATCCAGTGTGTCAACATTGACTGTGAGGTCTGCGATCGTCGAACCGGAGTAGTCGATGGGTTCCAGATTCTGAAACTGGATGCTTGTACCGTCCAGAAGGATGACGCCATTTCCGGAGCTTGCATTGGACGTCGTCGCCGAGTACGTGACGATCGAGAAAGTGCCCGTGATAGTAATTCCGTCATTTCCGCTGCCACCATCGAATACAAGTCCCTGAGGGATCGGATTGCCCGCTGAGAAGTCGAGCACGATGACATCGTCTCCGGTTCCACCACTCACCTGCAGAGGTTTGTCCACAGGTATGGTGACAGCGGTGCCGCTGCCCACCTGAACTGTCGGCAGTCCCCCGCTGAGCCCCAGTGTCAGTGTCTGTGACGTTGTGGTTTGGACCACTGTCGCGGTGGCACTGGCGTCCGCAACAATTGCGTTGTCAATTGTCAGACTGCCTGAGTCCGGGTTCACCACGGCGGCATTGCCACCAGAGGCTCCTCCGTCGACCGTCAGCCAGGCCAGTGTTCCGCCGGTCCGTCCGGCAAAGCTGACAACCGTGTTGCCGGTGTACTGCAGGCGAGTGGAGCCGGCGCCGAGACCTCGCAGGGTCATATTATTGCCGGGCAGCGAATAGGTGCTGCCGGAGTATGTGCCCGGCTCGATCAGAATCACGTCGCTGTCCGGGCTGTCAGCCTGCGAGGCCGTCAGGGCTGCGGAAATGGAGGCAAAACCACCGAAACCGACCACTCGCACCGTCCTGCCCGCACTGCCGGCAAAAACCAGCTGCTCGATATTCGTCAGTGTGTCTGTGCCATCAGGCCCGGTAACAGTGAGGGACCAGGAGCCGGCGATGCCGCTGAATGAGAATGCGTAGTCGGAATACTGTCCGGTGAATGTGGCTGTGTCCGTACCGGCTCCGCCGTCAAGCGTGTCATTGCCCGCTCCGCCGTTGAGCGAGTCGTCATTGTCGCCGCCATTGAGAGTATCGCTGCCATCAGCTCCCGACAGGATGTCATTTCCGGCATTTCCCGTCAGCGTGTTATTGCCCGAATTTCCGGTGAGGTTGTTGGCTGCAGGGTTGCCGGTGAGTCCCAGTCCCAGAGCTCCGGACAGGCTGGCGGTTTGAATGCTGCCTGAAAGGGTCAGTGGTACAGCAAATGTGCTGTTGTTGAGGGCGAGGACTCCGGTCGGGACGTCCAGTGTGATGTTTTCGACGCCGACGCTGAGGGTGTTGTCGGAGTAATTGCCGGCGGCCACATGGACTGCACTGCCGGCGACGGCAGCAGAAAGTGCTCGCTGAATACTGGCTGAAGTGGCCGGGCTGAAGTAGCTGGAGGGAGTCACGTACACATGGCCGCTGCGAAAGTTGGCGTAGCCGAGGCTGGTGCTGGTGACGTCGACGGCATCAACAATCTGATCGGCGATGCGGAAGCTGTCTGTGTCGCTGGTGCGGTCCAGAGTGCTGTTGGATACGCTGTGTTTGAACACCGCTGAGGTGGCCGTGGTGCCACCGTTCAGCCAGTGCACGAGTGATTTGAGGGTCGTGTTGCCAATGTTCAACGGTGAGTTGGAAGTGTGGCTGACGATCAGTTGTCCCCAGGGAGCAGTCGCCTGACTGACATCCACGTCCGTCATGGAAATCCCGGCAACATTGTTGTAGCGATCAAAGATCAAGGCAGACCTGGCCATGGTCCCCGTGACCGTAACACCGTTCAGAATGATGGTACCGGCAGCGTTGTAAGTGGCCGGAGTTGATGAGCCTGAACCCAGAAATGCGATCGCATGGCCACAGGCCTGGCTGGCAGTGACGCTGACCCGAGTCAGTGTGGCGTTACCTGTGAACCGGAAGAACGACAGGTCGTGGCTGTTGCTGGTGTTGGCGGTGCAGTTGCTGGTGAAGGTGACGTCAGTGAAGGTGAAGTTGGTACCGGTATTCGCGGAGCCGCTGGGATTGTACGAAAAGCCTGAAGAGCCATTGCTGGCAATGATGGAGTTTGAGACGGTCAGTCCGTTGAAGCTGCTGACGGCGGAGGCAATACGCAGACCCGCGCCGGAGTTGCTGCTGATCGTGGAATCTGCAACGACAATATCTGTCACAACCATGCTGGGAGCACTGAAGGCGATACCTTCACCAGCGTTCCCGGTGACAGTGAGTCCGCTGAAGGTGACATAGCTGATGGAGGCGCCTGAAAGCCAGATGCCCGAACTGGAGTTACCACTGGTGCCAGTGGCACCAGTGACACGGACGTTTTGCAGGGTTTGGCGTGTTGAGGCTGATGTGCCGCCGACCGAGTACTGGATGACCGCATTGTTGGCCGTTTGTGATGTAATGATCGAGTTGGCCGAACTGTCAGAGCCGCGGCCGACGCCGGTAATGGTGAGTGTTCTGTCGACGGTGACATTTTCTGTCCATGTGCCTGCGGACAGGTTCACTGCTGCATTGGCGGCAGCGAGATTGACAGCCTGCTGAACCTTGCCGGCAGGTGTCAGATTAATGGTGCTGGCCTGGCCGGACAGTGTTGTGGTGTTGAGCGACTGGCTGAGATTGACTGTGGAGATTCCAGCACCAACGGACAGCGAGCTGAGGGCGGCGGCGGCAGATCCGTTGGAACCGGCAATCTGGTTATTTCCGGAAAATGTCACCTGCAGCCCGGAGTAGCTGCCGTCGGTGACAACGGATAAGGACGTGATTGTGTCGCCGACGGCGCCATCGAATTTGTCTGTCCCGTTGGCTGTAGTGCCCACTTTCAGTCCGCCATTGAACGAGATGTAGGCGTGGGCCGAGTTGGCTGTCAGGGTTACGGTCAGCACGCCGGCAGACAGGTTGGTTGTCACGCTGAGCAGTGTGCGGTCTTCCAGGCGTTCGATCCCGGGCAGTGTGGTCAGGCCCAGTTCCAGTGATACCGGAAGTTGCAGGGCTGCATTTCGGCGACGCCGACGAATGGCGGCCGGGGCACCGTGATCAGCGAAGGGACTGAGCAGGTGAGGAGAAATAAGGTTGTGGAGTGAGGCGAGCCATGAACGATTTTGCATGCGAGCGGTCTTTGCAGGATACTTTGGCAGATCCTGATCTTTCGATCAGGGGCCGTGTGGGACAGGCATCCATGCTGAATGAACTCGAACAATGCGATCGAGGGAGTGTTCCTGAGGTTTGCGGAGCGAATGGTGCGCGTTGAAAAAAGGATCGCGCGGTTCCTCGGGGGGAATGAATGGCAAAATGCGGGCCGAAATCTGGGGGATTTTTTCGCCTGCAGCCATGTCGTGGTGGTGGGGTGATTGTGCAACGCAGGGGTAGTGAGTTTAGTTCACTTAGTCCGGTCTGTAGCGGTCGCTCAGTCCGCTGAGGAAATTCAGGGGAACTCAGATTTGAGTATTATTCCCTACTTGCGTGTGTTCATATGAATACAAGTCGGGTTTCTTTTGGTGTTGGATGAGTGCTTCGGGGAAGTCCTTAGAATGTGTGCAAATGATCACATGCAATTTTGACAGTCACGCTGGATTTGGGCCGGTAGGCGAATCATGTGGATCAGATACAGGGCGCCTCTGTGTCACAGTTTTAGTTTTGGGGCGCCTTTTGGCTGGATCAGCGGGGAGACACTGCATCCGGAGGCCAGCTGACCTGGGCGGCTGTCCGTTGGGAACTCGGCGGGCGGGAAGTTTGCGAGGCGACACCGGTTGTCAGGAATTTGTGCCAGAAGTGAAACGACATTCGGGGTTGTGATGCGGCGGTGGAACAGTTTTTCAAAATTTTTTGATTTAAAAGGATTTCCACGCAAGGTCTCACCGCATTGTTCTGTTATGAATTCGAGTGGATGGGACAAATGGGATAAATGGGGCGTCTGTAATGACTGCTGACTTGGTGCTTGTTTCCGGATCGGGCGATATGCCGGCTTCATTGCGCTCAGTGATGCTGGAGCGGGGCCTCGTGGTTCCATCGCTTGAGTCGCTGCTGGACGTGGGCTGGGAGCGGAAGCCGGAAACCCTGTTCTATGATCTCCGATCTGAATCTCTGGATTCGATCAGTCGTTCTCTGCAGGTGATTTCCGCGAATTTCAGTCAAAGTTGTCTGGTGGTTCTGCACGACCGCGGGCTCTCGCTTGAGGCCGCAGCGCTGCTGCTGCAGCAGCAGGTGGACGGGGAGTGGGATCTGCGAACGCAGTCTGTCCCGGATGCTGCCTGGCTCCGCCCTGCTCCGGTGCTTCGCCAGTCGCTGTTTCGGGTCCAGGCAGGAACGCAGACGCTGTGCACGTGGCACGAGTCGGTGTATCAGATGTTGCAGACAGCCAGTCGTCTCAGCGACAGCCGGGTGCCAATTCTGCTGTCGGGCGAGACGGGCACGGGCAAATCCACGATTGCTCAATCCATTCACCGGTGGTCCGGGCGAGCGGACAAGCCGTTTCTGTTTTTCCCCTGCGGAGCGGTGTCTCGGGACCTGATTCATGCGGAGCTCTTCGGGCATACTCGGGGGGCATTTACCGGGGCGACTCATGAGCGTCCTGGCAAAATTGAAGCTGCCGGCCAGGGAACATTGCTGATTGATGAAGTGGATTTGTTGACTCTGGACGATCAGGCGAAGTTGCTGCGGGTGGTGGAAACGGGGCAGTTCGAGCGTGTTGGCACTGTGGAGACGTCGCTGAGTCGTTGTCGCCTGATTTTTGCCTCGAACGTGGATCTGCAGTCCCAGGTCCAGGCCGGCCGGTTTCGCGGCGACCTGTACTTCCGCATCAACGTGCTGGAGCTGCAGCTGCTGCCATTGCGGGAGCGGCGACGGGACATTCCGCTGATCGCTGTCGATTGTCTGAGGTCTTTGCTACCGGAGCACGGGATTAGTCATGTCAACGTGACTTTACGCATGCTGCATGCGCTGGCTGAGTATCACTGGCCGGGCAACATTCGCGAGCTGCGGAATCGTCTGTTGCGCGGGCTGACGCTCTGCGAGGGTTCTGAAATCCAGTTGCAGCACCTCGGACTGCCGAAGTCGGACGGTGACGCTGGAGTGTCCGGTTCCGGTTTGGGGCGACTGGGGCAGTCGCTGACGGGGCAGGTTGCGGAAGCCTCGCGGGAGGCCATTGTGACCTGCATCAGGGCTCATGGAAATCGCAAAGCTGCGGCCGCACGGGCTTTGAAAATCAGTCGTTCGACTTTGTATCGGAAAATGCGGGAGTATGGGATTCAGGAGCAGGAACTGGGGGCGGAGGTATCCACAACGTGATCTCCGCCAACCATCCCTTACTCGCTGGGCATGGCTTTTGCAGTATGACTCCTTCACCCGTGGGTGTGGGCCTCGTTTTTTGTCAATAGCAATGTTTCAAGGTAGGTATTGCCTGTTGCTTTTTAGTGCTCTGAAGTTTTGTTAGTGGCCGAAAAGGCCCTCCAGTACGAAATAACTCAGGATAAAGCGCCCCATCTTTGGTGCGCTGTGTCAGCTTCGGTACATTTTATGATCGTGTCCGAAATACGGTGCAGTATGCAACGCGGTAATCAGATGCGGCTGAACGGCCTGTGGCGTCGTTGCGGGCGACCGTTACGTCGTGTGGTCCGGGAATTCCTGCGGCAGGACGACGCAGCCTTCTACTCCGTTGAACTTGTTCTGATTGGTTCCATAGCCTGCATTGGCCTGGTGGTCGGACTGGCAGAATACAGGAACTCGCTGGTACAGGAATACGGTGACGTGTCTGGTGCCATCGCGCACCTTGACCAGTCATTCACATTTACTCTGACGTCCAGCAGCGGAGGGGCCGCAAGCACTTCCACTTACAGCGACACGATGGTGTATGCAAGTGGTGATGCAAATGGCATTACGGTGAACACGCCGTCCGTTCCTGACTCTGAGTGAATGATTGTCTCTGTGTTTTACAGTTCTGAATGACGTCGCAGAGATGTGAGGCCGTTTTTCAATTCTCCGGAATTGCTCAACTGTTCAAATCGCGACGAGGTACATTGAAATGCATTGGTTCTGGTGGGATGTTGCTGCTGCCGCGGTAACTCCTGAGGAATAACGTATGAGTACTGGTCCTGCGAATACTGGTCCCCTGATCCCCGGTCCGCTCAGCGCCGGTGGCCGGGGGGCGTCACGATTTGGGGTTCAGGCTTTTTTGATTATCGCGTTTTTGTTTCTGTGCGGATTGGCAGGGGCAGGCATCAAGCTGTGGCAGACGGGGCCGGTGGCAGAGGAAGTGAAGCCTCCTGCAAAGAAATTTACCGTTGTTCTGGCTGCTGCTGATCTCGATGTTGGTCGCGAAATTCGATCCTCCGACATGTACACTCTCAGCGTTGGTGCCGACGAGTATCGTACACTCATCGCCGGGAAGACTTGTTTTAGTGTGGCGAAGGAACTTGTTGGCCGAATTATCCGAAACAAAGTCGACTCGGGGTCACCTTTCACACTGGACTGTGTGTACCCGGACGGCACTGGTCCGACTCCGGCCGATCTGCTCTCCGACGGCATGCGGGCTGTAACGGTCCGGATGGGTCTGGTGGGAGGGCTCAGAGGTCTGGTCTCACCCGAATCCTGGGTGGACGTGATGTTCCGTCGAAACTCGGCAACCGGTGCTCCGGAATCCACCAGTGCTGCAAGGACTCATACGCTGTTCGCCGGTGTCCGCGTGCTCGGCATCCAGGATTCACTCTATCCGGAAACCGTGCTCCGCAAGGACTCACGCGGCATTGTCGCAGACAAGTTCGAGGTCACCCTCGAGTTGACTCCGGCGCAATGCGAAGTGCTGAAATCGGTCGAGGACCGCGGAGAATTATCGCTCAACATGCTTCCTCGTGAGGCAGGTCGATACAACGACGGCAGCGTCCCGGAACCGGAGATCATGAAAGTGCTGCTGGGGGTTCAGCCTCCGGAAATTCCGCTGATACCGGCCCCGGTGCCCTCGGTGAAAGTGACACGTGGTGGCAATACCAGCAATGTGCCGGTGGAGCAGGTCGTGGATACGATCATCGACAGTCATCTGTATCCGGCCCCTGCGGACGGCACTAGCGCAGTCCCCGCTCCGCCGGGGGCAAAGCCTGTCCCGGCAGACGACCAGTGGCCTCCGAAAAGTACTGTACTGCCCCCAAATTCTTCTTCGGAAACTGTTCCGCAGTCGCCACTGCCGGAGTCACAAAACCCCGGCAGTCCTTCCCCGGGTGCCAGTCGTCCGACCGGGACATCCGGTAGTTCGACTCTGGTGCGGCGGCCCATGGAACCTGACAGTGCCACTGCTGCCGCTCGCGTCATACCGATGGTACCCGGATCCATTCCTCAGACTCGCCGTGTTTTCAGACAGTCTGACCGAGCTGTCGTCGGCGATCCTGCCGGCTACTGGCCTGCGGTGCAGTCCCGTTCTTCCGCTCGTTTTTCGGTGGCCCACGAAAAATCGAGGGCTGTGCAGGTGCAGCAGGTGGGGTTGGCTGCTGCGTCGCGATACTCCACGAACGCCCAGGTCCGCCCCGCAAAATCTCCCAGTCGGGTGATGCTATCGTCCGGCCGGTATTCCGGTGGAGCCCCTGCTGACGCTCCCTGGTCGCCTTCCGGAATCGCACATTCGCCTGCCACATTTGACAAACGCCGTTCTGTGGCTGCGATTTCGATGAACTCCGGTTATTCGCAGACGCCTGCGAAGTCAACTTTGCCGGGCCTGCGTGTGATCGCCGGGACAAATCGGGTGTCCGGGGGGCCTGTTGGTTTGAGTGAAATGAAAGTTGGTCGACGTTGAGCGTGCTCTGTGCCGTTTGGCTGAAAGTTCGGGATTTTCCGGATGAACCAGTGAAACCTGAGCTATGAGATAGGCAGTGATCGAGTTGCACGGAGTGCAGACGCCGCTCGGTCCTGCTCCGGCTTCCTGTCAGGAGAAGTATGGCGAATGACGGGAGTGGATCACGGGCATGTTTGGGCTGCGAAGACAGAAACCGGTGGTCGAATCCGGAGTGCGGGCAGATTCGTGGGTTGCCGGCGGCCCGTTGCCTGCCGGCGGAACCGGTCAGCCGTGGGGTGCCGACCAGGCTTCGGATGCGGCTGAGTGGCCTGCGGATTCAGAAGACGCAGCTGCAGAGCCGGCTGGCCCTGCCGTGCCGTGGCGGGCCATCACCGAACCGGCTCGGGAGCAGGAATTCCAGCAGCGGAAGATGCGTCTGCACGAGACGCTGGTTGAGGCGATCAATCTAAAGTTTGCTGCGGGTGCCGACGAGGATGCGTCTCGTCGAATGTTTCGCACCGCAGTGGCCACGCTGATTCATCGGACTTTTCCTTCTGAGTCTGCGGCCTGGCTTGAGCGGATGTCGCAGGAACTGATAGATGAAGCGGAGGGCCTGGGACCGCTCGAATGTCTTGTTCGCGACGATTCGATCACGGATGTGCTGGTGAACAATCCGCATGAAGTCTATGTGGAGCGGTACGGAGTCCTCGAGAAGACTCCGGTGGTTTTCGCGGACACTGCGCATCTGCTGCGGGTGGCTCAAAGGCTGACTGCGCGTGTCGGTCGCCGTGTCGATGAGAGCAACCCCATGGTGGATGCTCGACTGCCTGACGGGTCGCGACTGAACGTCACGATTCCGCCGCTGGCGATTGATGGGGCCACAATCTCGATTCGTCGATTTCCGAAGCATCCATTCACGCTGCCTCAGCTGATTGAGCGCGGCAGCATGAGTGAAGCGATGGGCGCATTTCTGCAGGCTGCGACTGTCAGCCGGCTCAGCTTTCTGATTTCCGGTGGGACGGGAACTGGCAAGACGACTCTGCTGAATGCTTTGGCGGGGGCCGTGCCGCACGATGAGCGGATAGTCACGGTGGAGGATTCGGCGGAACTGAGGCTGTGTCATCCGCACGTGGTGCGGATGGAAAGTCGCATGCCGAATACAGAGGGGCTGGGCAGCGTGTCTTTGCGGGATCTGGTGCGAAATGCGCTGAGAATGCGTCCGGATCGTTTGCTGGTCGGTGAGGTGCGCGGGCCCGAGGCCATTGATATGCTGCAGGCGATGAATACGGGGCACGAGGGATCCTTTTCGACGATCCACGCCAATGATGCTCGTGAATCGCTGACGCGTCTGGAGTTGATGATTGCGATGGGTGGCTTTGAGCTGCCTTTGCCTGTGATTCGTTCCTACATTGCGGCGGGGATTCGGCTGATCATCCAGTTGGCTCGCTGGAAAGGCGGTGCTCGTCGTGTCGTGCGAATTTCTGAGGTTGTGGGCGTGCGGAACGGCGAGTTGGTGGTTGAGGATGTGTTCCGTTACCAGCCCGGTGCCATAGGGGGTGGTGGCGGGGAATTCCATGCTACTGGGTATGTGCCGGTGTGTGTGGAGCGTATACGCAGCTGCGGTTTTGATTTTCCGGACGAGGAATTTCGGCCTCCTGTGTGATTTCTGCGTTGAGTTTGTGTGTGAAAGGTGTGGATTCGGATGGATGCTGCGTTGTGGGGAGTTGTTGTCGGGGTGGTGCTGCTGGCTGCCGGTCGTGCGGTCTGGCTGCAGCTGCGCCGCGGCAGAGCTCTGCAGGAACTGGAATCCGATCCCGTTCTCAGTGCGGTGCTGCCGGAGGAAGTGGGTGGTCTGGAGGGGTATCTGCTGCGTTTCTTTGCTGAAGCAGAATTGAACTGGACTCCAATCGGGGCTCTGGGTGGTATTTCCTCGCTGATTGCCTTCCTGTATTTGCTGGCAGCCATTGTGGAATTACCCGATGGCTGGTTTTTGTTTTTGCTGGTGTTTTTGCTGGGAATTATCGGCGCGGTTCTGGTGCTGCGACGCAACCGTCGGCTCAATGAGTTTCGTATGCAGTTGCCGGATGTTGTTTCCCTGCTGGCCAGATCTTCGCGGGCTGGTCTGGAATTTGGTGAGGCATTGGAATTGTGTGCAAAGATGGCTCGGGGGCGATTGCAGGGTGAGTTGCATCACTGTCGCAACCAGTTGTCGCTGGGGCGTACGGTGTCGGGGACGATGGAGTCGCTTGCTCGCAGGGCACAGCTGCGTGAGTTGGGATTGCTGGCTGCGGTGTTGTCGGTTCATCGGCAGACGGGTGGTGCTTTGGCTGACGCGCTGGATCGGCTGAGTCAGTTGTTGCGGGACCGAATTCAGTTTCGTCGGCAGATGCTGGCGGCCAGCAGTGGGGGGCGGTTGTCAGCGGTATTGATTGCTCCGGCAGCACCGTTGCTGTTTGCGGCCCTGCTGCTGATCAATCCGGAGCACGTGGAAGTGTTTTTCACCACCGGCATTGGGCGATCGTTTCTGGCTCTGGGGGTACTCCTGAATGCGGTTGGAGTTGTCTGGATACTTGGCCTGATCAAGATGCCTCGCTGAGGATTCTGGAATGAGCTCGCTGTTGGTTCAGGAATTCCCCGTCTTTCTGGCGTCTGCCCTGCTGGCAGGTGTGGTGCTGCTGCTGGCGCTGGGATTGTGGAATTGTCGTCGGATCATCCAGGGCGACTGGGGTGACGACACGATCAGCCCATTTGAAGCTCGTCCGTTACCGCAATGGCTGCAGTTGCTGTCTTTGTCGGTTCCGCAGATGCAGGTTGAATTGCGTCGAATGAAACGCGACATCAGCCGGGCGGGCATTTATGCTCCGGATGCGTTTGAGCGTTTGCTGGCCGTGCGAAACGGGCTGGTCTGGTGTTGTCTGCTGTCAATTCCACTGACTTTGGTGCTGTTGCCGGGGGCAGCGTTTGCTGTCATCTCATTGGGGGTCATTCTGGCGGCAATTTTTTACGGCATTCCGGGACTGTTTTTGAATGCGCGTGGTCGAGTGCGTGCAGGGGGAATTTTAAATGCGGTGCCGGAAATTCTGGACATTTTGTCCATGTGTCTTTCGGGGGGGATGACGCTGGATCAGGCATTGCCTCGAATTGTCGAGTTTTCTCCGAATGTCAGCACGGACCTGACTCGCGAGTTGCAACTGGTGGTGCGGCAGGCACGGGTTTCGTCTGCCGGAGTGGCTTTCCAGCAGTTGGCGGATCGAATGGACGAGGTCGAGTTAAGGTCATTGGCGGCCACAGTGCAGCATACTGAGCGCCTGGGCACGGACATGAAGAAGGCGATTGACAACCTGTCGCAGTCGATTCGTTCGGGGTTGCGTTCGGAAGCGGAAGCCAGGGCGAACAGTCTGTCGCTGAAGCTGTTGTTCCCGATTATTCTGTGTGTCAGTCCTCCGGTGTTTTTCGTACTGATCGTGCCGCCTGTGATTCGGTTGCGGGACCATTTTCGTGAGCAGTTGATTCCCACGGGGACTCAGGATTTGATGCGTCGGGGCAGCCAGGGTGAGCCGTCGTCGCCGCCACCGGCGGCTCCCTGAAGAACATCAGGCCGACAGACTGGAAGTTTCATGACGGGTGTGAGGATGTTGTCAGTATCAGTTTCAACCCACCGAAGTGTTCCCGCTGTTAAAAAACGGCTGGGTGCGGTCGTGCTTGAGCTGATTGTTGTTTTGCCGACGTTGTTTGCCTGTACTTTGGTGGCGGCGCAGTTTGGTGCATCGTTGTCCGGGGCGGTGGCGGTGCATCAGGCGTCTGTGGCCGGAGTGCAGATGGCGTCGGTGCTGGGGCGATCGAACCAGGCTGTGCTGCTGGCCGGCATCCGGTCAACGGTGAATGATGCGCTGGTATCAGCCGGAATCTCGACGGATTCGGCGGGCCCTGGTGTGTGGTGTGCGGCGAATCTGCAGATTATTGTGCAGGAGCGATTATCGGATCCGCCTGTGTATGCAGGCAGCTCCGGTGCGGACGGAGTGGCGTTTCAGGTGGTTCCGGTGGCGGCCGGGATACCGGCGGACTGTGTGCGTGTGACGGTGAACGTGCGATTAAACCAGGTGGCTCCGGATCTGCTGAGCAGTTTCGGTTTTTCGGTAACGGGGCGTTATGTGTCGGCAGGTGCTTTGCGAAGTTACAACGGCAGCTGAGCAGTCGGCTTTCTGAGGGCTGGGGCGGATGCGGAATTCGAGGCAGCGTGTGTGGGCAGGCGGTACAGCAGATCGCAGCGGATTGGCGGTGATCTGGCTGGTGGGCAGTGCTGCGCTGATCATTGCTGCTTTATCCCTGGTGCTGGAGACTGGCTGGTTGCAGTTGTGTCGCAGCGAAGTGAAGGTGATCGCTGAGAGTGCTGCCCTCGCCGGGGCTCGATCGTGGGGTCTTGCAGCGACGAATGATGCGGCGGCAAGAACGGCGGCCAAAACAGCCGCAGCGCAGATCGTGACGGGCAGCACGGTGGAGGGTTCGAATGCTGAGCTGCTGGCCCTGGCGGGGGCGCTTGCTGCGAACAACAATGCGCTGGCGACAAACAACAACGCGGTGTGTCCGGCGGCGTTGCCAGCGGTGAATACCGTGGTGTTGCTGGGAGATTTTGAGGCAGCGACGTGTGTGCTGGCTGCCGGGACAGCTCCGGTGCCAGCATCCCGTCGGGCCTGTCTGGTGCAGTTCAGTTTAAGTCTGACAAGTCCGTTTACATTGGCCAGTCGTACGGTGAGAGCGCGTGCGGTGGCGGTCTGGGATCCGGCGGTGACGCCGAATCGCAGTCGTTTGGTCAGTCTTTCGGCGGTGACTTGTCCGTAGTTCAAGTGTGAATGCGTGTTGCAGTTGTCTCCCCTTTTTCCTCGAGGGGTTCAGCAGGAGTTGTTTCGATGAAGAGAGAACCGGGATCGTATGAAGTCGAGGCGGCTGTCGACTGTGACTGCTGCGGGCGGCCTGGCGGGCGTCGCGGGCGTCGCGGAGCCGTGACGGTGGAGTATTTATTGCTGGTGACACTGGTGGGAATTGGTGTGCTGGTGGGGCTGGCTGCGGTGAGAAACGCTCTGGTGCAGGAACTGGACGATGTGGCGGATGCGATCAGTGCGATTGTGTAACGGGCGTGGGGCGGTGACTGCGGCGCGGCTGTCAGCGCGGGGTTTCGGTTTGCGCCGGCGTCGGGGCGTGGTGATTCTGGAATCGCTGACAGTGTTATTGGTGTTGGTGCTGGGATTGCTGGCGGTAATACAGTGGAGCATCGTGATGATGACGCACGCGGGTGTGACCGCTGCGGCCACTGAGGGAGCTCGCACGGCAGCGCGAGCGGTGTTTGTGACATCGCGTCAGGTGGACACGGAGCAGGCTGTGGCGTCGGTGCTGGCGGCGCATGGGGTAGTGGGGTCGGTCACTGTCTTGATTACGGATTTGGGTTCGACTGTGCGAGTGACTTTGACGGTGCCGGTGGCATCGACGCGAATTCCGAACCTGCTGAGCAGTTTCTATTTCTCGTTGGCTGGTCGCAATTTGCGGGTTTCAGCGACGGCGACCGAAACGTGAACTGCGGGAGAATCCTCCAGCGTAAGCGCCCCACCTTTGCAACACCGTCCCATTCTTAAGACACACTCGAGTTCAAATCTTCTGCAGCTGAGATGTTTCCCGTTCCACTGCAGGTTTTTTGTGGGGCATTTGGGGTCTGCGGCTACCCTGGTTATTTTTCGCCACGTTCGGCACGCCTTGTGCTATGTACTTTTCTCAGCAAACGACCGGGAGCTGGTTGTTTTCTCGATGGATTGGTTGTCCCAACTGGTTTTTTCCTGCTGGGGCTCAGGGATTGGGCGGTTTGTTGTTGGCCGGGGCGGATCGCCTGTTACGGATTTCGGCTGCAATGCATGGACGGAGAACGGAGTTATGAAGGGTTTGTTACTGGCATTTGTGCGTGGTGAAGAGGGTTTTCTGCTGTCGACCGAAGCTTTGCTGATCGGGACGATCACGGTGCTGGGGTTGATTGTGGGTCTGGCAGAGATTCGGAACAACGTGGTTCAGGAACTGGGTGACTTTTCGCAGGCAGTGGCTCAGCTGAGCCAGGATTATGCGTACACCAGTGTTTCTGACACCAATGTTCCCAGTGGTATCTGGACCTATGGAAGTACTTTCAGTGACAGCACTGACATCCAGCAGGCTCAGGCCACCGACGCCAACGGCATTACTGTGACGACTCAGGCGCCGATTGACAACGAGTGATTTGTTGTTTTGCGGGTCTGATGCCGACACATCAGGACATGAGCGAGCGTGGAACGCTCGGGCAGTGACGCCAAAACTCTGGTCTGACGACATTTTTTGTGTTTGTCAGTCCGGCGTGTCGAGGGAGTGCCGCGGTGTGTGTGGCTGGTTTTACCGGCCGACGAGCCTTGTGCTCGTATTTCACCTGTGGATTCGCTCGGTGGCTCAGGCTGCCCGGGCTTTCTTCTTTTGGTATCTGTATTGTGGCCGACGATACGGGTACCCTCGCTACATATCGGCATATGTGTTGGAGAAATGACGATGAAGAACATGTTCCGTAGTTTTCTTCGCAGCGAAGAAGGTTTCGTTCTGTCGACTGAGGCTGTCCTCATCGGCACCATCCTTGTGCTGGGCATGATTGTTGGGCTGGCGGAAATTCGCAATGCCGTGGTCCAGGAACTGGGTGACTACTCACAGGCTGTTGCTATGCTGAGCCAGGACTTCGCCTACACCAGCGTGACCAGCACCAACGTCAATACCAACATCCAGACCTCCGGCTCGCAGTTTTCTGACAGCACTGATATTCAGAGAGCCAACGGAACCGTTGCGAACGGTATCGGTGTTGCGACCGTGTCAGTACTGGACGCGGAGTAACACTGTTCGAGCAATTCTTAGCTCGTGCTGGGAATCTCGCCTGTGTATGCTTCAGGGTGGTTGCAGAAATTCCGGACGGATCCGTGGCCCATGTTTTGGAGCGAGGCCATGGTTTTCATGAACCGGTTCATTCGTGATGAATCTGGATTCCTGCTGTCAACAGAGTCTGTTCTTCTGGGTACGCTGGTTGTATTGGGACTGATCGTAGGACTTGCTGAGGTCCGCAATGCAACGGTACAGGAACTCGGGGATTTCTCGCAGGCGATTGCCTGGATATCGCAGGACTTCGAGTATACAAGTGTGGACAGCACAAATGTTGCAGGTGACATCGTGTCTGCAGGCAGTCAGTTCAGCGACAGTGATGATACCCAAATGATCAGCACTATTGCAGCAAATGGCATCATCGTAGATGAGGTGTCGGTACTGGATGACGAGTGAACTGTTGATCGAAAATTGTTTGATGGGGAGGAGGCGTCGGAGTTCGCCTCCTCCCCATTTTTTTTCCCGCCATGAACTCGTACATCCAGCAGCGCTGACTGTTTGTCTGGTTGCAACGGAATTGCCGGAATCCTCTGCCAAAATATCCCCGAACTGTCTGAATTCTTTCGTCAGAGTGACGCTGGATCTGCCAGGATGTGCAGAGGCTGTGCGATTCAGCCAAAAGTACACCGCGGGTGTTGGCCAGGTGGCATATGTTTTCTTCCGGAAGATTACCGCCCTGGAGGCACATTTTTGTCCTCCTGCTGACGTTTTTGGTATGTCTGGCGTGTCGGTTCTGGCTGGGACTGAATTACGGCGAACTTCACCTCGGCCTGTCTGAGCGGATGCCTGTAAACGGACTCCGTGTACACTGCATGGCTCCTGACGGGTTGCTGCTGCCTCTCAGTGCCCGGGAGGAAAACCCTCGACACTTCAGCCAAATATCGTGTTCGGGCTCCGCATGTGCTTTGTTCTTGTCTGTTCCTGCAGCCGTTGTACTTAGCGCGGAAGACATTGAGGTGCGTTTTGGGGAGAATTGGGGCCGACCTTCGCGGAGGCTTCAGTTCAATCTTGCTGAGACTCGGCCGGTGGCGGCTGACGCTGGACCGAGACAAGTTTTTGAGGTCATTCCTCAGCGCGTTCGGCAAAGTTGGTTTGCCCAGCCGGGCAGTTGCAACTGGCAGGGTGATTTCTGGCTGCTGATTGTTCCGCTGGTGCAATCCGCTGTGATCGTCGGTATCGGTCTGCTTCTGCGAAGGCTCTGGGCGATGAATACCGCACCAGCT
>Ga0209972_10001851_pt1 | contig 17870 bp, 13 predicted proteins | sample NOAtaG_7_FD_187302 | JGI IMG/M metagenome (GOLD analysis project Ga0209972, IMG submission 187302) | Freshwater lake microbial communities from Lake Erie, under a cyanobacterial bloom - NOAA_Erie_Diel1S_2200h metaG (SPAdes) (version 2) | ecosystem: Environmental > Aquatic > Freshwater > Lake ... | reverse complement strand
TGACACCATCGCGAACTGTGGGCTCGTCGCCAGCGCGACGAGCCACCTCCACGGGCCCGCGACCGGCACGGGCGGCGGCAGGGGCGGGGCGGGCGGGGAGCCGTCCGGCCGCTCCGCGTGCCGCGTGGCCGCGAACTCGTGGGCCTTGTCGCGCGCGGCGCGGAGCACGGCCGAGACCACCTCCCCCGGCGGCTCTTCGTGGGGCAGATCGCGCGCGAGCGAGCGCCCCCGCTCGAGGCGCGCGAGCGCGGCTCGGCAGTGGTCACATCCGCCGAGGTGACCCCGTACGTCCGCCTCGTCGCGCGGCTCGACCTCGCCATACGCGAGGTCGAGCAGGTGGTTTTCCCAGCGTTCGCAGTCGGCGGCGCTCATCCCGGCAGCTCCTTGGCGAAGTCCTCGAAGTCCGCGAGCGCCCGCTGCAGCCGCTCGAGCGCGTAGCGCATCCGGCTCTTCACCGTGTTCTCCGGCACCCCCACGATCTCGGCGATGTCCCGAAAGGGCAGGTGCTCGAGCTCCCGCAGCAGAAATACCTCCCGCTGCTCGTCGGGCAACTCGTCGACGGCGGCGACGAGTCGCTCGCGGAGGAGCTGTCCCATCGCCCTGCGGTCCGCCGCGGGGGTGTCCGCTGCCACACCGTCGAGCAGGGTCGAGCCGTCTCCTTCGGCCTTGAGCGGGGCATCCAGCGATCGGTGCCGCCGCACGAGCATGCGCCGCCCGTGGTCGATGCAGAGGTTCCGAGCGATGGTGTACATCCAGGTGGTGACCTTCGAGGCGCCGAGGAACTCGCCCGAGCGCTGCACCACCCGGAGCAGCGTCTCCTGCGTGAGCTCCGCGGCGCGCTCCGGATCCCGCACCGAGCGCAAGACGAAGTTGTGAAGGGGGCGCTGGTGGCGCCGCACCAGCTCCTCGAACGCCCGGGCATCCCCCTCGCTGAAGCGCCGCAGCAGCTCCTCGTCGCTCGTGCCGTCCCAGCCGGGCTTCACCAGCGGGCTCCTCGCGGCGGCATCGTCGGACGCACCGGGCGCCCCGGCGAACTACCCGGCGACGTCGACATCCGAGTCATTGTAACGGGCCTGGCCCCGGCGCCACCCTTCGTTCTCGCCGCCCCCCTCGCGCGACATGCGCGATGCTCCGGCCGAAGCCCGCGAGCAGGTTGCCGGCGGCTGCCGCGGGCGTCGTTGACCCCCTGTGGCACGGGTGGTAGAAGCGCCGGGCAGTCGTGGCCGGTCCGTCCCGCTCCGCGTACCGCCGTGGCGGCCTGGAACCGGGGGCCGGCGCGAACCAGTGAACTTTTCGTTGTCTGCCGGCCTCCCATCTGGGACCGGTCCACCCGTCCGCGCTCCGAGGCGAGGGCGGCTCGCGAGCGTGAGCGACATGAACGACCGACAGGAGACGAGGACGATGCCGCGGGTGAAGGCCCTCTGGGCACAGGTTGCGGTCGCGACGCTGCTCGCGGGGTTGGTCGTCGCCGGTCGTGGGGCGCTCGCGCAGGACGAAGAAGGCACGGCGCCGGCCGCTGCCCCGACCGCGGCGAGCCCCGCTGCAGCGCCCACCGAGGACGACGAGGTCGTCGCCTCCGGCGCCGGTCTCCCCGAACTCGACGCGGGCTCCTACGCGGTGCGGCTGCGGGACCTCGAGACCCGCATCAACGCGCTGAAGGAGCAGATCTTCCGGAGCAAGGCCCGCCTCTCGCTGCTCGCGGAGACGGTCCTCGGCACCGTGACCGCGGGCGCGATGGCCGTGATCGTCCACGAGAACCGGATGTCCTCTTCGTACCGCCTGGTGAAGGCCGCGTACGCGCTCGACGGCGCCCGGATCTTCAACAAGGCGGACGAGGAAGGCACGCTCGGCGACCAGACCCAGTTCGACGTCTTCAACGGCTCGATCGTCCCCGGCGAGCACAGCCTCACCACGAACCTCGAGTACCGCGGGCACGGCTTCGGGATCTTCTCCTACCTCAAGGGTTACCGCTTCCGCGTCCGCTCGAGCCACACGTTCAGTGCGCCCGAGGGGCGCCGCGTGACGGTGCGGGTGGTCGGCTACGAGAAGGGCGGGCCGACCGCGCCCCTCGAGGAGCGTCCGGACGTTCGTTACGTCGTGGAGGACGAGGAGATCGGGCGCCGCACCGACGAAGCGTCGGCGGACGAAGGCAGCGCCGGCGCTCCGGCCGAAGGGGAGTGAGCCCATGGCATCCCGGAACGCTGCCGGGTGGTGGGCCGCGATCGCGCTCGCGAGCGCGGCGCCCGGCGCCGCCGCGGCGCAGGACCTCGAGGCCATCACCCGCGAGGTCACGTCGATCGAAGGGTCGGCCGATGCGCTGACGCGCGAGGACACCGACCTCGGCGAACGTCGGAGCCCGACCTACGTCGAGGAGCGCCTCATCGACGGTCAGCTCTTCTACCAGCTGCAGGACTACATCCACGCGGCGATCATCTTCACCGACCTGGTCGAGAACTTCCCCGACCATCCCGCCTATCCCGACGCGCAGTTCCTGCTCGCGGATTCGCTGTTCCGGGCGGGGGACTACTTTGGAGCCCGCAGCCAGTTCCAGGTGGTCATCCAGCACGCCGGCGAGGCCCGATTCGCCTCCCACGTCCAGCGCGCGCTCGGGCGGCTCATCGAGATCGCCATCCATACCCGGGACTTCAGCGGGATCGAGGACGTCTTCGCGCAGCTCTCTCGCCTGCCCCCGGCCGAGATCGAGGCCACGACCACCTATTTCCGGGCGAAATACCTGTACAGCCGCGCCGTGCCCACGGAGGAGTTCCTGCGCCGCGATCCGGGCGCCGTGATCGCCTCCGGATCCATGGGCGGTGCAGCCTCCGCAGCCGGCGTCGATGCCGGCGGCCGTTCCGCTGCGCGGCCCGCGGTCGACGTCGCCCGGCTCGAGGAGGCACGGCAGGCCTTCGCTGCCGTCCCCGAGACGAGTCCCTACTACCCCCAGGCGCTGTACTTCATCGGCGTCATCCACACCGTACGCGAGCAGTACCCCCAGGCCATCGAGGCCTTCGCGCGGGTCCTGCGCACCGAAGCGACGACCGACGAGCATCGGGTCGTCGCCGAGCTCGCCTACCTCGCGCTCGGACGGCTGTACTACGAGACCGATCAGCTCGAGCAGGCGATCGAGGCCTATCAGGCCATCCCGCGCACCTCGACGCGCTTCGACATCGCGCTCTACGAGATCGCGTGGGTGTACATCCGGCTCGGGGATTCCACCCGCGCCGAGCGCGCCCTCGAGGTGCTCGCGGTCGCAGCTCCCGAGTCCCGCTACATCCCCGACGGTCAGCTCCTGCGGGGCAACCTGCTGCTCCGCAACGGCCGCCTCGACGACGCGTACGAGGTGTTCCGGGCCGTCGCCACGGAGTTCGGTCCGGTGCGCCGCGAGCTCGACGAGATGATCGCCGACCACTCCGCCGACCCGGTCGGGTATTTCCGCGAGCTCGTCGCGCAAAACCTCGAGAGCTTCGACGTCTCGGCGTTCCTGCCGCCCCTCGCGCAGCGCTGGGCCGAGATCGAGGGAGACATGGACCGCGCGATGTCCGTGCTCGAGGATCTCGCCGAGGCGCGCCGCATGGTGCACGACACGACGAACCTCGTGGCCCGCCTCGAGGCCGCGCTCGCTACGCCGAACATCGTGGTCGTCTTCGGCGACCTCCGGATCCAGAGCGAGCGAAACACCGCGCTCCGTAACCGTCTGTCCCGGACCCGCCGCGACCTCATCGCCATCGAAGCGCGCTCGGGCCGCGGAGGCGGCGCAGTCGACGAGGTTCGGAGCCGGCGCCGGGAACTCGAGCGCTTCCTCGACGAGATGCCGACGTCCGATGAGGACTTCGCCGAGATGGACCACGAGGTCCTCGGTCGCATCCGCCGGATGGAGCGCGACCTCTCCCGGATGGAGACCGAGCTGTACGGCGCCGAGGCAGTCATCACCGCGACGCAGTTGTACCTCGAGCGCCATGCCGGGGAGGGCGACGCTGCCGGCGAGGAGGCCGTGCGCACCGAGCTCGCGCGCCACCGCACGCAGGTCGCCGAATACCGCGCGCAGATCGAGGCGCTGCGGGTCGAGGTCGCGAGCGCGCGCCTGCAGGTGGGCGTCGGCGACGATCGCTTCGAGCGCCATGCCGCGCTGCGGGCCGAGTACGCCGAGCTCGTCGAGCGCGAGCACGCCCTCGGCGGCGGCGACGAGCGCATCGAGGCGCTCTACCGCCGCGTGTCGGCCGTCGAGCGCTCGCTCGATGCGCACGACGGGCGCCTCGAGGCCGCCGCGCGCACCCGCGCGACCGAGATGGCCCGGCAAGTCGAGGAGGAGTCGGTGCGCATCGAGGGCTACCGGACGGCGCTCGCCGAGCTCGAGGCCGAGGCCGAGGAGGTCGTGGGCGCCGTGGCGTACACGAACTTCCGCGCCGTGCAGCATCGCTTCTACGACCTCGTGCTGAGGGCCGACGTCGGCCGCGTCGATGTCACCTGGGCGCGCCGCGAGGAGCACCGCTCCCGCGTCGAGATGCTCACCCGCGAGCGCTCCCGCGACATCCAGGCGCTCGACGACGAGTTTGCCGAGATCATGGACGAGGGCGGCGACGACGACGAAGCCGGCGGAGGTACCCGATGAACCGCCGTTCCCTCTCCGCGCTCGCCCTCGCCAGCGGCCTCGGCTGCGGGGCGGCCATCGCTTCGTTCGCCGCCGCTCAGGACACGGCGCCGGACGCGCCTGCTGCCATCGAGAGCCCGATCGCGCCGCCTCCCGGCACCGCCCCCCCTCCGCGTTCGCTGCCCTCGGGCCCAGGCGAGGACGCGCTGACGCCCCCTCCGTGGGCCGGCACCTCGGACGTCGAGCCCCCCGAGTTCCTCGACACGACCGATCGCCGGATCGTCGACGACCGCCCGCCGCCCTCGGCGGACCAGGTGCGGGCCCTGCTCGAGATGGAGGCCGAGGTCGACCGCTTCACCCGGAGCGGTACCGGCTACCGCAGCGCGATCGTCTCGATCCTGCGCCGCGACTACCTCCGCCAGCGGCGCGAACGCGAGACGAACTACGCCAACCAGATCGCCGCCGAGGAGCGCCTGACGCGCGAGGCGATGGACGACGCGATCCGGCACCTCGAGCGCTTCATCCGCCGCTACCCGGACGACGCGAACTACACGCCGGACGCGATGTTCCGGCTCGGCGAGCTCTACTACGAGCGGGCCGCGCTCGCGTTCGAGGGGGGCGATGCCGAGGACGCGGTGCCGGACTTCGGTCCGGTGATCGACCTGTATCGGGACCTCATCCGCCGCTTCCCGGAGTACCGGAACCTCGACGGCGTCTACTACCTCATCGGGTACGCGCTCAACCAGGTCGGCCAGCTCGACGAGGCCATCCTCGCCTGGCAGACGCTGGTCTGCCCGAGCCACTTCCATTACGACGGCCGCTCGCCCGCCCCGCCGGTGCCGGAAGAGTTGACCGCGGAGGAGCTCGAAGAGGCACGCCTCGCCGAGCACCCGGCCCTCGGGCTCACCCCGGCGGCGCCCCCGCCTGCGGAGCCGCTCACCTTCGTGGACCCTTACGCGAACTGCACCGCGGTCCGCGGCTCGGGCAACTTCACGATGGAGACCTGGCTCCGGATCGGCGAGTACCACTTCGACTTCGACACCGAGCCCTTCTATCTCGAGCGCGCGATCAGCGCGTACACCCACGTCCTCGCAGACCCCGAGGACCAGCACTACAACCTCGCGCTCTACAAGGTCGCCTGGTCGCACTACCGGGGCAGCCACTACCCCGAGGCGCTGGCGTTCTTCGCTCAGCTCATCGAGTGGTCCGACGCCGAGGAGGCCCGGACGGGGCGAGCCGGCTCGGCGCTGCGCGGCGAGGCCGTGCAGTACATGGCCCTGTCGATCGCCTACGACGACTGGGACGAGGACAACGTCCCCGACACGATCTCTCCGGTGACCCGGGTGCAGGACGCGAGCCTGCTTCCCCAGGACCGCCCCTGGACCGCGGAGATCTACTTCGCGCTCGGCGACCGTCTCTTCGAGGAGGCCCGCTACGCCCTGGCGATCCAGGTCTGGGAGCTCGCCCTCGGCCGGTGGCCGCTCGATCGTCGCGTCCCCGAGACCACCCACAACATCTCCCGGGCCTACGCGCGTCTCGAGGAGCGGGAGCGGGAGCAGGAGTTCATCGAGCGGCTCGGCGCCTACGGTCCCGAGAGCGACTGGTACAACGCGAACCTCGACAACCCCGCGGATCTCGAGAACGTCACCGAGCTCGCCGAGGCCGCGCTGATCCAGAGCGCGATCCACCACCACGAGCTCGCCCGCACCTGCCGCCGCGAGGCCGTCATGGCGGCGAACGACGGCGACATGGAGATCGCGACCGCTCGGCTCGAGTGCGCCATGAGCGAGTACCGGCTCGCCGCCGACGGCTACCGCGCCTACATCGAGGCGTATCCCAACAGCGAGCAGACCTACGACATCCAGTACAACCTCGCGGACGCGCTGTACTGGTCCGAGCAGTACGAGCCCGCGGCCGAGGCCTACGCCGCGGTGCGGGACTCGAACCTCAACGACGCCTACCTCAGCGAGGCGGCCCGGCGTGTCGTCGAGTCGCTGAACCGACTCCTCGAGTCGGCGCGCACCCGCGGTGAGGTCGAGGTCCGGGGCGAGCCTCCGGAGGCGACCGGGACGCCGCCCCGGGTGACCCCGATCGAGCTGCCCTCGCTCGTGCAGCGCGTCGCGCAGGCCCGGGAGATCTACCTCGCGCGGGTCGACGCTGCGCACGACACCGAGCACGCGCGCGCGGCCTTCGACTACAACAACGCGCTGCTGCTCTACTGGTACGGCTACTTCGACCTCGCGCGCGACCGCTTCTGGCGCATCTACATCGAGCGCTGCTCCGGCCCGAACGGGGCCGAAGAGGGGCGGATCGCTTGGACGAGCCTCTACAACATGGCCGTTCGCCTCGGCGACACGACGGAGGCCGAGCGCATCGCCGCCGACTTCGCCGAGCGCCAGTGCACCTTCGCCCCCGAGGGGGAGAGCGCGGGGACGACGGACCTCGACTGCGACGATCCCGCGAACGAGGGCGATCCGCGCTGCCTCGCGAATACGGTCCTCACGGGCCGCGAGTTCCGCCTCGCGCTGCAGCGCTTCCAGGAGGGCGAGGAGGCCCGCGCCGCGAGCCGCACGGAAGATGCGAACCGCGCCTACGAGGAGGCCGCGACGCTGCTCCTCAACGCGGTCAGCGCCCACCCCGAGAACCCGGACTCGCCGCGCGCCCTGCTCCTCGCGGCGCAGGCCCTCGCGAACACCGGCCGTTACGACACCGCTGCCCGCATCTTCCAGCGGGTCGTCGACGAGGTCGGGCCGATGCGCACCGACGACCCCGAGCGGCAGACCCAGCTCGATCACATCCTCGCGGTGGCCTACTACAACCTCGCCGAGGCGGCGCGGCGCTCCTTCGACTACGAGCGCGCGCTCACGAACTACCGGGCGCTGGCCGAGTCCCGGCGCTTCGAGACCTCCGCCGATCCGGAGATGCCCGGGATGCGCGAGGACGCGATCGTCGAGTCGGCCCGGATGCTCGAGTACCAGCAGGACTACGCGCGGGCGGCCGAGTACTACCGCCGCGCCGCCGACCTCATCGACGATCCGGCGGAGCAGCGCATCGCGCGCTTCCGCCTCGCGATGATGGCCTTCCTCCGCGAGGACTGGAACGCGACGGTCCGGGAGATGAACGCGTTCATCGACCGGTACCGCACCGACACCGCCGCGGTCGATCTCGTGTCCGAGGCCGGCTGGCACATCGTCGAGGCGCGTGAGGCGCTGCGGGCCCGCGAGGCCGACCGCGCCTCCGCCATGCGGAACATCGTCGACCTCTTCGGGCGGCTCAACGGCAGCCCCGGCTCGAACGGCGCCGAGTACGCGGCGCACTCGCGGTTCCTCCTCGCCGAGCCGCGCCTGGCCGAGTTCGAGGGGTTCGCCTTCGAGCACGGCCGTCCGGCAACGATGGATGGCTACGTGGCCGACCTCGTTCGGCAGATCCGCGATGGGTTCACCCGGGCCCGCGCGGTGAATGACGAGTACGCACCCGTGCTCGCCTACAACCGCCCGGTGTGGTCGGTCGCCGCGCTCGCGCGCGAGGGGCGCTCCTGGGAGATCCTCGCCAACTCGATCCTCAACATCCCGAACGGCCTCGTCCTGCCGGCCGACCTGCAGCGGACCATCCGCGGCGCGTCGGCCGAGGCGCGCGAAGAGGCCCGGATCCAGGTGCAGGACGCGTTCAGCCGCGCCTTCGACCCATGGACCCGCGCGGTCGAGTGCGTGGCGATCGGTCGCTACGCCCTGGCCTCCCGCGCCGCGCGCCGCGCCTCGATGGACACCGAGTACTCGCGCTTCGCCATCGACCGTCTCCAGGTCTACGGCGAGGAGCGGATCGCCGAGTGCATCGAGGTCGTGCGCACCGGCGATGAGCCGCACGGCATCCCCGCCGACCCCACCTTCGAGGCCTACACGCCGGGCGAGTTCGAGCGTGCCCGCCGCGGCGAGACCCTCCCGATGGAGCCAGGCCGCGCCAGCCCCGGCATCGACACCGCGGAGTGAGGTACCCGTCATGCGCAGCTCCCTGACCCTCCTCTGTCTCCTGATCGGCCTCACCACCGTCACGGGCTGCCCGTCGAGCAGCGGCAGCACCGGCACCGTCACGCGGAGCGGGGCCTCCGACGATGGCGACGACAGCGCCGGCGGCGAGCGGGCGGAGCGCGGCGAGCTCGAGAGCCCGCCCGGCTCGCGCGAGCCGGAGCCGGAGCCCGAGAACCCGGACGACATGATGGCGGCGGAGGAAGAACCCCGAGAGGGTTCGGCCGGAACCTCCGCGGTGGCCGACGGGGGCGGTGCGGGTGGTGGGAGCTCGTCGGCCAGCGCCGAGACGCCCGCCGAGAGCCCGTGGGGCACGCCGGATTCGGAGACGGGCGAGCGGCTCCCCGAGCGGCGCCCCATGACCGGCACCGCGCTCAGCAGCTACCGCGACGGCGTGCGCCTCGCGGCCGCCGGGGACCTCACCGCCGCGCGCACCCGCTTCCGCGCCGCGCTCGATGCGGACTCGGGCGCGTTCCGTGCCGCGTACAACCTCGGCGTCCTGGCCGACCGCAGCGGCGACGCGAGCGGCGCGCTCGACTTCTACCGGCAGGCGCTCCGCATCCAGCCCGACTACGAGCGGGCGCTCGAGGGCATCGTGGCCATCCTGGTCCGCCAGGGTCGGGCCACCGAGGCGGTGTCCACCGCGCGACCGATCGCCGAGCGCTGGGTCCGCAACCTCGACATCCAGGCGGTGTACGGTCGGGCGCTCGTCGAAGCGGACCGCGAGAGCGAGGCGGTCGACGTGGCGCGCCGGGCGCTGCGGCGGGACGAGCGGCACATCGGCTGCCTTCGGGTCCTCATCGCCGCGAACCTCAGCCTCGGCCGGACCGAGCTCGCGCAGTCGATCCTCGACCAGGCCCTCGCCATCGATGCCAACGACCCCGAACTCCAGTTCCTCCGCGCGCGGGCGCGCCAGGACCTCGGGGACCTGCGGGCGGCGATCGAGGGGTACCGGCGTGCGATCGAGCTCCGCGGCGACTACGCCGATGCCCGGATGGCGCTCGGCCTGCTGCTTCTTGCGGGCGCGAACTACACCGAAGCGGTCGAGCAGTTCGAGGCCGTCTCGCGGCTCGTGCCCCAGGAGCCGGAGGCGCACCTCAACCTCGGCGATGCGTACCGCTCGACGAAGAATTGGGAGAAGGCCAAGGCCTCCTTCGACCGGGTGATCGAGCTCAGCCCGAACAACGCGCAGGTGCACTTCAACCTCGGGCTCATGCTCATGGCGCGCGGCACCGAGCTGCAGGAGACGGACCGGCCGGCGGCGCGCGACTTCTTCACCCAGGCCCGGGACGAGTTCTCCTCGTACCGCTCGCTCATGGCCTCGCGGCTCTCGCGCGACGATCCGTCGCAGGCCTATCTCGACGAGGTCGGCCGCACCATCGACCGCCTCACGCGGGCGATCGATCGCGACCGCGCGAGGGCCGAGCGTGAGGCGGCGAGGGCAGCCCGGGAGGCCGCAGAGGCCTCCGGCGGCGGCGGGGACGCGGGCGGCGCCGATGGCTCGGACGGCGGCGGCGGATGAAACGCGGGGCAGGGCGCGCTACGCTCTTGCGCTCGTGGCTCGATCAGGAGGCTCCATGACGAACGTTGCAAGGGTTGGACTCTTCGTCGTCGCGCTCGGGAGCGCGTGGCTCGGGCTCTCTGGCGCGGCGCAGGCGCAGGCGCGTGAGGGCGGCCGCGGCGGGGCAGCGCGGGTCATCGAGCTCGACCTCATCACCATCACCGGCCAGGTCCAGCGGCCGAACGCGTTCTACATCCTCAATCGTCAGAGCCTCGGCTACGAGGTCCTCGATCTGCGGACCTCGTTCACGCGAGAGATCATCCGGTCGGTCGGCGCCGAGCCGTTCTGAAACGCGCCCGCCCGACCCCGGGGGAACCCGGCGGTGGCGGGGCGCTCGAGCGTTTCACCGGGGCGCGCTCGCGGCGTCGCTCCACCAGAGGGGTGTTCATGGTTCGACTGCTCGCGCTGCTTCCGCTCGTGTGGGTGACCGGCTGTCCTGCATCGCCCGAGGGGCCCGTCGATGCGGGCGGGGCGCTCGATGCGCCGCTGGCCGATGCAGGTCCGGCGGCCGACGCGCCGACCGCGCCCGACGCGCCGTCGCCCGCGGTCGATGCGCCGACCGGCGCGGACACCCCGAGCCCCGACGCGCCGAGCGAGCCGGACGCGCCGCCGATCCTGCACCGGGACGTTCGCTGCGGGGATCCCGTGCCCGAGGGGGCGACGCCGCCCGTGCTGCGTCCGTACTCCGGCGCGGCCTGCCCGGCGCTCGTTCCGGGGCGCAACACCATCGAGAGCGGGGGCCGAACGCGGCAGTTCCTGCTCGTCGTGCCGACCGACCTCGGCCCGGACGAGCGACTGCCGGTGCTGGTCATGTGGCACTGGCTCGGGGGGAGCGCGAACTCGATGCTCACCCGCGGTCAGGTGCAGGTGGCCGCGGATGAACTGCGGTTCATCGCCATCATCCCGGAGAAGACGGGTGATGTGACGATCCCGATCCCCTTCGTCGACCCGATCGACATGGTGTGGCCGTACCTCGACTTCACGAGCGACGCGCGCTTCGAGGAAGAGTTGGTGTTCTTCGACGACCTCGTCGCGTGCGTGAGCGGCGCCTACGCCATCGACGAGCACTGCATCTCGACGGTCGGCGTCAGCGCGGGCGCGCTCTGGACGGGGCAGCTCCTGCAGCACCGGAGCGACGTGCTCGCGAGCGCGATCGTGCTCTCGGGCGGGGTCGGGCCGGCCTCCGGTCTCTCGTTCTTCGATGTCCGCGGCTTCACCGAGGAGCCGCGCCCGTTGCCGACGCTGATCGCGTGGGGTGGACCGCTCGATCAGTGCGCGCTGCGCTTCGAGACCGCATCGCAGAACCTCGAGGTGGAGCTCGAGGCGCGCGGCGGCTTCCTCGTCGAGTGCGTGCACGACTGCGGTCACACCGAGCCGCCGGTCGAGGAGACGATGCTCGGGCTCGGCGTGCTCTATCGCTTTGCCGTCGACCATCCGTTCTGGCTCGCGCCCGGCGAGTCGCCGTACTTCGTGCGGGGGCTGCCCTCCGACACGCCGACCTGGTGCGCGATCGGGGCGGGCAACGCGACGCCCCGCAGCGGGATGTGCCCGAGCGCGCTCGACAGTTGCCCGGTTCCGGCGCTCCCGCCCGGGCTCTGAGGCGCGCCTTCACGGGCGGACGAGCCCGAGGTCGAGGAGGCTCTGGTAGCCCTCCCTCGCGACGATCACGTGGTCCTGCACCCGCACGCCGACCAGTTCGCCGGCCTCGACCATACGCTGCGTGAGGGCCACGTCCTCGGAGCTCGGGGTCGGGTCGCCGCTGGGGTGGTTGTGGACGAGGACCGCGGAGACGGCGGCCTCGCGCAAGAGGGCCCGGAACACCTCGGCCGGCGCGACGGGGCACGAGGAGACGCTGCCCTTGGCGAGGAGCAACTCGCGGAGCACGCGGTTGCGGGCGTCGAGGGCGAGCACGATGAAGTGCTCGACCTCGGCGTGGCTGAGCCGGGGCCGGAACATGCGGTCGACGTCGGCGCTCGAGCCGATCCGCGCGAGGTGGGCCGCGGGCGGCCCGAGTGCCCGGCGGCCGAGCTCGATGCCGGCGAGGATGCGCGTCGCCTTGCCCGATCCGATCCCGGGGCGCCGTGCGAGGGCGCCCGCGCCCAGGCGGACGAGATGCCGCAGGCCACCGGCCTCCCGGAGCAGCGACTCGGCGAGCGCGAGCACCGGCTCGCCCTCGCTGCCGGTGCCGAGCACCACCGCGAGCAGCTCGGCCTCGCCGAGGGCCTCCGGGCCAAAGCGCAGGAGCCGCTCGCGCGGGCCCTCCCACTCGGTGTCGTGATCGCGAACGGGCGCCATGGCGGCAGGCCAGAGCACCCGGCGCGCCAGCCGACACGGCGCGACATGACGGGAAAATGGCGGTGGTTGCTGGCGGAAGTGGCGGCGCTCCGCCGGCGGATGGACCCGCTCGGCGCACCCGGGCACGCCGCGGCCCGTGGATGCGTTCGGGGCGAGCGGAGCGAAGCGGGCGGGGCCCGCTCAGGGCCCGTCGCTGCCGTCGTCGTCGTAGGCGGTGGGCCGCCGGCCCGGGGGACGCTTGCCGCCCGGAGCGACCTTGGCCTTCACCTCGGGCTTGATGCCGCCGGCGTCGTTCGGGACGAAGCGGATCTCGGTGCGGATCTCGAAGGAGAGCGACGTGAGCGCCTTCTGCAGCTCCTTGCTCAGGTCCGCAGCCTCGAGGAACTCGCGGACTTCGCGGGCGACGACCCGCACCATCGCGCTCTTGGTGTCGTCGATCTGGCTGAAGACGTAGCCGGCGATCTCCTTCGGCACGCTGCCGAGCTCCCTCGCCGGGGCGTCCCGGGGTGCGTCCTTGGGCGGCGGCGGGACCGAGTCGCGGGGCGCCTCCTTTCCCTTCGTGCTGCCCAGGGAGCCGAGCCCGGCCTCGATGCCGCGCTCGATCGCGCGCTTGAGCAGCTCGGGCACGAGGCGCTCGAGACGCCTTCGTCGGCCCTGCTGGGCGTGCGTTCCGTCGCCCTCGAAGGCCTCGCCCAAGCCCTCGTCGAGCGGCAGATCGTCCAGCTCGTCGGGCACCTCGGGCGCGGCCGCCTCGGACGATGCCGGCGGGGCCTCGTCGACCGACTCGCTGCGCTCGTCGCCGGAGGACATCGAAGCACGTATACCACCGAATCGCGTCGTGCCGCGCCCCCGGCGCCGGGCGGCGACCCACCGCAACCGTGCCCCGCGTCCTCTTCGTTTCCAAGCCCATCGCGCCGCCCTTCGACGACGGAACGAAGAACCTCGTCCGCGACCTCGTCGAGGCGCTCGAGGGCGAGGCCGAGGTGCTCGTGCCCCGGGGCGCGGAGGGGCCGGGCCGGCGCGCGGTGTTCGGAGCGAGCGAGGCGGGCCACGCGCTCTCGGGCGCAGCCGGCCTGCGGCTCGTGGCGCACCTGCTCACCGCGCCGCTGCCGCCGGTGCTGCACTGGGTCTTCACGCCCTCGGCCCGCTCGGCGTCGCTGCCTTCCTTCATCGCGCGGGCGCGGCGGCGGGCCGCGGTGTGGACCATCCCGAGCCGACCGGCTCCCGGCTTTCGCTTCGGAGCCCTCGCCGGGATCGCGCACTTCTTCGTGTTCTCGGCGGGCACCCGTGCCGCGCTCGTCGAGGCCGGTGCCCCCGCCGATCGGATCGAGGTGATCGCACCGTGGCTTCGCGAGGTCGAGGCGCCCTCGCCCGAGCGCGTCGCGCGCGCGCGTGCCCTCTTCGGCCTGCCGGGGCGGGTCACGCTCTTCGCCGGCGATCTCGGCGAGGGCCGCGGGGCCGACGAGCTGCTCGAGGCGTTCGCGGAGGTGCGGACGCCCGACGATCGGCTGCTCGTCGCGGCCCGGCCGAAGGGGCAGGGGGCCCGCGCCGCGCGGCGGCGCTTCGTCGAGCGCGTGCGCGAACTCGGGGTCGGCGCGCAGGTCCGGGTCGAGGGGGCGGTCAGCGACATGGCCGCGCTGCTCGCTGCGAGCGACGTGGTGGCGCTGCCGGCGCAGCGGCTCGACGCGAAGGTCGACGTGCCGCTCGTGCTGCTCGAGGCGCTGGCGCTGGGTCGGCCGGTGCTGGTCGCCGAGGGATCGAGCGCGGCAGTGCTCGCCGAGCGCGGCGCGGCCCTCGCGGCGCCGGCGACGCCCGAGGGGATCGGCGCGGCCCTCCGCCAGCTGTGGTCGTCTCCCGAGGTGCGTCACGACCTCGCCGAGCGCGGCCTCGCGCTGGTACGGAGCGAGCACGCGCCATGGCGGCTGGCGCAGCACCACCGGGCGCTCTACCAGAGCCTCTGCTCCGGCTCGCTCGGCGAACGGGGCGCGCTGCGATGACCGCCGATCCCTCGACCCGGGCCTACTACGACGACTTCGCGCAGCACTACGACGAAGGGCGCGACCGCGGCTACCACCGGCTCGTCGACGACCTCGAAGCTGGCGCGGTGCTGCCGCTCGCGGCGGGCCGGAAGGTGCTCGAGGTGGGCTGCGGCACCGGCCTCGTGCTCGAGCGCGTCGCGGCCGTCGCCGCCCAAGCGCGGGGCATCGATCTCTCTCCGGGCATGCTCGCCCGGGCCCGCGCGCGGGGCCTCGCCGTCGACGAGGGCAGCGCGACCGCGCTTCCCTACCCCGACGCGAGCTTCGATCTCACCTACTCGTTCAAGGTGCTCGCGCACGTTCCCGAGCTCGACCGTGCGCTCGCCGAGATGGCGCGGGTGACGCGTCCGAACGGCCACGTGGTCTTCGAGCTCTACAACCGACGCTCGCTCCGCTACGTGGCGCGTCGGCTCGCGGGCTCGCGGCGCATCGGGGACGGGCACGAGGAGAAGGACATCGCGACGCGGTGGATGACGCCCGCCGAGATCGAGCGAGCAGCGCCGCGCGGCACGGTCGTGGAGTCGATCGTCGGCGTTCGCATCGTCACGCCCGCGGCCGCGGTGCACCGCGTGCCGATCGTCGGCGGGATCACCCGGCGCATCGAGCGGGCGCTGAGCCGCTCGCCCCTCGCGCGCTTCGGGGGCTTTCTCGTCGTGATCGCCCGCCGCGACGGCGCCTGAGCGCGGGCCGGGCAGGGCGTTCGACGTTCGGGACGGCAGTCGCGGACGCCTGCGGTGACGCGCGCCTCTTGCCCGCGCCGAGCCCACGGTCTATCAGGACCTCGAGCGATGCCGCCGCCGGTCGAGACGAAGGTGGAGCGCCTGCGCAGGCAGGCCGAGCGCGCCATCGACGCGCGGAAGTCCCGCAACGTCGTGCTCCCCCTGCTCGAGCGGCTCGTGGCTGCGGCCCCGAGGGGCTCCGAGGCAGGCCGCTACGGGCATCGGCAGCTCGTCGAGCAGCTCGTCGAGCACCACCCTTGGCGTGCGCTGCTGCACGCCCGTGAGTTCCTCGCCGATGGCGATCGGAAGGCGCCGGACGACGACGAAGTGCACGGCCTCGTGGGCCTCGCGCATGCGCTCCTCGGCAACTACGGCGCAGCGGTCGCGGCGTACCGGCGCGCGGTTGCGATCGCGCCGTCCAACCCGTGGCATCAGCACAACCTCGGGCACCTCCTCGACGTCGGTCTCGGGCGGCCTCGGGCCGCACGCCGGCACCTCGAGGCGGCACACCGCGGCGCCGGGCCCGACGACGGCGAGATCAGCGGCTCGCTCGCCCACTGCCTCGCGCGGCTCGGGGAGCTCGAGGCCGCCCGGGGCCACGCCGAGGTGGCCTGCCAGGCGTGCCCGACGAACGCGGAGCATGCGGCGCTCCTCGCCTGGATCGAGGCGGGTGCACCGCTCGAGGGGCCTCCGGACGCCGCGCTCGAGCAGCCCGAGGAGTCGGCCGCCGAGGTGGTGCGCGAGGATCCGGTCGCCGCGCTCCTTCGCGCTGGGATCGCGCGGGACGAGCGGCTGCAGGCCCGCGCGCTCGCGCTGTGGTCCGACTACGCCGCGACGAAGGAGGCGGTGTTCCTCGAGGCGACGCCGGCCCCGGTGTGGGCGGCGATGGTGGATTTCGCCTGCCGCGAGCGGGTCCCGGCGCAGACCTCGGCCGGGGAACCGGTCGCCGGGAACGGGCGCCGAGCGGGCTCGCTCGCGTCGTCGGCGCGCCGCTACCGGGTGAAGACGGAGGCGCTCCGCGTGCGCTGGATCGCGCTGCTCGAGGAGTGGGCCAGCGCGGGCGGGCGATGGGCGTCGCTGCTTCGCGAGGTCGAGGGGCCCGCCAGGCAGCGCGCCGGGGATTGACCGCGACTCATCGCGGGATCGAGGCCGCGATCCGTTCGAGTTCAGCGTCGATCCAGCGCTCGATGGTGGCAGGGAAGGGCCACATCCAGCCGTACGCGGCGGAGGTGAACTGCTGCACGATGCGGGCGCGCTGGGCCGGCGAGCGGGCGACCTCGAGGCCGTGGACCTCGGCGATGGCACGGAGCGTCTCGGCGTAGGCCTCCCACTCGATGCGGGCCCGGCCGTAGGCGAGCCCGACGGGGAAGAAGGGCAGGGCGTAGAGCAGCGCCATCCCGACCGGCGTGTAGCGTCGCGCCTGGCGGAGGTGCACCGCCTCGTGGCGGAGGGTCACGTAGCGGTCGGCGTCGCTGCGCCGCGCCCAGCTGCTCGGCACGTAGATGGTGCGGAGCAAGACGGTGGTGTACTCGCTCGCGTAGGTCCGCATCCGCCCGAAGGTCGCGAGCCGCAGCAGCACGTCCGCCCAGCGCTGGTGCCAGACGTCCTCCTTGCGCACGAGCGTGAGCCCGGGGAACTCGCGCTGCAGGTCGGCGAGGTAGGACTCGGCGCGGGTCATCGGCGGTGGGAGTGTGTCCGCGGCGCCGATCTGCGGCGAGTGCCCGCTGCGCGAACAGCGCTCGCCGACGGTGGCCTCGAGCGCGCGGACGAAGAGCAGCCGCTCAGCGACGCCGTCGAGCTCGTCGAATGAGGCGCAGGCGAGGCGCCCACGGAAGGCGTTCGGGAGAGGACCACACTTCCGCCGAAGCGGTTTCTCGATCGTGGCCACGCGTTCGCGGCGCTCGGCCCGGGCGGGCAGCCACTTCTCGGTCTCGCGCAGCCGCTCCTCGACGTCGGCGCGCAGGCGAGCGGCGCCTTCGTCGCGCAGCGCGTCGGCGATCGCCGGCGCGCCGTGCCGCGCTACAGGGCGCTGCCGGGGTCCGACCGGTGTGGGCCGATGGAGCGCCGCGTCGGGGCCGCTCAGGGCGCGGCGGCGTGGGTCTCTTCCAGCACGACGAGGCGGGCCGGGCGCAGGACGGCGACGAGCTCTTCGTACTCGACGAAGAGGGCCATCTCGATGCCGACGCCGGAAGGGTCGCGGCGGGTCCAGGCGTAGGTGGGGTCGACGCCGGCGAACTGCTTGTTCCCGCGCGGCGGGTTCCAGGCGGTGCCGCACCACTCGCGCTGGCGGAGCATCTTCTCGGCGCCGGTCTCGTCGACGAAGGCGCTCGCGACGGTGATGCGGGCCTGGGGCAGGGCGTTGAGGAGCGGCACCGGATCGACGCCGCGGCCGAAGCCGACGCGCTCGGCGTAGGGCATGCGGGCAAGGAGCGCGGCGGCGGGCTCGCACTCCTCGACGTGCAGCGCGACGAGGCGCTTCTTGCCCGGCTCCTTCTCGCCGCGCTCGATGCTTCCGAGCGCGACGATCCCGTCGGCGAGCGCGCCAGCGATGAGGTCGAGGTCGCCGTCGCGGAACATGTCGACGAGCTCGAGGCCCACGTCGTCGGGCAGCACGAGGTAGGCGTCGTCGTCGGAGACGTGGAAGGGGGG